>ERZ857998.188-NODE-188-length-92860-cov-4.198190_pt1 | contig 92860 bp, 82 predicted proteins | sample MGYA00519954_ERZ857998 | MGnify/ENA primary metagenome ERZ857998 (study PRJEB31778, sample SAMEA3449424) | human gut metagenome | biome: human gut; feature: human-associated habitat; material: faeces | place: United Kingdom | collected 2010/2012 ...
ACCGTAGCGGCGGCCGATGGATTTACAGATCCCGCAGTAGTATCCGCAGTAGACTTCGTATTCCCGAACCTTTAATTCTCCCTTGTCGATTTTCACATATCCAAGCATACCAAAAGAGTAGCATAAAAATAGGGTTAATTCAAATACATTCTGGTGAAGATTTGTTGAAAATAAAAAAATACCGGTGGCTTTCACGTAAAGTCACCGGTGGACTCTATTTTTTTACGATACCGTAGTAGAGTTTTGAAGTCAGCCAGTAGGTGATCCCGTAGAACAGAGCAAAGGCAAGGAAACATCCGATGCTGCAGAAGGTAAAGAGTCTGAGATTGAACAGGTTCATCAGCGTCATGATCCGGTAAAGGAACGGGAAGGCGAAACCAATGTGGATCCCTGCTGTTATCAGCGGCAGGAAAAATACCGTCAGGATCTGAGATCGAATGGTCTGCTTGACTTCGTGGTGACTCATGCCTACATTCTGCAGGATCATAAATCGCTGTTTGTCCTCATAGCCTTCGGTGATCTGTTTGTAGTACATGATCAGTACGGTTGCCATCAGGAACAGGATCCCCAGGAAAACGCCTATAAAGAACAGGCCCGAGAACACGCCGCGAAAACTGTCCACTTCGCTGGATCGGCATTCCAGGATCCCGTTGAATCCCTGATCGCCGGCATTTTCATTCGTCTCGTAGATCTGGTCCCAGGTTTTGTGGTAAGCGGCTAAGATCTGATCCTTCTGCGTTTCAGCATTTCCTGCAACGTCAGCCATATAGTTGATCTCCAGCCAGGAACCGAATCGCTCTGCATCCTTGCCAAGCGCTTCATCCTGACCTTTCTTCATCTTATCGATCACTGAAAGGTCTTTGACGACCACAAAATGACCGGAAGAAATCTTGGCAGCAGTATTTCCATTTGGCATAAATCCTGTCAGCGTTTTCTTCACGTGGAGGGATAGATCGAATACGTTGATCGTGTCGACAGGAAGCTCCTGGCGACTGGAATAAACCAGCACTTCGTTCTCTCCCAGCGTTTCGTTTTTGCCCATGGCCTTGTTGTAGTCTTCCAGTGGAACGACCACGAATGTCACAAGCTGATTGTATTTCTGCATGGCAGATAAATTGCTGTAAAGGCCTGGGTCTGTTACGAAAAAATCCTTACTCTTTTCATAGATGGCACTGAATGAAAAGTCACGATAGCTCAATTCATTGATCAGCGTAAGCCCTTCTGATTTGGCAGAGTCATGAAGCGTCTGCACGCTTTTGTCAAAAGCATCGTTTTCTTCTGCTTTGCAGGTGATATCGTACTCCGACGGATAGCGCTGCTTAAGAGAATCATCTACTCCGAGGAACAGAGCCAGCGTAGTGGAGATGATCACCAGGACCATGGTAGAAAGGATGCAGATATTGGCCAGACCAACTGCATTTTTTTTCATTCGGTACATCATGGAAGAAATGCTGACAAAATGCTTCGTCTTATAATAATACCCCTTGTTTTTCTTTAAAATCTTCAAAAGAGCAATACTGCCGGCTGTAAATAACAGATACGTTCCGATGATGACCAGCACGACTGCGATGAAAAACAGTGCGACAGCGGCTACCGGATTTGTCGTTGTCACAGCGATATAGTACCCGGCTGCCAGGCAGAGGAGGCCGATTGCAGCCAGGATCCACTTTGCTTTAGGCTCTTTTTCTCCGGCAGAGCGGCTTTTGAGAAGATCTACCGGTTTGGAGCGGTAGATGTGCCTCATGGAGTTCAGGAACATCAGCAGGAAAATACCGCCGAACAGCATCAGGCTTTGCAGGATGGAGCTGGTGGAAATATAGAATCCCAGCGGGATCTTTGCAGCAAGGATGCGGGAAATCACAAGATAAAGCAGTTTGTCCAGCATGATCCCGAGAAAAAGACCGAAAGCCATGGTGATGAGGAAGGTAAAGACCGTTTCCAGGAAGATCACTCGGCAGATATGCTTTTTTTCCATGCCTAAAATGTTGTAAAGACCGAATTCGCTCTTACGTCTTTTGATCAGAAAACTGTTGATGTAAAACAGGAAGATCACTGCGAAAATCGCCGTCACTGCCTGACCGAGACTCATGTAGGAAGACAGCATGTCGCCGCCCCACATTTTAGAGAACCCTTCGTTTGATCCAAGAGAACCGATGATATAAAACAGTGCGATGGTCAGACTGCAGGAGAGCATATACGGGATATAGGTCTTCCGATTACTCTTGATATTGGTAAACGCCATGCCCGGATAAAGCTTAGCCATGGAGACCACCACCTGTCGCCATGCTGGTCAGTGTATCAGAAATTTTCTGGAACATTTCTTCATTGGTGGAATTGCCCCGGTACATCTGATGAAATACCGATCCGTCAGCGATGAACAGCACCCGGCCGGCATGACTTGCCGCTTTCACTGAGTGAGTCACCATCAGGATGGTCTGCCCGGACTGATTGATCCTTCCAAACATCTGCAAAAGATCATCTGAGGATCGGGAATCCAGTGCCCCCGTCGGCTCGTCGGCCAGGATCAGCTTCGGATGTGTGATCAATGCCCGTGCGACAGCCGCGCGCTGCTTCTGCCCGCCGGAAACTTCATATGGATATTTGTATAAAAGCTCCGAGATCCCCAGCATGGATGCCAGCGGTTTCAGTCTTTGATTCATCTCATGATATTTTTTTCCTGACAGTACCAGGGGAAGCAGGATATTATCCATCAGATTGAATGTGTCCAGCAGATTAAAATCCTGAAACACGAACCCCAGATTATTTCTTCGAAATGCCGAAAGCTCTTTTTCGCTGATGGAAGTGATATCGCGTCCTTCCAGCAGGACCTTTCCACGCGTTGGTCGGTCCAACGCAGCCAGGATATTGAGAAGCGTCGTCTTGCCGGAACCCGATTCCCCCATGATAGCAACGTATTCGCCGGCTTCTACCGAAAACGACACATTGCGAAGCGCCTGCACACTGGAACCGCCAAACCGGGTCGTGTAGATTTTTTCTAAATTATTTACCTCTAAAATTGCCATGTGGCGTACCTCCTTATTCGTTCTGTAATAAGAGTACCAGAGGAAAAAAGCCGCTGCCATGGATTTTCCTTACGACAGCAATCTCGAACCTTACAGTTTTGTAAGATTACCGGCGACATCACTCCGGCTGCAGCTGGCGTGTTGCAAAATCGATGGTCACCCGTGTACCTTTGCCCGGCTCCGATTCGATGGTGAGGGTGTGTGAGAGCCTGCGCGAGATCTCTTTGCACAGATATAACCCGATGCCGGTGGATTTTTTATCCAGACGACCGTTGTATCCTGTAAAGCCTCGTTCACCAAGGCGCGGGATATCTGCCGGATCGATGCCGATGCCTGTGTCTTCGATGACAAGTGCCGCCGGATCTTTTTGCCAGATGCGAATGGATCCGGTTCGGGTATATTTCAGGGAATTGGAGAGGATCTGTTCGACGATGAACTGTGCCCATTTTTCATCAGTGAGGACGGTGGCTGTTAGAGAGCTCATTTCCAGGGAGAGCTTTTTGGAAATAAACATGGGAGCATATTTGCGAACAGCCGGTTTTACGATCTGCTCCAGCGGTAGACTGCGGATCACGTAGTCGGTGGAATCCGATTCGAGTCGCGCACAGGAAAGCGCCATTTCTACATACTGTTCGATCTTAAACAATTCCAGATTAAGCGGTGAGTTCTTCTCTTCCTTTGACAGCAGCAGGCGCATAGCCTGGATGGGTACTTTGATCTGATGGACCCACATAGCGTAGTAATCCTGAAGAAACCGCTTTGAATCAGCGGTTTCATCTAAAATGCGGTTCTGTTCTGTGTGGAGGATCTCCAGCAGCTGCTGATAATCATGTTCCAGAGGGGTGCGTGCCAGAGGCAGAGTTTCCAGGCTGACGGTAATGGTCTGCATGGCGTCCTGCAGCTTGCGGCGAGATCGGCAAAATCGGGAAAAGTCGGTGATGACGGCAATGCTCCCGATGATCAGGCAAATGATCCCAGTGTAGATCAGGCAGTCGAGAGGAACGTGATACAGGTAAAATACAATTGCGCAGATCAGAAAAAAGAAAATAAGCGTCAGGATGATACCGCGTTTCTGCCTTAGATATGCCATAAGGTTTTTTCGGAATAAATGATGGTTCGTGTTCATGGGATCATGTACCCGATTCCTTTCTTGGTTTTGATGAGATCAGTGATGCCTATGGAAGCCAGCGTTTTACGGAGTCTTGCGATGTTGACGGATAATGTATTCTCGTCAACGAAACAGTCGGTCTCCCAGAGCCGGTTCATCATGGCGTCGCGACTGACCACTTCTCCTGCGTGCTCCAGTAAAGTAGCCAGGATCTTGTTCTCGTTTTTCGAAAGCTCTGCCCGCTTGCCCTTGTAGTCCACCGTGCAGGCAGTGGTGTTGAGAAGGATCCCCTCGTGCTCCAGCACGCCGGTTTCCTGCTGGGCGTTGAAGTCGTAAGAACGGCGCAGCAGAGCCTGGATCTTGGTGAGGAGAACCTGCATCTCAAAAGGTTTCGCAACAAAATCGTCACCGCCCATATTGATCGCCATGATGATGTTCATATCATCGTCTGCCGAGGAGATGAACATGATAGGCGTTTTGGAGATCTTGCGGATCTCGCTGCACCAGTGATAACCGTTGTAAAACGGCAGAGAAATATCCAGCAGTGTCAAGTGGGGATCGCAGGCAAGAAACTCCTCGGTAACGTTCTGAAAATCATTACAGATATATGGTTCAAATCCCCAGCGTGTCAGTCCGTCTGCTATAGCTCCTGCGATGACTTCATCGTCTTCGACCAGAAAGATCCGATACATAAGCTGCTCCTTTGCAGTCACAGGGTTAACGTGTTAAAAGTGCTTTATACAAGGCGAAGCCGGACAGCAGCAGGTCTTCTTCAAAGTCAAAGCTGGTGCTGTGAAGCGGGATGCCGGTCCCTGTTCCCAGAACGAAGAACACGGCAGGGGCATACTGGCCGTAGAAGGAAAAGTCCTCTGAGATCATCAGAGGCAGAGGCATTTCCTCATAACCGCCTTCCAGGGATTCCAGCACAGGGCGGATCTCATCGTAAAGCACTTTGTCGTTGATCACCGGCGGGTAGCCGTCGCTGTGAGAAAATCCAGTGGTGCAGTGGTATTCTTTTTCGATTTCTTCCAGATTTTTTGTCAGGATACCGATGATCTTCTGAAAATGATCTTCATCGTATGCGCGGACAGTTCCCAGAAGGTGGGAATAGTCGGAGACGATATTGCGTGCATAACCGCTCTCCATTTTACCGAAGTGGATCAGAGTCCTTTCTTCCGGGATGTCGCACGGTGCGTACGTCAGATCGCCCACACCGTCCTTGAAGCGGTGGATGGCTCCGAACATATTCGCATGATCTGCATAGGTTCTCTTAACATAATCCGCAGTGATGTAAAGGGCGTCAAGCCCTTCGTACGGTGCTGTTCCGTGAGCCGCCTTACCGTTGATATCCACGTTGATCTCTGCAGATTTCGGCATGAAAGCTCCCGGCCGTGAGGAAATCACGCCCTTCGGAAGGAAAGGCCACAGATGGATGCCGAACACCTGACTCACATTGTATTTGGTGAAAATGCCGCTTTTACAGATTTCTTCTGCACCGCCTAAAGTTTCCTCGGCAGGCTGAAAAATCAGCAGTACATTGTGATCGAGTTCTTTTACCGTGTCGATGTATTCGCTGAAGCTGAGCAGCATGGCCATGTGTCCGTCGTGGCCGCAGGCGTGCATCTTGCCGGGATGGGTGGACACGTAGTCACATGTGTTGGCTTCCGTCACAGGCAGTCCATCCATGTCGGAACGGAAGGCGAAGGTATCTGCGGCTCCCCGGTCGAACCAGGCGCAGATGCCGGAGCCGCAAAGGAAGGTCAGTTCACAGTCCAGTTGTTCCAGAACAGAAAGAAGATATGCTTTTGTCTCTGGAAGATCGCGATCGATCTCCGGGATCTGATGAAGGTGACGGCGGTGTGTTTTTAATTTTTCAAGATATTTCTCATTATCGTTCATAGTATAGTATCCTCAGTTCCTATAGTCGTTGATTTTGTGTCTTATGGTATCACTGCGGTTTAGATACCGATTTTAAGAAGTTCGATGAACTGTTTTGCTGTCCGCGGACTTCGGCCGCTTTTACGGATGGCATAAGCTTCTGCCTTGCGGAAGAGTTCTCCTTCGTCCATTTCAATGCCGTATTCTGCGGCCAGAGATCTGACTATGGTCAGGTACTGATCCTTGTCCGGCTTTTGGAATGTGATGGTCAGCCCGAACCTGGCTGAGAGACTCATGGTTTCCTGCAAGGTATCGTTGACATGGAGCTCATCTCCCGTGCGGTCGCTGAAGGTTTCCTTCACCAGATGGCGGCGGTTGCTGGTAGCATAAATGGCCACATTGTCGCCGCATCCGGAAATGCTTCCTTCAAGAGTGGCTTTCAGGGCGGAGAAGTTGTCGTCGTTGCCGTTGAAACTTAGATCATCGATAAACAGGATGAATTTCAGTGGGTTGGAGGCCAGTTCTTCCATGATCTGCGGGATCTGATAAAGCTGGTTTTTCTTCACCTCTATGAGGCGCAGACCCTGAGGCGCGAGGGCGGCTGCGACAGCTTTGATGGTGGAGCTTTTGCCGGTTCCGGCATCTCCGTAAAGAAGCATGTTGCTGGCACTTTCACCGCTAGCCAGGGCCTGTGTGTTTTTCAGGATGAGATTTCGTTCTCGTTCATAGCCAAAGAGCTGGTCGAGGGACTGATGATCCGGGTGTGCTACCGGTACGATTTCCCCGTTGTCCAGGCGGAAAAAGTTATATTTGGCGAAGATGCCATAGCCGGTTTTGGTGATGTTTTTTAATTTTTCCTCGAATTCTTTCTGAAAATCCGCTGCATGGGTGGTCCATTCCGGCAGGAATCCTTTGTAATCGAGAACTTCCCGGACGTCTGCAGGTGTCAGCGCTGCGATCTCCGTCAGGAGAAGCAGCTCCTGCTGAGCGGACTGGCGGATCGTCTCCGGAACGGAGCGTCCGGCAGCCGTCTCCTTTACATAAAAATTATCGTCCTGCAACAGCAGGGTGTGGATATAGTCAGTCAGATCGGCGGTGTTTTCGTACAGGGCAGAGACAAAATTGCTGTAAAGACTGATGGCATGGTCGTTTTCTTTGTCGGGAACATACTTGTCCACAGCGTCAAGCAGAGCATGCAGTCTTCGGATCACATCATCGTTTTTGATGTGGGAGAAAACGGTCAGGGAATCTATTTTCCATTTTAATTCTTTGAGTTTTTTCTTCATATAAGTCACCTCTGTGCATATTTATCTTTTCTATTATACTATAAGTCTTGCTTTTCCAGAAATTTTTTTTTATGATGGTATGGGTATTGAGAAATCACAGCAAGAGAAAGGGTACAGCGATGAGACTGAATAAATATATTGCAGCGGCGGGGATCTGCAGCCGGAGAAAAGCGGATGAATTGATCGCTAATGGCAACGTCAAGGTGAACGGTGCGGTGGTTCAGCAGATGGGAGTCGATGTTGGCGAAGATGATGTGGTGATGGTCAACGGGAAGGTGCTGGAGCACAGGGCGCAGAAAAAGGTTTATGTAGCTGTCAACAAGCCGCTTGGATACATCACCTCGATGGATGATGATAAGGGACGTGCTACGGTGGCAGAGCTGGTGGCGGATATTCCGGAGCGGCTGTTTCCGGTGGGACGTTTAGACTACAATACGACGGGGCTTCTCATTATGACCAACGACGGAGAACTCACCTATACACTGACGCACCCGAAGCATGAGGTGTACAAGACTTATGTGGCTGTAGTAGCAGGCGTTTTATCAGACAGTCGTGTGGCAAGGCTGCGCAAGGGTGTAGATATTGGAGGATTTGTAACTTCGCCTGCTAAAGTGAAGGTCATTAAGCAGCTGCCTCGGCGGGCGATAGTGGAAATACAGATCCGTGAAGGCAAGAATCGGCAGGTGCGAAAGATGTTCGCAGCGGTGGGAAATCGTGTGCAGGAGCTGAAGCGGACAGCGATCGGCAATATTCATCTGGGACGGCTGATGGAGGGTCATTACCGGAAATTGAGCCTGGAAGAAATCGAGTACCTGAAAAGTCTTTAGATTTGATCAGCCTAATAGTCTACAGGGACTTGACAGTATTTGCAGGCGACCCTATAATGAGTCTTGCTTCCGGATTTGTTTCGGAGTATTTTTCGTGAAAGAGAGTGAGAATAAGATGAGCGAAAACAGAAATCATAATACAGTAAGGCTGGCCAAGATGGGAATGCTGGTAGCGATCGCTATCGTGCTGGTCTATTTCATACATTTCCCGATATTTCCAGCGGTGGCATTCCTGGAATATGATCCGGCGGACATTCCGATCCTGATGGGGACTTTTGCATTTGGTCCGGTTGCCGGGATCCTGCTGACGGTAGTTACTGCAGTGATACAGGGAGTGACGGTCAGCGCAGCCAGCGGTCTTTACGGGATCATCATGCACATTATTTCCACTAGTACGCTGGTGATCGTGGCAGGTGTGATCTATCAGAAACATAAGACTCGTAAGACTGCATTGATCGGCCTCGTCTGTGGAGTCCTGGCAATGACGATCGTTATGATCGGTGCGAATATGATCATAACGCCGCTGTTTATGGGTGTTCCGAGAAATGTGGTGTGGCAGCTGATGCCGTTTATCGCCGGATTCAATGCGATCAAAGCCGGTATCAACGGCATTGTGACGTTTCTATTGTATAAGCGGATCTCCGGATTCCTGCATCGAAACTAAGAGGGCATGCCAGACTGCTTTTCTGGCACGTTTTCTACTTATATATTAATTTGCACAGAACAGGCGCTTTAAGATTTGTAATCTTTGAGGTGCCTGTTTTTTTCTGCTATTATGAATTATTATAATTTGTTTACATCTGGACACAGCTTATGTCGGAATCAAAAAATCTACATTTACACACTTTTTTATGCTATACTAGATTAGTTATGGAAGAGAAAATCATTACAATCAGAAGTGAAGAAGAAACCAGGGCATTTGGTAGCAAACTGGCAGAAAAGGCAAAGCCGGGCATGGTGATCGCATTGATCGGTGATCTGGGAACAGGGAAAACGACACTGACGAAAGCCATTGCCGCAGCACTGGGCATACAGGGACATATCACAAGCCCTACGTTCAATATCGTGAAGGAATACAAGACAGGTCGACTGCCCTTGTATCACTTTGACGTGTACCGGATCACAGATCCGGACGAAATGTATGAGCTGGGGTATGAAGAATATTTTTATGGGGACGGCGTGTGCGTGATCGAGTGGGCAGATCTCATCGAAGAGCTGCTTCCTGAGCATACGATCCGGATCGAGATCCAGTATGGAGAAAACGAAGGAGAAAGGATCTACCGATGTACTTGTTAGCAATCGAAACAACAGGAGCATTCGCCTCGGTGGCATTGCTGGAAGACGACTGTGTGCTGGAACATATTCAGGGCCATGACCGTTTTTCTCATTTGCAGAATCTGATGCCGCAGGTGAAAGAAGTCTTAGAAAATCATAAATTGTCGATAAACGATGTTAGTGCGATCGCAGTGTCGAAAGGTCCTGGCTCCTTTACGGGGATCAGGATCGGAGTGTCTTCTACGAGAGCACTTTGTCAGGTCCTGGGGGTCCCGGGAGTTCCGGTATCCAGCCTGGAAGCACTGGCGATGAGAGTCGCAGACTTGCCAGGCGAGAAACGGCGAAGTATAGGCGATACACTTGACGACAGGACATGGATCTGCCCGATCCTGGATGCAAGAAGAAGCCAGGTGTACGGTGGAGGATATGTACTGCAGAACGGTTACCCGATAGAAGCTTTCAAAGGCGGCGCGTATACTGTCGAGGATTTTTTAGAGAAAACGGACGAATGTGATCGGATATTGCTGTTAGGCGATGGCACGGACGCATATGGAGAAAAAATCGCTGAAGCGCGTCGGGAAAAGGGGAAATTCACCGAATTTGCTCCGGAATCCATCCGCTATCAGGACGCAGTAACTGTCGGCAGACTGGGAGCGAAGCTTTTGCAGGAAGGCAAAGGACTCTCGTATCAGGAACTGTTACCGGACTATATGCGTCAGGCAGAGGCAGAACGCAAGCTGGCAGAAAAACAGGCGGCGGAAGCGGCGAAGCAGGCGGCGTCAAAAAAATAGGGAGACCAATATGGCAGACGTACTCATCAGACAGGCGAATATCAACGACGTGGATGCGATCTTTGAAATCGAGCATCTGTGTTTCCCAGATCCCTGGAGCAAGGATTCTCTGCGGTATGAGCTGGGGGAAAATCCGAGGGCATTTTATATTGTAGCTGAGATCGATGGATCCGTTGTTGGTTATGCCGGCCTTTGGTGGATCGAAGATGAAGGGCATATCACTAACGTGGCAGTGCGACCAGGGTATCGCAGCCGAAAGATAGCGTCGGGCATCGTCAGCGTTATGATCGATTTCACAACGAAGCAGGGGATCCGGCACCATACTTTAGAGGTAAGAAGATCCAATGCTCCTGCTATTGGGCTATATGAAAAATACGGATTCACTGTGGAAGGTGTGCGAAAGGGATACTATCTTAATAACGGTGAAGATGCGCTGATCATGTGGCGGCATGAGCCAGAGAGCTGCGATGAATAAAATAATTTCTTCTGTGAATAGTAAATAGTGATAACAGTAAGTCAGAACAAAACATTCACAGGAGGCAAAGGGATGGACGATTTTAATGGAACTGATTTTCAAGAGGGACATATGAATGTGGTGTCCTCGACATGCAGAAAGTTTTCCAGACGGCATGATTTCGATATGTTCAGCATGAGCGATTACCGTTCGTGTGAAAACTGCAGACATCTCAACGGGGAAAATCAGTGTGAAAAGAACCTGGAAGAAGGACGAAGAAACTTATGAAAAATGGGAAAACAGTAACACTTGCAATCGAATCGAGCTGTGATGAGACGGCGGCAGCCGTATTGCTGGACGGACGAGAAGTCCTTTCCAATATCATCTCATCGCAGATCGATATACATAAATTATACGGGGGTGTTGTGCCGGAGATCGCTTCGCGGCACCACCTGACCAATGTCAACACGGTAGTAGATCAGGCGCTTGATGCTGCAAAGGTCACGATGGACGAAGTGGATCTTATCGGTGTTACCTACGGTCCGGGGCTTGTAGGAGCGCTTCTCATCGGTCTTGCTACTGCAAAGGCTTATGCGCTGGCAGCAGAGAAACCGCTGGTGGGGGTACATCATATCCAGGGTCATATCTGTGCTAATTACATCCAGCATAAAGATCTAAAGCCACCGTTTATGGCGCTTGTCATTTCCGGCGGTCATACCAACATCGTAGAAGTGACAGACTACAACGAGTGCCATGTGCTGGGTGGAACGAGGGATGATGCAGCAGGAGAAGCCTATGACAAGGTCGCTCGTGTCCTGGGGCTGGGATACCCGGGAGGTCCACTGATCGACAAGCTGGCCAAAGAAGGAAATCCCCATGCAGTAGAATTCAAACGTGTTTTCCTGGAAAAGGGCAGTCTGGATTTCAGCTTCAGTGGGATCAAAACCGGAGTACTGAATTACATGAACTCAGAGCGGCAGGCCGGCAGAGAACCGAATCCGGCAGATGTGGCCGCCAGTTTCCAGGCGGCAGTACTGGATGTTATTGTGGCTAAAACAGTAGGTGCAGCCGTTGACATGAACAAGGACAAGATCGTTCTTGCGGGAGGTGTGGCCTCCAACAGCAGACTGAGAGAAATGCTGCAGACAGAATGTAAAAAACACGGCATCGCATTATATTACCCGGATCCGATCCTTTGCACTGACAACGCAGCGATGATCGGATGCGCAGCTTATTATAAATATAAAGCGGGCGGGATCAGCGACCTGGATCTGGATGCAGTTCCGGATCTGCCTTTGTAAGGAACAGGAACTTGAAAAACAAGAATCATACATATATTGAGAGGAATCAATGATAGTAGTATCAGCAAAAGATTTGACAAAAGCATACGGCACTGACGTCATACTGGATAAAGTGTCTTTTCATATCAATAAAGGAGACCGAGTCGGGATCATTGGAATCAACGGGGCAGGGAAATCTACGCTGCTTAAGATGCTTACTGGAGAAATGTCCTGTGAATCCGGAGATTATTTCATTTCTGCAGACACGAAAATCGGTTATTTAAAACAGGATGGAGAGTTTGAATCAGAAAATACTGTGATCGAAGAAGTTGACCGTATCTTTGATCGGTTCCCGAAAATGGAACAGGAGATGGAACGGCTTCTGCAGCAGATCGAATCGAAGGAGATCCCGGATGAGATCCTCCTGGAGAAGTACGATGCCCTTCAGGAAGAATATAAACAACAGGGCGGTTATACCTATAAGAGTGAAATCACGGGTATCCTTTCGAGCATGGCGTTTGGAGAGGAAAGCTACGGGAAAAAGATATCTTCGCTTTCCGGAGGGGAGAGAACCAGGCTGGCACTGGCGTGCCTTTTGTTGAAAAAACCAGACATACTGTTCCTGGATGAGCCGACCAACCATCTTGACATCGGGACGCTGAAATGGCTGGAGCAGTACCTGAAAAACTATAATGGAACTATCGTTTTAGTATCCCATGACCGGTACTTCCTGGATCAGACGGTAAATCGCATTTTTGAAATAGAAAACCATAAACTGACCATATACGAAGGAAATTACAGCTTTTATGCTACGGAGCGAAAGGTGCGCAGGGAAGCGGAGTTTCGCAAATTTGAAAAACAGCAGAAAGAGATCCGCAGACAGGAAGATATGATCCGCCGGTTCAAGCAGCGCGGCACGGAGAAGCTGGCCAAACGGGCAGCTTCCAGAGAAAAACGGCTAGCTGCCATGGACGTGATGGATCGTCCGGATGCAGATCATGGAAGGCTGAAGCTCAACTTTCACGAGAATTTCCAAAGCGGTAAAGACGTTCTCCTTCTGGAGAATCTTTCGAAGAAATTTGCTTACGACCCGGGAGAGGGCGTTCTTTCAGGAGGAGGCGGAAGACAGTTGTTTCAGCACGTGGATCTGGATGTGAAGCGTGGAGAACGTATCTGCATCGTAGGAGCAAACGGTATCGGGAAAACGACGCTTTTGAAAATGATCCTGGGAGAGACCTCCTGCACGACAGGCAGGATCCGGATCGGTCACAATGTCCAGTTCGGTTATTATGACCAGGGACAGCAGCTGCTCAATGGTTCCAATACCGTTATCGGAGAGCTGCAGGATGCGTACCGTCTGTACAATGATACGGAGATGCGAAATATCCTGGGACGATTCCTGTTCCGAGGCGAGTCGGTATTTTTGCAGATCAGTTCTTTGTCCGGAGGAGAAAAGGCGCGGCTTGCTTTGCTGAAACTAATGCTTTCCGGAGCTAACGTACTGATCCTGGACGAACCGACCAACCACCTGGATATCGAATCCAAGGAAGTTTTTGAAGAAGCTCTTCTGGATTTTCCTGGAACGAGTATCATCGTGTCCCATGACCGGTATTTTCTTAATCGGATCCCGACCAGGATCGTGGAACTGACAGAAAACGGCATGGACAGCTACCTGGGTACATACGATTACTATGTCGAGAAAAAACAGGCACAGATCCAGTCCGGCAAAAAATACATGGATGAGCTTTCCAGCAGAGAAAAAGCCCAGATGGATGCGCCGCAGAGCGCTTTGCAGGATAGTGCAAAGGATACGCCGGAGGGTATGTCGAGCTTGTCGGCTGCAGAACAGCGTAAACTGAAGAAAGAGCAGGAAGCGAAAGATCGCCGGATCAGAAGGCAGAAAGAAAGCCTGGAAGCAGACATCGCATCGCTGGAAAACGATATCAGCTGTCTGGAAGCAGAGCTTTGCCTGGAAGAAAACATGAAGGATCATGTTAAGCTGACTGCTTTGAGTGAGGAGCTTGCAGATAAGAAGGGAGAACTGGAGCTCAAATATGAAGAATGGCTGATTTTACAGGAATAGACCGTTAAATCAATGAGAAATTGTTAAAAAAGTATTGCAATAAAATATATGCTACACTATAATGGTTACGAGTTGTTAAAGGGAGATCTTTTGTTTTTTGCGAGACTCTCGAGGCAAACTAACTATGTAAATAAAGTTCGATAATTAATGGAGGTATATCATGACATTAGACAAAATCAAAGGAATCATTGCAGAGCAGTTAGGTGTAGACGAGGATGCTGTTAAGATGGAAACACATCTGATGAAAGATCTGGAAGCTGACTCTCTTGATGCTGTAGAGATCATCATGGCGATCGAAGACGAATTCGATATCGAAGTGCCGGATGAAGATGCTGAAAAATTCCAGACTGTAAGCGACATCGTAAACTACGTGGAAGCTAAGGCATAGTAGATGAAAAAACAGGCGAAGATTTCCAATGCCGTCATCAAAAGGCTCCCGCGTTATCGCAGATATCTTAAAGAACTGCGAAAAAAGGGAGTCGATAAAATTTCGTCTAATGAATTCAGTACGCTGATCGGTTATACAGCATCACAGATCCGGCAGGATCTGAATAACTTCGGTGGATTCGGACAGCAAGGCTACGGATACAGTGTGGACGGGCTTTACCATGAAATCAGTGCGATTCTGGGTTTAGATAAACAGTACAAGATGGTCGTTGTGGGAGCCGGTAATCTGGGTCAGGCAATCGTTAATCACACGTATTATTATAAATCCGGATTTATCGTATCTGCTATTTTCGAAGTGAATCCGAAGCTGATCGGACTAAGAATCAATGACATTGAAGTCATGGATTACGAAAATATCGTAGAATATGTAGAAGAGAACGAAATCGACATTGGGATCATTTGTACTACCATGGACGCAGCACAGGAGGTTGCGGACAAATTGTGTTTCGCCGGTGTGAAAGGACTTTGGAATTTTGCCCCGGTAGACATCGAGACTCCTGGACACGTAGCAATAGAAAACGTGCACCTGACGGACAGTCTGTATTCCCTTGCTTACCATATCAATGGGGCGCAGGAGCATAATAAAAAATAAATAACTGCAATTAAATAACCGTTTCATTATGAAACGGTTATTAATTATCAGTTGATAAATAAACGGTGTATCTGTTCATCAACAGCTGTTTACGCTTCTTCGCAAGCTCCTACAGGGCAAGCGCCAGCGCAAGCTCCACAGTCGATGCATTTATCTTCGTCGATTACGTATGTAGCATCTCCCTGGGAAATAGCTTCTGTTGGACATTCATCGATGCAAGCACCGCAGCTCAGACATGCGTCAGTAATTTTGTAAGCCATTTGTAGTACCTCCTTTTAGATTATCATTAAACGACACACTGATTATAACAAACATAATAGAGGAATTCAAGATGAAAGTTTACGGACTTATTGGAAAGAGTGGAACCGGCAAAAGTTTTCAGGCGGTAAACCTCTGCAAAAGATTAAAAATCGAAAGTATTATAGATGACGGATTGTTTATCTGCCGTAATAAAGTAGTTGCCGGCATTTCTGCAAAGAGGCAGCCGACCAAAGTTGGAGCGGTGAAATCGGCCCTGTTTTATAAAGAAGAACATATGACCGAGGTGAAGGAGGCGATCCAGCGCGTGAAGCCGCTCAGCATCCTGATCCTAGGTACATCTGACGGGATGGTGGATAAGATCGTCAAGCGGCTGGATCTGCCGGAAATCGATGAGCGGATCTATATCGAAGATATTACCTCCGAAGAGGAGCGGCAGATGGCAAGGAAGCAGCGGGACGAAATGGGGCAGCACGTTATACCTGCACCGACTTTCCAGCTGAAACGACAGTTTTCCGGATATTTTATGACGCCGGTAAAAATGCTGTTCAAGGAGCTGGGTCCATGGCGTGATTATGCAGAAAAATCTGTGGTGCGACCGACCTACAGCTATCTGGGAGAATATAAGATCTCCGAAAAAGTTCTCTCTGATATCGTGGAATGCGTTAAACGTGAAAGCGAAGCAGTATGTGAAGTGAGCAAAGTGGGGATCTTTCCGGTTCAGGAAGGCGTAGAGATTTATATCCTGCTTTCCATGAAACTGCACGAGGATCTGCCGAAATGCGCACGTCTGTTCCAGAAATCGGTTGCAGACAAAATCGAAGAAATGACGGCTTTTAATGTCAATCGCCTGGAGCTGGATATCAAGGAGGTCGTGTAATGCCACGGAATGATCAGGCTGCCGGGGCTTCTCAGCCTGCTCTGGAAGTACATACCTGCGGACCGGATGTAGAAATCACGGGGATCCGGGATTTTGACCTGGATCATATCTTTGACTGCGGCCAGTGTTTTCGGTGGAACCGCGGGGAGGACGGCAGTTATACCGGCACGGCTTATGGGCGGATCGTCCGCATGGTATGGGATCCTGCAAAGCAGATGCTGCGCATCTGCGGCACAACGCCGGAGGATTTTCATGACATTTGGCGTGGGTACCTGGATCTGGACAGAGATTATGGGCAGATAAAATCGTATCTGGCAGAGCGAGATCCGGTGATACGTGATGCGATCGGATTTGGCAGCGGGATCCGTATCCTGAACCAGGAGAAGTGGGAGACCGTTCTTTCTTTTCTGATCTCTCAAAACAATAATATTCCCAGGATACGCAAGTGCATCGATTCTCTCGCAGAGACGATGGGAAGAAAAATAGGCACATACGATGGCAGAGACTACTACGCACTGCCTTCTCCAGAAGTCCTGGCAGAAGCTGCTGTGGAGGATCTGGAACCCTGCCGACTCGGCTACCGGGCGAAGTATCTGATCCAGACGGCGAAGCTGGTAGAAAAAGAAGGCATGGACGTGCTGGAAGCCCTGGGGCAGCCGGAAGTCACGGCAGAAGAGGCTCGTCAGAGCCTTTGCAGATACAGCGGCATAGGTCCGAAGGTGGCTAATTGTATTTCTCTTTTTTCCATGGGAAAGATCGATAGCTTTCCTATTGATGTCTGGGTGCGGAAAGTCATGAACAGACTTTACGGGATAGAGGAAAAAAACGTGAAGGCCATGACAGACTTTGCTTCAAAACAGTTTTGCCCGTATGGAGGCATTGCCCAGCAGTATTTATTCTATTATATCACTCATAAAAATGGTCTTTAAGAAATCTTTAAGCAGATTCCGCCATGAAATCGGAAAAACGTATTGACAAAAAGGGAAAAAGGCTGTAAAGTAAACTTAGCACTCAGAGATATTGAGTGCTAACAATGTGAAAAAGGGGCGACCCTTTCCATAGAGAAAAAAACAGATCAAAGGATCGAATATGTAAAGGAGATGACACTATGAGTTTTGGAATCAAGCCTTTAGGCTCAAGAGTAGTTATTAAAAAATTGGAAGCAGAAGAAAAGACTGCAAGCGGTATCGTACTGCCGGGTTCTGCACAGGAAAAACCGCAGATCGCTGAGGTATTGGCTGTGGGACCTGGAACACAGGACGATCCGATGGAACTTAAGGTTGGGGACAAGGTGATTTTCTCCCCTTACGGTGGAACAGAAATCAAGTACGGCGGCGAAGAAGTGGTTGTTATGAACCACAGAGATATCTTAGCTGTTGTAGAATAATAGAAGGAGGAACTTTAACATGGCAAAAGAATTACATTACGGAGAAGACGCCAGAAGAAAATTACAGGCAGGCGTTGACCAGTTAGCAGATACAGTTAAAATCACATTAGGACCAAAGGGCAGAAACGTACTGATCGACAAGAAGTTCGGATCCCCGCTGATCACTAACGACGGTGTTACGATCGCAAGAGAGATCGAACTGGAAGATGCAGTAGAGAACATGGGCGCACAGGTTGTTAAGGAAGTAGCTTCCAAGACAAACGATGTTGCCGGTGACGGAACAACAACTGCAACTCTGCTGGCGCAGATCATTATCAAAGAAGGATTTAAAAATGTAGCTGCAGGTGCTAATCCGATGGTACTCAAGAGAGGGATCCAGGGTGCAGTAGATGTAGCTGTGGATGAAATCAAGAGACTGGCTCAGGACGTTGACAGCAAGGACAGCATCGCACAGGTTGCTTCCGTATCCGCTGCTGATGATGCGATCGGTGCTCTGATCGCAGAAGCAATGGAAAAGGTCGGCAAGGACGGCGTTATCACGGTGGAAGAATCCAAGACTATGGGTACTACGCTGGAAGTCGTAGAAGGTATGCAGTTCGACAGAGGATACTTCTCCCCTTACATGGTAACTGATACAGAAAAGATGGAAGCTGTACTGGAGAATCCGTATATCCTCATCACTGACAAGAAGATCAATAACATTCAGGAGATCCTGCCGGTTCTGGAACAGATCGTACAGCAGGGCAGAAAGCTGCTCATCATCTGCGATGACCTGGAAGGCGAAGCACTGGCAACGATCATCGTGAACAAGCTGAAGGGCACATTCGAATGTGTAGCTGTCAAGGCTCCTGGATTCGGCGAAAGAAGAAAGGCTTATCTGGATGATATCGCAGTTCTGACTGGCGCTACTGTAATTTCGGAAGATCTGGGATATGAACTGAAGGAAACTACAGTGGATATGCTGGGTAGTGCCGGAACTGTCAAAGTTGACAAAGAAAACACTGTTATCGTAAATGGTGCCGGCAAGGCTGAAGATATTGCAGACAGAGTTGCTCAGATCAGAAGACAGATCGAAACAACGAACTCCGAATTCGACAGAGAAAAGACACAGGAAAGACTGGCTAAGTTGGCTGGCGGTGTTGCTGTCATCAAGGTTGGAGCTGCAACAGAAACTGAACTGAAAGAAAGAAAGCTGAGAATCGAAGACGCACTCAACGCTACTAAGGCTGCTGTACAGGAAGGTATCGTAGCTGGTGGTGGTACTGCTCTGGTAAACGCTATTCCGGCTGTTAAGGCTTATGTAGAAGGCCTGGAAGGCGATGCCAAGACTGGTGGTGCTATCATCGTAAGAGCTCTGGAAGAACCGGTTAGACAGATCGCTGAAAACGCCGGCTTTGAAGGAAGCGTAGTTGTTGCACAGGTCAAGGAAAGTCCGGAAGGTACTGGATTCAACGCTTCTACAGAAGAATATGTTGACATGATCGGTGCCGGAATCGTTGACCCGGCTAAGGTAACAAGATCCGCACTGCAGAATGCATCTTCTGCATCCGCAATGCTGCTGACAACAGAAGCTGGAATCACGGATATCCCGGCTGACGAACCGGCAATGCCGCCGATGGGCGGAGGCATGGGAGGCGGAATGCCTGGCATGATGTAAGCCTGATGCATCTGACAAAGTAATCAAGCATGTAGAAGAGGCTGTGACGCAAGTCACAGCCTCTTTTTTGTAGAGAGAAAACCCCGCGTTTGACGCGGGGATCATTTTTAAGGGTAGGCGCTCGAAAGAGGTATTATCACAATTTTCTGTAGATACAGAAAAAAGCTTCGCATAACGATATAGGGTGTGTTATAATAGGAAATATCGGATTAGATGAATGCAACAATTAGGGGATGAAGCGATGACTGAGGAAAAAAACGTAAAATCATTAGAAAAAGCACTGGACATCATTGAGATCGTATCAAATGAACAGCAGGATGCCAGCTTGTCAGAAATTGCGAGACAGACCGGACTGCCGAAGAGCACAGTTCATCGGCTGATTGCAACTTTAACGGGGAGAGGATATCTGGAAAAAACGGAAGCTGGCAGCTACAAAATCGGACTGAAATTGTTTGAAGCAGTCAGTTGTTATATCAACAATCTGGAATTGCAGACGGAAGCCAGACCATATATAGCGGAACTGACATCGCATTTAGGGCTTACTTCTTATCTGGGGGTCCTGGATGGAGATGAAGTGGTTTACATTGAAAAACTGGATGCAGTATCTTCTGTGAAAATGTATTATCAGATCGGATCTCGAATGCATGCCTACTGTTCTTCTTTAGGAAAATGCCTGCTTGCCAATTATTCCAAAGCGCAGCTGGATGTGATCCTGGAAGACTGCAGCTTTATCAAATTCACACCGAATACTATTGCCAGCAGAGAAGAACTGGATGCGGAGATCGCTAAGGTCCGCAAGCAAGGCTGGGCTATGGACAATGAAGAATTCGAGAAAGGACATCGCTGCATCGGTGCTCCGATCTTTGATTATAAAGGAGATATCATCGCGGCAGTCAGTGCCAGTGGGGATAAGCGGGTGTTAACGGACGACCGCATCGAAGAAGTGGCTGAAGCGGTAATGAAAGCTGCCTCCAGGATTTCGCATCGCATGGGATATGTGGAGTGAATATAAAACAGCCTTACGGCAAATTATTTGCGTATGATAAAAGAGAGGAACTGCACACATGTGCGGTTCCTCTCTTTTTCAGGAAAATTATTAAATTCTTCAAGGTGATTTCTAGTCAATAATGTTCTTGAGGACGATAGTCTTAACTCTAGTCATCTCATCAAAGGTGGACATTACACCTTCTGTGCCGATACCGCTGTGTTTCCAGCCGCCAAACGGCATTTCGAAGGAACGGAAGAAGCTTGCACCGTTTATAACTGCTCCGCCGGCTTCCATAGCCCTTGCTACCTTGAATGCTCTCTTCTGGTCTTTCGAGAATACGCAGCTGGAAAGTCCGAAAACAGAGCTGTTAGCGATTTCGATGGCTTCTTCATCGGTATCAAATCCGATGATCGGAACGACTGGTCCGAAGATTTCCATGTCCTTGGCTACATCTGCAGTCTTAGGAACATCTACGATAACGGTAGGTTCATAGAAAGCACCGTCTCTCTTGCCTCCCAGGATGATCTTGCCTCCCTGTTCTACTGTGAGAGCAACTTCCTTTTCTACCTTGATGGCGGCCTTTTCGCTGATCAGGCAGGCGATCTGTGTCTCATCGTTGGCAGGATCTCCATAATTGAGAGCCTTGATTTTGGCGACAGCTTTTTCTGCAAATTCGTCCTTAAGAGAATTGTGGATCAGAAAACGCTTGCTGGCGCAGCAAACCTGACCGGTGTTATACATACGAGCCCAGATGAGTTCGTCTACTGCCAGATCCACATCGCCGTCATCCAGTACTATGAACGCATCGTTGCCGCCGAGTTCCAGTGCGGTGTGTGTCAGATTTTCTGCTGCGATCTTCGCAGTTCCGATACCGACTTCTGTGCTGCCGGTCAGTGTTACCAGATGAACTCTTGGATCGGATACAGCAGCATCCTTTACAGCTCCAGGAGCCGTCAGGCACTGGATCGCTCCATCCGGCACGCCGGCTTCTACCAGCATTTCTGTCAGACGCATCAGAGTCAGAGGGTTATCAGAAGAAGGAAGTACGATAGCTGCGTTACCCATCATCAAAGCAGGAGCAACTTTCTGATCGTACAGATCGCATGGGAAGTTGAACGGGATGATGCATGCAACTACGCCGATAGGCTCTCTTGTTACCATCTGGATATGATTTTCCTGTCCGGCTTCTGTGCCTGGAGGAATGATGGATCCGTAGTAGTGTTTAGCATGTTCTGCAAAGGCTCTGAAGGCGATCTTGATGTTGCCTATTTCAGCACGGGCTTCTGTGATCGGTTTGCCGTTTTCTGCGCAAAGGGTCTGTGCCAGGGATTCCTTGTTGAGTTCTACGATATCAATGAACTTGTAGAGGACATCTGCACGTTCTGTAACAGAGAATTTTTCCCATTCCTTTTGTCCTTTCACTGCTGCGGTCACAGCTTTTTCAATATCTTCTGCTGTAGCCTTTGGAACGTTGTCAACGACTATACCTGTTGCAGGGGCGATGACGTCAAAGGTTTCCTTGCTTACGCTGTCTACTTTTTTACCGTCTATGATCATTTTCATATGTATTCATCTCCAATCTTGATTCTAAGTATCTGTATTTTTCAAACGACTCCCCTTATTTGCCGAATGCCGTGAAGGAAAGCATCAGACCACCGCAGGTGTTGTTGCCGTCGTCTTCGTATCCATATTCACCGAAAGTGAATTCTACGATAAACGGGATGTCTCCAACGGATTTTTTGATCTGTTCTGTTACTTCATCGATCCGTGCATCGATTCCGGCTCTTCTGCCTCCGCAGTGTACCAGATGAAGTCCTCCGATCGGGCCGCCAATTTTTGCTTTCAGTTCTTCCAGTGTTTTACCGACCGATGCGATCAGCTCGTCAACGCTGGCTTCCATCTGGATCACAGCTGTGCCGACTGCCAGATTGTTACCGATCGCTATTGATCCATCCTCATTTCCGTTCATCGGATGACGGATCGCAGCCAGATCGCCCAGTCTGTCTTTGACTGCCAGCGGTTTGCAAACTGCATATCCTAAAAGATTTCCGCCAGCAACATCTTCTGCGCTTGCACCTGTCCATTCGCGGTATTTATCCAGTGCTGTAACACCATCGATCTCTACCAGAGTACGATCTCCATCGATCTTGGTGATAACGCCGGCATTGGTGGTTTCGTTATATGCACCGGTAAATTTGTTTGCAAAAGGTTTGTCACTGTAGAAGAATGCAACGGCAACACCATCTGCAGTTACGATGTTCTCTGCATATACCAGCCATTCCCCTGTGATCGTATTATCTGCTGCACTGCCGCCAAAGAATGGAACTCTGCCGATTACTTCGGTAATGCCTTTCAGATAATATTCTTCTTCTCCTGGAGGAGCGGACATATAGAAGTAGTCCGGTGCTTCTTCTTTTCCGGCAGCAAGCAGAGCTTTTTCAGCCACCTTGTGACCGGTTTCTCTTGCTGTACCTTCCTTTTCCATTCCGGCAACGCCCACGGTCATATCGCTGTCAGACAGTGACATGATCCCAACAAATCCGTCATCACCGGAAGTGAAGCCTTCTGGTGTGATTACCCCTGTGAATGACGTGTTACCAATCAGAGGAACGCCCGGAAGTTCCATGGAAATGGAACGGATCAGCTCTTTCTGATCATACTGCACTCCGCTGTACACGAATGCCATTCGCATGTCTTTGATCTCATCCTTTACATAAGAAGCAGCTTCTCTTCCTGCTTCTGCAGCATTAGCTTTCGTACTTTGTCCTGTTTTTACTTTCAGCATGTATGTTACCTCCCTTTTATATAACGATACAGTTTTCAAAAGTTTACTTTCTTGTCAAAATACTATATTGCTCTTTTTCTTAATGATATGTCAGAAAATTAAAACGGTCAATAGCAGGTGTTTTACAATGCAGAATCGATGTTTCACGATGCGGAACGGCATAAAATGTGAAAAAATCGCGGATTCTTGAGGAAAATGATTGTAAAGGCAAGCGTTTTGAGATAAAATGTGGTAATATTATTTTGTAGAAAAATTTTTAAATATACAGGAGGTAAACATGGCATACATTTTTGATGAACCATCAAGAACATTTAGTGAGTATCTTTTAGTTCCGGGGTATTCTTCTACGGAGTGCAGGGTAGAGAACGTTTCCCTGCAGACCCCGGTGGTAAAGTTCAAGAAGGGAGAGGAATCCGCGATCAAGATGAACATTCCTCTCGTATCAGCGATCATGCAGGCAGTTTCCGGTGATGAACTGGCCATCGCGCTTGCAAAGGAAGGCGGGATTTCCTTTATTTATGGATCACAGAGCATTGAGAATCAAGCAGAAATGGTGAGAAAAGTCAAGGCTCACAAGGCGGGATTCGTAACAAGCGATGCCAACATTCGCCCGGATCAGACACTGGGAGAACTGCTGGAACTGAAGAAGCGGACAGGTCATTCTACAACTGCTGTTACAGAAGACGGCACACCTGACGGCAAGATGCTCGGTCTGGTGACCAGCAGAGACTATCGTATCAGCCGTATGTCTCTTGATGAAAAAGTATGCAATTTCATGACTCCTTTTGATAAACTGATTTATGCGAAGAAAGGAGTGACCCTTTCTGAAGCAAACAACATTCTCTGGGACAACAAGCTCAATGCACTTCCTATTGTAGATGAGAATCAGAGACTGACTCATTTCGTATTCCGTAAAGACTACGATACCCATAAGGCTTATCCGGACGAACTGCTGGACGAACACAAGCGTTATGTCGTAGGCGCCGGTGTCAACACCAGAGACTACGCAGAACGTATTCCGGCTCTCGTAGAGGCCGGTGCAGATGTGCTTTGCATCGACTCCTCCGAAGGCTTTACAGAATGGCAGAAGCTGACCCTTGATTTTGTAAGAGAAAAGTACGGCGACAGCGTAAAGATCGGCGCAGGAAATGTTGTGGATAAAGAAGGTTTCGAATACTTGGCGAATGCAGGTGCTGACTTTATCAAAATCGGTATTGGAGGCGGTTCTATCTGTATCACGAGAGAACAGAAGGGCATTGGTCGTGGACAGGCTTCCGCAGTTATCGAAGTGGCTAAGGCAAGAGATGAATATTATGAAAAGACAGGCGTATACATTCCGATCTGTTCTGACGGCGGCATCGTATACGATTACCATATGACGCTGGCTCTGGCGATGGGCGCTGATTTCCTGATGCTGGGAAGATATTTCTCCCGGTTCGACGAAGCTCCAACGGATAAGCTGACCATCAACGGAAGCTACGTGAAGGAATACTGGGGCGAAGGTTCCAACCGTGCGAGAAACTGGCAGCGTTACGATATGGGTGGCGACAGCAAGCTTTCCTTTGAGGAAGGTGTTGATTCCTATGTACCGTATGCAGGACCGTTGAGCGACAACGTAAGACAGTCCCTGCAGAAGGTGAAGTCCACCATGTGCAACTGCGGCGTGCTGACGATACCGGAGCTGCAGAAGAATTCCAAGCTGACGGTCGTATCAGCTACAAGTATCGTAGAGGGCGGCGCTCATGACGTTATCTTGAGAGAAAGCAATAAGAACCGCTAGTCCTTTGCAGCGTTTTAGAATCATTTTGAGAGGAACTGATTATTATGGATCATGAAAAAATAATCGTGCTGGACTTCGGCGGACAGTATAATCAGCTGATTGCCAGAAGAGTCCGGGAATGCAACGTGTACTGCGAAGTGCAGCCGTACACGCTGTCCCTTGAGGAGATCAAGGCAAAGAATCCGAAGGGGATCATTTTCACCGGCGGACCAAACAGTGTTTACGATGAAACGTCTCCGCGGTACACCAATGAAATTTATGAAATGGGAGTGCCGATCCTGGGCATCTGCTATGGTGCACAGCTGATGGCATACCAGCTGGGAGGCAAGGTGGAAACAGCGCCTGTCAGCGAATATGGAAGAACGGAAGTGGATATCGACAACAAAGACGGTCTGTTTCAGGATGTGGCGGATAAGACCATTTGCTGGATGAGTCACACAGACTATATCAGTGAAGCCCCGGAGGGCTTTAAAGTGACGGCACATACACCGGTCTGCCCGGTAGCCGCCATGGAAAACAAAGAACGCAAGCTGTACGCTTTGCAGCCTCATCCGGAAGTTATGCACACGGTGGAGGGTATGAAGATGCTCCGTGCATTTGTTAAGGATGTATGCGGGTGCTCCGGCGACTGGCAGATGGGATCTTTTGTGGAAAACACGATCCAGGCTGTGCGTGAAAAGGTGGGAGACGGCAAAGTTCTCTGTGCACTTTCCGGTGGAGTAGACTCTTCTGTTGCTGCTGTACTGCTGTCCAAGGCGGTAGGCAAGCAGCTGACCTGTGTATTTGTGGATCACGGTCTTCTGCGTAAAAATGAAGGGGACGAGGTGGAAGCAGTATTCGGACCGGACGGCCCGTATGACCTGAACTTCGTTCGTGTCAATGCACAGCAGCGTTTTTATGACAAGCTGGCAGGAGTGACAGAACCGGAACAGAAGCGTAAGATCATTGGCGAAGAATTCATTCGTGTATTTGAAGAAGAGGCCAAGAAGATCGGTGCAGTGGACTTCCTGGTACAGGGAACCATCTATCCGGACGTGATCGAATCGGGTCTTGGCAAATCTGCAGTGATCAAGTCTCACCACAACGTTGGTGGCTTGCCGGATCACGTGGACTTTAAGGAAATCGTAGAGCCTCTGCGGATGCTCTTTAAGGATGAAGTCAGAAAAGCTGGTCTGGAGCTGGGGATTCCGGATTATCTGGTGTTCCGTCAGCCGTTCCCAGGTCCTGGTCTGGGGATCCGGATCATTGGCGATGTCACGGAAGAAAAAGTGAAGATCGTACAGGATGCTGATGCCATTTACCGGGAAGAGATCGCCAGAGCGATGGAATCAGGTCTGATTCCGAAGTACGGCGAAGAAGGAACGCTGGGTCAGTACTTTGCTGCGCTGACCAATATGCGAAGCGTTGGTGTTATGGGAGACTTCAGGACATACGATTATGCCGTTGCTCTCCGCGCCGTTCTCACAAGCGACTTTATGACAGCGGAAGCTGCACAGCTGCCGTGGGAAGTCCTGCAGACCGTAACCACCAGGATCGTCAACGAGGTGAAGCACGTCAATCGCGTTGTGTACGACTGCACGGGAAAACCGCCAGGGACGATAGAGTTTGAATAGACGTTTTTAAGAAAACAAATCCCGAACCTGTTGGAAATTCAATGGTTCGGGATTTTATAATCTGTAAAAAAGATCATGCCGTAAAATCTGGATCTATGATCATGTCTTCGGCTTAAACCGATCGTGTAACATTTCGGCCGGAGCTGAGATGTTACAAAAATGACATCGTTTTACCGCTGAAATCATATTGTTATAAAAATTTAAGAATAATTTTTCTTCTTTCGTCTATAAACCATAACCGTGTATGAAAGGACTGCACCGCTTAAAAGAAACAGGAAAAGCCAGATTGAAAGTTGATCACTGTCGCCGGTAGCAGGAGTCGACTCGGTTATAGTATGTCCGCAAAATACACAGCTTTTTGTTTTAATTCCTGTTTCCAGGGAGGTAGGAGCCTTTGTGACCGTCCATTCTCCATAGGTGTGTTCAAGCACAGGCAGGGCAACATTCGATGCTTCCTGCCTTCCTGCCTGATCTAAAAAGTTTTTCATACATACGGAACAATGCCAGTATGCGATGTTGCCAGCTTCCGTACAGGTTGCCGCCTTCTCTTCCTGGTGACTCAAACAATGCGTGCCCAGTGCACCATATGTATTGCTGCACACGGTACAGGTGGCTTTTTTGGAACAGGTAGCTGTACCGCCGGAACAGTCTGTTTCATCGAGATGGGTATCACAGCCGTAAATACATTTATGATAATGTTTATCGTTTTCTTGTGTCCATTCACTTGCTGCCTGGTGATTGCCGGGATCCAAATCTCCATATTGAATGCCGCAGATCTCACAGACAGCTTTCTGGGAACAGGTGGCCGTACCACCGGTATGCTGACAGCGATAGCCGCACTCAAGGCACACACCATTTTTCCATTCGTGCGCGTCCTCCGCTATAACGGTCGAATTACAGCAATTATATACAGAACGGTGTGTGACAGATGTCTGAATCCAGGTGACAATACCTGTGTGGTTAGTTGGATCGAGAGCTCCGTAAGCTTCCCTGCATTTTGTACAGACCGCCTGATTTATACAGGTGGCCGTACCACCGGAGCATGCTTCTGATTCAGACGCTGAGCAGGCAGAACAGGTACGGGTATGCTGATCTGCACCGTCACGCTGCCAGGACCCCCAGGTATGCCCGAGAGGGTCTCCGTCGGTAAATACTTCCGTTCCCTTTGCACCGCACATGCAGGAATAGTAATATTTCTTCACTTCTGTACAGGTGGCATCACTGGCCTTATAGATATCATCTTTCACCTGCTGATCGTAGACATGTGCCGCATATTCATCCTTTTGGCTGTTGTCTGGAAGCGGGCAGTTTGGTGCGAGACATTCACGCCAGTGGAAAGAATCATCGTATGCCCATGCATCCGGATCCCACGTATGGTAATGCAGATCACCCCGATAATCACTCACGATTCCCACACCATTTGAGACGACCACACGCATCGTCACCGGTTCACTGCAAAAGTCCGTAGAGCGCGAATCGTTTATTTGTTCAGAAAAGATCGATAATGTGTATTCATTATCTCTGACGCCGGCAAGAGGAATATACAAGAATCCGCTTGATGCATTGGAACTGTCGGCTAATTTGCCATAATACCTAATGACGCCATAGCGATTTGTCAAGATACAGGAGATATACTGATTTGCCCCTCCGGTTGCATTGGCATAACCGAAAGTGAGCGTTTTCGCCGTCTGTTGTCTCTGTCCCAGGGTCGCATAGACATTTAGATTTTGGTCGGTGTGTTTCATGGTGAATTTTACCGTGTCGGTTGGCTCCTCTGTCGCGACAAGACCATTTCCCACAGATACAGAAGGTTTCCCGCTTGCATCATCTGCATTGGAGATAAAGAGGAGAGAAGACAGATCTACATTAAGGGCAGGTCTGGCACCGATATCCCGGTCTACTTCAACATTATAGAACATGACGGCCGTTGACGGCACCCTATAACGGCCGGGACATTGTCGGACTCTTTCACCGTCCCTGCCATAACCGGGAGTCCGCAGCCAGAAATGATCAAACTGACCCCCGTAGAGGCATACAGCATCCACATCTATGGTATTATATTCCTCGAGGGACAGCGGCCATAGTTTTTGATTGCTGACCACTGGACCGGTGATGCTGTCGCTTCCGGTCAGGGTCCTTGGCCGGATATAGGATGCATCTTTTGCCGGCAGGCTATTTGCGATCTGGACCAATTTTTGCTGTAGGGTACTTCCGCCATATTCATTGGGAGTTCCCCACGCTGACATCCCGGAAGGATTGTTTGCATAATACATCGTTCCACGGCCGATGGTAGAAAATGGACTTGAATTTCCAAAAGAGTCTGCACTTCCTTTACGGAATGGAATATTTTGGTATTCACTGTCGTAATCTGCGGCGAGAAGCGTGGCGTGACCCGGCTGTGGATATATACCACTGGTTCCGTCGCCGATCACCCACCATGTATGTCCTGCAAAGACTACCTTACTCTGATTGATTTCTAGAGCGGGCTCCCATACTCCTGCTGCAAAACTTGTGGTTGGTATAAGAGAAACTAATGTTGCAATACAAAGCAGTAGACTGAGCATTCGCTTCTTCTTTTTCAAAGGATCCACCTCCATTATTTTAGAGAGAAATTCTAGAATTGTGTTATATTATACAGAAAGTACATGGAAAACGCAATGCGAAAAAAACAGGGACAGTGTCAATGGAAAAACTATATTAAACCAGGTTGAAAATTCATGGCAGCAATGCTAGTATAGGAAGAAGATCGAAAAAGATATGGAGGTGAATTTTATGGACAGTAGTGATAGGTCAGGGCGAAGTATGAATAGCAGTGCTTTTTATATCAGCTTGAGACACAGTCGTCGGATAAAATTCACCACTGGGTCTGTTTCCGTTGATCAAAAAGCACTGTAAGGTGCTTTTTTAATACCCTTTTCTATTGCTTGAAACAGTATTATCTGTGTTTTGAGAAAGGAAAAGAGTCAACTATGAACAAGAAATATTTGGAGATAAAGAAACTGATTCAGGAAAATCGCTCGGATTTAAGGATCGCAGAGGTTTTGTCCAACTACCATGAGAATGATATCGCGTAACTTCTGGAAAATCTGAGCCGGGCGGAGAGAAAAAGAATTTACCATGTGCTGGGCATTGCCAAAACAGCAAACGTGTTTCCGGTGCAGGAAACAGAAGGGTGAGGTTTGTTGTATGGAAATCATTGTAACAACATTAGAAATCATAGGAGCGATCGCATTTGCTGTATCGGGAGCGCTTGTGGGGATCCGAAAAAACATGGATGTGTTCGGCGTGTGTGTTCTGGGGCTTTCTACTGCAGTGGGAGGAGGCGTCATTCGGGATTTGATCCTGGGAGAAACACCGCCGGCTATGTTCACCAATCCGATCTATGCGATCGCAGGTCTTGCGACATGTCTTTTTGTTCTGATCCCGGAGATCCGCACGATGGTGGAACGTTCAGAATTCGTATTGCTTCTGGCAGACGCTGTCGGTCTCGGGATCTTCACGGCGTCTGGAACTATGCATGCTCTGGAAACAGCAGACGCGAATGCATTCCTGGCTGTTTTTGTAGGTGTCGTGACCGGCGTAGGCGGAGGGCTTCTCCGGGATGTGATGGCAAGTGTTCCCCCATATATTTTCACAAAACACGTTTATGCAGTAGCGTCCATAGCAGGTGGTATACTGCTGTGCGTCATCTATCCATACGTTGATAAATACATAGGTCTTTTTATCACGTCTGCATTTGTAGTGGTATTAAGGCTGCTGGCATCTCGGTTTCGCTGGGAAATCCCAAAGGCGGAGGATGTTTCTCTTCATCATACGAAAAACCATTCGGGAAAAGAATGATGTTATAATTCTGCAAAAAGTTGAGAGCGTTAAAGCTCCCAACTACAAATTGTCTGGGACGGACCCAAGTGGATTTCAGTGATATCGGATTTTATATTCCCAATCCAGTCAACAGCATCCAGTACATGATCGATGGATTCGCGGTGATCGTACCATATCTGGCAGTGATCATTCCGGTTGAGATCTATAACTTTATTGAAACCATGGATAACGTAGAGGGTGCTAATGCGGCAGGTGATGAATACAGTGTCCGGCAGGCCCAGTTTGCAGACGGCGTATTTACTATGATATCTGCCTGCTTTGGTGGTGTCGTTCCCAACACTGTATGGCTCGGACACGTATCTTTAAAAAGAACGGGAGCAGGTGTCGGCTATTCGGTCATCGCAGGGATCATCCTGCTTCTGGCAGGTGTGCTGGGGCTCTTCACTGTGCTGTCGGACATCATCCCGAAAGCAGTTGTAGCCATCACATTCCTGTGGTGTGCAGTTGATATGCTTTCCCAGGCATTCCGCGTCGTGGACAAGAAGTATTATGCAGCGATCGGCGTGGCCATGGTGCCGTCGGTTGCCGACTTCCTCTATACGCAGGTCACAGGGGCAGCTGGTCTTGCTGATCTGTGGACGGAAAAAGTGGCTTCCGGGATCAACGACTTTGCACCGGATGTATGCCAGGCGCTTACAGACGCTGGCTGCATGTGGAACGGTGTTGCCGCTGTAAAGGCTGGTGCAATCGTTATCGGTATCTTGCTTGGTACTATGGTGGCATTTATCATCGACCGTCGTCTGGACAAGGTCGCTATTGTAGCATTTATCGGTGCAGTGCTGTCCTTTATCGGAATCATCCACAGTGCAGCCATCACCATAAACTTTACAAACCAGTGGGGGATCGGCTACCTGATTACAGGCGTCGTTTGCCTGATACTCCACTTCGGAAGAAACAGCTGGTGCAAACCGGACGAAGATATGCTGGAGTATGTGGACGATCAGTCGGAGAAAGAATAGGGCTGTGGCCAGAGTTGAAAATATGAATATTGTATAAAATAGTGGACACCGTGCTGCTGATTCTACCTGCAGGAGGTGTCCTCTTTATTTTCCCCTGCACACACCCGGAATCTGTGATACAATAGAGCCAGCCAAGGAGGTTGCATCATGGATGAACGAATCAGGAAACAGCTTGCTTTTGCACTGGAAATCGATAAAGAAAAAAATATTCTCAGACAGACTCACCTGTCTGGTCATGGCAGACGGGAAAACGATGCGGAACATGCATGGCATATGGCCATCATGGCGTATCTTTTACGGGAGTATGCTAATGAAGAAGTTAACATCACAAAAGTCATGCTGATGTGTCTGATCCATGATATTGTGGAGATCGAGGCGGGGGATACTTATGCTTACGACGAGGAAGGTCTGAAATCACAGAAGGAGCGAGAAGAAAGAGCAAAAGAAAAATTGTATTCACTTCTGCCTGATGATCAGAAGAGGGAACTGGTTAGCTTGTTTGATGAGTTTGAATCCTACGAAAGCCCGGAAGCACGTTTTGCTCATGCCATGGATAACGTGCAGCCGCTGATCCTCAATGACAGCAACGAAGGAGGCGACTGGAAAGATCATCAGGTTTCGGCAGAGCTGGTCTATGGCAGGCATAAAAAGACGAAGCTGGGATCGGAGAAACTGTATGAGGTCAGCGATGAGATTTTGCAGAAAAATATTAAAAAAGGGAATTTAAAAGAGTAAATATCTGAGGTAAGGTAAAGAATCATGACATTAAAAGAACTGAACATTGGAGAGAGTGCAGTGATCCGGACCGTTGGCGGTGACGGAGCACTGCGCCAGCATTTTTTGGATATGGGCGTGATACCGGGAGCAGAAGTGACCGTGGTAAAGCTGGCTCCTATGGGAGATCCGATGGAACTGCAGATCCATGGATATGAACTGACCCTGCGTCTTGCTGATGCAGATCAGATCGAAGTTGAGCCGATCAAAAGCCGGTCCAGAAAACATGAAGGACCAAAAAGTATCAGCGATACGGAGCACCCGGGACTGGGAGAAAGCGGTAAATATCACGTAAAAGCAACAGAGGACCCCCTGCCGGATGGCACGACGCTGACTTATGCACTGGTGGGAAACCAAAACTGCGGGAAAACGACCCTGTTCAATCAACTGACCGGTGCGAACCAGCATGTAGGAAACTTCCCGGGAGTAACGGTAGATCGCAAGGATGGCCCGATCAAGGGATATCCCAATACATCTGTCACGGATCTGCCGGGCATCTATTCCATGTCACCGTACACCAGCGAGGAGATCGTATCCCGTAATTTCGTGCTGCAGGACAAGCCAAAGGCGATCATAAATATCGTTGACGCCACCAATATCGAACGGAATCTGTACTTGACCATGCAGCTTTTGGAAATGGATGTTCCCATGGTACTGGCGCTTAATATGATGGATGAAGTAACAGGGAACGGCGGGACCATCGATGTGAACCGGATGGAAGAAATACTGGGGATCCCTGTCATTCCGATTTCGGCTGCAAAAAATCAGGGCGTAGATGAACTGATCCGCCATGCGATCCACATCGCCAAGTATCAGGAACGCCCTGGCAGACAGGATTTTTGCGATGAAAATGATTTTGGAGGGGCGGTGCATCGTTGTATTCATTCTGTGTGCCACCTCATTGAAGATCATGCAGAAGCCGCAGAGGTACCGATACGGTTTGCCGCATCAAAACTGATCGAAGGAGATCAGCTCATGATGAGGCTGATGAACCTTGATCAAAACGAAATAGAGATGCTGGAGCATATTATTTTGCAGATGGAAAAGGAGCGAGGACTCGACCGAAGTGCAGCCATCGCTGATATGCGATTTTCCTTTATTGAAAAAGTCTGCGAAAGTACAGTCGTAAAACCGAAAGAAAGTAAAGAGCATATCCGCAGTCGAAAGCTCGACCGTATACTGACGGGAAAATACACGGCGATCCCATGTTTTCTGGGGATCATGCTGCTTGTGTTCTATCTGACGTTCAATGTGATCGGTGCCTGGCTGCAGAGACTTTTGGATCTGGGGATCAGCTCGCTGACGGATGTGGTGGATCACGCACTGACTGCGGGGCATATGAATCCTGTACTCCACGGGCTGATCATAGACGGAATTTTCACGGGAGTAGGATCCGTCCTGTCGTTTTTGCCGATCATCGTAACACTGTTTTTCTTCCTCTCTATGATGGAAGACAGCGGATATATCGCCCGCGTTGCGTTTTTCATGGACAAACTGCTTCGAAAAATCGGACTTTCCGGGCGAAGCATCGTGCCGCTTTTGATCGGATTCGGCTGTACGGTGCCGGCAGTCATGGCGACTCGGACGCTGCCAAGTGAACGTGACCGTAAGATGACGATTTTACTGACACCGTTTATGAGCTGCACGGCGAAGCTGCCGATCTACGCATTCTTTGTCAGCGCGTTCTTCCCGGGAAAGGGTGGTCTCATCATGGCGGGACTTTACATAACAGGTATCGTGATTGGGATTTTAGTTGCACTTCTTTTCAAGGGCACTCTCTTTAAGGGAGAAGCGGTACCGTTTGTAATGGAACTGCCGAATTATCGCCTGCCGGGTGCTAAAAACGTCGCACAGCTTCTCTGGGAGAAAGCAAAAGATTTTCTGCAAAGAGCCTTTTCAGTGATCTTGATCGCTACGGTAGTGATCTGGTTCCTGCAAAGCTTTGACCTCCGGTTCAACATGGTCGAGGATTCTTCGAAGAGCATTTTAGCTATGGTTGCCGGATGGATCGCGCCGCTTTTCGCACCGATCGGACTGGGAGACTGGCGGATCGTAACTTCACTGATCAGTGGATTTATGGCTAAGGAAAGCGTGGTTTCTACATTGCAGGTATTGTTCCATGGCGGTGTGCAAAGCGTGCTGACTTCCCTGTCGGCCGCTTCCCTTCTGGTATTTAGTTTGCTGTATACGCCATGTGTTGCAGCTATTGCATCGGTGCGCCGTGAAATGGGACGTCACTGGGCCATCGGTGTTGTGCTGTGGCAGTGTGCCATCGCATGGGTGGCTGCCGCGATCGTGAGAGTCATAGGACTGTTGATTTTTTAGCGGAGGTGGAATTTCATGAGTAATCAGTCGGCAAGTGTTCTGGTGGGGAGTATCCAGAAATTCTCCGTGGAAGATGGCCCGGGGATACGGACGACGGTGTTTTTAAAAGGATGTCCGTTATCATGTAAATGGTGCCATAATCCGGAGATGATCGATGCAGGGCAGCAGCTTATCTGTTCACCAAACAACTGCATCGGGTGTGGTCACTGTATCCAGATCTGCCCGCAGAATGCAATTTCACTTGATCCTGAAAAGGGAATCCATATAGATCGAAATACATGCAATGTTTGTCTTAAATGTGCAAAGGAATGCTATGCTCAGGCGTTGCGTCCGGTGGCAAAGGAAATGACCATAGACGAGATCCTGGCGACTGCAGAACAGGACAAACGGTTTTACGACCACACCGGCGGCGGCATCACCGTAAGCGGTGGAGAGATGCTGACTCATGCAGACTTTGTCGGATCGCTCATCGATGAAGCTGCAAAGCGTGAGATCCACGTTTGCCTGGACACCAGCGGGTTTGGCGATGGGAAAGCTTTGCAGAAACTGGCGAGAAAAGAAAACGTGACGGACATTCTGTATGACATGAAAGCCATCGACGACGAGGTGCACCAGGCATATACTGGAGTCAGCAACAAGAGGATCCTGGAAAATCTGCGTATGCTGGCGGAAGATCCAGAAACTTCCGAGAAGCTTTGGCTGCGGATGCCTCTGGTGCAAGGGGTAAATGACACCGAGGAAATCATTCGGAGCACCGGAGAATTCTATCAGGAAATTGGTGTGAAGAAAGTAAATCTTTTGCCTTATCACAATCTGGGCATCAGCAAGGAGCGAAACGTGGGCGGTGTGCAGGAAGAATTTCAGCCGCCGTCAGAGGAATGGCTGACCAAGATCGAAAACTATTTCAAGAAGGAACTGCATCTGGATGTCAGCATTTTAGGACGCGTATAGCAGCAATCAAGGCGCGTTCATTACCTCAAAGATACCATTAAATTACAATTTAAGAAAAATATGTTGACTTTTAAATCCCGTTTCGTAGAATGAAAGTAGAGCGAAGGAAATGCAGGCTGCGCAGGATGATGCATTCGCAGGAAAGGAGATACGAAATGGGTAATACTTTGCGCTATGAGGGGTTTCGAAATGTGCTTTTGTCGCAGATGCGAAAAAGACTCTCGGGAAAGCTGGGAATCAAACAGATTTCCAGAAGAGAAACGGTAAAGAATAACGATACGGTGATGGAAATGCTGCTGGTAGAGCTGGAGGACGGCCGGGCAGCACCGACTCTGTATCTGGAAGATCTGTATAAGGCGTATAGGGAGGGCGCCACACTTGATGAGATCATCCAGGGCCTTTGTGAGATGTTTACTAAGTATTCTGCTGTTAAAATGCCTCTGGAAAACAAACTGAGTGCACTTATAGATGATTTTGAGAAAGTGAAGCCGCTGCTGAAATTCAGACTCGTCAATGGTGCACGAAACAAGCGGAGAATGGAAGGAAAACCATTTAGCAGAATGGGAGAATTTTTGCTGGCTTATCAGATCCAGCTGGGAGATGGTCATGGAGGGATCTATGCGACACAGGTCACTGATCAGATGCTGCGGGAATGGGGGATAGACGAGGCGGAGCTGCATGATATCGCGGTCGCTAATATGGATCTTCCACAGAATTATCTCCTGCAGTCCATGGAGGAGGCGATCGGGATCGAGGTCGATCCGTCTGTGAAACCGGAAGACAGACCGGAGATGTTTATCCTGACCAGCAAGATGAAGATCAACGGGGCAACAGTGATCTTTTCAGAGGAAGTAAGACAGAAAGTGGGAAAACAGCTCGGCGGTGACTATTATCTGCTGCCTTCTTCCATTCATGAATGGGTGGTGATCCCTAAGAGGTGTGCAAGGAGCACACAGGAAATGGAGGATATGGTGCAGGAGGTCAATGAAGATGCAGTGGAAGAGGAAGAGTTCCTCTCTGACCATGTATATGAATATGATGTTGCAAGAGCGCAGATGCGGCAGGCAGTGACAAGGGCGGTCCTCATGTGAGGACCGCCCCCATTAATCAACCTGTACGAAAGCAGGGTCAAAAATGCCTGTAATAGCACCCATGGCCACCATAAAAGCTGCCATGATCAGCAGACACCAGACTGCGCGCCCTATGAGCGAAACCGCGAAATTGTTGCTTCTGGCCAGTAGCAGATGATCGCAGATCCCGCCGTAATTGGCGAAAACAGCGACCCAGCTGATCAGTATGAGAAATGTAGTAATGCGATAGATCAGAACCGTAAGTGGCATCGTAGCACCTTCCACTTCGATCGTTGCACTGAGCCATAGGAGGGAAGCATACCCCAGCACCGCCAGTATCATCTTCCAGATTTTCATAGATCGAAATCCAGGCGGCGCGAAGGGATGATACCTGTCCGGAATATCAGCCAGGGGAGTATTTTTTACTCCCGGGTGGAGCGCCTCATTGATGCCGCCCGGCTTCAGTTTGCGTAGAGCCTTTTCCAGTTTCGGGATAGAATCGTAGCGCTTATCGGGATCTATATGGGTACAGATTTCGATGATGCGGGCAATGGGACCGCAGGCAGCGAGCTGCTGCGGATGGCAGCTGGTAAGCATGAAATTCAGCAGAATACCAAGTCCGTAAATATCCGTTCTCGCATCCGATTGACGAAAACCGTATTGCTCCGGTGCCGCGTGGTCGACGGTGCCAAGAAGAACTGTATCGCGCTGTTTCTGTTCACTGTAGGTTTTGGCTGCGTCAAAATCGATCAGGATCGCACGCATATCTGCGGTCAGGATCACGTTTGAAGGCTTGATATCTCGATGGATCAGCGGCGGCTGAAAGCTGTGGAGCGCCTGGAGCGTATGGCATAGCTGCAGCATTACATATATGGCATCCTTTTCGTTCAGAACACCTTCCTTTTGTAGATATGCATCCAGTGAAAGTCCGCTGATATATTCTTCAATGATGATCAATTCTTGCTCTGTTTCCACCAGCAGATGGATCCGGGGGATTCCGGAAACCTGCTGGGTCTGCAGAAGTCTGTATATTTCCCTGTTTTCTAGTGAAAGCTTTTTTCTTACATAAATCTGTCCTGTCTCCACATGGCGCACCAGCATGATGCGTGGATTGTCCGCCAGGGGTGAAATATCCTGATAAAAAGACAACAATACCTGATCTTCCAGTTTCATATTGTACCTCATTGATTGCTTTTTTTCTTCGTTTAGTATAACATAATAGAGCAGTTATTGTTGGAAATGAAAGAGAAAACGATGAAATCACAGGAAAAAACCAGCCGTCTGGAAGACGCGCTGACTAATGTTAGAACGTCGCAGCAGCGAGAACAGTTTTTAAAGCAGTATACGGAAGATGGATATGATCGTTTTGCCGATTACCTCAACGAATATATGGCGGAGCACGATATAGATCTGGCGGAACTCCTTTGCAGGAGCAACATCAGTCGAAACTATGTGTACAACATCATCAACGGTGACCGGAATCCAGGCAGAGAGAAGATCATAGCTCTTTGCATCGGCGCAGGCATGAACTGCAGTGAAATCAACAGAGCTTTGAAGATCGCTCAGGAGGGGATCCTGTACGCCAAGAACGAGAGGGATGCCAGGATCATGATCGCAGTCAATCAGGGCAATGCGACGGTGACGGAGATCAACCTGATGCTGGAGCATGAAGGCCTGCCGATCCTCAAGTAGGCGACAGATTTTTCCGTTGGGATTTTTCTGCAAGGTTCCGACCAAATTTCGTGCTGGCAGCACACCTTTTCTCTTGTCGATTCTGTTACACTATGTGCACATACGAAGCTGATTTGAGAAAGGAATTTAGACCATGAAAGTAACAAGATTAGTAATCGGAATCATCTCTTTTGTAATGGCATTGATCGTAACCTTCCAGTCCTGCTTTGCCGGACTTGGCAATGCGATGGAGGATAATGGAGAAGTGGGCGGATCTGCTGGAGTTGTTCTGGCTGTTTTCGCGATCGTTGCCGGAATCATCGCTATCGTGACTCGCAAAGGCGAGGGCAAGGGTCCGTTCGTTGCCGGCGGGTTTTATCTGGCAGGCGGTATTATCGGCTTAGCTATGGCAGGAAGCTACGCTGATCTGAAAATCTGGGGAGTAGCCTGTATCATCTTTGCACTGGTATTCATTATCGGAACTATCCTTGAGAAGAAGAGAAGATAACGCAGTATATCCATACTACTTAAAATCCCTGATCTGCAGTTTTTCTGCGGATCGGGGATTTTTTTCTTTGCATTTATCTGACAATAGGATATAATGGAACTAACTTGTGAATGATTATTCACGACTGCGACACTTACAAATGAAAAGCAGAGGAACCATATATGTATAAAAAACTGGAAGAGGAGACCATCGATGATATCCTGGAAGCAGGGATCGACGAGTTCATAGAGAAAGGCCTGCAGGGAGCGGTCATGAGCGGCATCGCGAAAAAGTCCGGCGTCAGTGTCGGCGTGATCTATAAATATTTTACGGATAAAAACACGTTTTTCCTTCAGTGTCTGGATCACAGTCTGGAGCTGCTGAGCAACGTGCTGCAGGAGGCGGTGTCAGAGGCAAAAGATTTGCGAGGATGCATCCGAAAGATCGTGGCTGCTCTGATCTCCAATTCAAAGATCCATTCTAACTATAACGCCATGTACAATGAGATCATGTCAGGAAGCTGCCGCAAATACGCTAAAGAGCTGGTGGACCGGATCGAGGGAAGATCGGCTGAGCTCTATCGAACTCTCATCGAGCAGGCACAGAAGGAAGGAATGATCACGACAGAAACGGATGCCGGGATCCTGGCTTTTTTCTTCGACAACCTGCTGATGATGATGCAGTTTTCCTATAGTTGTGACTACTATAAAGATCGGATGAGGCTGTTTTGCGGAGATTTGGCGAACGATGAGGATATTATGGCGGATAGCCTGATCCGCTTCATGGAAGCGGCTTTGCAGATGAAACCAATGGAATAGTTAGAGCCTTGAGAAAGGAGAAACACCATGCTGCATGTGATAGCATACGATATCGGAACGACCGGCGTGAAAACCGGACTGATCTCCGTCGGAGAGACGGTGGAACTGGTGGCTGACGCGTACCAGGGGTATGATCTATACATCCTGGAAAACGGAGGAGCGGAGCAGGACGCAGACCAGTGGTGGAGCGCCATGTGCGAAACGACCCGGAGCCTGATGAAAAAAAGTCCGGTGCCGCCAGAAAAAATCGACGGGATTTCCTTCTGTTCCCAGATGCAGGGGCTGGTTCTAGTGGACAAGGAAGGGAATGCTCTCAGACGGCCTATGAGCTACATGGATCAACGGGCGCGAACGGAAATGAAGGATTGTCAGGGGCATGGCATCCAGATCGCAGGGGTCAATGTCAGAATGCTGATGAAGAGCCTGCGGGCCACCCATGCGGCGTCTACCAGCGTGAAAGATCCGCTTTGGAAGTACAAGTGGGTCCAGCAGAATGAACCGGAGATCTTCGCCAAAGTCTATAAATGGCTGGATGTGAAAGAGTACCTCATCAGCCGCTGCACGGATCGCTTCATCATGACCAGGGATTCGGCCTACTCAACGTTTTTATACGATACGCGAGAAGGCAGGGAAGGCTGGAACAAAGCTCTTTGCCGTATGTATGGCGTAGATCCGGAGCATCTTCCGGAACTGATCGAGTGTACGGATATCGCAGGGAAACTTACTGCAAAGGCCGCCTCAGAGCTAGGGCTTTCCCCGGGGATCTGCGTATATGGCGGGGGTGGTGATGCAGCTCTGATCGGCGTCGGTGCAGGCTGTACAAAAACGGGGAAGACCCACGTATATTCCGGCACGTCCGGATGGATCGGAACCGTTATCGACCGACAGGTGGTGGATATCAGCTCTATGATCGCAGGAATCGTCGGAGCACAGAAAGGCCGGTATAATTACTTTGCAGAGATGGAGACGGCAGGCAAGTGTTTCCAGTGGGTAAAGGAGCACCTGGCTCTGGATGAGATCGGTGTTTATCTTGAGAAGACTAATGTTGCCGAAAGTACGGAAAGCCTGTACGAAAGCCTTTATGACTACCTTTCGGATACGGTAAAAAAAATTCCTGCGGGAGCGGGCGGCGTGATCTTTACCCCGTGGCTTCACGGAAACCGCTGTCCATTTGAAGATCCTAACGCAGCCGGTATGTTTTTCAACATCCGGATCGGTACCGGCAAGACGGAGATGATACGGGCTGTTTTAGAGGGGATCTGCTTTCATCTGCGGTGGATGCTGGAATGTGAAGACAAGAAAGTCAAGACATCCCCGACCATTCGTTTTGTAGGCGGTGGAGCACTTTCGCCGATCACTTGTCAGATGCTGTCAGACATTACGGGGCGAACGGTAGAAACGGTGGAAAATACAAAGGATGTTGGATCCATCGGAGCGGCGATCCTGGTGGCTGTTGGATGCGGTGCCATTGCAGATTTTGACCATGTGGAAGGCTACATACCGGTGAAAGCTCGATACGAACCGGATCCGAAGACGCGCCATATATACGACAGGAATTACAAGGTGTTTCGACGCCTGTATCAAAACAATAAAGAGAATTTTACTATATTAAACGAAGGCAGAAGTGAATGAAGGAGAGAGCTATGAACAACAGGAATGAGCGGGAGCTGCTGGTGGAAACCGGACGGGAGCTGCTGGAGAAAAATATCGTCGCAAGGACCTGGGGCAATACCAGCTGCCGGGTGGACGATGAACACTGCCTTATCACACCCAGCGGTCTGGATTATATGCAGACCACAGAAGAAGATATCGTTTTGCTGGATCTGAAGAGCGGCGAGTGGGAAGGCAGACGAAAGCCTTCTGGCGAACGAGGCGTTCATATTGCAGCGTACAGACAGTTCCCTGGTGTGAACTTTGTGATCCATACGCACCAGAACTACGCGACGGCTATTGGTCTGACCGGGATAGACTCGTTGCAGATCACAGAAGAAGAAAAGAGACAGCTGGGAGGTCTTGGCGCTGCAGCCTATGGCCTTCCAGGCATGAAAAAGCTGACTGATGCAGTCGATCACGTTTTGCAGCAGGGGATCCAGACGGTCCTCATGGTGCATCATGGCGTGCTGGTCTGCGGACGTGACAAAGCGCAGGCCATGGAGCGTGTGCAGCTGTTGGAAAAGATATGTGAAAGAAACATCTGTGCAGCTTACCTGCAAAGCTCAAAGCAAGCGTCTGCCGGGGCGCATAAGTCGGGAGTCGCTGCAAAGGCTCTGGAGGGATTTTTGCAGAAAGAATATCGTTATGCGGAGGTTTTTCGGTCGCCGGCAGTAGACGTTTGTCTGCGGCAGAAAAAAGCCGTTCGCGCGCAGGTGGACGACATGGCTCAGATGATCGGGGGCAAGATCCCTGTAGCAAAGGACGTGTCCGATGCAGAGCACATGATGAAAAAATACAATGCAGTTCTCGTGCCGGACTGCGGTGCTGTGATCCGTGCAGAAACGGAGGACGACCTTCACGCCATGAAGCTGCTGGTGGATAAGGCCTGCTTGTGTGCGGTCCACACCCGAGCATCCGGGAAAGAGAAAAAGCTGAGTGCCGTGGACGTGGCACTGATGCATTTCGTTTACCTCAACAAGTACTCAAAACAGAAGGAGCAGGAGGCATAGAAAGATGATCTCGGAAAAGAGAAAGGAGCCATACAAGATGAAAAATTGTGGAATCAGCAGATGGGACGATCCGGCAGAGATCAACCGTAAATTAAAATACCTGACCAGCCAGCCGATCTGGGAGGTGGACGATGATTATTATGACAATGTAGTCATGAAATATTTTGATGAGAAGTGTAAAGGATCCAGGGAGATTTACGAAGAATCCCAGAAATACATCCCTGGCGGCGTACAGCACAATCTGGCATTCAACAAGCCGTTTCCCATGTGCATGGCCAAGACGGACGGAGCGTATTTATACGATCAGGACGGCAACGAATATATCGACTTCCTGCAGGCGGGCGGTCCGACCATCCTGGGCAGCAACTATCCAGTAGTACGGGAGAAGGTCATCGACCTGCTCAATACCTGCGGCCCTGTGACCGGACTTCTTCACGAGTCGGAAATGCTCATCGCTAAGGAAATCAACAAGCACATGCCTAACGTGGAGATGTTCCGCATGCTGGGTTCCGGTACGGAATCGGTTATGGCAGCGCTGCGTATTGCACGGATCGCGACGGATCGCAAACGGATCATCAAGATCGGAGGGGCTTATCACGGCTGGTCGGATCAGATGGTATACGGTCTTAAGATCCCGGGAAGCAGAGCGTTGCTGGAATCTCATGGAATCCCGCGGGGAGCGTATAAGCTGACCGATGAAGTCCGTCCTAACGATCTGGAAATGCTGGAGAAGATGCTCAAGCGGAATCGCAAAAAGGGCGGCACAGCGGCTGTCATCGTAGAGCCGGTAGGACCTGAGAGCGGTACTCGCCCGGTAGCGAGAAACTATAATAAGGGCGTGCGGGAGCTTTGCGATAAATACGGTGCACTGATGATTTTCGATGAGGTGGTAACAGGGTTCCGCGTGGCTCTTTCCGGCGCGCAGGGATACTTTGATGTGGTTCCTGATCTGACTATTTTCGGAAAGATCGTAGCGGGCGGCTATCCGGCTGCAGGCGGCGTCGGCGGCAAGAAGGAATACGCACAGCTGATGGCGGCAGGACTGGCTACAGGCAAACACAGAGCGTATGTAGGCGGTACACTGGCAGCAAATCCGCTGTCTTGTCTGGCGGGCTATACCGCGATCCAGGAAATCGAACGCACCAATGCGTGTGAAGTGGCTGGAAAGATGGGAGACAGACTCTGCGATGGTCTCAAAGATCTGCTGGAAAAATACGCACTGCCGTATGTAGCCTACAACCAGGGATCCATCGTGCATTTGGAATGTACGGGAGCCATGAGTTTTGATTTTTCATCGATGTGTTTCGTAAAGTCTGCTCTGGGACTCCTAAAACATAAGGACATGATGTATGTGAGAAAAGATTCTATGGAAAAGATGGGTGCTGCATATATGGCTAACGGTATCGTGACCCTGGCAGGCAGCCGTCTGTATACGTCGCTGGCAGATACGCCGGAGATCATAGATGAGGCGCTTAATCGTTTTGAGGAAGTATTTAAACACGTAAAGAAAACGGATAAAGGATTGGTATAGGGCTATGAAAGAAATCGTAAAATCGCAGAAGGAGCTTTATAAAAGCGGACTCACCATGTCGGAAAACTTTCGCAGACTCCAGCTGGAAAAGCTGAGAGAAGGCATTTTAGAACACCAGGGCGAGATCTGTCAGGCACTTCGCAAGGATCTGAATAAATCGGAATTTGAAACGTATGAGACGGAGACGGGTATGGTGTTAGAAGAGATCAGCTGCATGCTGAAACACCTCCACAGGATGATGCAGCCGAAGCGGGTAGGGACTCCTATCGTGCACTTTCCGTCCACTAGCAAAATCTACAGTGAGCCTTATGGATCAGTGCTGATCATGGCACCGTGGAATTATCCGCTGCAGCTGGCGCTGGTGCCTCTGGCAGGATGCATCGCTGCGGGAAACTGCGCAGTAGTCAAACCATCCAATTATTCTCCAGCAACTTCTGCTGTCATCAAGAAGATCATCACGGAGAACTTTCCCCCGGAATACATCTCCGTGGCGGAAGGCGGACGCGAGGTCAATCAGGATCTGCTGGATCAGCCGTTTGACTATATTTTCTTTACCGGTGGCACCACGGTAGGAAAGCTGGTGATGGAAAAAGCAGCGAAGAACCTGACTCCGGTAACGCTGGAGCTGGGCGGCAAGAGCCCGTGCATCGTAGATGAAACGGCGGATATCACTGTGAGTGCGCGCCGGATCATCTGGGGCAAGCTCCTCAATGCAGGACAGACTTGTGTGGCACCCGACTATGTGCTGGCTCACGAAAAGATTTATGATAAACTGATCGAACAGATGAAAAAATATATCATTGGATTCTATGGGGAGCGACCTCTGCAGGACGGAAACTATCCGAAGATCATCAACGAGAAACATTACGATCGCCTTGCCTCTCTGGTGGAAGCCAGCAATGTGATCTACGGCGGCGGAATGAATCCGGAAACCTGTCAGATCGAACCGACATTGATCCAGGCCGACTGGGATTCAGAGATCATGAAGGACGAGATCTTCGGTCCATTATTACCGGTGCTGAAGTTCTCTAATTTAAAGGAAGCGGCAGATGCCGTCAAGGATCGCCCGAAACCGCTGGCACTGTATTACTTTACGACTTCAGCGGCAGGTAAGGATTTCGTCACGAGAAATATTTCCTACGGCGGCGGATGCATCAACGACACTATCGTGCATCTGGCCAACCCTAATATCCCGTTCGGCGGTGTGGGCGCCAGTGGCATGGGTAGTTATCACGGCAAAGAATCCTTCAAGACATTCTCCCATCGCAAGAGCGTACTGGAGAAGAAAAACTGGCTGGATCTTCCGATACGGTACGCTCCAAACAGCCCGCGAGATCTGAAGCTTTTAAAGTTTTTGATGAAATAAAAAATTAAACTTTTGAAAATTCTGACGAACTAAGGTATGATAGTGTCAGGAGGAAGAAGATATGGCACTATTTCGAAAAAAGACAAAGTACTTTAAGTATTCATATGAAAGAACGAAAGCATATTTTGAACAGCATCGGGAAATCGAAGCGCGTAATTTTTTAAAGTGTCCGGAATGGGCGAAGCCGGAGTATGATGAAAACGGCAGATATGCAGAGGAACCGGATGGGCTGTTGCCTTTGTTTGACCCTCGCAGGCAGCAGCGGTTTTACCGGGAAGGTCAGATGGCAGCAGGTACCATCGTACAAGCGAATGAACTTCTCTTTGCGAGAGGAAAAGGAGATAGTCCGGCAACCTTTATCTATACGCAGGATCCTTTTTTTCTGCAGAATCCGGAAGAACTGATCTGTCTGGCTCATGAGCTCTTTTCGACTAAAGGAGACGACGGCTTTATTCCAAGCATACAGTATGTTGCAGATCTGCTGGCGGATGAAGCCGGGCGATATTTTCACTATCACCTGCCCTCAAATGTTCTGGAAAACCGGGATGTCTGGCTCACTACTATTTTAGTGAGCAGGGATCATCTGCCGGATAATACTCTGAAGCCGGAGATTGTATACCCGATGCTAATATTGCCGGATGACGGACCAGATGCAATGATCTTGCCGTACTGGTACTGGCAGAAGTAAGGAGGACGCTATGGGTGAGATCAGTAATCTGGAATACAAGATGACATGGATAGATCATCTGGACGCCTTATATAGTTCCTTCATCAGGAGGAACAACCCTGACGAGTGGTTTTATTTCCTGCGCAGACCGGAATTTGCACAGAAGGAAAAGGCACTGGAGATCAGTCATGAGATTTTACGGTATGTTTTGACCTACGGTCTTATTTCCAGGAAGATCGTACAGCTGCTGGAAGACACGTTTCACTATCTGGATCAGGAAGAGTATTTTTTAGATACCTATAGTCTGGGTATGTTTGACCACTATCGGCAGGATCTGTTGATGTGGGAGGAGTTTCCTCCGTACCGTTTATTTGAGCCGCTGGATGAGAATGCGAACTATGATCAGTTTCTGGTAATGTTCGCAGAATTATATGGAACAGATCCTTCTGATGAAGAACAATATTTGCAAAATCTGAAGAACCTGCAGAACACAGGAATAACTCATCCATATATAGCGTTGGCGGAATGTCATTTCTTTTTAGCCAAAAAAGAATATGCGAAAGCATTAGAGGCTCTTCGTGGAATGGAAAACAGTTATGACAAATTTTATGCGGCTGGTGATATTTTTATGGATCTGGGTATGTATCCGGAGGCAGAAGAACAATTTGAGGCCGCGGAAAAACTCCATCCTGCAGGATATGATCGAAACTTGCTTTACGGAATCTTTTTCTCAAAATACTACGGTGGGAAATGGCAGGAAGCGAAAGATTTTGCAGAACGTGCAGAAAACATGGGATATGAACCTTTTGTGATGCCATTGAAGCTGAAACTTCTGGAAGACTCCTGCAAAAAACTCCTTGGAGATCGTAATGTAGAGGAGCTTTCGGAAGATGAGTGTCTCGTGGTTTGTGAGTATGTGATGCTAACGGGACAGTATGAGCAGGCGATCAGAATCTGTAAAAAGAATCGAAGTGCAGGTTCGGCGAACGGATTCTGGACGGTAAACCTGGCTGAAGCATACCTGGCGATAGGGCAGCAGCCCTTTGCAGAAGAATTGATAGAAGCGTGTTACAAGGGTAATATTTTGCTGTCTGGAGAGGATTTTGATCGGATTCGCGAGATGAAAGCGCGTCTTTTATTTCAAAAGGGACAGGCGGCAGACGCATATGAGATCATTGAGGCTCTGTGCAATAAATATCCTAATAAGATGCGATATCGATTGACTTATGCAGCAATGTGTATGATATCAGGCCGGATCTCAGAGGCGGTTCGTATTTACAGCTCTTTGCGGTTTCATGTGCCGGAAAATCCGTTTTTTGCTTACGAACTGGGACGCTGCATGATGAAGCAGGAAAAATATAAACGAGCGCATGCATTATTTGAACTTGCATTGAAAAATGATCCTGATTTTTCTCGTGCATTGTATGAAATGGCACAGGTCTCGATCGATGAGGGAAATCTGGAGGATGCTAAGAATGAAACGGATCTTCTCTATGGAAAGATCGAGGAAAAGAGAAGGCGTTATTTAAAAGGTCAGATCTGTGAGATGGAAGAGAAATTCCGCGAAGCAAAGGAAATTTACAGAAAGCTGATCGAAGAGGAACGTGCGGAAAAGAAGAATGCAGACCAGGATTTCCTGCATTCAGTGTATGAACGATATTTCCTTATGAGAGAAGCTACTGGTGCAGTCGTGGTTTCTCAAATACGGAATCTGGAAAATACGTTGAAAGAAGTACCGGATTGCGCACAGCTCTGGATGATGCTGGGAGAGACTCACGAGGATTGTGAAGTAAAACCGGAGCAGGCCATATCATGTTATCGTAAGGCTCATGAAGCGGATCCATATCATGAGGGGGCGCTGGCAAAGGTGATCGATTATGAGATCGACAAAGAAAACTGGCAGAATGCGTTAGTGTATTGTGAACGAATGATCACCAATACGGGAAATCGTGATTACTATCTGGTTCAAGCCGGGTGTGCCATGGAACTGGGGCTTGATGCGGCTTTTGCCGGAGACATTGCAGCCTATGTCAGACAAGGCGGTGATGAAAAGGAAACCTATGAGCTTTGCAGTGCCTATGCTATGAAAAAAGGAAATTATGATAAGGCCATCGAAATCTATGAAAAACAGCTCGATGATCGAGCATCAGGAGAGGTTCCGTGTTATGCGGAGATGGCGATATGTCTGTGTAAGCAGGGGAAATCCGGAGAAGCAGAAGCCGTGCTGCAGGCGGCTATAGATAGTGGAGGAAATAATCCGGAATGGCTTTATACGTTGTATGAAATCCAACGATCCAGGGGCAATTTTAAAGGTGCTTCCCGCACATTGAAACGAATTCGTAAAAACGCCGGTGTGACGGTGTTTAACGACGACTACGGGGAGCTTTCCGTCCGGCTTTTCCTGGAAGAAGGGCGACTTGCCATTGCAGGCAAGATGGCGGAAAGTCTTAGTTCCTATGACGGGGAAAAGCTCTGTGCGATCCTGTATGTGCTGCGAGGAAATTATCGGAGTGCCATGCGGCTTCTAAGGAAGCTTATCGACCGGGAGCCGGAAGAACTGGAATACTACAGCTGGATGGTGCTGTGTCAGGCTCTTTGGGGAAAACGAAGCGGCGCGGCCGACTACGCGAAACAGGGACTTAAGGCCTTTGCAGAAAAACACGTTTCCGTGGAAAAATTGAGTCGCCCGGATCATTTGTGCCAGTATGGATTTTTCCTGTACTTTGCGGGATCGCCGCAGCAGGCCTATGAGATCTTTGGGCGTGCAGCTGCCGCTGTACCGTGCCACGACGAGATCTGCAGTCGCTGCTACGAGGCATATTACGGGATCGGGCTCTGCAAAGCCTTCGACCACGATCGTGAGGCATCCCAGGAAGCGTTTGAGAAATCTTTGCAGATCCAGCCTCATAATACAGTGTGCCGGAAGCTTTCGGAAAATCTCCTGAAATCCCTTTGACATGCCGTATATTTTATCTTATAATACATCCATAAAACCGCTGGAGCCGGACAGGATCCTGGCGGAAATGTGGACTTTTCAGAGAGATCTTTTTCGCCGCATAACGGAGCATATCCGCTATGCGGTGTTTTTATGTGCTGCAGAAAGCAGCAAAGGCTGGAGAAGGTGGAGATACAGTAATGACACAGACATTTATGAAGGAAAAGAAGATTTTACCCCTGGTGCTTTCCATGTCACTGCCGATGGTCATTTCCATGGCGGTGAATTCGCTCTACAACATTGTGGACAGCTATTTCGTGGCGAAACTGAGCGAGGAAGCCATGACGGCGCTGGCACTGGTGTATCCGGTGCAGAATCTCATCACATCTATTGCCGTTGGATTCGGCATAGGGATCAATGCCTGCGTGGCGTTTTATCTGGGTGCGGACGATAAGCTCAAGGCGGACAATGCAGCATCTTCAGGGGTGGTTTTGAGTATCATTCACGGTATACTTCTGATGATCTTCTGCATTGGCGGGATGCCGCTGTTTGTACGGATGTTTTCGTCTGATGAAGTGGTGATCGGCATGGCACTGGCATATTCACGCCGGGCGTTTGCGTTTGCTGTGATGGTGACGGTAGGGATCGCTTTTGAAAAAATATTTCAGGCGACAGGTCGCATGAAAGTGTCCATGATCAGTATGATCTGCGGATTCGTGACCAATATCGTGCTGGATCCGTTGATGATCTTCGGCATCGGGCCGTTTCCGCGGATGGAGATTTCGGGCGCTGCCTATGCAACGGGGATCGGGCAGACGGTGACACTGCTGGTATACCTGGGCGTATATGCAGGAGGCTCGCTATCGGTTCAGGTGAGTCGAAAAAAACTGGCATGGGATCGTAAGCTTATGATTCGTCTCTATGGTGTCGGGATTCCTGCAACTCTTAATATGGCACTGCCTTCCGTCTTGATTTCAGCACTTAACGGGATCCTGGCAGGATTTTCCCAAAGCTATGTGCTGGTGCTTGGCGTTTATTACAAACTGCAGACTTTTATATACCTGACGGCCAATGGGATCATTCAGGGGATCCGTCCGCTGGTAGGATATAATTACGGAGCCGGAGAACTGGAGCGTGTACATAAGATATTTTCGGTGACACTGAAACTGACGGCAGGGGTCATGGCGGCCGGCATGCTGTTTTCCTGGATCTTGCCCCACACGCTTATCGGTCTGTTCACTACTCAGGAATCCACTGTTTCCATCGGTGTGACGGCGCTCCATTATATCAGCTTTGGTTTCATCGTTTCGGCGGTATCCATCACTGTATCCGGTGTTCTGGAAGGGTTGGGAAAGGGCTCCCAGTCCCTGCTTGTGTCTCTCGCACGCTATCTGATCATTATTGTTCCGGCAGCATTTCTCTTAAGCCGTATCTTTGGTGCAAAGGGCGTGTGGATGGCTTTTGCCGTCGCCGAATTTATCACGGCCGGCTTCGCGTATGCGGTGTATCGCAAGGCGGTGTAGAGTGATGTGATAACAGTGCAAGTATAAAAAAAGAGCGGCATGCGCCGCTCTTTTTAGAGGTGTATTATGGGGGTAGCGATTACCCTTCGATTGCAATGTATTTATTCTGTGTAAGTTCCTTGACATCTTTCTTCGGTACGGACAGCTTCAGGATACCGTCTTCGTATTTCGCCTTGATATCCTCTTCGTTCAGGTGCTCGCCAACATAGAAGCTTCTGCTCATAGAACCGGCGTAACGTTCTCTGCGGATATATTCGCCCTTCTTGTTCTGTTCGTCTTTGTCGAGTCCCTTTGCTGCGGATACTGTCAGATATCCGTTTTTCAGTTCTGCCTGAATCTCATCCTTCTTGAATCCTGGAAGGTCGATGTCAAGTTCATACCCTTCATCTGTTTCTCTGATGTCGGTCTTCATCATGTTTTTGACATGTTTACCGTACAGCGGATTTTTACCTCCGAAGAAGTCGTCTTCAAACATGTCATTCATAAACCCATCAAATAAATCTCTGTTCCACAAACTGTTTCTCATCATAAGTCATCTCTCCCTTTTTTGGATTATCATCCTTTTTTTCTAATCTCATTTCCCGTACCCCTCGGTACAATTGTATTATATCACTTTTGTTAGCACTGTCAAGAGGTGAGTGCTAATTTTTCGAAAAAAATTAATTGTTCCATTTAGATGCCCTTTTATTACAACATCACAGCAAAAACTCGAAGATTGATTTAAACTATCAAACTTAGAGGTGAATGATATGTGGAAGATTTTGATTTGCTCCGAGGACAAAGATTTTATGCGGGATCTGGGACACCGGATCCGCAGACTGGCAGGAGAGAGGTTAAAAGAAGTACGACTGTTTTCCAATAAGGAAGATCTGGATTTTTATACAACAGGAAGGCCCGAGGAATCTAATATTATCCTGATCGATATAAGCCGGGATAATGAAGGGATCCAGCTGGCACAGAAGATTCTGGCGGTACAGCCCCATTCTCAGATTATTTTCATGGCGTCGACGGATAAGTATTATCTGGACGTATACAGCGTGGATCATGTGTACTTTTTAAAGAAGCCGATCGAAGCGGTCTTTTTAATGAAGGCGTTAAACAAGGCGGGCTCCCGTTTGCAGGATATGAAAAAAAGCTATCTGGTCATCAGCAACAAACAGGGCATCTACAAGATCCCTTTATATACGATCCTGTGCTTTGAAAGCGAGAAGAGAAAGATCCATGTCTATACCCAGGAGCGGGAGCTCTCTTATTATGGAAAGTTCGAGGATCTGATGGAAAAGCTGGATCCTCGGTTTGCCCGCTGTCACAATAGCTATATCGTCAATCTGACAAAAGTACGCGAGCTAAGCGATAAAAAATTCGTTTGCGAAAATGGCAAGAATGTGCCCATCAGCAAGACTTATTATGTCGATGTGCGGGAAAAGTTCCTCTCATATTTAGATGGCGGTGAATTCTGCGGAGGGACTCCGCTGGGAGCACACTCTTGATTTTGAAGTCTCTCTATGCATATACAGATTTCTTTTTTCGACGGTTTCGGCGTGATGACTTTTGCAGAAACAGCTGTGCGTTCGTTTCAAAGTAGTCGCCGTGATCCTCCATGGAGAGAGAACCGTTGTAAGATGAGACGATTGAGCTGATGATCCCAATGCCCAGACCGTGATTCAGAGTGTCTTCTTTTGTGGTATTCATGCCTTCTTTTTTTGGCGAAAGGCCGGAACTTTTGCTATTGGAAACTTCTATCATCCATACTTTTTTGCGGATCATGCTGGAAAACCGCAGGTACGGTTTTTCCTGACCACTGGCCTGGCATGCTTCGATGGCATTATCCAGTAAATTCCCCATTAGGGAGATCATATCGATTTCCTGCATGACTGCCGGGTCAGGCAGTGCGCGGATCTCATCTTCGAACCGGATCCCCAGCTGCTCGCATTTTCCTTTTTTGTCGGCAATAAGTGCTTCCTGTGCCGTGCTCCCGCCGTGGATATAGCGGAGCAGCTGGCTGCATTCTTCTAAACAGTCTTCCTCCTTTTCTTTGGAATCAAATGCTTCGATAGCGTCTCGCACCTGTTTTGTGATCTCTCCGGCACGCTTGCAGAATTCCACATTGTGATCCATGTACTGGTTCTGCAGCTGCCAGCCTGAGATCAGTTTTTCATTCTGCTGTTTCCGCTTCCGGTTGACACGGTACAGCGAGATGATGATGACGATGTTGATCAGCGCCAGAAATGCGAGGATCGTTAAAAGTGTAGGTGTAGAGTACATGAATTTTCTCCTTTCTGCCAGGTGGCGGTGCCGTTGTGCTGTTTGAGAATAGTCTGTAGCATCCGGAAAAAGCTGGAGCTGCGGAGCAGCGCCGGGTGCAGCGAACGTCTTCCGGTGGTGTCGATGGCAAGCGATAACTGATTCTCTTCCGAAGTGATGCAAAGCCTTTCCGGCGGAAGTTTTTTCTTCTGCAAAAGCTGCTGCATATACTGATAGATCTCATATTTTTCACGGGAAGAAAGCTGTGGGACGTTCAGCGTCTGCCATGACAGCTGGCGGTGGATCTGTCTGTCGATCTCTTTGCAGATCCTCAGCAGAGATTCCCGATATCCTTCCTCCGGCACAGCCAGATGATTAGAAAGATCGTGGCGCAGGCTGCGGATGCTCCCGTGGAGCATGGAAACGTTCTGATAGTAGTCCAGGAGCATGGTGCTTTCCATGGTTTGCAGTCTCTGGAGCTGTTTCCGGTGGAATGTCGCACGCGCCAGCAGGATGGTGATCAGCAGGATGATCGTCAGCAGTGCGTAGGAGAAGTCCCAGATGTAATTATTCCAGAAGTTAGCGTCGGTCCCGCGGTTGATCATGTAATTGTTACTGGACAGCAGTATGAACAACCGCGAGACATAGGCAATGAAGCTCAGCAGGAAATACGCCAGACAGATCCAGTCTGGGATTTTGGAAAACAGCCAGTTGAGCTTTTTCCTAAACAAATAGTACACTGCCATGATGGTCAAGAGGAAGGACATCCATAGAGCCAGCAGGATGATGCATCCGGCTGGATAATTGCAGTATTCTCCCGGGTTTGGCGGCAGGAACCGATCTCCTAGCCATTTGGTCAAAATCGCTGTCGGCGTGCAGGGCAGGGTGGAGAGAAAGTCATAGTAAAATGTGGTTTTGATAAAGTTTCGCGGGAAATATCCTTCTCCGTAGATCCCGATGATCGTCAGAAGGATAAACGTATTGAACGCATGGACCAGCGAATGGGTGATCTGGATCGTCAGAGTCGTGTGATACTCAGGAACCAGCTCCAGCCCTATTTCGACCGCTTTGAAAATGATGGTATATATTATGATAAGCCAGAAAACCTTTTTTCGATGACTGCTGACGCCGATGCATTTGAACACCAGAAACAGCTGGATGCAGCAGAAAATCGGAAGGGTTCCCAGCAGCAGGATCATTTGATAGATATGCAGCATGGATCGTTCTCCTTTATTGTAAAATTCGTAAACTGAAGTGTGAAGCCGTGTTCCGTCTTTTTCCATGCTGCCCGTGCTCCGTGGGAGAAAGCGATACGCTTCAGCAGGAGAAATAGCGGACGGTTTTTCAGACGCGCCAGACGCAGCCCCTTTGCAGCAGAGATGGTAAAGCGGATCGAACTTTGTTCTTCGGTGATGCAAAGAGCCTCCGGCGGAAGCTTTGCAGACTGCAGAATAAGCTGCAGGTAGCGGAAGATTTCGTATTTTTCGCGGGAGGACAGGACTTCGGTCTTTATGGATTGCCAAAAAAGCTGGCTATGGATCTGATGGTCTATCCGATCGCAGATGGTCAGCAGAGAGTCACGGTAGGTTTCTTCCGGTATCGCCAGATGGTTGGAAAGATCGTGGCGCAGGCTGCGGATGCTCCCGTGGAGCACCGAGACGTTCTGGTAATACCTCAGCTGCATATCGCTCTCCAGACGCTGGATCCTTTGCAACTGGTATTTCTGCCGTGCAACGGTGATCAGCAGATACAGCGTGATCAAAAGGAGGATGATCATTATAACGTCTGCATTGAACAGGGTGTCGCGTGCACATCGTTTGTCGAACAGAAAAAGCTGTCCTTGATAGATGAACATGACGATGACCTTGCCGATGTAGATTAGAAAAGTGATCCCCATGAGGAGCAGGCAGAGATTTTCCGGGATCTTGCTGATAAGCCGGTTCAAAGGTTTGCGAAACAATACTATGGATAGTGCGATGACTGCCGCACTGTATGCCCAGAGAAGGATCCACAAAAGATCTCCCGGCTGGCTGGCTGTGAACAAGGTTTTAGAGTGAACCAGATGATGCTTTGATAAAAAGAGAGCTAGATTGTTCGGATCTAGCATGTTGGCACCGATGGTGACAAGATCGTAATAAAAGAACAGTTTGACCCAGTTTCGTCCCAGGGTGCCGTCGGCGTAGACTGCCATCAGGAAGATCAGGATAAAAGTGTCCAGGGTGTGGACGGACCAGTAGACCCAGTATGTAGTTGTGGGCATTGCTGACGGATCAGGGCTGTTCAGCAGAAAATCCATCCCCTTGAAGAGGATCGTGTAGACCACCAGGATCACGAAAACTTTTCTTTTATGCTGCGATACGTGACAGCCGTAGAACAGAAACATGACCTGAATGACCAGATAACAAAGTACATACAGACAAAGTGCGATTGCATAAATCAAAACAAAATCCCCCTAAATTGCAATTATATAGATAATAGAATAATTATAGCATCAAGGATGGATGGGGGATAATTAAATTTAGAATTTTTGTAAAAACTTTAGACGTTCGGCGGTGGGCGACAGCAGACAGCCGAAATGGTCGATTATTACATTTGGTGAGCCGAAAATTACAACGAACCTCTTGATTGCGTCAGGCGGTGGTATAATCCATTTCATCAGAAATACTTGCATGACGGGAGGGAAATTCAGATGGAGACGATGCAGAAAAGACAGGATGAGAGGATGGACTCTTTAATGGAAAAGCGAATGAAAGAGGTGTTTGCCTGGTGGCTGCAGGAAAATGACTACGATGAGGCAGCATTTTTAGAGAAATATAGCGAGGAAGAACTGGTGATGCAGTACGTGATCGGCGAAGAACGCTCGCGGATCTATTTGGCGGATGACCAGGGCGGTCAGGCCGAGGTGCTCTGTGAATTCTCTACGGATCGGATCGGGGAAAGCCGGGATCTGATCGGTGAAGTAACGCTGCAGGCATCCTGGATCGCATGGATCGCCATGGATAAACTGTACGGCGCAGAACACAATTCTCTGCGGAAGCTGCCGGAGTCGGCGGACTGTGGGCTGGCTGAGAATATGCGTAGGGAGTATGAAGTGAAAGTAATGGGATTTTAGTCATAGCCAAACGAAGGATTTTGCAGTATAATGGGCAGTATAGCAATGCATCAGAAAGAAGGTTTGTAACAACATGGTTTATCAAAACATCCTGGATGCTATGGGCAATACTCCCATGATCCAATTGAATCATATGGTGCCGGAGGGCGCAGCGCGCATTCTGGTCAAATTTGAAGGTCTAAACGTGGGCGGTTCTATCAAAACGAGAACCGCTTATAATATGATCTGCGACGCAGAGGAAAAGGGCGTCATTGATCAGGACACGATCATCGTCGAGCCGACCAGTGGAAATCAGGGCATCGGTCTTGCTCTGGTAGGAGCTGTAAAGGGTTATCGGACGATCATCATCATGCCGGATTCTGTCAGTGAAGAACGGCGCAAGCTGATCAATCACTATGGCGCAGAACTGATATTGATCCACGATGATAACAACATTGGTGAATGTATCGATGAATGTCTGCAGACTGCTATGCGAATGGCAGAAGAAGATCCTAACGTTTTTGTACCGCAGCAGTTTATTAATCCGGCAAACCCGCAGGTTCATCGGTCTCATACGGGTCAGGAGATCCTGGAGCAGGTGGATGGACCGATTCACGGTTTTTGTTCGGGGATCGGTACGGGTGGTACTATAACAGGCATCGGAGAAACGCTGAAAGCTGCCAATCCTGACATGGAGATCTGGGCAGTAGAGCCGGAGCACGCAGCTATTCTTTCGGGCGGATCTATAGGATCGCATCTGCAGATGGGGATCGGTGACGGTGTGATCCCGGACATTCTCAACCAGAATATTTATCAGGATATTTATATCGTAAAGGACGAAGAAGCCATCCGCACCGCGCAGGAACTGGCGTCAAAAGAAGGCATCATGTGCGGCATCTCCAGCGGCACTAACGTAGCTGCTGCCATCCAGCTTGCCAAGAAACTGGGAGAAGGGAAGACTGTCGTTACCGTCCTGCCGGATACCGCCGAACGATATTTCTCCACGCCGCTGTTTGAGGAGTAGGCAGGAGCGAGAGCAGAGGCGACGGCAGAGTCCGAGGAGATAAAGACTGCGTGAGAAAACGTGAGAGATAAATACGAATAAAAAACAAGGGTGGACTCAGCGCATTCATTACATTCAACTACCAGTTGCTTGCCATCCCCTTTTTTAGGGACTATAATATAGGTAACGGTATTATGGGACAACAAATGGAGGTAGGGATTATGTTCAATGAAGAAAGTCGTATTTTAGAGGTGCTGCAGGAATTTCGCCGGGACTTTTCAGATATGCGGGAAGACATCAATATCATGAAAGATGATATTCGGATGCTGAAGGCGGATGTTGCTGAACTCAAAGCGGATGTTGCTGAACTTAAAACGGATGTTGTTGGGCTCAAAACGGATGTTGATAAGCTCCAGCAGGATGTCAGCGTATTAAAGGTAGAAGTAACAGGACTCAAACAAGATGTAAAAGATTTGCAGAATCGCATGATTGTTGTGGAGGGAAGGACAGATCAGCTACAGCTGATGATGAATGAGATGCGAGATGAACTGGCTGAAGTAAAACATGAAGTATTTTCCCTAAGAACTACCATTGAGAATGTTACGAATCGAAACATCCGGGTTATTGCAGAAGGTCATCTTGATTTGGAAGATAAGTTCGATCGCTCGGTAAAGGCCGGAGCGGAAACGGAAGTGATAAAAGTACGCGTAAATATGATCGAGAATGAAGTTCGCTCTCTAAAAGATCAAAATAATTCGGTTACACTAATATAATTATAAGTAAAATCAAAAAAACACTTGAAAATGCCGCCTAAATGCCATACAATGGAAATACCAATATTAGGTAAAACACATTGCGGTGCAGGGAGGTGGACAATGACAGAACGAATGGAAATAAAAGATCTCAACAGAGTTGAGATGGGTAAAAGGATTCGTGAACGTAGAGAACTCCTGAAGATGTCTCGGGATGAACTGGCACGGAGGCTGGATGTCACATCAAAATTTATTGCAGATCTGGAATATGGAGAAAAAGGAGCTTCTGTCAAGAATCTTTATCGCCTGAAGCAGATCCTTGGCGTCAGCGTCGACTATCTGATGGATGGGAACCCGTCCAATCAAAACGAGACGGAGCCGCGAAAGATGCTCAATGAAAATATCATGGGATCGCTCAGCGTATGCAATGTCAAACAGCTTCGCGTAATGGAGCAAATTGCACGGCTTTATATCGAAGGCGTGGTGAACAACGAGGAAGATAGCGAAGAATAAGCGGTGAAAGCTCACTGCATTTAGTAAAATATCGCTCCCAAACGGACAAGTATCTGTTTTGGAACGATATTTTTTATACCATAATTTATTATTAGCGCCTCAGGCATTTCAGGAAGGCTTCCCGTGCCTGAGTGTAATAGGTTTTACTGATAGGGATCGCCTGCGCTGGTGAATAAAGTGCAGACGAGGATCCTTCTGCAGACCCGTGAAGGGGGTGCGCTATTGATACCTGCAGTCCGGCGCGAGCCGATACAAGAAATTTGCGGTCGCTCATTTCCGAAACATATCGGAAATTGACGATGTAACTCGTGTGGCACTGAAAAAACAGGGAATCCAGGCTGTCTTCAAAATCAGAGAACTTGCCGTAGGTCTTAAAAACCTCACCATCTGCTGTATGGACCAGGATCAACCTGCGGCTCTTTTCCAGGAAGAGGATCTCCTGAAGCGGGATGCGAAATACCCCTTGCTTATTGGAAATCGTCAGGAATTTGTCTTTTAGGGACAGAACCTTGCGCTGCGCTGCATACAGTGCAGTTTTCAGACGCTCCGGATCGACAGGCTTTTTTAGAAAATATACGTGATCCACATTATAAACATCCAGATAGTAATCATCGTATCCGGAGAAGAAAATGATCTGAATATCCGGGTGGATCCGAAGCAGGTGATTGGACAGTCTGATCCCGGACTGATCACCAAGCTCGATATCGATGAAAGCCAGATCATAGTGCTCGCTTTCTGCAGCAAAAAGCAGTTCATCCGGATCCGCGAAAATATCCGAGCGTGTCATGACGGGATCAAGTGAAGGTTCTGTGTTTTGTGGTGTGTTTAACTGTTCTTCTGCAATTTTTGTGATATCCTGATAGAGGGAGTTGCTCGCCTTGGGATCATCATCGCAGATCGCGATACGCATTGGTGATACCTCCAATCAAAAGATAGCATTATTATTGCATAAATTGTATAGAAATACCAGCCCTAAATTGCGTTTAGAGGACAGAATCCCCAGCGCCTTAGAGCTGCAGAAAGGAATTTTTATGATAGCGATATGTTTAGCACCATGTTACCTGCTGCTTTGCTGGTATTTGTGGCGACGGGCGATCCGGTGGATGGGAAGCTGTCATCATGTATTCGAACACAAGGGCGTTCAGATCGGAATGTTCATCCTATACGCGTTTCTGGCACTCAGCATTGTCATCGCATTTTTGCTGCCACATTCGGATTTTCAACGATTTCTGAAAATGGTCAGTAACTACTGGCTGGGGGTTTTGCTGTACATTATTCTGACTATCGTGGTCGCGGATCTGCTGCGGTTTATTTTGAAGCGGAGCCGGTTTCCACACAAGGAAAAACTGTTTTCCAGAGGAGGTCATGCGGTAGTGGGGACGATCTGCCTGTGTGTGATATGTGCATTTTCGGTACTGGGGATTTACACGGCACGTCATACGGTCGTGACACAGCAGGATATCACCATTGAAAAAAGCGGAGGAAACCTGGATTCTCTTCACGTCGTTCTGGTGGCAGATCTGCATCTGGGTTACAGCATCGGTAACGATCACATGAAGCAGATGGTGGAAAAAATCAATGCACTGGATCCGGACGTTGTACTGGTGGCAGGTGATATCTTTGACAATGAATACGAGGCGATCAAAGATCCGGATAAGGTTGCAAAGACTCTTTCGGGGATCAAGTCGAAGTACGGCGTCTACGCTACCTACGGCAATCACGATATCCAGGAGCCGATCCTGGCGGGATTTACCTTTGGGGGAAAGGATGAGAAAAAGCAGAGCGATCCGCGGATGGATGCCTTTATGCAAAAAGCGGGGCTCACACTTTTGCAGGAGAAAGGCGTATGGATCGATGACAGCGTATATCTTTATGGCAGACCGGATTACGAGCGACCGGGACGGGGCATCACGAAGCGAAAGACACCGAAAGAAATCACGAAGAATATCGATAAAAGAAAGCCGATCATCGTGCTGGAGCATGAGCCGAGACAGCTGCAGGAACTGGCGGATGCCGGAGTGGATGCACAGCTTTGCGGTCATACCCATGACGGACAGATGTTTCCTGGAAATCTGACCATAAATCTGCTGTGGGAGAACGCATATGGATACAAAAAGAAAGATGGGATGCACAGTATCGTCACATCCGGCGTCGGAGTGTTTGGCCCTAATATGCGGGTGGGAACCAAAAGTGAGATCTATGATATCCATATGACCTTTCAACCGTAAGCTGACAGGAGCCGGGCGGCGGGAGCTTAGAACAAAAACTTGTATATGATATAAAGAAGAAGGAAGGCGAATCCGCCGGCGAAGATAAGCGGACCGGAAAGCGGGAGGCCTTCTTTTTTATTGTGAAAAAGCTGGATCAGTGCTGATGTGATGAAGCAAAGCAGCGCTGCGATCGTCGTGATAAAACTGAACGCAGGACCGTAATAGATGTGCTGCGTTGAATATAAAAAGGCTGGAAGCAGTGCGATCATGACTGCCAGTACAGCGATGAGATTTCGGATTTTTTTATAAAGCATAGAGTTGGATCCTTTCGTGTTTTGTTATAGCATACCGCAGGAGGAAGCACCTGGCAACCGGATTTTGCAGGAAAGATCACAGGATTTTATGGAAATAGATGTGAAAGCGTGCCGATTACAGCAATCCGATCATTTCTTTTAGCAATCCGATTATTGAGTGCGGGGGTTGTGTTTTCCTATAATAAACACAATGGAAAACGGTGCATATGCACAAAAAGAGAAAATAAATTCAGACCGCAAGGGAGGAATGTTCGATATGATGACAGATAGAGTTAGAAAAATCCGGGAGAAGTACTTTGATACGATCCCTCAGATCACAGCAGAACGTCTGGTGCTGGCTACAGAAGCGCACAAGAAGTTTGCGGGCGATGCGATCCCGGTATTCCGTGCGAAAATAGTCCGCTACGTTATGGAGCATATGACGACACTGATCATGGAAGATGAGCTTGTAGTCGGGACGCCGACGAATAAATACAAGGGAGCGAACCTGTTTCCGGAATACACTTCCAGCAAATGGCTGACAGAAGATATAGATGATTTTCCGGTAAGAAAGACAGATCCGTATTACATCAGTCCGGAAGACCGGGAAGTGATCCTGGAAACTTTAAAAGAATGGGAAGGCAGAGCGATGGAGGACATCGCCGGTGAAGTGCTTCCTGATTACATAGAAAATGCGAGACAGAAGGATCTGATCTCTGTTGGCTGCAGAAATGGTGTTTCCGGAGAAACGACGCCGAACCACCAGAAGTTCATGGACATTGGCCTGAAGGGCTTCATGGAGGAGTGCAGAGCGAAAATTGCAGAAGTCAGAGGCGGCACTAAGGAAAAACAGGAAAAGGTAGACTTCTGGAATGCCTGTATCGTGCTTTGCGACGGACTCATCACTTATGCGCATCGCATGGCAGATGAAGCAGAGCGTCAGGCAGCGGAATGCAGCGATGACAAGAGAAGAGCAGAACTGCTGGCTATCGCGGAAAACTGCAGAGTCGTACCGGAAAATCCACCGCAGACTTTCCATCAGGCGTTACAGATGGTATGGTTCATCCAGGTGGCATTCCATATCGAGGCACCGACTACAGCATGTGGTTTCGGCAGATTCGACCAGTACATGTATCCCTTCTATAAGGCGGATCTGGAAGCTGGAAGGAATACTAAGGAAGAAATGCTGGAAATGCTGGAATGCTTCTATTTGAAAGCCTGTGAAGTATACGAAGTAAGAGACAGATGGTATGCCAAGTCCTTTGCAGGATACCCGATGTGGGAGATCCTCGTAGTCGGCGGACAGACGCCGGACGGCAAGGATGCGACCAACGAGTTATCGTATCTCTGTCTGGATGCAGCAGCAGATCTGCAGACCAAGCAGCCGGTACTGGCGGTGAGAGTCTTTGACGGTACGCCGGAAGCGCTGATCCGCAAGGGCGCGGAAATGATCCAGCAGGGCATGGCAAATCCGGGATTTTTCAATGACGAAGCTGCCATCAAGATGACACAGGGCAAAGGATGCACCATCGAAGAAGCGAGAGACTGGACCATCGTAGGATGCATTCAGCCGGGACCTGGAGGCGGCAGCACCGATGGATCTCCGGATGCTGGATATGTCAATGCACCGAAAGTCCTGGAGCTGGTACTTCATAATGGCAGAGATCCTAAGACGGGAGAACTGCTTGGACTGGAGACAGGAGATCCGAGAGACTTTAAGAATATAGAGGAATTAAAGGATGCGCTGAAGAAGCAGCTTGCATACTTCTATCGTATGATCAAGGACGGTTACGATCTTATGGTACCTTATCATATGCTTCGCTACCCGGTCATCTTCGCATCTATGGCAATGAAAGGATGCGTGGAATCCGGCAAGTCTGTACAGGAAGGCGGTGCCAAGTACAGCACAGCAGGCATGTTCATCACTGGATCGGCCAACCTGGCTGATTCCATCGTGGCTATAGAAGATGTGGTATACAAGGATCATGACGTGACTATGGATCAGCTGATCGAAGCGCTGGACAAGAACTTCGAAGGCGAAGAACGTCTGCGTCAGCTCCTGATCAACAAACCGCCGAAATACGGCAACGACAATGAATATGTAGACGGTGTGGCGAGGGAAATGCTGGGATACTGTGCCGATCTGGTACAGTCCTGGGAGGATTCCAGACATGGACACTACTCTTTCTGCAACTTGTCTCAGACCGTGAACATTTCTCACGGCGAGGTCTGTGGAGCAACACCGGATGGAAGACTGGCAGGCGAAACGTATTGTGATAACTGTTCTCCGACAATGGGAAGAGATCTGATGGGGCCTACGGCCACAGTCAAATCGGTTGCTTCCATCGATCAGGGCAGATTCCATGATGGAGCACTGTTCAACCTGCGATTTGATCCGAAGGGTATCCAGGGAGAAAAGGGTCTGGACATCATCGAAGGTGTGATCAAGACTTATTTTGAAGAAGGCGGCGAACACATACAGATCAATGTCGTAGATGATAAAACACTGCGGGCAGCGCAGCAGACCCCGGAAAAATATAAAGGTCTGATGGTGCGGGTAGCCGGTTACATGGCTTACTTCACAGAGCTGGACAAGGCGGCTCAGGACAGCATCATCGATCGTACAGCTCATTTGAGTGTATAGGGTGCAAGGCACATATCACGTACTGACAGAAATAGAAGAATTTACAAAAAGGAGTGTAGCGAATGGAAGGACGAGGAATGGAAACACAGGAAGGGCGCGTACTTAAGAGAGGTCTTAAGAGACGTCATTTGACTATGATCGCCATTGGCGGGTCCATCGGAACAGGACTGTTCCTGGCGATGGGAGGTACCATCAGAGATGCAGGTCCGGGTGGTGCTATGGTCGCATATGCGGTCATGGGTATCGTAGTATATTTTATGATGACAGCGCTGGGAGAAATGGCGACGAGACTGCCGATCCCGGGTGCATTCACATCATATGCAGATCGTTTTATAGATAAGGCGTGGGGATTTACCAATGGCTGGTCGTACTGGTTTGGCAGTGCCATGACCGTGGCGGCAGAACTGATCGCAGGGGCGATCATTATCAAGTACTGGTTTCCAAATTCTAATTCGTCCCTTTGGGCGATGCTGTTCCTGGCGATCCTGCTGGCGATAAACCTCTTTACTGTAAAAGGATTTGGTGAGGCAGAATACTGGTTTGCCGGGATCAAGGTGATCGTTACTATTGTATTCCTCATCGTCAGCATACTGATGATCCTGGGGATCATGAGCGGAACAGGAAGCCATGGATTCAGCAACTGGACGCTGGATGGCGGATCAGAAGGAAAAGCTCCGTTTATACACGGGATCGGAGGAATCGTCGGGATCTTCATGGTCGCAGCATTCTCTTTCTCCAATACGGAACTGGTAGGGCTGTCTGCAGCAGAATCAGAAAATCCGAGAAAAGATGTGCCTCGTGCAGTAAAGAGCATTTTCTTACGATTGATCATCTTTTATCTGGGAACGATCTTCGTAGTAGGGACACTGATCCCGTTTACGGAGCCGACACTGCTGGATGCAGCGGAAGATAACGTGGCAGCATCTCCGTTCACCATCATTTTCCAGAGAGCGGGATTTGCAGCAGCAGCATCTCTGATGAATGCCGTTATCCTGACCTCTGTACTTTCCTGCGGTAACTCTTCTATGTACAGTGCATCGAGAACGCTGCAGCATATGGCCAAGAGAGGAGACGCTCCGAGATTCTTTGCCAAGCTGAGTACTAACGGTGTTCCTGTAAGAGCTATCCTCGTAACAGCCTGTATCGCAGCAACAGCATTTTTCGCCTCCCTTATCGGAGACGGGGTGGCATACACAGCAGCTTATTATCTCTGCGGGATCGCAGGTGTATTCAACTGGATGACCATAAGTGTGGCACATTATCGCTTCCGCCGCGGCTGGATCAAGCAGGGACGTTCGCTGGACGAGCTGGAATACAAGTCGCCGTTTTATCCGTTCGGATCCTGGTTTGTTATCTTTGTGTGCATCATCATATGTCTGGGAGCTAACTACTGGGTATTCTCCGACTTCAACTGGTTTGACTTTATCACGTGCTACGCTATCATCCCGCTGTCCATCATCATGTTCTTTGTTTATAAGAAGGTGAAGAAGACTAAGTGGGTGAAATATGAAGATATGGATTTTACTCCACCAGAAGATGCCGATAAAAAGAACATTTCGGCACTGTATTAATAAAAACTCTGCTCATTTGGCAGAACAATAACCATCAAAAAGCCGGGCGGCGAGAGGCCTTATGTGAGGATACTCTTGCCGTCCGGCTGTTTTTTGATTTCGAAGTTTTTTCTGCAAAGCGCGCTGCGCCCGTGGTAGTTTAGGTGACGATGCGGGTTATACCGGCAGGCTCTCCACGACTGCCATCTGCAGTCCAGTACCGATGACGGAAAAATTCAGATGCAGAGTTTGGTCCACTTCTTCTGTAAAGACGTCAGTCTTTGGTGCTGTATAATAATTAAGGTCAAAATCCATGGGAGAATCATACTCTTTCGGGAATCCGATGCGCTCCAGGAAATCAAATAGAGTATCAGAATGATCGAAGGAGTATTTTTTGATGGAAAATGTCCCGCTCAGACCGTACAGGCTGATGTTCAGCTCCAGTTCATCCCGATAGCGTTCAATTGCTTCCTGCACTTCCCCCAAAGCAGCAGCCCCGGTGCAGATCCGGGAAGTACTGTCGTTGTAATTGAGGACAGCGATCAGATAACAGGGACGATCACCGGTGGTTCGTATTGCCACATAGTGAGGGTCGTAAGCTATAAGCTCTCCCTGGAATTTAGAGAGGATCAGGTGAGCGTAATAGGCAGGTTTGAACAGTCCTGATGTCGTCAGAAGTCCGCTGTCGCCTTTCAGGAGCACGGCGCTGTCACCTCCATCCATCAGTTTGACATGGCGCGGACGGGAAGAAAGAAATTCTGACTGAAATACGTACACCATATTGGCGATAGAGTCCAGTCCGTATACCGGTACAGACTGGAGCGGCGATTTTTCCCGTTCCACCAGTGTGATCCCCTTGGCAGTCAGCTGCTTGCGAAACGCCAGGATCTGATCTGCAGACAGGTGGGATTCCGTCTGTGAGGACGTCAGAATAACCTGATTACATCCCAGCTGCTCAAGAATGTTAGGAAGATCGCTGCTCAGCAGATCGCAGTTGAATTTCTGCAGATCTGTCTGCGTGATATCCACTATCAGCTCCCGCTTCAAATCAGCACGTGTTCGTTCGGTTGCAGAGATCCGCACGTACAGCTTTTGCTGGCGGACAGGATTCGCCGTGTGGCGGCTTTGCACTACAGAAAGCTGCTGCTGCACCATGGAGAGAACGGCATTGTTATTTACAGTGCCAAGCTTTTCCGGCCGCATCGGACTTTTGCAGAAAGAAGCGTAGTGCTCCCGGTGCTCCGCCGGCAGTCTGCCGAACCAGCGCAGAAAAAACTTTTCATAATAAGCTGTTGTCGAGAACCCGATGCGGCGTGCGATAGTATGGATTTTTTCGTCCGTTTGAAGGAGCATCATCTCGGAGAACTCTACTCTGGAAAAACTTAAAAATTCGCGGAAATTCAGGCCAAGGCAGTCTTTCATCATATGGGAAATGTAGTAAGTGCTTAGATGCTCGATCTCAGCGAGATCCTCCAGAGTGATCTTTTCCTCGTGATGCTCATAAATGTAGGGGATGATCCGACTCATCCGCTCGATCATGACCAGATTGTCGTAGGCAGGACTGACCACCAGACCTTCGTCAAATGAAAACAGGTTGAAATTCTCATTGAGAAAATCGATCAGGTGGATGGATTCTTCGATACAATGCTGCTTGTAGTCGATCCCTCTTGTCATGTAGAGCGAAAGGAGCGTAAGGACTTTTTCCCGCAGCCTGTCGAAACGTGTATCGGTTTCCCGCAGAGCGAATGTACGGTAGGTACTTTTTGATAGTCGAGGGAAATACTGGGCAAAATAAGCTGTATTGAACTGGATCACGGCAATGGTGCTCTGGGAATCGTCGGTTTTCCAGAATCCGTGGACTTCACGTCCGTTATTGGCGAAGATGCTCCCCTTTGGCAGAGTGTAGGTGCAGCTGCCGCTTTTCAGAGTGATACTTCCCTGTAAAACGACGACAAGTTCCACGTCCATATGGTAGTGGAGAGGCACTTCGTTCAATTCGGCAATCGTGATGGTAAGAGGAAAATCATGTGGGTAATAAATTTTTTCCGGCAGCATTTTCGACTCCTTTTTTCGGATCAACAACAATCGTTCACGGTAATGTGGTAAAATAAACAAGTTGATTATATTATATACTTGGACATAAGTGAATTGCAATGGAGGATACGGATGAAGCAAGTTTATCTGCCGGACGGTTCCAGTATGCCGCAGCTTGGGCAGGGAACCTGGCAAATGGGAGAAGATGATAATAAATATGAACGGGAGATCGCAGGACTGCGCCACGGCATAGAGCTGGGCATGACTCTGATCGACACGGCAGAAATGTATGCAGATGGCAAGGCGGAGAATATTGCCGGGAATGCTGCAAAGCCCTTTGCAAGAGAAAGCCTTTACATCTGTGACAAGGTCTATCCGAAAAACGCAGATCGTAAACACATCTACAGCAGTGTAGAGCGATCCTTGAAACTTCTGGGAACGGATTACATCGATCTGTATCTGCTTCACTGGAGAGAAGATGCAGATCTGGCAGAAGTAGCCTACTGTATGGAAGACCTGAAGGATCGCGGATGGATCAGAAGATGGGGCGTGTCCAACTTTGACGTGGATGATATGGAGGACCTGTGGAAGGTGCCGGATGGAAACAAGTGCACTGTCAACCAGGTGTTATATAATCTGGGAACACGCGGCATAGAATACGATCTGCTTGACTGGCAGAGGGAAAGAGGAGTGCCGTTTATGGCTTACAGTCCGGTGGGACAGGCAGGTGCATTGACGACCCAGGATGGGGTATCAAAATCTGTACTGATGAGCGATCCTCATGTAAAGGCGGTTGCAGAAAGACACGGGATCTCTATCGTGCAGCTGCTGCTGGCTTTCGTGCTGCGTTACGATGATATGGTGGCGATCCCGAAGGCTGTGAGTTTTGATCACGTAGAAGAAAATGCACAGGCGGCGGATATTCATCTGACGGAAGAAGACCTGGAGGAACTTTCTGTTTCATTCCCGGCGCCGACGGAGAAGATCCCGATGGAAAAATATTAGAAAAAGCGGAGGAAGATGAGCAGACGACGCACGAAAAGGTCTTTTAATACAGACAGCGGAATCGTTTAAGATTTATTTAAGTGCGTTGCCTTTTATCTTTTCGTAGGATATGATGAACAGGAATTGAAAAAGAGGAGAATTATGAAGACTTCGGATTTATGTGAGAAGATCGAGTACAGGCTGCTGCAGGGCAGCATGGATACAGAAGTTACAGATGTGATCTATGACTCCAGAAAAGTGACAGAAGGAACTATGTTCGTATGCATGGTGGGTGCTGTTACCGACGGACACAAGTACATCCCCGATGCGGTGGAGAAGGGTGCCGGGGTGATCGTGGCAGAACGGGAAGAGGCCTGCAAAGGCGTCCCGCCGGAGGTCACGGTGATCTTAGTGGAGTCGGCGCGTCATGCACTGGCATATCTGTCGGCAGCATACTTCGATTATCCTGCAAAGAAGCTGACGACCATTGGTCTGACAGGAACAAAAGGGAAAACCACAACGACATATATCATACAGGATGTTCTGCGGCAGGCCGGGCGAAAGGCCGGGTTGATAGGAACTATCGCAACGGTCATCGGAGAGACTTCTATTCCTGCCAGGAATACGACGCCGGAATCCTATGAGATCCACAAGGCTATGGCAGCTATGGTGGATGCCGGATGCCAATACATGGTCATGGAGGTCTCTTCTCAGGGTCTGAAGTTTGACCGTACTGCCGGAATCGAGTTCGATTACGGTATTTTCACCAATCTGTCGGAAGATCATATCGGTCCGACGGAGCATCCGGATTTCGCGGATTATCTAGCGTGCAAACGCCGGCTGTTTCGTCAGTGCAGGATCGGCATCATCAATGCAGATGATCCGTATGCACAGCAGATTCTGGAGGGAAGCACCTGTGAAGTCAGGACTTTTTCGGCAGAAAAAAAAGCGGATCTTATGGCATCCGATATTCGTTTTCTAAATGAAGACGGCAGGCTGGGCATGCATTTTAAAGCAAGCGGTATGATGAACTGTGATGCGAAGATCCACATACCGGGACGTTTTTCTGTTTACAACGCTCTGGCGACCATGGTGGTGTGCCATGAGCTGGGAATTCCGGACGATGCCGTTCTGGTGGGTCTGGAGGATGTTCAGGTCAAAGGCAGAGTGGAAATGATCCCCATCTCGAAGAAGTTCAATGTGATCATTGATTATGCTCATAATGATGTCAGCACAAGAAGTGTTCTGAAGACGCTTCGGGAATACGATCCGGGGCGGATCGTAGCTGTATTCGGATGTGGAGGAAACAGGAGCAAAGTGCGTCGCTATGACATCGGAGAAGCGGCAGGCGAACTGGCGGATCTTTGTATTCTGACCAGTGACAATCCTCGATTTGAAAAAGTAGAAGACATAAACAACGATATTAAAGTGGGACTGGCGAAGCATGATGCTGCGTACATTGAGATCAACGACCGCAGAGAAGCCATCGCTTATGCCATTACCCATGCTCTGCCGGGTGATATGATCATCCTGCTGGGCAAGGGGCATGAAACGTATGTGGAGATTGAAGGAGTAAAACATCATTTCTCCGAGCATGAAGTGGTACGGGAAATCGCAGAAGATATCCGTGCCGGCCGGAGAAAAATGGAGCATATGACTCTATAGCAAACCTTAAGGAGGCGCGCAGTGATACAGTTAAAAAATGTTTCAAAATTTTATTACAGCAAAGGAATGATCGCCAGCGGTATATCCAAGGTCAATCTGACCCTGGACAAAGGAGAGTTCGTCGTGATCACCGGAGAGTCCGGCAGCGGCAAGACCACGCTGCTCAATGTCATTTCCGGGCTGGACTCCTATGAAGAAGGAGAAATGTACATCGACGGCAAGGAGACCAGCCATTACCTGGCTTCGGATTTTGAAGAATATCGAAAGCAGTATATCGGGAATATTTTTCAGCATTTCAATCTGGTAAACAGTTATACGGTATATCAGAATGTAGAACTGATACTGCGCATCAATGGATACAGCAAAGCGGACAGGAAGAGACGCATTGCGGAAATTTTGCAGAGAGTAGGGCTTGCTGCTTATGCCAAGACCAAGGTGTCTAAATTGTCCGGAGGGCAGAAACAGAGGGTATCTATCGCCAGAGCGCTGGCTAAGGATACGGATATTATCGTTGCGGATGAGCCGACGGGGAACCTGGACAGTGAGTCTGCAGCAGGGATCGTGGAACTTTTAAGTGCCATTTCCAGAGATAAGCTGGTCATTGTAGTCACTCACAATTTTGAGCAGTTTGAAGCATATGCGACCCGTAAGATCAAGATGCATGATGGTAAGGTGGTCGAGGATGAACGGATCGGTTCGCCGGTTCGTATCGCCGAGGAAAACCGCAGCCTTACCTTTGCAGGAGCTGAAAGAAAAGCAACAGGTAAAATTTCTGTGCCCAGTAAAATACGGCTGGGTCTTCGCAATACGTTCAACATCATTCCGAAATTCATTTTACTACTGATCGTGTTTTTATTTGTTGTAGTGGCAGTCACCTCGGAATACACATCATTTCAGCACAGTAAAGAAGAAAATTCCAATCTGGGCTATAATTCCTATTTCCAAAATTTCAGTCCGGATCGTATCGTACTGAAAAAAAGTGATGGATCTCAGTTTACGGAAGATGACCTGAAGGCGATCCGGCAGATAGATAATGTCAAGAGTGTGGCAGCCTGTGACGTGCTGCTGGATTCTCTGGTGAATCTGGAGGAAGGCGATCTTTCCTATGAAGCGTTTCCAAGACCGATCAATGAGTTTACAGGGAAACTGGTGGCAGGCAGGATGCCGGAAGCGGATAATGAAGTGATCCTGACCGGTGATAAAGAGGATTATTATTTCTCAGATGATATGATACAGGATATTCTGGACAAGGATTACAAGGTGTATGTAGGCGAGTCCAAGGAGCTGACGGTAAAGGTCGTAGGGGTAGCGTACAAGACGTACAATCAGAATTCCTATACGTATGGTGGCGACCTGTTTCTGAACAGTGCGCTTTTACAGGAAATGCTTGAAGATACGTACAGTACTAACAGTAAGGTGACGACCACCATCAACGGCAAGGCGCAGGAGGCGGCCGAGGGCAGTGCTATGTACCGGATCGTGCCGAGCGACAAGGTGGCTCAGGGAACAGCAGTTGGTTCAGAAGAACTGAACAATTTCTACGAAAAGGGCAAGGCTAAAGATCAGACCATATCTGTCTCCGTGAAAAATATTTACTATACGGAGTCGGTTTCCCTGAAAATCGCAGATGTGTATACGAAAAAAACCTTCGAAAAACTGACGGGCGTGAAGGATTATGAATCGAACAACGGATCGATTTATATAAACCCGGCGGACTACAGCACCCTGTTTGGCAAAGGTAATTATCAGGCGACGGTTTATGTAAAGGACCTTAAGGAACTTGAGGGGACGAAGGATGCACTGCAAACCATGGGTTTTACGACTCTTTCACTGAAAGACGCCATGGTTAATTATGTGGATGATGTAGTTTCTATCATCCAGGTGCCTATTGCTGTCCTTATCATTATTGCACTGTTCTTCATTGCTTATTTCGTTATTCGTCTCATTCTGCGCTCTCGCGTCAGCTATTTCAGTATCCTGCGGATGCTGGGGCTGGCACGGAAGAATATCAGAAGGATACTGGACGTGGAAATGTTTACGGTGATCAATATCGCGTATATGATTTTCCTGGCAGTAGTGGTTCTTGTGAACATGGGGATGATCCATGTGGAATATATCAGGACGCTGGTGGAATATCTTCAGGTGACGGATTATGTGATCCTGTATGCGATCCTCATCGTAATGGGATATCTCATATCAGGAAAGTTTGCAAGAAGCCTGTTTAAGAAAACGGCGATGGGGTCGTTCCGGGAGGAGGAATAATCATGGTAAGATTAGAGCATGTCAATAAATACTTTAACCGCCGGAAAAAGAATGAGATCCATGTCATCAACGATACGACTCTGCAGATGGAGAACAAAGGCCTGGTGGCGCTTCTTGGCCCTAGCGGATGCGGGAAAACCACGCTGTTAAATGTGATCGGCGGACTGGATAAGATCGGTAGCGGAAACATTTACATCAACGGGGAAAAGCTGAACGGCAGGCGTGCCGGGAAGATAGATCAGATCCGAAATCTCAATGTGGGATATATTTTCCAGAATTATAATCTTGTGGACAATATGACGGTCTTTGATAACGTTGCCATTGCATTGAAGATGGTCGGTGTCAAAGACAAGAAAGAGATCGAGGAGAAAGTTAATTACGTTCTGGACAAAGTGGGTATGTACCGGTATCGCAACCGGTATGCCGATATGCTCTCCGGAGGAGAAAGGCAGAGAGTCGGCATTGCCCGTGCGATCGTCAAGAATCCAGCCATTGTGATCGCGGATGAGCCAACGGGGAACCTGGACAGCAAGAATACGCTGGAAGTCATGAATATCATCAAGTCGATTTCTGAGGAAAAACTGGTGATACTGGTGACTCATGAGGAGCAGCTGGCGGATTTCTATGCGTCCCGCATCATCCGGATCAGGGACGGCAAGGTGATCTCTGATGAGATCAACGAACATGCGGACAATCTGGATTATCGTATAGAAAACAAGATCTATCTTAAGGATATTCGGGATCACAAGCGGCTCAAGACGGATCATTATAATGTGGATTTTTATAACGAAAGCGGAGGGGATCTGGATCTTGACATCGTGATCCGAAATGGCAATATTTATATTAGAACCAACAAACCGGGTGACAGGATCGAAATCGTAAACGAAGATTCAAGCATAGAGTTTGTTGATGATCATTATCGGAAGCTGAGCCGGGAGGATTCAGCGGAAAACAGCTTTGATACGCAGAAACTGGCGACTTCAGGGGTGCGGAAGTATCATTCGATACTGAATCCATGGACGACGATCAAAAGAGGCTTTCAGACAGTATTCAACTACAACATCCTGAAAAAGATACTTCTTCTGGGGTTTCTGATATCAGCGATCTTTATCACATACTCCATCAGTAACATTTTCGGAGTTTTGAATATAACGGATGATGAATTCGTGCAGCAGGACAAATCCTATCTGACGATCATCGGCAAGAAAATCGATGTGGATACGTATTTAAAATATGAAGCGGATGAAAACTATGAATATATTATGCCGGGAGATTCCTCCATCAGTATGAGCATGCCGTATGAGGGCTATTTGCAGACCAGCTCTGCCAGTGCCTCGCTGACCGGATCGCTGTCAGATTATAAGAAACTGAGCGTCAGTGACCTGGAATATGGGCGGATGCCGGAAAATGCCGGTGAAATAGTGGTGGATCGTATGGTGCTGAAATCCGTGATCAGTGATCAGGAGAGTAAAACCGCCGGTTTTGGCACGGTAGAGTCTTTTCTGGATCAGAAAGTAACGGTGCCGCAGATGCCGGAGATGAAGATCGTTGGCATTTCAGACCTGGGAAGCCCGTGCATTTATACGGATCAGAGTCTGTTCATCAATCTGATCTCCAATGCGCAGTCAGAGGATGACATACAGGACAGCGGGATGGCGATCGGCGATTCATCGGAAGGCTCCGGAGAATCATCTGGAAGCGGGACGATCCTGGATTATAATTTAAAAGCCTCTTCTGTCAGTGTTGCGAAGGGGAGCTGGCCGACCGGTGATTACGAGGTCATGGTCAATGAGAAAAACAAGGACGATATGGCTATCGGCAAAACCATCGATCAGAAGGTCAATGGAAAGAAGCTGAAAGTGGTCGGATATTATAAAGATGCGTCAGATAGTGATTTTATGCTGGTAAACAGCAACACAGTGAAGTATAATGTGATACGGGAAAAGGCAAATATCACAGTATGCCCGAAGGATAAGGAGGCTGCACTGCAGCAGCTCAATGCGGAGAAGATCAATGTAAAGGATACCTATGGGCAGAGCGAGAAGGAATATAAGAAAGAAAAATGGTCTTCTATTTTTTCGACACTCATTCTGGCAGGTGTGATCCTGGCGATCTCCTTTATTGAGATTTTCCTGATCATACGAGCTTCCTTCCTGTCTCGTGTCAAGGAAGTAGGTGTATACCGGGCGATCGGTGTCAAGAAAAACGACATCTATAAGATGTTTATAGGAGAGATCCTTGCTATTACAACGATGGCAAGTCTTCCGGGATTCGCATTGATGGCATATATTCTCCACAGGATTTCGGCGATTTCTTATTTCAGCAAAATGTTCCTGATCAATCCGACGGTGCTGGGTCTCAGCCTGGTGCTGATCTATGGATTCAACCTGGTATTTGGGTTGCTTCCGGTTTTCCGGACGATCCGTAAGACACCGGCTGCTATATTAAGCAGAACAGATGTGAATTAGCCTGCAGCTTTAAAGAAGAAGGAGAAAAATTCAAAAAAAGAAAGGCTTAATAAATGGACAAATACAGAACTCTTGCAGCAAACACAGCACTGATCAGTATCGGTACGTTTGCTTCAAAATTCCTTCTGTTTTTCATGGTGCGATTTTATACGGCGTATCTTTCGCCGTCTGATTACGGGACTGCAGACCTTATTACTCAGACGGCGAATCTGTTGATCCCGGTCGTTTCGTTCGGGATCACAGACGGCGTATTTCGCTTTGCTATGGACAGCCCATCCCTGCGCAAAAATGTTTTTAGCTCAGGGATTCTTGTGCTTTTTGCAGGAGGATGTTTTTTCGCTTTGCTTTCACTGGTTCTTTATCCTATGGGAAAACTGAACTATGAAGTCGTGCTGGTTCTGGTGTATGCTATATGCTCCTGTATCCATTCTCTGTGCGCACAGTTTACGCGAGGCAGAGGCAGGATGCAGATCTACGCGATCCAGGGGATTTTGAATACGGCATTTGTAGTAACGCTGAATATTCTGTTCCTGGCAGGATTTCATATGGGTATCATCGGATACGTTATTGCGATTTCCATCGCAGACCTTCTTTGCACTACCTTCCTGGTATTCAAGGAACGGTTGTGGGAATATGTGACCTGGAAGCCGGATCTGTCCATTTTAAAAAGCATGCTGAAATACAGTATTCCGATGATCCCGACAACGATCTTCTGGTGGGTAACCAGCGTTTCGGACCGGTATATGATCCGGGCATTTATTGACAGCGAGGCCAACGGTATGTACACTATCGCCTGTAAGATCCCTACCGTCATGGCACTTCTGGCGGGTATTTTTATGGAAGCCTGGCAGTTCTCAGCTGTTACAGAATCACAGGGTAAGACGGAAGAAAGAGATTACTTTTTCTCAAGGATATGGGAGCTCCTGCAGGCGGCGTTGTTTTTGTTCGGTAGCTTCCTGATCGCTTTCGCAAAGCCTGAGATCATGGTGCTGGCTGCAAAGGCGTACTATTCCGTATGGCAGTACGTACCAATACTTTGTGTATCAGCGGTATACTCTTCGTTTGTGACATTCCTAGGGACTATTTACATGGTGAAAAAGCGGAGTAATCTGTATTTCTGGACATCGCTTCTGGGAGCATCCACAAACATTGTACTGAATCTGATTTTGATACCGTCGCCTCTGGGGGTACATGGTGCGGCGATCGCTACCATGATCAGTTATATGGTGCTGTTCACCGTGCGTGCTATCAGTACGAACAAGCTGATCCCGATGCAGCTTCACACGGTGAAGCTGATTCTGGGAACGGTGATCTTGCTGATACAGTGTGCGTTTATCGTGCTGGATCTTCCGGGCTGGATCGTGATGCAGGCTGTTTGCCCGCTGCTTTTGTTTGCTATTTACGGAAAAGTCATGATGACTGGAGGAAAACGCGTGCTGAAGGAAGGAAAATCTTTAGTTCGAAGAAAGCTGGGAAAATAGTGTTATAAAAAGTATGAAGTTCGTAAGGGAAAGGAAACAACGATGATTTATACGATATTTGGTGGATTTTGTATGGCGCTTGCCGACAGTGTGCCTGGGGTATCCGGTGGCACGATTGCATTCATTCTTGGATTTTATGATAATTTTATTGGATCGCTGCATACCTTGTTTCATGGTAATCTGGCGGAGAAAAAAACTGCGATTATGTTTCTGTTGAAAATAGGCGCAGGATGGATCGTTGGATTCTTGATGGCGGTTTCCCTGCTGGCAGATCTGTTTACAACGGGAATTTATGAGATCAGTTCACTGTTTCTTGGATTTGTTATTGCGGCTATCCCACTGGTAATCTCCGAGGAAAAAGATGCGATCAAAGGCAAGTATTCCTGTCTTGTTTTTTCTGTTATAGGTGCGGCGGTCCTGGTGCTGCTGACGCGTATGAACTTTTCTTCTATGGTGTCGGATCTGGGGCTTTCTCCATTCACAGCGATTTATACGATCATAGCCGGTGCGCTGGCCATTTCTGCCATGGTGCTTCCGGGGATTTCGGGATCGACGCTGCTGATGAGCTTCGGATTATACGTTCCGGCACTGGCAACCATCAAACAGATGATGAGCGGAGATTTTCACAACGTATGGCTGATCCTGCTTCTTCTGGCTGGTGTTATAGTGGGAGTGTTCCTTTCGCTGGGAGGCATCAAGAAAATGCTGGAACAGCATCGCAGTGCAGCGATGTATGCGATCCTGGGGATGATGGTGGCTTCTCTTTATGCTATCGTCATGGGACCGATGACACTGGAAGATCCAATGCCTGCCATGAGCGTGGAAACGTTCCATGTCGTATGGTTTATTGCAGGCTGCGCAGCCGTACTGGGCATCAACCTGTTTAAGCACTGGATCGACAGGAAGGGAAGAAAAGCAGAATAAAAAATAAGGGAAGAAAACGGTCAGCCAACGATTCGTTTTCCTTTCGCCTTGAACCCAATTAGCTATAATAAAAAATAATCCTGAAAGCTAACACTTTCAGGATTATTTTTTTGGTACTCCCTAGGGGAGTCGAACCCCTGATTCCGCCGTGAGAGGGCGACGTCTTGACCACTTGACCAAGAGAGCATATATTGTTTTGCTACGTGAAACAGTATATCATAAGATGACACAAAATACAAATAAAAATCTCCAGATAATGTATCGATTTCTGGAGATTTTGTACTTTTCAAGATGCTGCAAAAGTATTGCAGGGCATTATAGTTCTTTCAGACTCATGATGCTGCTTAGCAGTACGTCCTCATTTGCATCATAAGTTTTATCTACTGCCATGATCAGATAGGTATAATAGGAGGAATCACTCTCCATAAAAACAACGATCCCTTTCACCGTATTATCCCCGTCTTCAAGGGTGATGCTCTGGGCATCAGTTTTTGTAATGAAATCAGGAGTATCGATCTTGGTGTCCTTGAGTTTCATGCTGGAAAGAAGATCCTCCAAGGTGTTTATCATAGCGTACTGCTCATAGGAATCCAGATCGGTTGCGATGTATTGAGCTTCGTTTTTTGGCAGGCACTGGATCTGAATATTGATCGTATCTTTTTTATCGGAGAGATCCAGGACATCATCTGTTGCGTCCTTGTTCACTTTCCAGGATCCCTTGTCTTCTGCTGGAAGCTGGACGGAAAAAGTCTTTGCAGCATTAGAGTAAGTCTTTTCTTCGCCTGATACTTTTGTCGTGCCACAGGCGACAATGGATGATAGCAGTAAAATGCTCAGCGCTGCGAGCATGAAAACTCGAAATTTTTTCATAGATGTGACCTCCTTGTCTCAAGTATATCATATACGATAAAAAAGTGCATGAAAAGTTGACAGAATCAAGGGAAAAGGCTATAATTCAATCCATGAAATTATATTGCGAAAGCAGTGAAAAGGAATGAAAAAACGATGAAAATAGTAATTACTGCAGGTGGCACCAGTGAAAAGATCGATGATGTGAGAACTATTACCAATTCTTCAACGGGACGACTGGGCTATGCTGTTGGAACGGCTTTTTTACAGCAGTACGCAGATGAGCTGGAAGCAGTCTACTACCTCCATGGAACGCGGGCTCGACATCCGGAGCACGAGAAGGTGATCCCGGTAGAGATCGGAGGAGTTGCGGATCTGCAGAGAGAACTTGGCAGGATCCTGGCGGAGGAGAAGATCGATGCAGTCGTACATGCTATGGCTGTCAGCGATTACACAGTAAAAGAAGTGACGACGCTGGAAAAGATCCGCGGAGAAGAACCGGAAGATGGTGGGGCAGATCTTTCAGGCAATAAGATCAGCTCTGATATCGAAGATCTGATCATTCATATGAAGAGATCCCCCAAGGTGATCGGGAACATCAAAAAATGGAGCCCGGATTCTCTGCTGGTAGGATTCAAACTGCTCAGTGGCGTTCCGCACGAAGAACTGATCGCAGTAGGCACACGGCTGATGGAAAAAAACGATTGTGATTTCGTCCTGGCCAACGACCTGCAGGAGATCGGCGCAGATTTTCATAAAGGATATTTGATCCATAAAGACGGATCTTGTGATACAATGGAAACGAATGAAGAAATTGCAGACCGGATCGCGCAGCGCGTTATGACTGCCTGCCGGGAAAGGAGCAAGTAGATGAATATTGTACTGGGCGTAACAGGAAGCATCGCTGCCTATAAGGCGGCAGATATCATCAGTCGTTTAAAAAAACTGGGGCATAATATCGATGTAATCCTGACGGAGAGCGGCAGTAAGATCATTACACCGCTGACGCTGCAGACTCTCAGCAAGAATAAAGTATATATGGATATGTTCGAGGAGATCACTCCGCAAGAAGTGAAACACATTTCTCTGGCAGAAAAGGCTGATCTGGTGCTGATCGCACCGGCAACAGCCAATATCATCGGCAAGATCGCTCATGGGATCGCAGATGATTTTCTGTCAACGGTGGTCATGGCGGCTGCAAACCAGGCGCCGATCTATATCGCACCGGCTATGAATACCAACATGTATGAAAATCCGATCGTACAGGAGAACATCGAGAAGCTGAAGAGTCTTGGCTACCAGTTTATAGAACCAAAAGAATCCATGCTGGCATGCGGCACACTGGGGAAAGGTGCCCTGGCGGATGTGGATGTGATCGTAGATATAGTGGAAGGGAGTATGAAGTAAATGATACAGTATCAGAGCACGAGAGGCAGTAAAAATATCAAGACGGCAGCGCAGGCTGTTATTCAGGGAATTGCTGAAGATAAGGGACTTTATGTGCCGGATCAGATCCCGGCGCTTCCAAAGAAAATAGAAGAACTGGTCGGCAGACCATATAAAGAAGTGGCATTTGAGATCATCGGTGCATTTTTTACAGATTATACGAAGGAAGAAATGAAGCACTGCGTGGATGGAGCATATGACTCCAAGTTTGAGGAAGCAGAAATCGTTCCTGTGACTCATGCAGGCGGAGCGGATTTCCTGGAACTCTATCATGGCAAGACTGCTGCATTCAAGGATATGGCACTTTCCATTCTGCCATATCTGCTCACAACTGCTATGAAGAAGGAAAAAGAAGATAAAAAGATCTGTATCCTTACGGCAACTTCCGGAGATACCGGAAAAGCTGCCCTGGAAGGCTTTGCAGATGTACCGGGAACAGAAATAATCGTATTCTTCCCGAACCAGGGCGTCAGTCAGGTACAGGAACGCCAGATGGTAACGCAGGAAGGTGACAATACTCATGTGTTTGCGATCGAAGGAAACTTCGACGATGCGCAGACCGGCGTAAAAAAGATTTTTAACGACAGAGACTTTGCAGAAAAATTATCTGCCATGGGATGCAAGCTTTCTTCTGCAAATTCCATCAACATCGGTCGTCTGGTGCCTCAGGTGGCATACTACGTATACGGCTATGCAAAGCTGGTAGAACGTGGTCAGATCAAGGCCGGCGATCCTGTTAATATCGTGGTGCCGACCGGAAACTTTGGAAATATCCTGGCGGCTTATTACGCCGGCAAGATGGGAATTCCGGTGAAGAAATTCATCTGTGCATCCAATAAGAACAAGGTCTTGACGGACTTCTTCAATACGGGTGTTTACGATATCAATAGAGAATTCTATCTGACTAATTCGCCATCTATGGATATTCTGATCTCCAGTAATCTGGAACGTCTGCTGTACCATCTGTCCGGCAATGACGGTGAGGAGATCAGTCGCCTGATGACTGCTCTGGAACAGGAGAAAAAGTATGAAGTCAGTGACAAGATCCGCGAAGGTCTGAAGGATTTCTATGGCGGTTTTGCGACGGTGGAAGATACCAATGAAACCATTGGAAAAATGTATCGCGAAAACGGATATCTCATCGATACCCACACAGCAGTAGCATATAAAGTATACGAGGATTATGTAGAGGAAACAGGCGATGAAACACCTGCAATCATCGCATCTACGGCCAGTGCTTATAAATTTGCAGACAGCGTAGCACATTCTATCGGACTGGGTGAAGAAAGCGATGGCTTCGCATATGTACGGGCACTGGAGAAAGAGACTGGTGTAAGAGTGCCGAAGGCTCTGAAGGATCTGGACAAAAAAGAAATCCGTCATAAAGGTGTGATCGAGATCAGTCAAATGCCGGAAGCGGTAGAAGAAAGTGTAAAATAACACTGAAACGGACTTTGAGAGGGCGTGCGGAAAGGTAAAGTCTGCACGCTTCTTTGTTAAATATATGTAAAAAGAGTCTCGATTTTCTGGACTTGCACCGAATATTCGATATAATAAAGTTGTCAAAAGGAAAATGACCAAATCAAAAGAAAAATTTACAGAGAAAGGAGGAGCAGATATGACACAGGTAGTAATGAATAAGCAGAAGACGATCGCATTGATTGCTCATGACCATCAGAAGGAAGATCTGGTAGAGTGGTGTGTGAGAAATCAGGAAGAACTCAAGAAACATTTCTTATGCGGAACTGGAACAACATCGAAGATGATCGCAGAGGCAACAGGCCTTCCGGTAAAGCCGTACAAGAGTGGACCGCTTGGCGGTGATCAGCAGATCGGCGCAAGGATCGCAGAAGGTGAGATCGATATGATGATCTTTTTCTGGGACCCGCTGGAAGCACAGCCTCATGATCCGGACATCCGTGCGCTGCTGCGAATCGCAGTTGTTTACGATATTCCGGTAGCGACCAACCGGGCAACAGCAGATTTTATGATCTCGTCCTGCTATATGGATCGGGAATACAGCCACGAACTTCTGGACTTCCAGACAACTTTGGCAGAAGAAACCGAGAAAATTTTAAAATCCGAACGGTAAAACACCTACAGATCTACAGGTTTGATTTTGATCCCCCTGCAGAACCTGACAGGGTGTTTTTTTTATGCCGAATTACTGCAGAAAGTTCTGCCATGAAATCTGTTTGTTCTTAAACTCATATATCACCCCATACAACGGATTCCTTAGAATACTCCATTCTTAAAGTACAGTTCAAAAGAAAATGTGTTTTGTGCCTCAACTGATCTCTATAAAAAAGAAAAAAGTATATCTTTTAAAAAGTATAGTTATGGTGTAGTCTAATATTGAAGCTGGCTTAATAAAAAAACAGGAGAAAAACAATGACTACAAATACGAATACCATCGAAAAAAGCAGGACTTATTATCTTGTCATCAATGCACTTTTTATCGCACTGACGCTGGTTGCTACCTGGCTGATCAATATTAGACTTCCTTTCATGGGCAGCGGCGGCCTGATCCATCTGGGCAATGTGCCTCTTTTCGTGGCGGCAATGCTGTTCGGCAGAAAGACAGGAGCTATCGCGGGAGCTTTCGGCATGGGGCTGTTCGACCTCATGAGCGGATGGACCGCATGGGCGCCATTCACGTTTATTATCGTAGGCTGCATGGGCTACGTGGTAGGTCTTCTGGCAGAAAAGAAGCCGTTTCAACACATGATGGTGACGAACGTTATCTCCATCATTCTGGCTCTGATCATTAAGGTGGCAGGCTACTACTTTGCAGAAGTGATTCTCTACGGCAACTGGATCGCTCCGCTGGGATCTATACCGGGCAACGTGGTCCAGGTAGGATTTGCTGGCATTATCGTATTGCTTTTCATCCAGCAGCTTCGCAAAATCGTAAAATAAGAGGAGAGGGCAGATATGTACAAAATCATGACAGCAGGGCCGGTACAGGTAAGAGAAAACGTACTGGCGGCACGGAGTATCCCGTGCACTAATCCGGATCAGGATGTGGAATTTTATGAGTTCTATAAGGAAACTTGCGACTTGTTTTCTGAGGCGCTGCACACGGAAAACCGAGCGATCATCATGGGAGGCGAAGGCATTCTGGGACTGGAAGCAGCATGTGCTTCTTTGACAGAACCTGGTGATAGAGTTCTGGTGATCGACAATGGAATTTTTGGCAAGGGCTTTGCAGATTTCGTCAAGATCTACGGTGGTGAACCGGTGCTTTATACGACGGATTACAAGAATCCGGTAGATCCTGCTGGTCTGGAAGCATATCTGGAAAAAGACAGTGACTTCCGTTATGCGACATTAGTTCACTGCGATACCCCAAGCGGCGTCATCAACGACATTCCAGCGCTTACCAATATACTGGACAAGTTTGGCATCTTAAGCGTGGTGGATTCCGTAGCGGGCATGTTCGGGCAGCCTCTGGATTGTGCAAAGAGCAAGATTGACATTCTCTGCGGAGGTTCCCAGAAAGCTCTTTCGGCACCTCCGGGGCTGACGATGGTCTGGGTCAGCCAGAGGGCATTCGACTTTATGGAGCATCGTAAAACGCCGATCGCATCTTTTTATGCCAATATCATGACATTCAAGGATTACTACGAAAACAAGTGGTTCCCATATACCATGCCGATCAGTGACATCACAGGTTTGCGTCAGGCTCTGGATAATTTCATGGCGGATGACAGTGTTTACGATCGTCATGCGAAGATCGCAGCGGCAACACGTTATGCAGTGGTCAAGGGTGGTCTGTCGCTATACCTGGAATCAGGATATTCCAATACAGTAACTGTTCTGGAAGTTCCGGAAGGTATCACTGACAAGGAGATCCTGGAAGGTATGATGCAGGACTATAATATCATGATTTCCGGTTGCTTCGACGTGCTGGCAGGCAAAGTGATCCGCATCGGTCATATGGGTGAAAATGCCAATGTAGAAGATGTAGCGGCTACGCTGGCAGCTTTGCAGGGCACATTGGAAAAACACGGCATCAAAGTGGCGTGCGACCTGGCGAAAGAGTTTAAAAACACATATGAAAACGGAGTTGCATAGCAGATCACTTCGTAGTGATAAAAACAATTTGGTTCAATATACTGAAATAAGATAAGGCAGATGATGATCCCGGGATCATGACAGACAGTTCATGATTATGGTGATCATCATTTGTTTTTCTGTTAGGGAACAGGACTCTGTTTTTGTCAAGTGTGCTTGTGACTTTCCTTTTTTGTCAAGTGCGGTTGTGACTTTCCTTATGAATTCCCAGATCGAAAATTATCGGATCTAATTGGGAATTAATCTCTCGATTCAGATGCTTGCTCGCATCATGAATTCCCGGATTTGATTTTTTCGAAGCCATATGGGAAGCTCAATGCTGCAAATGTTTCAAGATCCATGGGCAGCACTCGTTATGATTCCTCAAAAGATATAAAAACTGTTTACCTGGGAACTGTTTTTCTCTGCGCTGTAAATATCTCGTGAAACAGTTCCCAGCCTGATGTTTTATTTTGAAAAATGGGAATTCATGAACGAAGGTACAGCTCATAAGCAGTAAAAAATCCAAATCAAGGCTGTTTTTTTCGTAATCTGGGAATTCATGATTTCCCGTATGCCTCACCATTAAGAACAACCACTAAGAACAACCACTTTTTGCCCATAAAATTTCAATAAATTTCAATAAAAAAGAGACCTGAAACAGGTCTCTGAATTCTGGCGGAGGACACGGGACTCGAACCCGCGGGGCTGTTACACCTTACTCGCTTTCCAGGCGAGCTCCTTAGCCACTCGGTCAATCCTCCGAATTTCTATTAGTACCTTTCGCAAGGCACCTCTATAATATAGCAAAAAAACGTGACAGATGCAAGCGTAATCTTTAAGAATTTTGCATATTGAAGGAACTATTTTTTGCGGAATCCATACAAAACTTAATAGAGGTGGGGTCTGGCGGCATATTTTATTCAGGATGGATGTTTTTTTTACATAATTTTAAGATTTTTTCACAGTTTCAACATTGTTTTTTTTTAAAAAAAGGAATACTATTATATTGTGAAAGTTTGAAATCGCAAACTTTTATATACTATACAATGATAGAGGCGATAGATTTGAAATTTGATTTACATTGTCATACTAAGGAAGGATCCATTGATTCCAAGGTTTCTGTAGCAGAATTTGCAGATCGTTTTATGGAACTGGGATACGATGGATTTATGATCTCGGATCATAACAGCTATAAGGGCTGCAAGGCATGGGATGCCATAAAGAACGATCCGAAATACCGAAATTTTACCGTTATTCGCGGTATAGAATATGATACGAAAGATGCAGGACATATACTGGTGATCCTGCCGGATGGCATCTATCCCAGAGTACTGCGGATACGCGGACTGAAATGCAGCACGCTGATCAAGCTGGTACATTCCCTGGGAGGGATTCTGGGACCGGCTCATCCATTTGGAGTGGCGACATCCAGTGCTATGGGATTCAAGAAAATGAAGATGAGCTACATCAAGCACTTTGATTTCATAGAAACCTTCAATACCTGCGAATTTGTTAATTCCAACCGTCTGGCGAAAGATCTGGCAGATCGGTTTGATATGCCGTCATTTGCAGGGTCGGACGCACATGTCCCGGAATATATCGGAATGGCATGCACGGAGATCAATGCACAGATCCACTGCAATAACGATCTTATTGCAGCTGTAAAATTTGGCGCAGATATCAAAGCGTTTGGAACTGAAAGAGAGATCACGAAAAAAGCCAAACGTAAGGAACACTGGATCGGACGTGTCGGCTATCAGATCTATAATCGTGGGATCGGGAAGATGGTATACCCATATCGTTCTTATCACCACAGAAAACTGGGCACCGTTTTTCACATCCATATGTAGGAGAACGTGAATACACGGTGGCAAAATCGTCAGCATTATAATTATAACAAAAAGCAAAGCAGCACTTGAGCAAAACAAAAGTGCTGCTTTTTCTGTATAGAAGATATGCTGGTACACGCTACAGCTTATGATCACAGCTGTGGTACAGTGAAATAACAAGAAGCTCCTCCCTTTTCAGAATATCGATCTGCTCCATGATCCGGCTTTTGTCAAACGGAGAAAGTGACTCGTAGAGAGGCAGCACATCCCGAAGAAGACTCTCATTTTTCTGATAGTGGATCTGCAGCATGATCAGTTCTTCCATAGATGCATAGACCAGATCCGACAACGAAACATGGTAGAGAGCAGAAAGCTTTTGGAGGGTATCAAGATCCGGCGTGCGAAGTCCTGATTCATAGGAGGCATATGTGCTGCGTGACAGATGGAGGCTTGCAGATGTCTGTTCCTGACTGCTGCCGGAAAAGATTCTCAGAGCTTTCATATTAGTGATCAGTGTATGGAAGTCATTTTTCATTTGTATTCCCTCCTTTCGCGGCAGTAGAGATCTGAAAGAGCTCCTCTGTGATACGGAGCTGGTTTTTAGAAGAGAGGGCGAGAAATTTTTTCTGAAATTCACGGCTTTCTATAGAATGGATCTTTTTTTGCAGAAGATCTGTTGCTTCGACAGACAGATCAAATGAAATCATATACTCGAAGCTGATGTGATATAACAGGGATAATGCATAAAGCTGCGGGAATGTGGCTTCTTTTGTCCCGCTTTCCAGGCAGGAATACTGCGAACGCGAAATGTCGATCTTTTTGCAGACTTCTTCCTGGCTCATAGTGTGAGCGATACGTAGAAAACGCAGATTTTTAGCGATCCGATGCTGAGCGTCAAGATTCGCATCGGGGTTTACAGCGTCATAATGATACATGGGTTGCTCCTTTCTTTGTCGCATAATGTAAAAAGGTTCTTTCTTTAATAGAATGTATTCGTAGAAAAATGTTGCATTTTTTACGAAAGTTTTTTTATTTTTTTGCAAAATCCCTTGAAAGTGTATGTATAATACGCTGGCAGTTAGACGACTTTTGAAGGGGAAACGTGTAAACTATAAGGAGTAGCCGCGAGAATGAGGAGGAATATGTATGGCAGAGTTTAAAGAATTGAACAAGTCAGCTATTGGAGCACGAATCCGAAAGCGGCGTGAACTCCTGGGGCTTTCCAGAGAGGAGCTGGCAGAACAGCTGGGTGTTACGGCGAAATTTATTGGCGATATTGAATATGGAGAAAAAGGTGTTTCCATGAAAAATCTGTACCGGCTGAAACAGATCTTAGGAGTTGGTGCTGACTTTCTTTTAGAAGGTGCGGAAGACGGGATCTCAGAAGAAAAGGAGATCAAGATCCTGCAGGAAAATATCATGGGCTCCTTGAGCGTGTGTTCTGCAAGGCAGCTTGGCGTCATGGAACAGATCGCACGACTGTATGTGGAAGGTATCGTCCTGGATGAACCGCTGGAATAAGACCGAAAATAAAATACACTGTGCCGATGGCAGGAAGATCTGAACCATGCAGCGCAGTGTATTTTTTATGTTAGATGTATTGATAGGCTATAAATGATATGCTTCTTCGTGATGCAAGGATGCATCCAGCCCAATTCGTTCTTCTTCCGGTGTAACACGTATCGGCAGGAATTTATTGACTACCTTCAGAATCAGCATCGTGATCACAAATGCGTAAGCAGAAGCCAGCAGTGTTCCGAAAATCTGTATTCCGAACTGATGTACATCACCTTCGATCAAACCGCTGATCCCGTTGACGTCTTTTGAAGCGAATATGCCCAGCAGGATCGTTCCGATGATACCGCCAACACCATGAACGCCCCAAACATCAAGAGCATCATCCCAGTCGAGCTTTTTGCGGAACTGCACGGCGGCGTAGCAGATGATACCTGCCAGAACACCAATGATGATCGCAGCCCATGGCTTTACAAATCCAGCCCCAGGAGTGATCGTGGCAAGACCGGCAACAGCACCAGTCAGAACTCCAACGAAGCTTGGACTCTTTTCACGGATCCAGGAGATGATCAGCCAGGTAACCATAGCAGCCGATGCGCCCAGGTCGGTATTGATGAATGCAGTCGCAGCCAGGGAATTTGCACCTAAAGCTCCGCCGGCGTTGAAACCGAACCAGCCGAACCAAAGCAGAGCTGTTCCCAGAGCAACGTGCGTTACATTATGCGGCTCCATTTCCACTTTGCTGACAACAGTACGTTTTCCAACGAAGAAAACGGAAGCCAGAGCAGCCAGACCAGCACTTGCGTGAACAACGATCCCGCCTGCGAAGTCAACGACTCCCATCTGCTGCAGGAAACCGCCGCCCCATACCCAGTGTGCCAGCGGGATGTAGATCAGCAGACTCCATAAAACCAGGAATACCAGATAGCTTTTAAAGTTTACTCTGTCTGCGAAAGCACCTGTGATAAGAGCAGGTGTCAGGATCGCAAACATTTGCTGATAACTAAAGAAGGACATAAATGGGATCGTGCTTCCGTAATCCGGATTGGCTTCCATGCCGACTCCGTGAAGGAACATGTATTTCAATCCTCCGACCAACCCGTGTACATCCGGACCAAATGTCAGCGAGAATCCGATGATAAACCAGAGAATCGTTACGACACCCATTGAAATAAAACTCTGCATCATGATGGTCAGTACGTTTTTTCTGGAAACCAGACCGCCATAGAAGAATGCCAGTCCCGGAGTCATAATGAAAACAAGCGCTGCACAAATCATCATAAACGCAGTATCGCCAGTGTTAATCATGAGAAATCACCTCTCTTTTCAAATCTGTTTTTGATTGTTTACAGTATAAAAGAAAGGTCAAAAAAAGAAAATACAGGGAAACCCTGATACCTTATGGGGAAATCCCTGATTTTTTGTCGAGACCGCTGCCGGAAGCATAGCGTCAAAGTTTCTGCAAAGCTTTTGCAGGGCGTTATGGTTCGATGATGTGGTTCCTTACTGCAAAGAGCACCAGCTCGGTGATGTTCTTGAAGTTGTGCTTTCGCATGATGTTGGCGCGATGTGTTTCTACGGTTTTTACGGAGATGGCGAGCATATCAGCGATCTCCCGGTTGCTGTAGCCTTCGGCCAGCAGTTTTAAAATCTCATGCTCCCGCCCGGAAAGTTCGCCAGGTTCTTTTTCTGTAGACAGAAAGCCTGACAGCATCATCGGCGTCAAAGCGTTGGAAACGTAGATCTCATCGTTCATAACGGTGCGGATCGCAGTAGCCAGTTCTTCAAAGGCATTTTCTTTTAGGATGTAGCCGCGGCATCCGCTGTGGAATGCTTTGGAGAGCATTTCTTCGCTTTTATGCATGGTCAGAAAGATGATGCGGATATCAGGAAATGCCTTTACGATCGCTTTTGCAGTATCAAATCCATTTCGTTTCGGCATGGAAATATCCATCAGCAGCACATCCGGCTGCTCTTCGATAAAACGGCTTTCCAGTTCCAGTCCGTTTTCAGCCTGTCCGATGACGGTGAAGTCATCTTCCTGAGAAAGGAGCAATTCCAATGATTCTCGAAGGATCTTGTGGTCGTCTGCGAGAAAAATTTTGATATTATTGGTTTCTTCCATGATGTGGCACCTCCATGATGATTTCCGTTCCTTTTCCTTCCATGCTGTAGAGATGGAAGGTTCCACCCAGCATTTTGACACGGTCGTTCATTGACGGGATACCGACGCCAAGCTGTTCAGATTCAGGGTTGAAGCCAATGCCGTCATCTTTGATGCGGATGGTGTAGAATCCGATCCGCTGACTGCTTTGACCGGTGACTACGGCTTCTTTTGCCTGGGCGTGTTTGACTACGTTGGTAAGGGATTCCTGCACCAGTCGGTAGAGATTCAGCTCTACGGTTTCATCGAAATCCGGCAGAGGATCTATCAGGTTCAGGCGGCAGGTAAAATCGTCGATCTGATCCAGGTTTTCAGTCATGGCAGACAGCCCGGCTTTCAAACCGCCTTTTTCAAGTGCTTCCGGTTTCAGGTTGTTCAGGACATTGCGCATTTCCTTCAGAGAAAGGTCGGCAAGATCAGCTGCTTTTTCTGCGGTTTTCTGTAACGATGGCTTCTCGCTTTTTTTCGCCTGCATTTTCCCCATGCCGAGAATCACTTTCAAGGCGGAGAGACTCTGCCCTACACCATCGTGGAGATCCTTGGCCAGTCTCTTTTTTTCCTGCTCTTCGGTAACGGCCAGAAGCCGGGTCTGCTTGCGGAGGAGATCATTTTTTTCTTGTATCTCCTGTTCGTAAGATGATGTTTCGATGTAGTTCTGCCAGGAGTAGATATCGCTGAATTCTACGATGTTGAGTCCTTTTTCTTCTTCTTCTTTTGTGACGCGAAGACCTGTCGTGTGTTTCATCAACAGGAACACGATAAAGGATATGCCGAAGGATGCGGCGAAGCAGATGCATGTTCCGATGATCTGTACCCCGAACTGTTCCAGCCGGCTGTCGGTCGGAAGTGCAGAAACCGGGATACAGAAGGGCAGTGCAAGGATCCCGGTCAGCCCGCCGATCAGATGCACCGGGATCACATTGACTACATCATCAATGTGGAGTTTTTCCAGAAGCACCGATGTGAGATCCGCCAGGATCCCGGCGATAAATCCCACGAGCATAGCGGCCCAGAAGCTGCAGTAGGCAGACAAAGCGGTTATGGAGACCAGTCCGCTGAGAACTCCGTTGAACAGCGAAATCAGATATCCGCCATTGCGTTTCAGAAGCAGGTTGCTGCAAAGTGCTCCCAGAGTCCCGTAAGCTGCTCCCATACAGGTGTTTAAAAATACTTTTGACAGTGCAGGATCCCCAGGGCGGATGCAGCCTCCGTTGAATCCGAACCAGCCAAACCACAGGATGAATACCCCTAAAACGGCCAGAGGAATATTGGATTTACCGGTGTGCTGCCTGTTGCGGCTTCCCACGGCCAGCAGTCCGGCCAGTGCGACAAAACCGGCAGTCATATGTACTACGCTGGCTCCGGCAAAGTCGAGGAATCCCAGTTTTTCCAGCCAGGAGGCGTTTCCGCTGAGATGACTGCCCCAGGCCAATCTGCCAAAGAGAGGATAGATCAAGGCGGCGCTGACGGCACCGGCGACAAGCAGCGGCGCCAGTTTTGTGCGCTCAGAGAGAGCCCCTGCGAATATAGTGACAGAAACTGCCGCGAACATGATCTGCAGGAATACAAATGCAGTTTCTGCAGAAGAATCGGCTGAAAAAATGGTTTCCCCGAACATCAGCGGGAATCCCACCAGGGAAAACAGTACGATCGAGATGGTCAGATTGAAGATGTTCTCGATGGCCACGGAAATCACATTTTTACTTTGTACAAGACCGGCTTCGTAGCAGGTGAATCCGGCCTGCATAAAAAAAACGAAGCAGGCACAGACCAGCATCCATAGAGTATCGGTCGCTGTGGATGACGCAAAGGTGTTCATATTGGGCTCCTTTTCTTTGATATTTCTATTTTACACCAAAATCTGCCGGGAAAGAAGAGGTTTTGGCTGATGAATTCTTGACAGCGGCTTATGACAGGTAGTATAGTTGAATGGACTGAAGATTTGCCGGAAATCCAGGTAAATTCACTGTATAAATTTGATTTAGACACAGGAGGTAATAAGATGGCTTGTTTTTTAGCACCAGCAGCAGAAGCTGTTGTGACGACGGTACTGCAGAAGAAACTGGATCAGAAAGAAAAGGAAGCGCAGCACGTTTCCGTAGAACACATAGAGAATACACAGAGCATACAGGAATCTACAAAACCGAAGCATAAGATTTCCTGGAGCCGCAAGTTAAAATGGCTCAACACCATGCTTTGGGGCGGTTCTGCACTTTTATGTGTAGAACATATCTGGCATGGGGAAGTTGTTCCGTGGCCGCCGTTCCTTACGGCGATGCAGACGCCGTCTGAAATCGTTCCGATGCTGAAAGAGATCGCGCTTTATGGAACGACTATGGCGGTAGTCATCACCGGCGTATGGTTTGGGATGACTCTGATTGCAGAACGCCTTGCAGGGAAGCTGGACACGGAAGAACATGCAGAGCAGGAGGTATAGAGAATGTATTTGATTTTAACAGCTGCAGCAGCTATTGCGGCGACTCTCGTATGGTATGTGAAGCTGCCGGATCGCCGGTATCGCCTGGGATTTTTAAGTCTGATGTACTGGGGGGCAACACTGATGTGGACAGTGGATCATCTGATCGCTTATCTGCAGGAAGGCGGCCCGGTTTTCGATACATCTTCAGGAGCATTTCTTCTGGGGATCATCGTAGTTCTGTCCGGCCTGATCATCTGGCTGATCGCACTGCTGGCTTCTGATCCGAAAAAAGTCCTGCGCAAGGCACTGCTGAAAGGATAGGATATGTTTTTAAACTGTATTGCGGTTGGCGCAGGCGGTTTTTTAGGAGCGGTATCCCGTTATCTGATGGGGATGATCCCGTTCCTGCAAAAGGGCAGCTTGCCGTATCATACACTGCTGATCAATGTGTTAGGAGCGGTTCTGATCGGCATTGTCGTTAAAACGGCAGATTCCACCGAAATCCTGAATCCATCGACGGTACTCTTTTTAAAGGTAGGCATCTGCGGTGGATTCACGACATTTTCCACTTTTTCTCTGGAGTCGCTGGATCTTCTGCAAAGCGGCCGGCCAGTGGCCTTTGCAGTATATGCGATAGCAAGTGTTGTGCTGTGCGTCGCAGGCGTGCTGGGCGGAAAGTGGATTGCAGGCATTTTGCAGGCATAATAAAGAGAGCAGAAAGGGGAAGTTATATGAAGCGGGAAACATATGTATCTATGCTGTCAAAGATCCGAAAAAGTCCTGTTTTATATGGCTATGTGGTCTGGTCGGATCGGATCCTGACGAAGATCTCCTATATCATCTACCCGCTGTTTCTGCTGTATTTAATGGTAAATAAAAAGCCGGAACTGGGGAAAGCGATCCTCGTTCCGGCTGTTTCTTTTGTAGTATTAAGTATATTTCGGTATCTTTACAATGCACCGAGACCTTATGAAGTTTTTGATACCCCTTCTCTGATCAGAAAAGATACCAGGGGAAAATCTTTTCCCAGCAGGCATGTGTTTTCTGCTTTTGTGATAGCTGTGACCGTATTTTACACGTGTCATCCGCTGGGGATCTTTCTGGGGATCTGCAGTCTTTTGCTGGCCGTTTCCAGAGTGCTGGGCGGCGTTCATTTTACAAAAGATGTTCTGGCAGGGGCTGTATCTGGGATCCTGTGCGGGATGCTGCTGTTTATTTTATAGGTTCGGTTTTTGCTTCCGCTTCAGCCGGTTCCACTTCTGTGGGAACTGGTTTTTTATTATCCTTTTGCGGGCGGAATGCGATGAACAGAAGTACACTGACCAGCATCAGGATAGGATAGTACAGGTGAGGCAGAATGGCGAGCGGGGAGATCTTAACGATGGCCGCAGCAGTAAGAAGCTGTGCTCCGTAAGGAATCAGTCCCTGACCGACGGACGCGAAGATATCCAGAATGGATGCGACCCGTTTCGGCGCCACACCGAATTCATCTCCGATATCCTTGGCAACAGGTCCCGCGATCACGATGGCCACTGTGTTGTTGGCGGTGCAGAAGTCCACCAGCAGCACCAGGATACCGATACCAAGTTCTGCTCCACGTTTGCCTTTTACAGATTTCTTTATCACATCGATGATCAGTGATATTCCTCCGTTCTCCTTGATCAGTGCGATGATGCATGCGACGATGATGGAGATAATGGAGATCTCAAACAACCCAGTCATACCTTCTCCGATGACGCCGAAAGATTCCAGAAAAGAAAAGGAACCGTTATAGATCCCGACGATCATGGATAAAATGATGCCGGAGAATAATACGGCGAACACATTAAATCCGATCAGTGCGCCGATCAGGACCACCAGATAAGGGATCACTTCGAAGAAGTTGTAATCGCCTACTTCTACCGTGTAGCTCAGATGGCGGGTTGTAAGGAAGAAGATGATGATCGTCACGATAGCTGCCGGCAGTACGATAAAGAAATTCTGTTTGAATTTATCGTTCATCTTGCAGCCCTGTGTCCTTACAGCCGCGATCGTCGTATCGGAAATAAAGGAGAGGTTGTCTCCAAACATGGCGCCGCATACAACAGCTCCAACACAGATCGAAACAGGGAAGCTGGTCTGCTGTGATACGCCCAGTGCGATAGGAGCCAGTGCGGTGATGGTTCCCATGGAAGTTCCCATGGAAATGGATATAAAGCAGCCGATAATAAAAAGGCCAACGACCATAAACTGTGGCGGTATGATGGAAAGCCCCAGGTTTACTGTGCTTTCTACGCCTCCTGCAGCTGTGACGATCCCGGAAAACGCTCCGGCAACCAGAAAAATCAGCACCATGGTGATGATGTTCGCATCTCCGGCTCCCTTGGCAACGACTTCAAGCTTGTCGTTAAAAGAGAGTTTTTTGTTTTGCAGAAATCCTATGAACAGAGCAATAAGAAAGGCAACAT
>ERZ857998.189-NODE-189-length-92454-cov-3.625905_pt1 | contig 92454 bp, 82 predicted proteins | sample MGYA00519954_ERZ857998 | MGnify/ENA primary metagenome ERZ857998 (study PRJEB31778, sample SAMEA3449424) | human gut metagenome | biome: human gut; feature: human-associated habitat; material: faeces | place: United Kingdom | collected 2010/2012 ...
CATATCATCTTGATAAACACATTGTCCCGGTGTTTTGGTCCAACAGCAAAAACAACCTAAACAAGGCTTAATATCTTTTTGAGAAACATGAATATATTCCGCCTCTATTGCTTCATATTCCTTCATGCCGTTCAAAAAAGAGTTTGTTAATTTTAGAGTATTGCTCTTCTCTTTTTTAGGACTTCCATTTAAAATTAATACTTTCATTCTTCTTTCTCCATATAGCCTGTTGCCGATAAAATTCGAATAGGATATTTCATTAAAATATATCATAAATTCTGATAGGAGTAAAGTCACTTTATACCAACTTAATGTGCAAATTTGATCAAATAAATTGAAAAAAAATGTCCAATACGTAACAATTTGTAAATAATAAAATTGACTAGTGTACTTATTTATAAAAAAGTATTATAATAATAAAATATGAATTTCATAAACAAAAAATATCTTTGAATGACATAATAGAATAACAAATTATAAGAAATGAGAGATGATATTGAGTAATAAGTACAGAAACTTAGCTCAGAATACCGCAATTTTTGCGATAGGTACTTTTAGCTCAAAAGTACTGGTATTTCTAATGATGCCAATATATACTCGAGCACTAACTACTGCCGAATACGGTACTGTTGACTTAATTCAGCAAATATCTAACTTATTGGTTCCAATTGTAACTCTTGGAGTCACTAACGCGTTAATACGCTTTGGTGCCGACCGGTCTTTTCGAAAAAATGATGTCTTTACCACAGGTGTAATATGCTTGTTGGGTGGTTTTTCTCTCCTGCTATGCTTTGCACCCGTTATTCATATGATATCATATACTTCTGACCATACCGTTATGTTATATTTCTTTGTATTAATGTCTTCCGCAAGAGAATTATGCAGTCAATTTTCCCGTGCAAAAGGATATGTAAAACTTTTTGCTTTTGATGGATTTTTAAGTACGTTGATGACTTGCTTGCTGACCATTACCTTTTTGCTGGGATTTAAATGGGGCATTAACGGTTATCTGTCTGCTATTATTGTTTCAGACGCGTTATCCACCATATTCTTGTTTTTTTCTGCCAGACTATACCAAAACATTAAGTTTAGAAGTCTAAATAAAAGAACATTTAAAATGATGCTGCGTTTTGCTGTACCTATGATACCATCTACACTATTGTGGTGGATTGTAAGCGTATCTGACCGTTATGTGATTACATATGTTGTTGGCCCAGAGGCAAATGGATTATATGCAGCTGCATATAAAATACCAACCATTATTGTATTGGTATCCACAATTTTTATGAATGCATGGCAGGTCAGTGCGTTTGCAGAAACAAAGGATAAAAAAGCATTGGCTCGTTTCTTTTCCAATGTATTTCGAGGTTACCAATCCATCATTTTTTTAGCCGGCGGTCTTCTGATTCCGTTTTCTAAAATCTGTACTATCATATTGGTATCCAAAGATTACTATGAATCTTGGCGATTTATACCGTTTTTAATGTTGTCTACTATTTATAATTGTCTGGTACAATTTATGGGAAGCGTATATATGGTAGAACGCAAAAGTATGGCTACATTGATTACATCTATTGTTGCCGGTGTAGTCAATATCGCCGGGAACTTTACCTTAATTCCATTGTTTGGTGTAAACGGTGCAGCTTACGCAACATGCTTTAGTTATTTCTTAGTTTTTGTTATTAGAGCAATTCATACAAAAAAATTCATTCGAATTAATTACAGTGTATTAAAATTTGGCGTAAACGCAGTACTCACGCTTGCACAAGCCATTATTATGATTACAGAAGTACCCGGATGGATTATTTATGAAGTTATCCTTACATTATTGATACTATTGTTAAATATCAAAGTTCTTATTTTAAGTTTTAAAAAGATTGTAGGAAGATTTGGACGAAAAAAAGCAAAAACATAGTATTATGAAATCAACCAACACAAAAAGGAATCGCATAACATTGCGATTCCTTTTTTCATTATGTTATTTTCTCAATATTTTTCAAAGGGTAAACAAAACCGTCTCTTTTGTTTTCGTCACTTCAAGCTTTCTAAAATACAAATAAAAAATAGATACAAAGCAGATTTATGATGGAAAATTGGAATATATTCTTTTTCGTGCGTTGATAATAAAACACTCTTCTTTTACCAACAAAAGTCCTTAAAACAAGTTTCTCCTTCTAGATTGATACTCCTTCTTCCCTATTTCCCATTATCAATGGACTGAGTATCCCCATAAACAATTGTCACTGTGAATGTTATCTTCATGCCGAGACTCCTCTGACAAACTCTCTATTCCGCGGATTGTAACAGAGCCTCTGCGGAATTTCGAATACTTTTTGATTCGAATACTTTTTGAAAAATAAAAAAGAATGCGTACAGATTTTTAGTTTCTGTCCCGAACCTTTCTTTTTTTCCGAATTCATATATGCGGCGGTACCCTTTCAGGAATAGATAACATACTATTTATGATAATAATAAAAAAACCGACGCAATATAAATTTGCGTCGGTTTTTTATTTTAAATCAGGCGTAATGCAATTGGAATATTAATTAACGCCACAGCAATTCCTGAAAGAAGACCAAATAAAACGTCCGATGGAAAATGTACAAATAAATATAATCTGGAAAAAGATATAATAAACGCCAAAGCCAAAGCAATCAAACCAATTTTATAGTTCATGTGCAACAAGATTGTGGCACTGGCAAAAGATGATGCAGTATGGCCTGAAGGAAGTGAAGAGCCCATTGGTCGTCTGATTAGTATAGGAACATCCTTATATATGTCACATGGCCTTAAACGATTAAAACGAGACTTAATAAACATATTAGAGAAAGTTGTCATAATAATCGTTACAATCAGCAATACACCATGATATTTATATTGGGTAAATAACGTAATAAAAATACCTGTAAACACCCAAATTAAAGCGCCGTTCCCCATTAAAGTAAAAAAGGTCATTGCTTTGTCTAATCTAGGTCCATGCAATTCTTGAATTTTAAACAAAATCTTATTATCAAGATGCTGTGTGCGTGCCTTTGTACGCTCCATTTTCGATCTACTCCTAATAATGATATTCATAAATATATGAAGTTTTACATCAGTTCACACTTAGCTTATATAATAATATATCATAATTGCATTCAAAAGAAAACAAAAATTAATAAATTGATAGAATTATTAGAAAGATTCCAAAAAAACAAGTCTTTTCTTTAAAAAATTTATTGATTATACATATAACCTTTTTATAAAAATAAATTTCTCTTGCATTTCCGCCGCTGTATGTTACAATTGTACCAAAGATATATGAAAAATTTGTATCATTAAGTCGGAAAGGAAAAAAGAATGAAACAATTTTTTAAAGATTTTAAAGAATTTGCCATGCGGGGAAATGTAGTAGACATGGCTGTCGGTGTTGTAATCGGTACCGCATTCGGCAAAATTGTGTCGTCTTTGGTAAGCGATATTATTATGCCTGCCTTATCTTTAATTACAGGGCGGGTAAGCTTACAAGATTTAAGCTTTACATTGCCAACAGGAGAAGGAATGGAACCGATTGTTTTAAAATATGGGGTATTTTTGCAGTCGGTATTGGATTTTCTGATTATTGCATTCTCTATTTTTGTTGTCATTAAACTAATCGGAAAACTGCACAGAAAGAAAAAAGAAGAAGCACCCGAGGCTCCTCCTGCTCCAACAAAGGAAGAAGTTTTGCTGACGGAAATCAGAGATTTACTTGCAGCACAAAAGTCATCTGCAATAGCAAATGAAACAAAAACAGACGATATTCCTATGTTAGAATCGGATAAAAAAGATTTATAAAAAGAAGCCTGATACCAACTGGTATCAGGCTTCTTTTTTAATCATTTACTCGGGAAACACGTCTTGGACGGCCTTTTATCGGTCTTGTCTGCAACGCTTTTAAAACAATATCACCTTTGCTGTTTAAAATATCTACAAAGGTAGAAATGCTTTGAACATCTATAATGCCAATATCGTCAGAAGTAACTCCTTTAATGCTGCAAATAGTACCTACTACATCTACAGGACGCATTTTGGTTTTTCTGCCGGCATTGATGTGAATTTTGGTAATGGAATTACTGAAAGCAGCTCCTTTTTCAGGTTTAAAGTCCGGTTTCTGCATTAATGTCTCTTCAAATGCAGGGCGATACTGCTCTACCAATTCTTTTGTTGGTGAAGTAACAAAAATCCAGCGTGAGCACGTATATAATTGTAAATCCTGTGCAGCAGGCGCTTCTTCTTTTGTATAAAAAGTTACTGCAATTCCTTTTCTTCCGTTTCTTCCTGTACGACCAATGCGGTGAACATAATGTTCTTTGGCTCTGGGTAAATCATAATTGATAACATGAGTAACATGGTCTATGTCAATTCCCCTGGCTGCCACATCCGTTGCAATTAAATAACGGAAATTTCCTCTGCGGAATTGGTTCATAACAACGATTCTGTCATCTTGTTCCATACCACCATGAATCTTTCCGCATGGAATATTACTGTTTCTTAACTCTTGATAGACAGCATCCACTTTCTCCTGTGTATTACAAAAAACAATACAACTGTCCGGATTTTGCAATACCAAAACATCTTTCAGCAATTGCATCTTTTCAGTTTCTTCTACTCGGAACCCAGTCTGTTTAATTCTATCTACCGTTACACTTTCAGCTTTAATTTCAACACGTACAGGATCATGCAAATAAGTTTGCGCCAAACGTTCAATTTCTTTTGGCATGGTAGCAGAAAATAATAAGGTAACAGGATGTCCGGGCAAATGTGAAATAATCGCTTTCACTTGTTCCAAAAATCCCATATTTAACATTTCATCCGCTTCATCAATAACAAGATAGCGGATAGCAGATGTATCCAATGTTTTACGTTCCATATGGTCCAGCACACGGCCCGGAGTTCCAACTACAATATGCGTTTTTTGTTTTAAAGCCTGTACCTGTTTATAAAACGGAGAACGTCCAAATAATACAGGAACATTAATTCTCTTGTAACGTCCAATATGAAAAATGTCTTCTTTTACTTGTATGGCTAACTCTCGCGTTGGTGCCAGTACCAAAGCTTGGGGTCTGTTTTCATCCCATTCTACCAATTCGCATAGCGGTATTCCAAAAGAAGCTGTTTTTCCGCTTCCTGTTTGAGACTTTGCCAATACATCTTTTCCTTTTAAAATCTCTGGTATCACTTTTACTTGCACAGGCGTTGGCGTGCGATATTGCAGCTGCTCCAACGCAGATAAAATTTCTTCACTTAAAGGGTATTCTGTAAAACTTGATGGCATATATTAAGCTCTCTTTCTATTTCGCATCTTCATAAATAAACATATGAAATACCTACGCACGTACGCATAAGTATTTCATATGTGTGTGTTTGTATATATTTATATTATGGAATCATATTCAAATGATATTCTCTTTTTTCGAATATTACTTTGATATACAATAAAAAACAAACAAAATTTGATATAAAGAATATTATATCTATCATACAAAGGAACCGCTTGTTTGTCAATGAATCTTTTCATACAAGTCCAATATATTTACTAAGAGGTTGAGCTGATAAAGAATATAAACATTTTTACTGTAATGACATAGTATAGATTAAGCTTGTAATAATGAAAACTCTATATTTAAAAAATGATTCATTATGATTCCTTTTGGTACAAGCTAAATCACACAAATATGAAATGAGGAATTATGAATATGGCAAATCAAGTTGTCGACGTAAGTACCTTCCAACAAACAATTGATTGGTCACAAGTAAAACAGGACGGCATTGTAGGTGCAATGATACGAGCCGGCTATGGATTTGGTACGGTAGACAATCAATATCGTGCCAATGTAACAGGATGTGAAAACAATGGTATTCCATATGGAATGTATCATTACAGCTATGCAACAAATATAGAAGACGCAAAAAAAGAAGCGGAATTTTTTATCAATAACGCCAAAGGAACTTCCCCTTCCTACCCTTTGGCAATGGATGTAGAAGAAGCAAGTCAAGCAGCTATGGGTAAACAGGCATTAACCGCCATGATTCTTGCCTTTTGCGATGTGGTAAAAGCAGCAGGATATCAACCTATGCTATACACTAACTTAAACTGGGCAACCAATTATATTGATATGTCTCAAATTGATAACGCAGGCATTCGAGTTTGGATTGCACAATATAATACCACTTTAGACTATAAAGGCAACTACTTCTTATGGCAATATACCAGCAGCGGCAGAGTTGCAGGTATTCCCGCAAACGTAGATTTAAATTATCTTGGCAGTGACACGGGTGAAATTACTCCTCCGCAACCTCCTGTAACTGATAATAACACCTATACAGTCAAAGCGGGAGACACATTGTGGGATATTGCTCAAAGTCAACTGGGTAATGGCAGCCGCTACAAAGAAATTATGACATTAAACGGTTTAGCCAGCGATGTCATCCAGCCGGGCCAAGTTTTAAAATTGCCCACAGGCAGCGCGAGTAATACCGGTTCGAGCTCTACTAAAACTTATACTGTCAAAACTGGAGACACTCTTTGGGATATTGCGCAAAATCTTTTGGGTAATGGTGCGCGTTATAACGAAATTGTTTCACTGAACAATTTACACAGCAGTATCATTTATCCCGGTCAAGTATTAAAAATTCCGGAATAATATCATCATAAAAAGAGCGTCCTGAATATATGCAGGACGCTCTTTTTATATATTGGTAAACAAAGAAACCGTATATGTTTTACCATTTCTCTCTTCAATGGATATATTCTGAAATTTTTCGTAATTCTGTTTTACTCCATCGTCCATCGATATACGAGACAATTGCTCAATGGAAGCTTGATACGCACGACGATAGCGGCATAATTCATCTCTTTTTGCTATCTGCCTATTCCTTTGCTTTTTGTCGAAAGCCTCTTGTGCTGTCATTTGTTGTTCCAGTTGCTCGACATACACATTTAACTGATTTAAAAATCCATTCAAATCTTCTTGATTCATACGGTGTATATATATTAAGGCTTTGTAACCACTATCAACTCCGCTGTTCAATTGCCAGTAAATTGGGTGCTTTTGATAGAAACGAACATGTTCTTTATAAAAATCACGCCATAAATAAGTACGAATGGTTTGTCGAGCATTGACACTATCGGAATCCAAAGCATTCGCAATAAAAGAAAGATTATGCTCTAACAGTTCACTTCCAAACAGACATTCAATCATTGCAAATATCCGTGAAGCTAAATCATTCTCTGTATGGGATGATTCCTCTTCCTCTAATAACAGAAAATTCTGTTTTACAGCGTATTCATGCTCCGATTGGCTGTTCCATTGACCGCCTGCATACCAAATTTCCGAATGCAATGGACGATATCTTCCAAACAAACAGCCTATCAGATACGATAAAAATAACTTCACATCTCGTGTCAAATCCGCTTTTCGTATGGCAATATCTCTGTCGATAACTTCAGGAGTAATGCTATTTTCCAACTGGTAAAGGCGAATCAACACTCGATTGATTTCTTCTTCATTTTGCTTGAGCGTTTTATAGCGACTGTCTGCTTGTTGTTTCCATATTCGATAACAGAATTCCAAATTATTTTCCTGATATTCTAAATGAATCCTCATAAAAGGATGTCCTTTAAAATTCCAACTGGTTTCAAAACAATCCCAATCTTCTTTAGAAATGCGGCAATTTTCCTCTACCAAACGAATGAATGCTTCTCTTTGCTCCTTAAGAGGCAGTATTGGCAAATCTCCCACATTTCCGGCTTGGAAATTAACGGTAGGAGCCAATAGAGACAAAAAGTAAAACGCAACTTTACTGCATAAAAAGCCTAATAGTTCTGCCGTTTGTTCTTCTTGCGGAAACATAGAGGAACCTGAAACATCAAATAAAAACCCCTCTGTTTTGTAGCGTACGGCAAAATTTTCAAATCCAAACAAAGACCATGTAATACCTGCTTTAAAGTAGTCCTGCTCATTGCGTAAAATGGCTTTTGTATAACGTCTCAACGCTTCCCCGCCATTTTCCCAATTGACCACATATTCATTCATGCCATACCATTTTCTGAAATTGCCTCCTTTGTTATAAGGAAACCATTTAGCTCCCGATGCAATTGCGTCAGATGATGTTTTGGCTTTATCATAAAATTTTGTAATATCAACTTCATACCAATAACGAACAAACAACGCATTGTTCCCTGTCTGCATTCCAACCCTTGGCGCAGAAATGACAGACAAAGGAGTCCCATTTTGAAATGCCTGAATTGCATTTTCAGAAGCCCAATATACAAATGGTGTACCGGGAACAGAATAAAATGACGATTGTTTGATGACATATCGATTTTCACTTTGGAAATATCCCTTTATTTTCTCATCTGTATTCAAGTAGTCTGTCAAGCGTATAAACTGAGAATCCTCTTGTTCCGACTCTGATTTGCGAATGACAAACGCGGTAGCCAACACATTAAAAGAATTCAATTCTTCAAACGTTGCAGCTCCTGCATGAACCATAGATTCAATGTAATTGTGCTTTAATATATCAAGCCTTAGCTTTTGAAAAGAGGTCAAGAACATCCATGTATGCATGGTGACCATACTGAAATATCCAAATTCCTTTGTAAAAGCTTTGCAACGTAAAATAAAAGCCGCATACAGCTCTGATTTTCCATTCGGATAATTCGCTTCCAAAAAAGTACTTATCTTTTTGTTCAGACTCTTTTTTCCCATATAAGGAGGGTTGGTAATGGTAACCAAATAAGTTCTTGTCAATAAAGCCGCTTGCTCAAGCAATGCAATTAACAACGGAAACCATTGATTGATGATAGCCCACTGTTCCAGATTAAAATTAAATGTGCTGTCTGTTATAATTTCACATAATCTGCGAGCTGTTTTTTCATAAAAGTTCGGTTGAAATCTTTGTGTCATCTGTAAACAGGAGCCATATGTTTTAGCATCACGAAACGTATCAATCACAAAATCGATTGCCAATCGTTCTTCCTCTTCTAACATAGAAAACTGCTGCCATATTTCTTGACGTAGATTGTCTGTAATTTCATTGCTTTCCTGAATACTGCATACATGAACACAACGGGATTGTTCCAAAATGGTTTCATCATAAAATCGTGCTTTCATCATGATGACAAAATGTGCCAGTTCACTTACGGAATCGTCGATTTCCAATCCATATAGATTATTTGCAATAATCTGTCCCGCAGCCTCTCTTTTTGTATATCCTTGCGAGCCATAGATATCCATTAAAATATCAAACGCATAAACCAAAATATGACCACTTCCCATACATGGGTCTAATACGGTAATATCCTGCGGTCGTAACTCTATGCTGCATTTTTCCCGAGTAGATGTATTGTCTGATTTTAAGTAGTACATCCACTTTTCTTCCAACTCCGCATTTGGATGTTGTTCCAGCCATAATTTTCCCACACTGTTTTCTACCATATAGCGTACAATCCAATCCGGGGTAAAAAGCTGTGTTGCTGCCGGGATTCTTTCTTTTGTGATTTTAATATTTTTCTGCAGCAAAGCAAACGTCTCTTCTTTTCTTTCTGTATGAAAATACTGATATAACCAACCAATCATCTCCGCTTGTCCTCCTTGACTGAGAACAAAATCCTCTTTGGGCAAAGATAAAAATTCATATATCATGCTATCAACATGAAACTTGGGAATCAAAAAATCAAAAGGCTGTGGATAACAAGAAAACAGTTGCGGAAAGATACGCCCCAATTGATGACATACTCTCATAAATAAAATTTGTGCCGCTGCCTCCTGTTCCGTATATCCATATGTTTTCCAGTATTGCATTTCTTCTTGTTCTTCTAAAGTATCTGTATCTACATCATTTCTTTTAAAACCGTTGGGAGAAAATCTAGAGAAAAACGGCTCTGTCGGAAGGTAGTCGTTTACTTCCATAAACCAAACGGAAACCAAGCGATGAAACCAAATGCAGGCAGCCTGTTCCGCAACAGATACTACATCTGTTTCTTCTATTTGCCTTTGTAATTGAAGGAAACAATCTTGTTTTACAGGGTCTTTGGGCAATAAATTGGGTTTCTCTGTTTTTGAATTCAGTGAAAACATTTGAATTCTATCAAGAATTTCATCAATCAGTTTTTTACGTGCCTTTATTGCAAATGTTTTCATAACCGCTTTATTCAAAACAAACGCACCCTTTCGCGATATATTCATGACAGATATTATAACATAAAAGAAATTGCACAGCAATTTCTAACCGGTAAACGTTAAAACGTTCTTATCAACAATCAAAATCTATGATTTTGAATTTGTTGCTAGGTTGTTATAACATGAAAGAAATTGCACAGCAATTTCTAACCGGTGAACGTTAAAACGTTCCCATAACAGCCAAAATTTTGAATTTTGTTGCTGTTTTGGGGTTGTTATAACATAAAAGAAACTACGTGGTAATTTTAATCTATAAATATCAAAAGGTTCCCATAGTAACCAGTATTTTGCATATGAAAAGAGATTCCTTTCAGCTGTTACGAATTTATTATGTCTTCTTTTAAAGAAATTTGCTATTTTTTTAAAACAGTATTATAATAAGAATGTTATTTTCAAGTGAAATTGATGGAAAACGAACGATAATCAGGAGGACATTTTATGATCATTGAGCCTAAGGTGCGCGGATTTATCTGCACAACTTCTCATCCTGAAGGATGCAAAGAAAATGTAAGAAAACAAATTGCATATATAAAAAATCAACCAAAATGTAAGGGACCAAAAAAAGTTTTGGTAATCGGTGCAAGTACAGGTTATGGTCTTGCTTCTCGTATTGCTTCTACCTATGGCTGTGATGCAGCGACTATCGGAGTTATTTTTGATAAACCTGCAAGCGGTTCCCGTACTGCCACAGCAGGATGGTATAATACCGCCGCATTTGAAGAATTTGCCGCAAAAGATGGATACTATGCAAAAACCATTAACGGAGATGCATTTTCCGTTGAAATCAAAAAACAAACCATTGACTTGATTAAGCAAGATCTTGGACAAATTGATTTTGTGGTATATAGTCTTGCTGCACCAAAACGTACAACGGCAGACGGAACCACCTATACCTCCGTTCTGAAATGCACAGGTGAAGATTTTGTCAACACCACTGTAGATTTAAAAACAAAAGAAATTGTTGAAGTCACAGTTCCAAAAGCAACGGAACAAGAAATTCACGATACCATTAAAGTAATGGGCGGCGAAGACTGGAAAGACTGGATGGCCGCTTTAAACGAAGCCGGAGTATTGGCTGAGAATACTGTAACGGTTGCTTATTCTTACATCGGTCCTGAACTTACTTACCCAATGTACCATAAAGGTACACTTGGAGCTGCAAAAGCACATTTATTACAGACCGCACAAGAAATGACAAAAGAGTTTTCCAACGTGAATGCATATGTTTCTGTTAACAAAGCTTTGGTCACCCAAGCCAGCGCAGCAATTCCTGTGGTACCGCTTTATATTGCAGTGTTATACCGCATTATGGAAAAGAAGCAGATACATGAAAATGCAATTGAACAGATTGAACGCATGTATCAAGAGAAATTATTTGTTGACAAACCGGTATTGGATCAAACAGGTCAAATACGCATGGATGATTGGGAATTGCGGAAAGATGTACAGTCTGAAATCGAAGCATTTTTGGAAAAACTATATGCTCATGAGGTGCCAGACTTCTCTTACATTGACGAATACTGGGTTGCATTCAGACAATTATTTGGTTTTGATTTGCCAGACGTAGATTACAGTAAAGATGTTGACCCAAATGTTGCAATTCCTTCCATAAAAGATTAAACAAAAGGCTGTCCTGTGCTTAGACAGCCTTTCCTTTTCCAATCTGATACGAAAGGGACCGTTATCATGAATTCATCACTTTCAAATATTGTTACTCCTTTGTTGAATTGGTACCATAGATATGCGCGTACCCTTCCTTGGCGGCAGTCGCCCAGTGCATATCATATTTGGGTATCAGAAATTATGCTGCAACAAACCCGCGTGGAAGCGGTAAAATCCTATTATAATCGTTTTACTGCGGAACTCCCAACCATTGCAGATTTAGCTGCATGTCAAGAAGAAAAGCTGCTAAAACTTTGGGAAGGCCTTGGATATTATAACCGTGTGCGAAATATGCAGAAGGCTGCGATACAAATTATGGCGCAATATCACGGAGAGATGCCCCACTCATATGAAGAATTACTGAAATTGCCCGGAATCGGTTCCTATACGGCAGGTGCTGTGGCCTCCATCGCATATGGAATTCCTGTTCCTGCTGTAGATGGAAATGTATTAAGAGTTATCACACGTATTACTGCAAACTATGGAGATATTACAAAACAAAATACCAAAGATGAAATTACAAAACAATTGCAAACCATTATCCCCAAACAACATGCGGGAGATTTTAATCAAGCGTTGATGGAACTTGGCGCCACCGTTTGCATTCCAAACGGTGAACCTCAATGTTTTGTCTGTCCCGTGCAGGCATATTGTAAAGCTTTTCAAGATGGTCTCACAGCAGAGCTTCCCATAAAATCGAAAAAGAAACCAAGACGTACAGAAGATAAAACGGTACTGCTGTTCATTTCAGAGCATGCTGTCGCTTTGCAAAAGCGGGAATCCAAACAAGTTTTAGCAGGATTATGGCAATTTCCCAATCTAGAAGGTCACCTTCCTCTCCATGCAGTGCAAGCACAAATAGACCAGTGGCATATACCTGCAAAACAGATATTGGAAAGCAGACAATCTAAACATATCTTTACACACATAGAATGGCATATGAACAGCTATCTTATTTTTTGTGAAGCACAGGCCATTGACATTTGTGACCAATTTGAGTGGATGGAAAAACAAGATTTGGAACACATTGCAATTCCTACTGCATTCCAACCATTTTTATCTGTTATAAAGCCATACTTGGAAAAGAAATAAAAAGAATCGGATAATACATGAGAACCGTTATAGGATTCACAAAGGGAGAATATAACAGCAAACTCTGAACCCCAGATTGCGGTTGAATCCATCACATTTGCAGAACCTGTAAACAGCTATGTGTATCCATATTAATCCCAATTACATTTGCAATCATCATTCCTCATTTACTGCTCATTACTCTTTTCACTCCTAAAATCAAAAAATAGCCATTGATATGTATCAAAACAAAATGCTATTGTTAAAGGGTACCCTAAAATATCCCCAAAAGGGCAAAATACTTTAGCGTTCCATGTAATGCCTGCTGAGTCCTAATAACTCCATACTTTCCGGAAGTCCCCCAAAACGCGCTATTTTCACTCCTTAACAAATAAAAAAGCTCAGAGCAGAGTTTAGATAGACTCTGCTCTGAGTTTTGTTTTTCAGGTTATACTTTAGTGTCTTTTTGGGATTATTTTGGAATGCCCGTTGTTAGCTATTCTGTTTCCCATGATAAAGCTCTTTCCACCGCTCTATGCCACTGATTCAATTTCAATTCTCTTTCTTCTTTGCTCATAGCACCTTGAAAAATTCTGCCAACAGTTGTATTTTGAATTAATTCTTGCTTATCTTTCCAATAACCAACTGCCAGTCCTGCGAGATAGGCTGCTCCCAATGCCGTTGTTTCAATTTCCTGTGGACGCAGTACAGATATATTCAATAAATCCGCTTGAAACTGCATAATAAAATTGTTTGCAGAAGCACCGCCATCTACTTTTAATTGTACAATGCTTTGTCCAAAATCTGCTTCCATAGCTCGTATGACATCATATGTCTGAAAAGCAATCGCTTCCAGCACCGCTCTTACAATGTGTGCACGATTACTTCCGCGTGTCAGTCCCAGTAAAGTCCCTCTTGCATAAGCGTCCCAATATGGAGCGCCAAGTCCTGAAAATGCGGGAACCATATAAACGCCATTGGTATGCTCTACTTCCTGTGCAACATATTCGGATTCATCTACCGTTTTCAGCATTTTCATTTCATCCCGCAGCCATTGTACAGATGCACCTGCAGTAAATACACTGCCCTCCAGCACATACTCAATATTTTCATCGGTACTTGCCGCTATGGTCGTTAATAGCTTATGATTGGAAACAATCGCTCTTTTTCCCGTATGCATCAGTAAAAAGCAACCTGTTCCATATGTATTTTTTGCACATCCGCTTTCAAAACAACATTGGCCAAATAAAGCAGCCTGTTGGTCACCTGCAGCGGATGCAATTGGGATTTGTATGCCCAAAATATCATCTGTTGTCATTCCGTATTTATACGAAGACGGTTTTACATCAGGAAGCATGGTTTGCGGAATGTTGAAATAATCTAAAATTTCTTTGTCCCAACATAATTGATGGATATTAAACATCATCGTTCGAGAAGCATTGGAATAATCCGTTACAAACTGTTTTCTTCCCGTTAAGTTCCAAATCAACCAAGTATCTACCGTCCCAAATAACAGGTTGCCCTTTTCTGCCTGTTCCCGTGCGCCGGGAACATTTTGTAAAATCCATTGCACTTTGGTGGCCGAGAAATATGCGTCGGGTATCAGTCCTGTTTTACTGCGTATCACATTTGCCCAACCATCTTTTTCAAGCTGTTTCACTTGTTCCGCAGTTCTTCTGCATTGCCATACAATGGCAGGATACACAGGCTTTCCGGTGTTTTTATCCCACACAATGGTAGTTTCTCTTTGATTGGTAATACCAATTGCTGATATTTGTTGTGCTGTAATTCCAGTTTCATGTAACACAGTTTTTGCTACTTCTAATTGTGAAGATAAAATTTCCATTGGATTGTGTTCTACCCAACCAGCTTTCGGATAACTCTGTTGAATATTCTTTTGTGCCATACCGCAAATTTTGCCTTCATGATTAAACAGAATACAACGGGAGCTTGTGGTTCCCTGATCAAATGCCATAATATATTGCATGAAAAACCTCTCGTCATTATAAGCTTTCTTTTTAAAATGGTTTCATTTGAGTATTGATAGTAACTTGGAATAATTTGATAAATACAATGTCGATTTATCTTATCACAATTATAAAAAGTCAATTTTCTAAAAGAGAATTATGAGTAAGTTAAAACACAAACACATACTGTCTTACAATGAAAAACAGCCTGTTTATGATATAACAGGCTGTTTTTATTTAAGAAACTTCATTTTGCAAAGACCAATAGGATTCAATATCTGTACCTGCTGCGATTAATCGCTTTGTGTAGGTATTTTGCGGAGAATGCAAAATATGAAACGTTTCTCCTTGTTCTATGATTTTTCCATCACGCATGACAGCAATGGTATCACAAATAGACTCTGCTAAAGTAATATCATGTGTGACCAATAAAATAGCGGTATTTGTCTTTTGAGCTGCATAGCGAATGGTTTTGGCAATATCGTTCTTTACGTGGTAATCCAACATAGAGGTCGGCTCGTCCAAAGCAAGAAAGCTTGGAGATAAAATAAGCGCTCGGGCAATACTGACTCTTTGTCTCTCACCACCGCTTAATTGATGGGGATATCTCCTCCTATAGGTATCATAGTCTAAATGCACGTATCCCATCATTTTTTTGATTTCTTCCGTACAATCTTTTAACCTGCGTTTTTGTTTGGTATACAACAAAGGTTCGGCTATAATTCGTTCCACACGATATGCCGGGCATAACGAATCGTAAGGGTCTTGTGCAACAAATCCTGCCAATTCCTTTTTTTCAATATGTCCCGAAGTAGGTTTTACCAGTCCCAGTATAATCTTTAAAAGCGTACTTTTTCCGCAACCACTTGCACCTATAATCCCAAGTGCTTCTCCTTCATTCAAACAAAAAGTTATCCCATCTAAAGCGTTTAACCTTGTTTGTTTATTTCCTTTGGTTTTTCGGACACGATATACCTTTTTTACGTCTTGAACAGATAATACTTGTTTCATAAATTCACCTGCCTGTCACAAAAAGCTGTTGCAATTCGATGGTCATGGCTGATAAATAAAATAGAAGTATGTTCTCGTTCTCTAATTTCCATAAGTGTTTTTAGAATATCAGCTTCTACAATCACGTCCAAACCGGTTGTGGCTTCGTCTAAGATTAGTAATTCCGGAGATAGCATGATTGCCACCGCAATGGCAGCACGCTGTCTCATACCCCCGCTTAATTCATGAGGATAACAATTTAAAACGCGTTCTTCCAAATGCACCATAGACATCAACTGTAATTTTTGTTCTCTTTTCTCTTGTTTGGATAGATTCGGCATATGTACACGATACATTTCGTCTAAAGTTTTTCCAATGGTATATACGGGATTAAAGGAATTCATAGAAGACTGCGGTACCAAGGCAAGCTTTTTCCAGCGGATTTCTCTCCATTGCTTTTCAGTGCAAGTAACCAAATCCAATCCCTCATACATAATCTTTCCGGTAGCGGTACCGCCCATAGAACGAATTCTTCCCATGATTGTCCAAACAACCGTGCTTTTTCCGCAGCCAGAATTTCCATGTAAACAGAGTGTCTCTCCTTTTTTCAAATCAAACGATAAAGAATTTACGCTGCAGCAGCTTTGATTTTTATATTGAACCGATAAATTTTGTACTGACAATATTGTACTCATACGGCAGCCTCCATTTCAGGATTCATATTTCCTTCAATTGTATATCCAACCAGCATCAATCCAAAACTTAAAATAGCAATGCAAAGTCCCGGCGGAATTACCCACCATAACCATGCATCCGTCATAAACGCGTCTTTGGCTTGCGCGTAGTAAAGCATAGAGCCCCAACTTTTGACGGTTGGCTCTCCCAAACCTAAAAAACTTAAAGCTGCTTCGGATAAAATAGAAGCTTTGATACGCAAAATAAGTTGATATGTTACAAGAGGAAGCAATTCTCGGATAACATGGGTACGAATGACATACCAATGACTAACCCCCATTGCCTGAATGGATAAAATATATTCTCTGCTGCGCATCTTCATGGTTTGTGAACGTAAGATACGGGCAATTTCCGGCCAAGAGACCAATCCTAAAATCAAAGACATGGAAATAAAACCTTTGGGCAAAAATGCTGTTAACACAATCACCAAGGGTAAATATGGTATTGTAATAAAAAATGAAGTTATTTTCATCAAGATACTATCAATCATTCCGCCAAACCAGCCAGAGAGAACACCCACTACAATACCAATACCTGCTGCAATTGCAGCAGATGTTAAGCCAACCAATAAAGAATATTGTGCCCCATACACCAGTTCGCTGAAAATATCATACCCCACATCATTGGTACCCAGCAAAAATTCTGCGCTTGGCTTTGCATAAGAGGGACCTACAACTGCATTGGGGTCATACCGTGCAATCAGCGGAGCAAAAATTGCCAAACATGCAATAAAAGAGATTAAAATCAGTCCTACAATACCAATTGCTTTATTTTTCATTTCTTACCCCCAGCCCCGGATCAATTCTTTTATATAGCATATCTGCCAAGAACGACATAACAATCACCATAATAGATACCACCAAAAAGGAATACTGCATTAATGGATAATCTCTTCCCGATACTGCCTGAAACATTAAAGAACCCAAACCGGGATATGAGAAAACGGTTTCAACCACAACCGATCCGCTTAGAATGTAGCCTAAATCTAACATAAATACTGTAAAAACAGGAATTAACGCGTTACGCATAACATAGCAAAACTGTACTCTTTTCTTTGGAATTCCTCGCACATGAGCCATACTGACATAGTCTTGATTGATGGTTTTTAGCACACTGTAGCGCGAAGTTGTGAAAAAAGTCATCAAAGAAGTAATTACTAAGGTAAACAATGGCAAAGCAAGATGATGTAACACGTCTCCAATGGCAGCAAACCAACTGTTATTTTGGAACATACTATATGCCCCATAAATTGGAAACCAGTTCAGCTTTACTCCAAATGTAGAAAGCAGTACCATGCCAATCCAAAAAACAGGAAGAGAGCTTAACAATGTCAATATCAATACGATTGGAAGGTCTTTCCTCTTTTTCCTTAGAAAAGCGGAAGCTGCTCCTAACAGCGTTCCTATTAACGTAGACAGTATTAAATTACAGCCTGCCAATAATAAAGTCCAAGGAAGCGCCTGAAGCATGAGGTTGATAATCGGCTGTTTTTTGACATAAGAATTCCCCCATTGGAAGGTCACTAAATTTTTTAAGTAAATTAGAAATTGTTCACCCAATGATTTATCCAAATGATAGGAAGACATCAATCGGTCACGTTCATCTTCCGTCATTTGCCCTGCTTCTTCTCCCGCCAGAGTTGCAATGGGAGAACCGGGAAGCATTCTGGGCAAGAAAAAATTTAAGGTAATAATCGCTAGTATCATGATAGCATAATGAAAAATTTTACTTTTCAAGGGTATTCCCCTTTCCCAAAAAACAGGGTGTACGAGATGACTCATACCCCTGCTCTTTCATTGATTTCTAATTATTTTTGAACTTCTTCAGGCAGAAATGAAAATACATTTAAAGTAGAGCCACTTTTAGAAGCTACCCAACCATCGTACATACTTGTATTACATGCATATAAATTATCGTCATAATACAGTGTAATGAATGGAAACTCATTTGCAATAAATTTCTGCATTTCTTTTGAAGCTTCATTTGCTTCTTCAATTGTTGTGGCAGATTGATAATTAGATACCAATTGATCAAATTCATCATTTTTATAGCCGCCAATATTGTCATTTCCTATTGCGTAATCAGATGAACAAAGCGCTGCCAAAGAACCGCCATTTAGCATAACCGGTGCGGACCATCCCCACATTGTCATATCAAAATCTCTTCCTTTTGATACATCAAATTCCGGCCAAACTTTATCGTCAACAGCGGTAGACTCCATAGAAGTAACCTCAACATCAATTCCTATTTCTTTTAATTGTGCGCTAATCAACTCAGCTGCACGAACGCGATTCGTACTGTCAGAATAAGTCAACAGTGAAAATTGTAATGGTGAACCGTTTGCGTCCAAACGAATTCCTTCACTGTTTTTCTGATTATAACCAAGTTCATCAAGTATTTGATTTGCTTTATCTACATTATACTCATAAGATAATCCTTTTTCGGACTCTTCTAAATCTTCTCTTACAAAGTTAGGTGTTCCTTTTGTGGCATATCCCAGCGTTACTTGTTGGATAATGGTATCCATATCAATACCTAAACTAATTGCTTGTCTGAACTTTGCATCATTAAACGGTTCACGCTCGCAGTTAAAATACAGCATGGTAGGAGCATAACCATCAGCTTTTAATATATCAATTCCGGAAGCATTGTTAAAGGTATCTAATACGGCAGCACTGACAGATGTGGTGCTTCCTGCCAATTGACCTGAAATAATACCTTGTTGAATGGAAGACTTGTCTGTCATAATCGGTAAATTTAGATTTTTTACTTTTGGAGAACCTTTAAAGTAATCTTCCATAGCTTCTAACTTATAGTACTCACCTGATTTATACTCAACCAATTTGTACATACCACTGCCGACAGAACTGGTTACAGTTGTAGCGTCTGCTTCATTTTCATAAATATGTTTTGGTATAATTCTTAAATCAGTTAAAGAATTATTGATAAAATTAACATCTGTTTCCTTTAAAGTAATGGCGAACTCTTTATCATTTTTCACTTCAATATTTTCTACTTTTTTGCCAATGGCACTGAAACGTGTTTTTGACTGGGTTAAAACATACTCAAAAGTAAACTTAACATCTTCAGCTGTTAACGGTTGTCCATCATGCCATTTTAATCCATCTTCCAATGTAATATGATAAACTTTACTTTCATTTTCTACACTGTAATCTTTTACCATCCACGGAATAATGGTATTATCCGGTGCACGTACAAATAAAGTATCATAGATTAAACCCATAGCATCAAAACCAGGTGAACCATGTACATAGGTAAATGGTGTTAATGTATTTTCATCGGCACTGATAGCAATGGTAAGGCTATCTACAGCTACCGAAGAAGTAGACTGACTACTATTGGATGATTGTTCAGTTTGCTGCTGGCTGCAACCGGTTGCTAATGCCACAGTAAGAGCTGCGGCCATAAACAAAGCTGCAATTTTTGAAGTTTTCTTCATAGTGATTCCCCCTTATTTTAAATACATATCAATATCATTTTCCGGATAAATGGTATTAATATAATTTATATCAAAGAGTAAACCGTTTAGTATATTAAATATACCTTTTGTGGCACTCTTTGTTTTTTGTCTATCAAGCAAAATAATGCAAAAATTTTGTATATTAGTCGCTATATTAAGTAAAAAAAATACCGTTACAAAAGGTATGGATTTTGTAGCACTCAAAATTTGACATTATTCTTTTATTATCAATAGAAATATTACCACAAACAACATCCAAAGAACAATTCATAATTGAGTAATTTTTCTCACTTATTGAATACAATTGACAACCGTAAAAATAAAAAAGCACCGTGTTACGGTGCTTTTTTATTATAGTGTTAATGTTGGTGCAGAGTAAGTTCTGGCTGCCAATTCGCTGTCTAACATGTATAAACCTTTTCCGTCTTGACCAAACAATTCCAGTTTTTTAATTAAATCTTCTGCAGTTTTCTCTTCCTCACCCTGCTCTTTTACAAACCAGTCTAAAAACTGCATTGTGCGGAAATCTTTTACTTTACTTGCAGCTGCATAAATATTATGTATGGAAGCGGTTACATATCTTTCATGTTTTAGGCTTTCATCTAATGGATCTTTAAATTCTTTAAACTTTTTCTTAGGTGCTTCTACTGTTTTTAATTCAACATGGGCACCATTATTTTGCAGGTATTCCAAGAACAGCATAGCATGGTCACGTTCCTCTTGTGCCTGAATGGTAAACCAGTTTCCAAAACCGCTTAAACCTTCCTCATTGTAATAATTCGCCATTGATAAATACAAATAAGCAGAATAAAATTCTTTATTTACTTGGTCGTTCAATAACTCAACTAACTTTTCATCTAGCATGGAAATTCTCTCCTTCATCATTTTTCTTGTGTTTATTATAACATAAAAGAAATTGCTGTGCAATTTCTAACCAGTAAAACGTTTCACCGTATCATAACAGCCAAAATTTCTAATTTTGACTCTGTTTTGAGGTTGTCATAACATAGGAAAAATCGCGTTGCAATTTTTAACTATAAAACGTTCTTGTTAACAGCCAAAACTTTAGTTTTATCGCTGTCAGAAAGCTGTTATACCATTTGTTAATTCAACAAGTGCGTCTGTACGCAGTCATACATATGGTATAAACAATCAGCACTGCGTATCATTTTACCATTTACATATACATCATCATAAACCTGATTATAATCCAATTTTGGATGACTAACCACTACCTTTTTATTGGAAAGCATATCTTTCATTGATTTAATGGTTGCTTTCAAATCCATAATCAATGAGGTCAATGCCTCTTGATCGATGCGTTCTTTTTGCTGCATAGACATCAAAGTGTAGATATGTGCTATATCTGTGACAAATTTATTGTTGAGCATAATAAAACGCTTTACATATGCTTTATTTTTATTGGATTTGGACATGATACAGTGATTTTCAATTTTACCGCTAACGAGATAAGAAGTCAACACCAATTCGCGTTTGATTGATTGTTTTTGATTTCCCTTTGATAGCTGTAATAGTGTATCCAATAAAAAATCATCCATATCCAATAAACGTCTCATCATATTTTTTAATTCCGCTGCATTATTGGTTGGAAAAATACAGTAACTGGCCACAATTGCTATAATCGCAGCTCCTATCGTATAAACGAAACGTAACGAAAATAAATGATCCGCGTTATCCATTGCTACATTGATTGTAAATGAAGAACAAGTTAAAAAGATAGCAGTAAATGCATATCGTTTGGTCGTATAAATTAAGAAATTTACAATGACCATAATAATCATTTGTTCTAAAGGACTTGGGAAAAAATAATATAAAATAGCAAATACTGCAATACCCAATAGTGTACCTATTACCCTATCCGCTATTTTACGCAGGGTATTTTCCCAATATGGCAAAATAAGGACTAAGATTGTCATTGGCATCCAGAATCCATGGGGTAAATTAAAGTAGTACATCAGAGTTGCCACAGGACATACTGCAATACTTAACCGTAATGCAAAGCGCATTTTAAACGAATGGATATTAAAATTTGCTTTTATTTGATACCAAATATGAGACTTAAACTGAATATTTTTAAAAGAAAATCCTTTTCTTTTATTGGATATTTCCATAAATGCTGTAGATAAATAATTTAAGATATAAACAATATTGTAGTTAATATCAATTTGGTCAATTTCAATTTCTCCAGAAAACTCAATTAATTTAAGAGATGCCTGTTTCATTTGATTTTTTGCCGCCAGCTTTTGGGCCTGATCCAACACATCTCTTAATTTTTCCAAATATAAAATAGTATCTTGTGTCAGCACTTTCGGCTTATCGCAGATATCTCCCATTAAATGATTCATATGCTGAAACACTATGATAAAAGGAAAATACGATTGACCACTGCTGCCGTTCAAAACCAAATTATCATTGGCACCATAAATGGAATGGCTGAGTGAACGGTTAATTTCAAACAATTTATCTTGATGCTGTTTCACACGGTCAAAATCTTTCTGTATCACTGCATCTAATTGATAAACCATTTCTTGCAAACCTTGTACGGTTAATATCTGAATATTTTTATTCGGCTGTTTTTTCGTTGCCAATCTGGTAAGAATAACAGCAATATAAGTGACAATACATGCTCCTACAATCGCACCAATACGTATAGGTAATCCACGTAAATCTGTTGGAATTAATTGAAAAAAGGCCAGTGCCAATGTATATGGTATCTGATTGGTTGGGTCAAATTCATCTAAAAAAAGATAAATAATCATAAAAGGCGTTACAAAATTAAAAACAGCACATAGATATACATTTAAACCGGCAAGATATGCAAATACTGCAATAATAATGTAAAGCACAGTGGATTTTATCATAGTGCTTTCAACAAACTCATCTGTTTTTAAACGCATAAATTCCAAAGTTAAAAAGGTCGCAATTAAAGCGTCTTGCAAGCCGCAAATATATAAAATTGAAAAGAATAATACTAAAAATAGTGCAGTTGGAGGAATCGCATTTAGCACTCTTTGTTTAATTGTTTGTAACATAACATAACCTTACTTTTCTACTAATTTACTAAAAATATAATTTCAATATGTCTATATTATATCATATAAGGAAATATAAAGCAATTTTCAACAAAAATTAAATGTTAACATGTTCATATTAACAGTCAAAATTTTTACAAATAACAAGTTGCCCCTTTCCGTGTCTATTTTGTTGCTGTTGAAAGGTTATTATCGCATAAAAAATAGCTTTACATTTTTTAACTGATAAATACTAAAACGTTCTTGCCAATAACTAAAATTTTAGTTTTACTGTTATTACAAGTATAAAAGAAATTGTACAGTAAATAAAAATGAAAATATTCATATAACAATCCATACATCTTATTGCTGTTATGAAACCATAATAAAAATATATGTGATAACCTATCCGAGTGGGTTTCCCTATAAAATAAGTAAACAAATATTTTAGAAAAAGCGAATTATTTATAATGAATACCATTCAAATATAAAAAACTGATTGTCAAACAAATTGACAATCAGTTTTTATAAAACCGCTAGATAATTATTTTAGAGTTGCAATTAATTCTCCGGATTTTACTTGTTGAGCATCGTTTACATAAATTTTATCAATTTCACCACTTACAGGTGCTAAAATATTGGTTTCCATTTTCATGGCTTCAATAACAGCGATTGGTTGATTTGCTTCCACTTTTTCGCCTTCTTTTACAAGCACTTTTAAGATGGTACCAGGAATATTTGCTCCAATTTCTTTTTCATTATCAGGATCAGCCATTACAACAGATGCAGCTGCAGCTTGTGCTTTTGCTCCCTGATCTTTAATAGAAACAGTACGACGATTTCCGTTTACTTCGAATACTACTTCACGGAAGCCTTCTTCATCCAACTCTTTGACTTCGATAAGTTTTACTGTCAAAATTTTACCTTCAGCAATTTTAATGTCGCTGGTTTCGCCTACACGTAGACCATAGAAGAAAGTATCGCTACCCATAAAGCGGAAGTTGCCTTCTTTTTTGAGACCTTTTTGATAATCTTCAAATACTTTTGGATATAGAGCATAGCTCAAAGCTTCTTGGTCATTTCCTTCAATACCATAAGTCTCACGAAGATAAGCCTTGATTTTATCGAAGTCTTCATCAGGCAACAATTCACCCGGACGGCAAGTGATTGGTTGTTTATCTTTCAAAACCAATTTTTGAAGTTTTTCAGGGAATCCGCCTTCCGGCTGTCCCATCATACCTTCAAAGTAAGCAACGATAGAGTCTGGGAAGTCAATATCCTTTGCTTTTTCGTAAATATTCTCCGGTGTCAAATCATTTTGCACCATGAAGATAGCCATGTCACCAACAGCTTTGGAAGATGGAGTAACTTTAACAATGTCGCCCAACATATCATTTACAGTTTTGTACATTGCTTTTACATCTTCAAATTGTTGTCCCAAACCAAAGCTTTCCACTTGTGGTTTCAGGTTAGAATATTGGCCGCCAGGAATTTCGTATTTATAAATTTCAGTTGTACCTGCTTTCAAACCGGACTCAAATTGACCGTAAACAGGACGAACATCTTCCCAGTAATTGGAGATTTTTTGAATGTCATCCAAATTAATGCTGGATTCTCTCTCTGTTCTTTGAATTGCAGCAACTACAGAGCTTAATGCCGGTTGGCTGGTTAAACCTGCCATACTGTTTACTGCTGTATCTACAATATCAACACCGGCCTGTGCAGCCATCAACAGAGAAGCTACACCATTACCGCTTGTATCATGTGTATGCAGATGAATTGGAAGACCAACATTGTTCTTCAATTCTTTAATCAACTTATATGCAGCTGCCGGTTTGAGCAAGCCGGACATATCTTTAATTGCAATGATATGTGCACCACGTTTTTCAAGCTCTTTTGCCATATTAATGTAATATTGCAAGCTGTATTTTGTACGGCTTTCATCCAAGATGTCACCTGTATAGCACATACATGCCTCTGCAACTTTGCCTTGTTTGAGAACTTCATCCAAAGCTACTTCCATGCCTTGTAACCAGTTTAGTGAGTCGAATACACGGAATACATCAATGCCTGCATCAGCAGCAACAGAAATAAAATTGCGAATTACATTATCAGGATAGTTTTTATAACCAACCGCATTGGCGCCGCGGAACAACATTTGTGTTAAAATGTTAGGCATTTTTTCGCGCAAAGTTGCCAAACGCTCCCATGGATCTTCTTTTAAGAATCTGTAAGCAACGTCAAAGGTAGCGCCGCCCCACATTTCCATAGAGAACAAATCTTTTGCCAATACAGATACTGCGGGAGCAATTCTTTCCATATCTACAGTTCTTACACGTGTTGCAATCAAAGATTGCTGTGCGTCACGCATAGAGGTCTCTGTAAATAACAAAGCTTTTTGGTCATATACCCATTTGGATAGATATTCAGGACCGTGTTTATCCAAAATTTGTTTGGTACCTTCCAAATTTTCAGGTACTTCAAATTTAGGAACAATCGGAACATTGAATTTCGGTTTTGGAGTATATTCATTTACTACTTTATTGCCTAGGAAGTTCAGAAGTTTTTGTTCTTTATTTCCTTTTGGAGCAAAGGTTAACAATTCCGGATGTTCTGCAATAAAGCTGGTATCACATTTACCCTCTCGGAAATCTTTGTGATTCAGCACGTTCAAGATGAAGGAAATGTTTGTTTTTACGCCTGTAATTTTTGTTTCTTGGAGTACACGAATCATTTTATCGATAGTATCTTCAAATGTTCTCGCATGGGTAATGGCTTTTACCAACAGGCTGTCGTAGTAAGGTGTAATGGTTGCACCTGCAAAGCCGTTACCGCCGTCTAAACGAACGCCAAAGCCGGAGCTTGTATGATATACTGCAATTTTACCTGTATCAGGTGCAAAGTTATTTGCAGGATCTTCTGTAGTGATACGGCATTGGATTGCATAACCTTGTGGTTTAATATCCTCCTGAGATTTGATATTAATTTCAGGAGAATCCAAACGATAGCCTTCTGCCACCAAAATTTGAGTTTGAACCAAGTCAATGCCGGTTGTCATTTCGGTAATGGTATGCTCAACCTGAATTCTTGGGTTCATTTCGATGAAGTAATGGTTGCCGTGCTTGTCTACCAAGAACTCAAGAGTACCTGCATTACGATAATTAACAGCTTTTGCCAGTTTAATTGCATCGTTGCAAATTGCAGTACGCTGTTCCTCTGTCAATGCAATGGCAGGAGTGAATTCAATTACTTTTTGGTGACGTCTTTGAATAGAACAATCACGTTCATATAAATGAACAATATTGCCATATTTATCACCCATTACCTGAATTTCAATATGTTTTGGGCACTCCAAATATTTTTCAATAAAGATATCACCATTCCCGAATGCTTTTTTTGCTTCGTTTGTTGCACTGTTAAATTCTGCAATCAAATCTTCAGGCTTATGCACAATACGCATACCACGACCACCGCCGCCTGCAGCAGCTTTTAACATAACAGGATAACCGCAGGAATCAGCAAATCTTTTTGCATCTTCCTCGCTTTGAATAGCTTCTTCAACGCCCGGAATGGTAGGTACGCCAACAGAATGAGCTACCAATTTAGATTTAATCTTGTCGCCCATTTGATTCATCATGATGTGGTCAGGACCGATAAACTCAATGCCTGCTTTCTCACATTCATATGCAAATTGCTCGTTTTCAGCCAAGAAACCATAACCAGGGTGAATTGCATCTACACCCTTTGCAATTGCCAATTCAATAATTTCAGCAATTCCAAGATATGCATCAATCGGAGATTTCCCTGCTCCTACTTGATAAGACTCATCCGCCATGGTACGGAACAGTGCTTCTTTATCCTCTGCAGAATAAATAGCAACAGTTCTAATGCCAAGTTCTTTACATGCGCGGAACACACGAATGGCAATTTCGCCACGGTTTGCCACCAAAACTCTTTTAAATTTTTTCATAAAAAAACATTCTCCTTCTGATTCGATTTGTGCATTTATAGCCTTTTCAGGATTTATAGCAACAAACAATATCTTTATTGGTTGAAGTTTTAATTAATCAATCATTGTTAATTTTATTACAAATCGGGTAGATTTACAATAGTATTTCCCTGGGAAAAGAATTTTTGTACAAATCTTTTAAAAACAGGCTAAAATTATTGTTGAAAACTTAGTTTTGTACAAACAAATTTTTTAAAAGTGAATAATTTGTGAATAACAATTTTCTCCGCTTGACAAAATGACACAATGTCATGTATAATTATGACACGGTGTCATTATCTAAATATATTTACATATAAAACGAAACAGAAAGAGAGGGTATATTAATGGAAAAGAAAGAAAAGAAAAAATTTAAAATTCCAATCAGAAAAGAACTGATTACCTCTGTATTGATGATGGTGATTATGTTTGCCATTATGTTTGCTTTCATGCCTTTGGTTGGCATGAACAATGCAATGATAGTGGGTATGGGTATTATGCCTATATTATTAGTAACAAAAAATGACTATACGCTGCATTTTAAAAAGAACTCATTATTCTTTTTTATTGTCCAAATGTCTTTAGTCGCACTTGCTTATGCGGCAAGTTTAAATCTTGCTACGAAAATTCCGGTGTCATTTGCGGTATTTTTCCTTATCATTTATATTTTTACTTATGATGATAAAATGAGCATTTATATGCCGTTTTTATTGAACTTTATTATGATGCTCTACTTCCCTGTTTATGGCGTTGACCTTGGTATTCGCTTTGCGATTGTGGCAATTGAAACACTCATGATGATGGGATTGCAGTTATTGGTACACCGCAATAAATTCAAAAAGAATATTAAAAAGCAGATGGAAGAATTAATCCCTATGATGGAAAAGCAGGTACACTCCATTGAAAATAAAGAAGACAAACAAGTAATTTTAGAGCAAAATAAACAGACCGCCGCTAAACTTACAGCTTTGCAGGGAGCACTTGATGCCAAAATGAGTCATTTTGTTCAAAAATGGGATGAAGGAAACAATTACTTGAAAGGCGTTTTACTCTTTAAACGTATCAATCGATTTGTAAGAGAAACATATTGTTCTTCCGAACATAATCAAGAAAGCTTTTCTCCTGATACGCTAACATCCCTTACAAACTTAATTCATACCATTGTACAATATGGAGAAAAGCAAGTAGAACAACAAGCAGTGGAAGCTGCTATTTACGAATGTTCAAAACAAATGCATTCTACTGCACTGACTTATGAATTGGAAACGGATATTCAACTGTTTGAAAAGAAACACATTGACGATGCAGAACAAATAAAGCCTGTTACATCTTTCTGGGATACTTTAAAAAGCCGCATGAATATGAACAATGTGATTTATGCATTAAAGGTATCTCTGATTTGCGCAGCCGGTATGCTTGTCACAGAATTGCTAAATTTACCAAAAGCATATTTGTTCCCCTTATCTGTAGTCGTTGTAACACAACCATATACAAAATTAACTCGTAAAGCCGCTGGCAGCAGAATGCTGAACACATTATACATGGTAATCATTTACCTGCTGGCATTTTCATTTACCGATATCATATGGTTGAATATCTTAATCCTCGTAGTAACCATCATAGTCGGTGATATATTCCTTAAATTTAATTTTAATGTTGTTATCACCGGCATTATTGCTGTGGCAATGGGTTCTATGGCGTCGTCCACCACTCTTACGGGAACAGAGTATGCTTTTGTCCGACTGGCTTACGTATGTGCGGCTTGTATTCTGATTGTCCTGATTGACGCCCTGTTCTTCCCCCGCCATGTAAACGAAAGTGTAAAAAAACAGCTCAACAAATCAGTCGCATTCAATCAAACCATTTTATCATGCATTTCCAATCCTAATACAACTGCAGAAGAACTGCTGCAAGCCTTAAGACAAAAAAGAGCAATCAACAGAAAAATTAAATTTAATCAGCAATATATAAAATCTGATGAAATGACGCAATATTTGCTGTCCGACCAAGAATGGACAGAACGTGTTTACTTCTTATATGACAGCTTGGCAGCACAGAAATTGACAATGCAACAAGTAAATTACGCTTATCATGTACTGCACGATAATACAATAGGATTGTCTGAAGTAGTACGTGCAGAACAGGACAGAACTCAAATCTCCATTATTCTTAACTTGTATGATTTATTAAAAGGAATTCAAGAATCCGAATTGATTGTAGAAACACAAATAAACCAATCAATAAATACATATGCATAAATAATGAAAGGTGTGAGAAAATGCCTACTGCAACCTTTTTAAATTTACCTAAAGAAAAGCAAATCAAAATATTAAACGCAGCCAAACATGAATTTGGAAAGAATTCTGTGGAAGAAGCCTCGGTCAAAAATATTGTAACCGAAGCAGAAATCCCAAGAGGCAGTTTTTATGCCTATTTCCATGACAAAGAAGATTTATATCATTATATACTGGAAGAATACCGTACACAAATTCGGAGTCTTTTTTACTCTTGCTTAGAACGAGAAAAAAACCATATTTTTGATGCATTTATCTTATTTCATAATGAAATATTAAAACAATGCCAACAAGCAAAATTGGACCACTTTTTAACCAATTCCTTTTTAAATATGCGATCCGGCATTCACGCTTTTCTTCCCGTTCGCAAACATGAAGTGGATAAAGAGTACATGGCTTCCTTAATAAACGATTTAAAACAAACTGCTCACTTTGATAAACTAAATATTCAAAACGAACAAGAATTTCAATACATATTGGAAATTTTGACAACTTTAACACGCAGCAATATTGCAAAAGCATTAGGGGCAAATATTCCGTTTGAAGAAGCTTGCAATATGTTTTTAATCAAAATCAATCTTCTAAAACGCGGTATGGAAAAATAAAAAACAGCGTATCCCTAAATTGGGGATACGCTGTTTTTTTATTGTCTCAAATATACGCCATTTTCTTCCATATAATCGTCTAAGTCCGCTAAATTTTGTTCAACCAAATCCATTTTTTCTTCTTCCGTCAGCTCTTTTTCCTTTGGTTTTTGTTTTGGATCTACCATATAGCATCACCCTTTTCAACGAATTTATATGTTTAATGTAGCATATTTTTTCCGTTTCTTCAAGAAAAAATTGGATGAACTTGTATATTTTTTAGAGAAAAATTGATACTAAACATGAGGTGATAAAAATGTTTGACCTTCCATTAGGTTTTGGTTATGCACTGGCACAAAATGTTCGTGCCAAAGATTATTTTATGAGCAAAAGTGAACAGGAACAAAAAGAAATGATACATCGCGCACAGCAACTTCAATCAGATGAAGAAATGCTGAGATATGTAGAAGGGTTGGCAAAGAAAAACGATGCCCCTCTTCTATAAGATGCATGATATTCACTAAAAAATCGCCACTGTCGTTTTCTTATCTTTTGAATATAATAATGGTGGGAGGCGATTATTGTGGTAGAAATGAAGGTTTACCATTGCACCAATGCAGAAGATAATCCAATGCCTGTATGGATGCAAATGAAACCACATCAACAAAAAATGCCTGAAAAAAACGAAATGGATATTGTAGAACAATTCAAACAAAATCCTGATGCTTTTTTTCCGGATTTTATGAAAGCAAAGAATTAAAAAATAAAACAGCTGCCAATTGGCAGCTGTTTTATTTTTGATATTGTATCAATCTATTTTATAAGTATATAAATTTCATTTATACAATTCATATACAATTTAGCAAACTGAAGACAAAAGAATTTCTAAAAACATACCAAAGACACAAACTTGTTTTTTCTTCCTAAAATGTAATTGTACTTCCAAATACAATCGTGTACAATGCAAGTTATTCATAAAAGGAAAGGAGAAAATAAGATGCGTTATTTGGAACATCGTTTCTTCCGTAAAATGATTCGATATGGTTCTGTTGTTGTGTTTGGATTTATCATGATATTACTAAGTCAATTGACCGGCCTGCATGAATTTATGTTTCCGGAAGGAATTTCCGTGGTACTGGGGGTATGGGCCATTGAGAAACAACCTTGGAGGGTCAATAAAGTACAACTGTTTTTTATGATGATTATTGGTTCGATATGTGCTGTGTGTATTGTCAAATATCTTCCGATTCCTCTTATTTTTCAGGTGCTTATCGGTTTTATTCTGGTAGGCATTTCATTGCTGGTGACAAAAACATCGTTTGCACCGGTTGTATCTGCATTTATGCTTCCAATTTTATTGCAATCAGACTCTTGGTTATTTCCCCTGCTGGTCATCGGATATATCGGCATTATCATTGCAGTACAAACACTCTATCAAAAAACGGGACTAACCCAAAAAACAGTATCCTCACATACTTCTTTTCAATGGAAAAATGAACTATTCCATTGGTGCATTTTGTTGATTATTTTCTCTGTATTATCCATTTATCCTACAGTAACCCACAGTATTTATTTTATGGTTCCTCCCTTAATTATTACATTTGTTGAAATGGCTGAGGTAACAAGCCCTGCACGAAAAAGGCCGCTGAAAGTCTATGCCGTTATGGCATTGGCTCCGTGGATTGGAACCGCTTGGAGATTTTTATCTGTTTATACACCAATTCCTACCTATATTACATTTCCCTGCGCACTGGTTTGCCTATGTGTTTTAATGGAACTGATTCAATTTCCGTTTGCTGCGGCAGGCTCTTTGGTTACACTGCCTTTTCTGTTTTCTTCAGAAACGCTGATTTGGTATCCTGTACAATCTATGATTGGCTTAATCTTTTTTATGGTACTTCCTATCCTGATTTTCAGAAATAAAACCAATCCTCCAAAACATAAAATATATTCTCTTCATAAAAAACATGCTGTTTCTTCGAAAGCAGATACTACAACTTCTATTCAATAAAAAACTGCTGTGTGTAAACACAGCAGTTTTTCTTATGAAAGAGCCGCTTTTATTGCCTGTTTTTTATCATATACGGGCATACATTCCGGTACAAATTCAAACGCAGCTTGTTTGCTGGTATAATCGAACACCTTTTTTCCTCTTTCATAAAAACGATACTGTACTTTGCATGCAGCGCTTTCATGAATCATTCTATCCATAGCACCTTTCTGCGGCGCTTTTAACGGCAATGGATTTTCTTTGAGCAAATTTATTTTTAAAAAGTATCTTCCCTGCACCAGTACAAGTTCGTTTTCTGTGCAGCGTACTACCTTGGCACCGGAATATGTGGATAATCGATACTGTCTGCCGCGATGATAAATACAGCAAATACAACCATTAAAATGAATTGGTCCCAGAGGAATATCAGCGACTGCCGCAACAATACTGCTGGGTTGCTCTTTTGGTACACTGCACTGTGTCCATACATAGGATTTCGGGAAAGACGTTCCTCTGTCAGACTCAATGTAACCAATCCCGTTCTCAAAAGAAACTACTTCCCCATTTATTTTCAAGCTGCCATACAGTGTATGACACATACTGATAATCTGATGTTTACACTGCATGGGTAAATAAGAAAACGGTCCCATAATATCATATTTCAGAGGTATCTTATTTTGATATCTTAAGCTGCCATGAATAGAAAAACTTTCGTTTTCCAAGTGTACGGTAATTCCTTTTGGCGTAAATATATTTTCTCCAATTTTAATGACCAAATGTGTTCTGTCTATGGAAAACTCTTTTTCTGAAAATTGAAATTGATGAGAAGTGCTTTCTGTTATCACTTGAACAAAAGCGGACGCGTTTCCGTCTTCATCTACATGGTATCCCGGAATGAACGCAACCGTATGATGCGCATTCTGATGTTTGAAATACCAACCTTCAAACCGTGCCTTCCGCTTATTCATATTCCGTAATTGAATCATATTTTAAATCCTCCATTGTTGGATTGTCAATCACATGTCCCATATAGTCAAAACGAGAACCATGACATGGGCATTCCCAGCTTTTTTCATCCGGATTCCATTCCAGTTGGCACCCCAAATGGGTACATCTGGCTTGTACGATATGTGACGTTCCGTTTTCATCCTTATAAACTCCAACTTTTTTATTTTCAACTTCTACAATGCCGCCATGTCCCTTTGGTAGCTGTTCTACCATTGCTCTCGGCGGCGCCATAAATCCTGCTGCCAACCCGCGTACCGAATGAACGGTATCCTTAACCGCTTGTTTGGCGGACAATCCGATATGCATTCTATGGGGTGTAAATACAGACAAATAAGGATTTTCTTTTTCTAAAATCAAGTCACTGAGAATCATAGCCGAAACCATAGACGATGTCATACCCCATTTTTGAAATCCCGTAGCCACATAGACACCTTCCATGCCAAACGCATACGGGCCAATATACGGAATATGGTCTATGGTCATACAGTCTTGTGCTGACCAATAGGCGACTTCCTGCGCATTGGGATAAAACTGATGCGCAGCTTTTCTTAATGTATTGTAGTGACCGCCGCAACGGTTTTCTCCTGTTCTGTGTGACGCTCCGCCAAACAGCAAATATTCGCCTGCATTGCGGAAAGAATAAGATGGTTCATCAATACCCAAATACATTCCGCGATATTGCTGTGCGTCTTTTAAGGCCAGCACATACGAACGTTCCTGATGCTGACGCAGAAAATAATAACCCGGAATATTAATAAATGGATAATGAGTGGCAATGACAATATGCTTTGCAGTGATATTCCCTTGATTGGTTTTGACAATCCGGTCCTCGATATTTTGTACCATAGTATGTTCAAATATCGTTAAATCGGAAGAAATTTCTTTTAAAAAAGCCAATGGCTGAAATTGTGCCTGTCCATCAAGAGAAACAGCCGCTGCAATAGGAAAAGGCAATTCGGTCTGTGTAACCAATTTTGCTTTTAAGTCTAACTGCTGCATTGCCTTTACTTCTTTTTCAATTGCATCAGGATTTTGTACAGCATAAAGGACATTTTCTTTTTCTTCAAACACTACCGCGTCTGTACAACGTTTGGCTAAATTACGATACATTCCGATTGCTTCCTGATTTGCATCGGCATATAATTTAGCCTGTTCTATGCCAAGTGAACTGACTAATTTATGGTAGATTAAATTATGCTGTGATGTAATTTTAGCTGTTGTTTTGCCTGTTTGACCGCTGCCTATGGTCTTTGCCTCTAACACAACTACGTTCACACCCTGTTTTTGCAGCAGATATGCTGTAAGGATGCCTGCCATTCCGCCTCCGATGACGGCAACGTCAACAGTTAAGTCTTGTTTTAAAGATTCATACCGTGGTAAAGCAGTTTCTTTTTCCCAAATAGAATTCACAAATTTCACCTCATAGTTAGGATTTACCAAAGCTTAAGAAAATAATCATAGTTTTATAAAATGGACAAAAACTTTTTATCCATAAAATTTATCTTCAAATTGTGTCATAAATTTTACAGGTTATGCGAAAAAATTTTATGCTTTATTCATAATCTGATATTCAAATGGTTTATACTATATATAAGAATTTTAATAATGAGATAAGAAGGGATTTTTGTGTCTAAAACATTATATCTTGTAACCGGCGCAATGGGTTATTTGGGCAATACCATTATTTCCAAGCTGGCTGCCCAAGGAAAATTAATTCGCGGACTTGCTCTGCCAAACGACAATACCATTTCGTATACACAGCCAAATGTGGAAATTGTTCATGGCGATGTTTGCGACAAAGACAGTTTGACTTCTTTTTTCTCTCATAATCCCGATACGGAGTTAATCGTCATTCATACTGCAGCAATTGTATCCATCTCATCTAAAGTGGATAAAAAAGTGGTGGATGTGAATGTAAACGGTACCAAAAATATTGTAGAATTATGTTTGCGTCATAAAGTAAAAAAATTGGTTCATACCAGTTCTGTTCATGCTATTCCTGAAAAATCTCATGGAGAAACCATTACGGAAGTTTCTGAATTTGACCCCAAATCGGTACACGGTTTATATGCCAAAACAAAAGCTGCCGCATCTCAAATTGTATTAAATGCAGTCAAACAAGGATTAAACGCCTCTATCGTTCATCCTTCCGGCATTATCGGCCCCGGCGATTACGGTCGTACTCATTTAACACAATTGGTTATCAGCTATTTAAACGGTACACTGTCAGCATGTGTAAATGGCGGATATGACTTTGTGGATGTACGTGATGTAGCAGACGGAATCATTTCCTGCGTAGAAAACGGACGGGCGGGCGAATGCTATATTTTAAGCAATCAGTTCTACACAATTCAAGAGGTATTGGACGATTTACATGAAATTACAGGCAAGCGCAGATTAAAAAGCATTCTTCCATTATGGTTTGCCAAATTGACAGCTCCTCTTGCAGAAGTTTGGTATAAAATGCTTCGTCAGCCTCCTCTTTATACCTCCTACTCCTTATATACATTGGAAAGCAACGGAAATTTTTCACACGATAAAGCCACACAAGAACTTGGTTATCATCCGCGTTCCATGAAAGACACATTAACAGATATGGCCTATTGGCTGGAATCTTATAACCGTATTAAATTCAAGTTTAAAACTGCTCATGCAGTATAAAAAAAGGAACTACATCATGATGTAGTTCCTTTTTTACAGAGAAATATTTTACTTAATATCTAATATATTCGTGACCTGATTGTCAATGGTTATCGTACCGCTTTCCTCTATCATTACCGTATGCTTTTCTCCCGTAGATTGACCGTCACGTGTTAATTGTATCAACATATATGTTCCGGGCTTCATATCATGAAAATAAGCTTCCCCCTGTTCGTTTGTATCTGCGGAAGCTATCATTACATCATTCTGACTTAATTGAAATGTAACGCCGCGTTCAGGTTCTAATTTTTGTACATATTTACGTACCGTAATCTGTTCTTGTTCTTTTTTATCACTGATTCTGGCATATTCTACGGGCATATCATCAATGGTTACCATACCGTCCTGTGCAACCACAACTGTATATTCATGTTCATTGATGTGATATCCAGAAGGCGGTTGTTGCTCTTTCAATGTATAAGTTCCCGGTGCAAAACTTCCAAAATTAATTTCTCCCTTTTCATTGGATATGGCTGTATACAGTACAATTCCTCCATGAAGCAGGTCAAAGACAGCTCCTTCCAGCGGTTCCCCTGTCAATTCATCCTGTTTCTGAAAGAAAATGTCATATAAAATAGGTTTATTTCCAATGGAAGCATATTCTGCCGCATATCCGTCTATGGTAACGGTACCATCGTTTGCAACCACAACAATATGTGTATCCGTAACTTTCATATAACCCTCCGGCGGACATATTTCATTTAGCTCATAAACACCTTCTGACAACCCATAGAACTGCACAAAACCATCTGCATCCGAGGTACTCGTTGCAACGAGAACATGATTGCGGCATAGCTGGAATACAGCTCCTTCCAGTCGTTTTCCGGTTCTGATATCATATTTAATGACTGAGAACGACGCCTGTTGTTCTGAACTGCGTTTGTGAAATACTTGGAACCTTGATGCAGGGACACCTTCGATACAAATATTTCCGTTATAATCTACATACATTTGAAACGCTTCTTTTTCCGGTACATATTGTTTTGGAGACTTTGCTTCTTTTAATTGATACAATCCCTCCCGCAACGGCGGAAACCATACGGCACCGGAACGATTGGAATAACTGCCGAATACCAGCTCGTCGTGCTGAAATAGTGAAAATTCAGCTCCTTTTAATCCAAAGCCTGTATCAGCATCTACGACGTAGAACATAAATGGTGTTTGATTCCTTGGTGATTTTTCTATGTAAGACAACCATAGCTCCATACTGCCGCGTTGTGTATTTGACGGTTGTTCTCTTCTGAAAGGCATATGCCGAAAAGAATCTTTCATGATACGATTCGCTCCTTTTTCGCACAGGTTACTACGTTACTTTTTCATCCCTTTTACAGTGTATTCCTTTCTATTATTACTTGTGAGAATTTTCTTTTAGAAATAAAAATAAAATTTTATCCTTTTTCAATATGTAAAGATATTTCAAAGAATCCGGCTAAAAGATTGCAACCATTTGTAGAATCTTGTATGATAACAGTAGATTCAAAGGAGGATTACTGTTATGAAACAAAAAATTGCAATCATCATTGCCGGTTTTATTCTTATTCTTTCTTTTGCTTTAACCGGTTGCGGCTCTGAGCAGCAAACATCCAGTGAAACGGAAAGTACTACCCAAACCGCTAGCCAGCAGTCTTCTTCCAGGACTTCATATGGCACCAATACTTCCTCTCAAGTTACGAATTCCGTGCCAGAGATAATTACCGTTACCATCCCAGAAGGTTTTACATGGGACTTAATCGCCAAACGTTTGGAAGCCAACGAAATTTGTTCTGCCGAAGAATTTTATCAAGCCTGCCAGAATTACAGTCCAAAATCTTTCAATGTACCGATTGATGAAAATCGTCCATTTAAAATGGAAGGATATTTATATCCCGCAACCTATACCTTCCAAAAAAATTCCAATGCGGAAGATGTTCTGATAGAGATGTTAAATGCCTACCGCAATAACACAGGAGGAATTTTAACGGATACCGAGTTGATTGTAGCTTCCATTGTGCAAATGGAAACACGCAGTCCGGAACATATGTCTATGATTGCGGGTATTATTTATAATCGTTTGGAACAAGGCATGCAGCTGCAAATGGATTCCACCAGAGAATATATCAATGACTATGTGACGGGTAATCCTTTACTGGGTGATACATCAAAATATGCGGAACTGTATAACACCTATAAATGCGCCGCATTACCCGCAGGACCAATTTGCAGTCCGGGAGCAGATGCAATCTATGCAGCAAAAAATCCGACTCAGACTGACTATTTATATTTCTTTTTTGGGAATGACAATGAAAATCATTATTCTACCACATATGAAGAACATCAGGCTGCAATGACGCAATTTGGCGTACAATACGGAGAATCTACGGAATAAACAAAAAGATGCCTTTGGGCATCTTTTTTATTTTATAAGAAACTTGGAATGTATCACAAGGCCAAGGAATATATTTGAAAGGTATAAAAATAAGGAAAGGAGTGCTGCAATGGCCTTATCAGATTTAGAAATATTGGCACGTCTGATTCAGTGTGAAGCCGGCGGCGAAGGTGAAAACGGAATGCAAGCTGTTGCCAGTGTCATTATGAACCGCGTTCATATTACATACGGCGAATACGGAAGATTCAACACCATACGCGAAGTGGTATTTCAGCAAAGACAATTTGTATGTGCTATGGAAACAGTAAGTGGTTCCTACAATATGCAAAATCTATATAATATGCGTCCGGAGCAAACACAATACGATATTGCCAATTGGGCAATTGCAGGAAATAGGTTAACCAACTTAGGTTTTGCATTATGGTTTTTTAATCCATTTTCCACTACTTGCAGAACAAATTTTCCGTCCAGTGTCGGAGAATTTGTCATACGCATCGGAGACCATTGTTTTTATAATCCAACAGAAGCATACAGTAATACGTAAGTGGAGGTTATTATGAGCTCTTTCAAAAGTGAACGTGAACTAAATACAAGATTTTGCGCCAACTCACCAAATGCACAGTACCACATAAATGAAGATGGTTCCAGCCAAATGTACGATTTTACGGCACCGCCCCAACAATCATTCAATTCTCCCGAAATGATTGGTTCCATGCAAAGAATTTTAGCACAGAATGTAGGTGAATATGTTGTCATAGAATTTTTGATTGGAACAGGTCAAATTATGAGAAAACAAGGTTTGTTATACAATGTTGCTACCAGTTTTGTTGTTTTATACGATGACGCAGTAACCAACTTTATTGTATGTGATATTTTTTCTGTAAAATTTGTTTACTTTTATCTTCCCGGAGAACGTCCAAATCATAATTTCAATATTCTTAGAGATAGTAATGTTGCTCCCTACTCAACTTCCAATTCAAATATGCGTAACCAACGCAGATAGAAAAAAGGCTGAGAATCCTGTGATTCTCAGCCTTTTTTACGGTATATCCGGTTCTTCCAATTCTAATGCTTCGATTGTTTCCACAGATGACTCTCCCGCTTGAATCTCTTCTTCGGAATTCACCAATTGGACAAATCGAATCAATCCTACCAAGATAATAATTTCGCTTAATGTCAAATCTAATTTTTGCGCCGCTGTCGCTGTACCGTTTTCACATGCTTGCTGCAATAAGTCCTGTGATTGTCCATAGAACTCAAACAGTGCATATAAAATAATTAAAGAAGAAACAGCCTGTATCTGCAAAACATTCGGCTGACATTCAGGCTCAAACGCTTCCTGGCATAATGCCTTACATAATATCTGTTGTTTTTGAATATCCAAACTTTTATAACGCATCAGCGTACCTGCAACAATTGTCATAATTAGCGATTGACTTTTGTTCAACAGCTCCAGTTGTTGTTTCACTTCATCAGATAGCTGAGTCATATCAAATTCTTGATTCTCATTTACGTGAGCCGTTTTTATCACCGCCTGTACATTTCTTTGCGCGGAAAAGCCTGTTTCATTCTATGTCATCCATTCTATCATTGATACCAAACTATGAAAACAGCAGCCTCTGTTTTCACACGGCTGCTGTTTTTATGACTCAAAGATACAATATTGTTTCATATAAGTTTCCATTGCTTTTAGTACGCTATCATAAGTACCTTGCTCTTTTAAATATTCATAAATGTCCCTTACAGTAATTAACGCATGAACTTTAATGCCAAATTCTTCTGCTACTTCCATAACAGCTGTTTTGCCAGGCGTTTTACCAACTTCACAGCGATTCACTGAAATAAACATATCAGTTACTTTTACATCGGCACAGCCTTTTAAAATTGGCATTGTCTCACGAATTGCGGTTCCTGCAGTGATAACGTCTTCAATAATAATCACACGGTCACCGTCTTTTGGGTGATAGCCAACGGTATTTCCTCCCTCACCGTGGTCTTTGACTTCTTTACGGTTAAAAAAGTAAGGTTTGTCAATTTGATAGTTACGTGCAAGCGCTCCTGCCGTGGTCGTTACCAATGGAATTCCTTTATATGCAGGACCAAACATGGCGTCAAAACAATCACCAATGGTTTCCTTGACAAATGCAGCATAAAATTCACCAAGCTTAGAACTTTGCAGTCCCGTCTTGTAATTTCCCGTATTTACAAAATATGGAGTATTACGTCCGCTTTTGGTAACAAAATCGCCGAAACGCAGAACATCAGCAGACATCATAAATTCAATAAACTCTTTTTTTGCGGCAGATAACATAATTTTCCCGTCCTTTTCTTTCTAATGTGCATTATTATAACATAAAAGAAATTGCTTCGCAATTTCTATCTAATAAAAGTTAAAACGTTCTTGTCAACAGCCAAAATTTTAATTTTGTTGCTGTTGCTAGGTTGTTATAGCATAGAAAAATTGCTTCGCAATTTCTATCTAATAAAAGTTAAAACGTTCTTGTTAACAGCCAAAACTTTAGTTTTGTTGCTGTTACAAGGTTGTTATAACATAAAAGAAATTGCTTTGCATTTTTAACTATAATCAAAATCGTGAATAAGGAACGATATCCCTCTCCATATTTGTTTTGCTTCTGTTAGGGGTGGATTCCAACAGAAAACAAGCCATACATCCCTTTGCACAAAGCACTGCTTTGGGTAACAAATATAAAGAAAAAAGCGCCGCTAAGCGGCGCTTTTTTTCATCGTTTTTGATTTGCATATCGTTTTGCTTTTTTATTGGGCATAGAATTTTTAAAAATTGCATTAGTAATCAAAGCAACAATACGTTCTACAACAATACTTGCAACAGCTGCAATACCTAAAATAATGAATGCAGTTCCAGAAGGCATCGTCAACTCCAATAAACCTTTAAAAATATATGCTGCGGCAAAGTATCCAAATGTCATAGACAAGAATAAAAATCCACGTAACGGATTAAACGGACAACAAGCCTTAAATACAGCTGTAATGCCAACAAAGCCAACCAAAAGATACATAATGGTATTTGTCTGTTCAGGAGAGACACCAAATAACGGCGCTATGATAAATAATACTACCACACCAATGGTAGTTGCAACTGCATTTGGAATTGCCCGCCTAAACACTGACGGTAAGAATCGACCTGTTACTTTTCTGCCATCCGGCTCAAAGGACATAAAGAATGCCGGATATCCTTCAATGGCCAAGTCAATCAATGTGATTTGAATTGGCAAAAACGGAAACGGTTGATTGGTACAAATACAAATAATGGATAACAAAACGGAATAAATGGTTTTCACAAAGAAAACACCTGCAACACGTGTAATATTATTTACAACACGCCTTCCCTCAGCCAACACTTTTGGTAAAGAGGAAAAATCCGAATCCAGTAATACCAATTGCGACACTTGTCTGGCTGCATCGCTGCCTTCTGCAATCGCAATACTGCAGTCTGCTTCACGCAGTGCTAAAATATCGTTGACACCGTCTCCGGTCATTGCTACTTTGTGACCGTGTTTCTGCAAGGCTTCCACCAACATTTTCTTTTGTTGAGGTGATACACGACCAAAAACAGAATAACGATTTGCGGCTTTTACCAATTCTTCTTTGGTCTGGATGGTACTCATATCAATGTAATTTTCAGCACCTTCCAAACCGGCTTTTTTTGCAATAGCAGCAACCGTTGCAGGATTGTCACCTGAAATTACTTTAATTGCAACACCTTCACGTTTAAAATAGTCAAATGTTGCTTTTGCATTTTCACGAATAGGGTCGGTAATTACAATTGCTTTTAACGGTACTACTCCTGTCAGCGGTCCGTCTGCGGTAATGTTATCCTTTGTCATCCCTACTAAAATTACACGGTTTCCGTTCTGAATCTCCTGCTGAATTTCTTCGGGAAGCTGTGACTTGGTTAATCTTTCAGGCGCTCCCAGAACAAGCGTACCAAATTGCTCAAATGTCATTGCACTCCATTTTCTTTGAGATGAAAACGGAATTTTTTGTACAGGTGCATAGCGTTTACATTCTTGATAATATCCCTTAATTGCCTGGAATGTTGCATTGTTATCATCGGTATAATGTAAAAAAGACCCCATGACATCATCAAACCAAGCAATATCATCTTCTCTTCTTAAAGGATAAACCGTCTCTACTTTCATGTTGCCTTCTGTAATGGTACCTGTTTTATCCAAACAAAGCACATCTACATGAGCAAGTGTTTCAAGAGAATACAGTTCTTGCACCAATACTTTACGCTTTGCCAAACGACCTACACCAACGGCTAAGCTAATGCTAATCAACAGAACCAGGCCCTTTGGCAGCATACCAAGCAAACCTGCTGCTGTGGAAACGACAGAAGTGGTAGGATCTCCACCACGCAAGAAAAATGCTTCCAAAAACAATACAATACCCAAAGGAATAATTAAAAATCCTGTAAAACGGGTTACTTTTCTCATAGAAGTAACCAATTCGGAATGTACTTGTTTCATTTTTTTCGCTTCATGTGCAATGTGTGTGGCATAGTTGTCATTACCTACATGCTCCACTTTTGCATAGCACTTACCGCTGATTACAAAGCTACCGGATAATACCTGGTCGCCCGGAACTTTATTGATTGGGTCGGATTCTCCTGTCAGCAGAGATTCGTTTACTTCCGCTTCACCCTCTAAAATAATGGCGTCTGAACAAATTTGTTGACCTGCATATAGACAAATCACATCATCCAAAACCAAATCTTCCACCGGAACTTCCCGCTCTTTTCCATCACGTATTACTTTGGCATGCGGGACAGACAGCAAAGAAAGGCTATCCACCAATTTTTTTGCCCGTAATTCCTGAATAATCGCAATTAAGACATTGGCAATAATGATAACGATAAACAATAAATTGCTGAAAGCTCCAACACAGGCTAAAGCAATTGCAATAATTAAATTGAATAAATTAAATAAAGTACAAACGTTATCTTTAATAATTTGTCCTGTGGATTTTGATATTTTTTCCGTTGCCTCATTTTTCAGTCCTTTTTCCTTTTGACTGGCAACTTGCTGAGATGTTAAGCCGGTTTTTGCATCTGGATGCAGTCTCTGCTTTTCTTCCATTATATCACCTTTTCTGTTATTTGGTACGTATTAACACATACGGACTGATTGTCATATTTACTATACCATATCTTGCTAACAATACAATAAAAAAATTCTAAACGATTTATAAATTTTACAATGAAAAATCGGCTGCTGTTGGCAGCCGATTTTTAAAGCTCTGAATTCTGATTTTCTTCTTTGTGATTACATAAGAATTCCACATCGTTAATATGTAAAGTTTCATATAGTTTATGACTGCCTTTCTCCTGAATTTCGCTCATGCTCCATAAAAACATAATTCCTGTTATGGAGAGCATAGCCGACCATACAAAATCTTGTACAAACACCGCACCAATCATACAGCCAATTCCTATAATGAAAAACACAGGCCAAAACCTTTCCATGAAACAAGTGTTTTGCTTTTTTACAAATGGATAAAATACATGAATCATAACAAAACAAAAAATGCCGATGAATAATCCTTCCATAGACAAAACTCCCTCCAACCGCCTTTCATTCACATCTATAACTTACCATATTACATGTAACAAAAATTGGTTACAAATAAAAAATTAGGAAATAACATAATTTAGACATAATTATGTATTATAATAAATTTATATACTATAATAAAAGAAAAGAATTAGGAGGAAACAATATGCTGAATCAAACACTGGAAGAATTAGCCCTAAACATTTTAATAGAGGGTGAATTTGATACACTACCTATTAAAATAACGCATTTGGCAAAGGTAAATCGTGTTGAATATCTGAACAATTTTGAACATGAAAAATTTGAAAATTGTACGGATATATGCCAGTTCATTTTGCAAAGCGAAAATATGGATTCCGACCGCGAACAGGCACAAAAATTAGCTGCATTGGTTATGGCTCCTAAATGTGTACTGAAAGCTTGCAAAGTATCCAGCGCTGAAAATTTGCATGTATTAACGGCTGTTCCAATCAAAATAGCAACGGAATTATATGAACAGTTAAATACCTCTTCTGCAAAAGAACCATTTTCTGAGAAAGAAAATCAAGTAATTTCACAATTTCACTCATTTATCAATCAACAGCTAAGCGAAAAACCTCATTTTCACAGACCATAAAAAAGAGGAACGATGTTTCAAAATCGTTCCTCTTTTTTATCTAAATCTATCAAAGACGACTGTCTGACTGTGTTTCTTTCTTTTGCTGCTCTCTTTCCTTTTTGGAAAAAATACATCCGCAATAGTCTTGCCGATATAGCCCATACTGTTCGGACAAAGTAAGTGATTGCTTAAATCCTTCTTTTTTCTTAAAATCAGAGCATAAGTAGGGTATATGATATTTTTCACCCAATAATTGACCTATCTCATTTAATAAATTTGCGTTTTTATGCGGACTGATGGTCAAAGTAGTGGTAAAGTAGTCTGCCTCTAACTCAGACGCTTTCTGCGCCGCTTCTGCCAGCCTTAATTCAAAGCATTTTTTACAACGCTCCCCGCCTTCCGGCTCATGCTCCAAGCCACTGGCGCAATGATAAAACTGTTCCGGATGGTATTCTGTCTCTATGACCTCAATCTCATGTTCGAGTTGCATTTGCTTGAGCAAAGAATGCAGTTCATTCAATCGACGATAGTATTCTTCTTTTGGTGAGATATTAGGATTATAAAACAAAATTTTAATGATAAAATACCGAGCTAAATATTTTAAAACATAAGTACTGCACGGTGCACAGCAGCAATGCAATACCAATACAGGACGCTTTCCTTCCGTCTGTATTTTTTGTAATGTTTCCTCTAATTTTTTTTGATAATTAATTTTCATACTGTCCCCTACTGCAAACAATATTTTTTCTAATCGTATCATATTTATTATAAAAAATCTACCGTTACAATCAACAGGCCATCTTTATCTATTATCCAATAACATAGCATTTTTCTGGATAATCCAGTCTGTGGACAAATTCATTGCTGTTCTGCAAGCATTTGTCTTATCCAAAACATTCAGCATGACAAAATCATGGATGGTTCCCTGAATTTGTACTGCGGTTACATCTACTCCCGCACACATTAATTTTTTTGCATAGGCTTCCCCATCATCTTTCAGCACATCAGCTTCTCCATTGATAATCATAGCATCCGGAAGACCTTTCAATTGATGTACAGAGGCTCTCAGCGGTGAAGCCAAAATATGACTGCGCTGTTTGAACATAGGCAAATATTGATTCCAAAACCATTCCATTCCTGCGCGATACAGATAATATCCCCTTGCAAATCTATGGTAGGATTCTGTTTGAAAGCAAGCATTCGTTACAGGATAATACAGCAATTGTTTATGAATTTTGGGGCCGCACTTTTCTTTGGCCAAAAGCGTCATAGCAATTGCCATATTCCCTCCAACGCTGTCTCCCGCAACTGTTAGCGTACGGAAATCAATACTGGTATATTTTTTTCCTATCAATTGAGGAAGATGGCATAAAATATTATAGCATTGCTGAATTGCAGTTGGAAATCTAACTTCGGGAGAGCGCGTATATTCCGGAAATACCACCAAAGAATTGGTACGTGCAGACAATTCTCGAACTAATTTTTCATGTGTATGAAAACTGCCGAACACCCACCCCGCACCGTGAATATAAAAAATAATACTTTTTACAGAAGTGTTTTCTTTTGGAGTGACAAAATAAGTTGTAATTTCTCCTCCTCCATTGATTTGGACTTGTTCACACTGAATATTGGCAGGATACATAGCAACAGGAGAATTTTGTTGGTCTTCCAGTTGTTTTCTGCCCTTTGCTGGAGGTAATTGAAAAATAAGAGGCGGTACCGAACTTTGCTCACATACTTTGAAAGCTGCCTCTTCTAAGGGAATACGTCTCATAAAAATCTCCTTTCATAAGCATTTCATTCATACTTATGCTGAAATATCTCATTTCACTCCTAGCAATTTTTCTGGACATAAAAAGACCGACACGATTTCTGCCGGTCTGATGCAGTATTATCACGATGTAAAAACAGTCTCGTTGTCAGGTAATTGTTTGTGTAATGCCTCATCTCTTCTCTTACGAGCAGCACGATGTATAAAATAAAGGTACGGCAATCCCAAATTGGTTTCAAGCAGAGAATTGACAATCAAAGTTTGCAAACTCTGATTGCGTATCCCCGTAATATTTAAGACAAATTCCCAGCCGAATTGAACCAAAATACCAATGGCAAGAATCCATAGGACAGGAATCTTTTTTGTTTTATCTTTTAATCGAATGTTGTAAATACATACAAAGCCATATCCAACAACCAAAATCAAAGCCATAATTCCATGATAATCATTGGTACCCCGCATAATAGAAATTTGCGAAAATTGATTTCCAAAATTTTGTGACAGAAGTGCAGTAGCTAACCAACCTGCAACAATCAAGATAGACCACTCTAAAGTATGACCATCACGGTCCAGCCATAACCATATCCATACGAAGTTTGTAAACCCGTAACTAATGGAAAGCCATAGCAAAAACCAAAATGGATCTGCTCCAACTACTTGCCTTGTTCCCAGAAGCAAATAGAAAATACCGTAATCCACTGCAAAATACAAAGCTCCCCCTATAAGTCCCACAATGGCAGCCTGTCTGCGTTTAGTCCATAGTAATACGCCCAGTAATAACACAAGATAAGTAATATCTAACCAAATATATAAACTATTCATGGTTCTGGCCGCAATCACTTCACCTTCCATATTGATCCCCCTTTTGTATGTTATTTATAAAAATTATATCATAATTATTTGTAAAAATAAACATAAAATATACTAACTGTATTATTTAGAGAGAAAATCGAAATAAATTGTCAAATTAGCGGGGTTTCTTGCGCTTCCATTGACAAGCTTGCTCCAAATATGATATGCTACAACATACAGCAAGGAGGCATTTTTATGGCAGAAAAAGCATCAACAAAAACAATTGCACAAAATAAAAAAGCCTACCATGACTATTTTGTAGAGGAAAGCTTGGAAACAGGTATTGAACTATTTGGAACAGAAGTAAAATCTTTGCGTCAAGGAAGAGTCAATTTAAAGGATTCCTGGTGTTCTATTGTCAAAGGAGAACTGTTTATAAATGGCATGCATATCAGCCCTTATGAACAGGGAAACATATTTAACAAAGATCCTATGCGTGTAAGACGATTATTGGCCCATAAGCGCGAAATCATGCGTTTATACGGTCACGTAAAGCAAGAAGGATATTCTTTGATTCCCATATCCATTTACTTTAAAAATTCAAAAGTAAAAGTTCAAGTAGGCTTATGCAGAGGTAAAAAACTTTACGACAAACGTCAGGATTTAGCCGCCAAGGCTGCCAAACGTGATATTGAACGTGCTATGAAAGAAAAAAATCGATAGGATGCCTCCTATCGCTCTCTATATGGGGGCGTAAAGGTTTCGACGGGGATTGTGAACCTTAGTAAGCGAGTAGTGGTGCGGACCCACTAAAAACGCCGTATTTTTAAAATTAAACGACAACAAACAAGTTGCGTACGCAGCCTAATTAAGGCTGCCGTCTCATTTGGGAATACCACGGCCTGAATTGAGATGTCGATGAGTGGTGCACGTGAACCAAGCGATGCCTTTCACTTGGTCATGACTCAAAGGCTACCAATTCTTTCAGCTTTCCAATTAGCGGTAAGATGCGGGAATGTTAAATAATTGGATACACTCGTAGAAAGCTTTGGCAAGTGATTTTCGGACAGGGGTTCGATTCCCCTCGCCTCCACCAACTCGGAGCATAAACAAAATTCGTTTTGTTTATGCTCTTTTTCTATTTCTGACAGTAAAAGATCTGTTACTGTCAGAGGCTGTTCGCTTGAATTAAAAATAATAGTAATCCTATCATCATATAGATAAATTTTATTTACAAAAACGCTTATAAGAGTTTTACGATATTTTATATCATTAATATTTCTTTTCTTTAAGTCATTTAAGAAAAATTTTACTTTGGGTACTGTCAAAGCGGGATAAGACTTTTCTTCAAGTGCTATTTCTTTTTCAAGTCGAAGATGTTCTTGTTCTAACTTAGGAACCTCTAAGTATAAGGATTTTCTAACGCTATCAATATCGCACTCCATTATGGCATTGATTAAATTTTTATGCTTTCTTTCATTTTCTGAAATTTCTGTCTTCAAACGTCTTAAATTGGCTGTATCTTTTTCAGCTTCACATACTGCAATAACTTCTTTTGCTATTTTAGCAATGTTTCTGTCAGTCAATAGTTTTTGGCATTCTCTAACAACAAGATCTTCTACATACTCTTTCCCAACCATTTTTTTATTGCAAAGTTTTTTCTTTGTTCCATTGCAAATATAATATCGATAGACTTTCCCGCTCTTTGCCTTTCCTGAGAATCCTGTCATCATTTCCTTACAATGACCACAGAACAATTTTGTGGTAAGCAGATATTCAACTTTTGCTTTTGCTCTTGCAGGAGCCTTTCTATTATTATTCAAAATATATGCAACTTTCTCAAATAGCTCATCAGATATAATTCTTGGTATTTTTCCAGGAATCTCTCGTCCTTTATAAGTGTATATTCCAATATATCTTTTGTTTTGTAGCATTGTTCTTAAAGAATTTTTATTAAAAGGAACATCTCTTGAGGTTTTATAACCCTCAGCATTTAATTGATCGGTAATTTGTTTTATACTAATACCATCTGCATACATTTCAAATATACGTTGTACTAATGGAGCCGTTTTTTCATCAATAACAAATATCTTTTTACTATTTTCATCTAACTGATTAATGCGTTCCGTTTTATATCCCAGTGCAATATTTCCTCCTGTACAATATCCTTTTTCACCGTTAATATCCATTCCTCGTTTTATTTTCTGTCCTAATTCAACGCTATAATATTCCGCCATTCCTTCAAGTACACTTTCCATAAGTATTCCACTTGCATCATCACTAATATTTTCACGTGCAGAGATGAGTCGAACGCCGTTCTTTTTTAATATATTTTTATAATATGCACTGTCATATCTATTTCTCGCAAAGCGATCAAGCTGATACACTAGTATAAATTGAAACTGTTTTTTGAAGCTATCATCAATCATTTGTTGGAAGCATATCCTATTGTCATTTGTTCCAGTTAATGCTCGGTCAATATATTCTTTAATAACTGTATATCCGTTTGCTTCAGCATATTTATAGCATTCTTTCAACTGACCTTCTATACTTTCTTCTGTTTGACTCTTATCGCTGTATCTTGCATAAATAACAGCTATCATGATAGTAAGCACTCCTTTAAAAACAATATTAGTATTTAAATGATATCCAAATTCCGTTAGATACCTATTATCCTTGTTCCAATCTATTACCATTCTTTATATTATGAGTATTATTATTAAACTCATTATGCAACTTCAATTTTTCCTCATTAACAAATTTATAAAATGTATTTGGCTTCAAATCTAAGATTTTCATAGCAGCAACAGCTGTAATCTGTTTATTTTTCCACTGTATATATATTTTATCCCATTGTTCTGGTCGTTGTGCTTTTGGTCTACCTAAATGCTTACCTAAAGCCTTTGCAGCAGCTATCCCTTGTGCTTGCCGAGCCTTATTTTGTTCTCTTTCTTTTGCCGCTACATAGGAAAGTATTTGTAAAACTAAATCCGCTATAAAACGATTGTCTATGGTATCCTTACTAACTCTAGTATCAAGTAAAGGCATATCCAAAACTTTTATATCGGCTTTTAACTCATTTGTAATATATCTCCATTGCTCCTGTACTTCTGTATAATTACGACCTAAACGGTCAAGAGAAAGGACAACAACCAAATCCTCTCCACGAATAACATTTAGCAATCGACGATACTCAGGTCGATCAAAATTTTTGCCGCTGATTTTATCTATATAAATATCTCGTTCTGATACACCGAATTCTTTTAAAGCATTTATCTGTCGTATTTCGTTCTGTTCTTTAGTAGATACACGTACATAACCGTGTGCCCTTGTTTCTGCCATATTCCATTACCACCTTCCAATAATATAATTGTAATATATCTCTTTATAAAGGTTAATGGATTTTTCAAATATTTATAAAATCTTAATAACTACGTTTATAAATATAAAAACATATAGTTTTCGCATGTAAATAAGTTATTTGTAAAGGTAAGCTTTTACAAATATAAAAAAGGAAGCCCTACTCCTTATAAGACTTCCTTTTTTATTTGGTTGCACTTCTCTTCACTTAATAAGTTTAACTTTTTTAATTAAAGGGAAAGATATAGTTTTTCCTCTAATGACACCAATAATACTAATAATTTGTAAAACAGCAATAATTATATACGATATAGAAAATAAATAACCACCAATATAAGGAATAGCCCAAAACACTGGACATATAACATACCCAATGCAAAAAACTATTGCTTGGTTAAGATGAAATTTTAAAAATGGTGAATCTTTGTATTTTCCCATGATTAAAGGAACTATCACCAGAATACCTATGTAAGCAATAACTGCCATCATTTTATTGGTTTTCACGTCATTTGCCTGCACTTGTGCTTGTATTTCTATTTCCGTTTCTGCTCCACAAACAGGACAACGTCTTTCTTGATCTCCTATCTGCGCACCACATTTCCCACAAAAAGCCATACTTCTTTTCACTCCCATTTATATTTTTACTTATACAAACTATATATTTAGCAATAACTTTCTCTAACACGTAATTTTATATTTGTTTTGCTTATTGAAAATTTATTAAGTAAGCTACATATGTATTTTACATTAATACAATCTTTTGATTCTAAGTTATCAAAACTATTACTTAATAATACTTAAACAATAATTCTCTTCTAACGTATATATTATGCTTTAAATCCTCTCAGTCAAAATTAATCCTATACTATGGCATAAAATTTTTCTGACAAACTTTGCAGTAAATCCCATCATTTCCTACGCCAGTTACAAAATAGCCAGTACCACAATCAGGACACCAAACATTTGGATCTGGACCTGGAGTTAATCCTTGTTGTACCTTATTCCAACACGATTCACAATATCCACCATGAGATTCATCTGTTACTGGATTCCAACATGCTGAGCAGTATGGTGGTTGATTAGCTTGATAGCATTGATAACAAACATCACCTACAAAAGATGCAGTATCAAAAAATTTAGTACCACATTGAGGACATACGACAGTAGGTTGAGGTATATCTGCAGCATCAGCAGCATACTTCTCACCATTTGGCCCATAAGCATCTTCTGGTACATATGCAGGATCATTATAATCTACTTCCGGTGCATTAATAACTAAAGGGCTACTACCATTAGATTGATCTAATAATATATAACTAGGCCAATATTGGTTCGGATTGTTGATTATGACTTCTATACTATATGTATTAAAAGTTAATGTGCCAGATATACCAGAATCTGAAGAAAACACTGCCACATTATTTGATGTCAATTCACAATTACCATAAAGTGTACCTAGTCTAAATATACCTAAAGAAAATTCGCCATGTGCCGCATCTATAGCAGTAAATTTAAATTCATAACTTTCTGTATCTTCAGAATTGTACCAATATCCACTATACAATGTTAAGTCAGAATCCAACATTACAGAACTCGATTCAGTTAATTCACTGGATACAGTTATATCTGAAGTAACTTCACTATCAACCATAGATGATGTAATCTCAGACTGACTATTTTCAATTGGTTTTGAATCATCAATATGTAATCCAAAACCAACACCGACTATTATCCCACCTACCACAATAAAAAGTGCGACAGTGAGGATACTCCATTTAACTGCTTTGGGTAAATTTTTAAATTTTTGATATATATGATTCATTTTTCATTCTCCGAATAGTTAAAAATACAAATAACTATATGGCTATGTATCAACAACTACATCTAATCAGAACAGAGCATAAATCTGATTGCATACAAAAAGAATCCTAATTACATAGTACCATGTTGATTTCTCGTTTAAGATCAGCTCATATTTATGATATTGTCTGCATCCTAACTAGATATAATTTATTTTACATCACATTTATCATTAGCAAATCCTTATTTTAATCTACATATCCAAAAAATTCTTTTATTTTGGTAATTTCTTCAGATTGTCCAAATCGTGATGTAGCAAATTTATAATATTCAAGATTGTAAGGATTCAATTCAAGAAGTGTAATCAATGTGTCTAAAACTTTATCTTGTGGAAAATTGGGATTAGATAGGTTTTTGAAAATATTTTTTGCCTTTTGATCAGTATCTTCTGTCTGCCACCATATATTATGTCCGTTTTGATTTAGTGTCCATACCAAGGAAAGATAAACATTCCAATAGTCAGCTAATATATGGCTAAATAAAATTTCAGGTTTTATACGTCCATACAGTTCCGCTTGTTGTTCTGGTCTTATATTTGCCGCAGCTTCCAAGGCTTTATTCTCCAGTCCATCCCTAACTGCATTAAAGATTTCTGCTTTAACCATACCCTTTAATGCATTTTTGAAACCAAATCCGCCGCCAACCATATTGGGAACAAATGACGTAATGCCAGCAATTGCTTGTTGATTTGCCTGTGCTGTCAAATTCGTGCTTTCTATTATCACATCATAATCGTCTCTAGCTAAATGAAAATCTGTAATATGTTGCTCAAAAAACGATTCAAATGTAATCGTCCAAATTTCTTCTGAAATTAGCATATCTACCGCCTTTTGTATAACAGGAGTAAGATTTCCATTGTATATTTCAGGAAAAAATTCGATAAACGATCTATAATCTTTTACCAATATTTTATACTCAGTTTCAGCTCTATTTGCACATTTCTGTGCCAATTCTCTAAATTTTAATCTGTATGAATTAAATATATCCAAATTTTCTGATACTTCGAACACCTTTCCATAAAAAGAAAATTTTTTCACTTCACCTCTTACTGGTTCCCAAAATTCCTCTTCTATCGGTGGTATTTGTGTATCTACTTCTTCAAAATCTCCTACAATAGCATTTCCACACCGAGTACAAAACTTCATTCCCTGATATATTTGATTACCACAATTTGTACAATGTTTCATAATAAACTTCCTCCTTAACTAGTTCACTTATACTTAATATAAAACGTAATTTCCGTTTTGTCAACTATTATATCGTTATTTTCCGTATGATAGACCTCTTTTCTCTAAAATAATAATAAAAAGAGGTGATATTATGAATTTTGGCGATGTACTACGCAGTCTTTTAGAAGAACGAAATATAACTCAAAAAAAATTAGCAATCGATTTGAATATTGCTCCGTCAACAATTGGTGGATATGTTCAAAACAGCAGTGAACCAGATTTTGAAACATTGAAGCGACTTGCAAAATATTTTGATGTAACGACTGATTATTTGCTTGATTACCGTTCAGGCAAAGCAGATACTCATGAGGAAGATGATCTACTGCGTATCTTCCGCTCATTGTCAGTTGAACAAAAAGAACTTTATTTAGAACAGGGAAAAGTCTTTGTACGACTTAATCAAAGAGAAAGCGGAACAGCAAAATCATCTTAATTGATTTTGCTAAATCAAACAATAAAGAATAAATTTGCATTTAACGTATTATTCACCTGTCTACCGATACTTTAACTTTAACAAGTAAAAAAACTTATTTAGACAACTCTCGATTGTGCAAATCCTATGGATGTCCCATCGAGCGGCTATCAACCAATAGAGCTTCGAAAACCTTTTATATTTATGTAAGAAAAATCAGATTATTTTTTGAAATTTTCGGTTTATTTAATATTTTCAATGACTGTGTTCTTTCGAAACATCTAACCGAGATAGATAAAATAATGCCTTAATCAATATTTTAAGTATATAAGGGGGAATTACCTATGAAAAGAGTGATAAGACCTATTTTTGCCACTTCAGACTCTTTCACATTTCAGATTCCAGTAATTTGGAAAGTCCGGACTGTTTTGTCCGTACCGGCCCACTCTATGAGAGAAGCTATACAAATTGTAAATAGTCACGAATATGAACTGCCCGAGGGGGAATACGTGAAAGACTCCTTTAAAATCGACTATGACCGCTTGGAGAGCTAACCGAAAATTGGGTAAGTGATAAAAAACAGCCATTGATAGCATGTATCGATGGCTGTTTTTGCGCATTAGTACACGTATAGATATTTCTGTACTTCATCAATTAAGGTATAAGCCTGATCTAATTTATCAATATATGTTTGCGGTATTCCCTCTGTTTTCTCTTTTACTTCCATAATATTATTTTTGGAATAACCCAATAATTCTATTGGAGTCATGTGAAGATACTCTATAATATCCATAATACTTCTCCCTTACTATCTATCATATAAGGCAAATAATGCCTTAGTATTTTCTACAATTTTGTTGTTACTTGTCAAATTATTTAAATGAAGAACTACTTCAAATTCCACACCATAAAGAGATTGTTGTACTGCTATACCCGCGTAATAATTCATCCACCCCTTTATGATCTGCTTTAAAGGTTTGTACCATTTATCTCTGGAATCATACAGTGGATTAACTGCTATTGCCGTTATCTTTTCTAACAAAGAATTAATCCCTCTCTGAGATGGTACAGCAATAATTTGTCCATCTCTCTTATAAACTTGCCAACCGAGAAAAGTAAAACCTTGCGCAATAGGAATTATAATAGTTTTTTCTTTCGATAATGCAAGTCTCCTTTCTAACAGAAAATTTTGAATGACAGGAACAACAAATTGTACCAAAAAGTTTTTGCTAATTCCCGTAACGATGAAATCGTCAGCGTATCGTATTAATCGGACATTTTCTCCAAATTCATTTACAAGTAACTTTTCCATACCATCAAGCACCATATTACAAATAATGCTCGATAAACTTCCTCCCTGCGGGATACCTTTTTCTGTTTGGAAAAATTTATTGTACTCTACGTATCCACATTTCAGAAATTTTCTCAGGATTACTTTGTCCATTGGAATATGTTCTAAAATCCATTCATGGCTAATATTATCGAAACATGACTTTATATCTGATTTCATAATCCATGCGGGACACGAGGACTTGGATAGGATGTTTAAGCATTCCGTCAGTGCGTCCCGCGCAGACCTATTCGGACGATAGCCAAAAGAGCAACTATCCGCAGTAATCTCTGCTATCGGTTCAATAGTAAATTTATATAAAGTCATCATTGCTCTGTCCCTCATCGTGGGTATGCTTAGTGGTCGCATTGTACCATCTGATTTCGGAATATTGATCCGCCTTAATGGTTTGGGTTTATATCCTCTGCGACGCAGGCTATCTATAGCTTTTATTTTTTTATCATAGGTATCCCATATCATATTATCAATCCCCGATGTGTGTTTTCCCCTATTAGAACTAACAATCTTTACAGCAAGGGCCTTAGCATAGAATGAATGTGTCAATTTGTGTTGCAACGACCTAGCTTTGTCTACATCATCGTTTTGGTAAGCCAAAGCTATGCGTTTTTGCAGCTTTTTAACACGCCTTTCTGCTTCCTTAAAATCAATCTGATTCCAAGAAATTGGCGTATCAGAAGCAGCACACAGTTTCGTGTTCATTTTGCGTATCTCCTTTCAAAGTTCTGCACAGTCTTTTTGTGCAGTTTTATGTATATTCCTAAACCGAGTAAAATCGGCTAAAATATACATCAGAAACAGCATACACTGTCCATGTTAATTTTGCTGATTTCTTTCAAAAGTTCAGCAGCCACGCACAGCTATAATAAAGCACCTTTTACATAATAACTCCCCCCCGTTTCAGTACAGCTATATACGCTATACTTGTATCAATCTGTTTGTTAAGCTTATTTTTAGAGATAAATTCTTTGATTTTTTTGAAACCTTTATATTCCAGTACGTTACCCGAATTTCACGAGCCAAATTTATCATCTGTTCAATATCATCATGACTCAATTTGTTTCTCTCATCATTAACCTATTGGAAAGGTAGTCTTAAATTTTTCTTCATAAAATTCTCCTTTTTATTACTACTAAAATTTTCGTTACTCTGTTGTAGATTTCGGATCATCATAATCTTTCCCCTTGCCTTTTTCTTCACGGGCTAAAAAATCTGTGTATTCAGCCGAATGTGCGTCAACAAAAGCTTCGATATCAGCAACAATGGCAAATGCAATTTCTCTAGCCTGTTTGCGGCTTAGACTTATATTAAATTTTTTGAAATCAATGTTGTCGACACCTCCAGCACATATTTTATAAGCCAAATTATCTTGACTGTGATATAATTTTAGCGTATAATGAGTTCATTTTATCTATTCAAAAATAAACTTTTACATAAACTTTTGAGGTTTTTATGGAAAATAGAAAAGTTAATAAAATAAAAGCTGATATTGAAAAAATTACAACAAATGAAAATGGCAGTCTTAAACGACTGCCAAGTGATTTTTTCTATGATGAAATTAAATTCAACGATTATGAAGTTCATGGTACATCAAAACATCAGATGATATGTGCAACATATGATTGTAATTCGGATTTACATATATTTACAGAGATGATTTTATGCCATACTCCTAATCTACTACTTCAAATGTTAGATTTAAAAGGAAAACTATCCAACACACCTTTTGAGTGGCTAGGTAAACAATATAGTAAAGAATTTATAAGCGATAAAGACCTAAATTTAATAATAAAATGGTGCAAAAAAAATGGATATCCTTTTAAGCCCACTGTGCAAAAAACAAATAATCTTAAATTCTCTTTATTGATTCAATCAGATTATAAAAATACTATTGGATTTTATGTATGGGATTTTATATATCATTTAAATGAGATTTATTGTGCTTTTTTGCTATATCTAATGATTACTAAACAGGGTAAGTTACCCAAAGAAACGGTCTATATATCTCTTCCACCAGAAATAGATAACACAGATTGGAGGGAAAGAAAATTTGTTAAACTTCAAAATATAAAAGACGATAATTATTATAGTAAGCTGTTTGAAAGCAAATATCAAGAAATAACATATACTAACCAAATATCAATTAAAGATGACATACATTTAGAGGTAAAAACAGAAAATTTATTTGATGCTGCGTTTTACCAATTAGCAAATTTGTTAGATAGTCCTGAATCTCAAATAAAAATTTGCCCCATATGCAAAAATTATTTTGAAACTCAAAATGCAAAGCAAAAATACTGTTTATCTCTAAACAAAAATGGAAAGCGTACATGCTACTCACAAAAAAGTTATAAAAGAAATAAAGCAATCAAAAAGAGAGGTGAACAGAGATAAAAATTTATGATTCAGAAATGAATCAATTTTATTCTAACGATCCTCCCCACTCTGGTGCTCTATACTGCATTGTAGAATGCAAGAATTTATTATTAAAAGTCTATGAAATGATAAATAACTCAATTAGTCTATTCCAAATTATTAGTTGCTATATATTTGGAATATCTAACTAAGAAATAAATACAGAAAAATTTGAGAAAAAGATTATACATGGCAATATCTCTACATATTAGCTTTATTCATTTAAAAGAAAATTAGTGGTATAATAAAATATAAAATTAAAGAGAATGAGGAAATCTAATGGAACAAAAGAAAGTTTTTATTTCTTACTCTTGGACTGTTCAAGCACGTGTTATTGAACTCGCTGAACGTCTAATAGCAAACGGTGTAGATGTAGTTTTAGATGTTTATGATTTAAAAGAAGGACAAGATAAATATGTTTTTATGGAGCAGTCTGTAAATAATCCTGAAATTAATCGAGTTTTAATCATATGTGATAAAACATATACTGAAAAATCCAACTCCCGTAGCGGTGGAGTTGGAGATGAAACTGTTATTATTTCTCCAGAAATATATGGAAAAGTTCAGCAAAATAAATTTATTCCTATAATTTTCGAAAGAGATAAAAATGGAGAACCTTACTGTCCTACTTATATTAAATCACGCATTTACATAGATTTATCTACTGAAGATGAGCATTATGAATCTGAATACGAAAATTTGCTCAGAAATATATATGAAAAACCAATGTATAAAAAGCCAGCATTGGGCTCGCAACCAGAATGGCTTGAAAATGAACAAGTTGACCTTTCACATATTCGAGATATTATCAAACAGATTCATGGTTATACTGGAGATAATCAGAAAAAAATAAATTTTCTTTTGAGAAAAGCTGCCGATGAATTTGTGCGTGTAGCACAACAGTATAATCTACCAAAAGGAAAGAATCGAGCGGAGGGACTTCTTGAAATAATTGACAAATTAAAAATATATCGAGATTTATTTGTCGATTATTTAGAAGAAATTATTCGTAGTTGTTTACCTTTCAGCGATATAGTATCTTCTTTATTTGAAAAACTTCATAATGAACTTCATGACGCAACTGGAAAAGATCGATATAGCGGTTCTGAGTTTGAAGAATATGACTTTCTAATTTGGGAACTTTTCATTTCAACAACCGCAGTATGCCTACATTATGAAGAATACAAACAGTTACATGGACTTTTAACTCATACCTACTTTTTGCGAGAATCTTTTTCGAGTAATTCTCTGAAAGCATGTGATTATACTCAATTTAGGGTATACTGTGACACTATAGAAACAACATGCAAACAGAATTGCTATAATCCTCGTTTATTTACTCTAATGGGAGATATCCTTATTAAAAGAGAGAGAAAACCTATTTTGACTAAAGAATCATTATCAAATGCAGACTTAGTGCTATATCAATTACATCCTCTCCTTAACTTAAACTTAGATAAATATTGGTATCCTATGTCCTATGTATATCATTCTTCCACTCAAAATATTTGGCAAAAAATGAAATCAAGACAGTATTGTGATAACATTAAGTATCTTTTTGGAGTAGATAGCATTGAAGCTCTTCGAGAAATCATTGGTAAAATTAAGGTTAACCCAGATATAAGGTATAATAACTGCTTTGAATCCCCGTTATCAATACTAAGCAGTATAAGGGTAGAAGAAATCGGAAGTATGAATTAATTGTTTTGTGAAATAATTCTAATTGTATGTTAAATCAGAAAATCTAAGGGAGATGAGATGTCAATGAGAGCTCATACTGTTATTTTAGGTGCCGGTGCTACCATCGCAGCAATTCCAAAGGGAGATAAAAATGGTATGAAATCATCTGTAATGACTGGATTAATCAGCAATTTGCACCTAGAAGATATTTTAAAAGGAATCGAATTAAACACAAAAAGTGATAATTTAGAAGATATCTATTCCGAACTTTATTCTAGACCAGAATGTAAAGATTCTGTATACGAGTTGGAAAAACGTCTCTATCATTATTTTAAAAATTTAGAATTACCTGATTCTCCTACAGTATATGATTTTCTAATTTTAAGTCTAACTAAAAAGGATGTCATCGCTACATTTAACTGGGATCCCCTTCTTCTTCAAGCATATGTTAGATGCCATATGTTAACCAAAAATTTACCGCATATATTATGTTTACATGGAAATGTAGCTATTAGCTATTGTAAGGAGCATCAGGAATTTGGAGTAACCGACGCCACTTGCCCTGTGTGTGGAAAATTACTTTCTCCAATAAAATTATTATACCCTGTTGCAAAAAAGAACTATCGCAATGACGACTACATTAAAGCATGTTGGGATGCAGTTGAATATATTTTAGAAAATTCGTATATGCTTACGATATTCGGTTATAGTGCTCCAGATAGTGATAAAGAAGCCATAAAACTTTTAAAAAAAGCATGGGGAAGCTTAGAAAATCGTCAGCTTGAAGAAGTATCAATAATTGATATTATTAGTGAAAAAGATATGCTTAAAAAATGGAATCAATTTATTTATTCACATCATTACAGATATACAAACAATTTTTTTGATTCTTATTTAGGAATGTTTCCTAGACGAAGCTGTGAAACAGTATTTGCTACTTATCAACTTAATATTCCTGCTGATACCAAACGAGGATTTCAAGATGGAATGACATGGCATGATATCCACTGTATATTATCTGAACTTTTAACCGAAGAAATTAATACTCCCGTAGACAAGAATCTTCCGCTACATTATACTCGAAGAAATATCTAAAAAATTCAGTTAAATTAAAACCACAATGTCAAAGCGAATCCTCCAACAAAATAATAAATTTTTGTTTTTAGTTTGTTTTGGTCCACCAAAATAAAAAATCCGAACCCTATGCCGGTTGGCCATGGGTTCGGATTTACTATTTATTATAGCAATAATTGCTAATTGAACATTTAAACTTAATAGAATATATTAAAGTTTTACTTGAGTTGTATTATGATATATTAAAAAAGAATTACTAAATTTCGCTTCCTTCATATTACTCCTCAGTGCTTAAAAACATAAAATTACTAAATTCAATGATGTAGACTCTATCAAATAAACATCTGCAGAAAATTCTGAAGAAATAGCAAATAGCTTACACTATTGGGATTAAATCTGAGATAAAGAAATAATAAAAATAAAACTGCTATTAAATTTGTAGGAATCTATATCGAACATTTGTTAGTTGAATACTACATGCAAGTTTTAGATTTTAAATTGGAATGACAAGCATGATATTGGGAAAGCTATATTAATTTCAATTTTCAGTTGATTTTTCAAACATATGCTATGTTTATCCAAAAAGTATTTTTTAAAGTACAATGATAAAGGAGTATGCTATGAAACAAAGATTTTTTATCCTATTGGCATTGTTCTTAATTCCAATTTTGATAACAGGCTGTTCTCAAGAAAACACTTCTCCTGATGGTAGTACATCTTCCAATGGCGCCTTTCACTCGAGTTCATCAGAGATTATCTCTTCGGAAAGCGAAGAAGCTGAAATTTCATCGGAGGAAAATAATCAGCCTGGAGCAAGCTCAGAGAGCAATCCACCTGAAAACCATCAGCAAGTCATAGAGCCTTCGGAATCTTCTACCAAGGAATCCATGCCTGAAAACAATACACTTCCCCCGTCCAACACACAAAATATCTCACCCCCTCAATACAACGAACCCGTTGAAGAAGCACCTCCTATGGAAGAAACACCACCCACAACCGCCACCAATGAAGGAATTCAAGTATTTCAATTGGTGAATCAGAGAAGAAAAGAAAATGGTCTTGCGGAACTTACTTATCGTAACGATATACAAGATGCCGCAAATATTCGAGCCAACGAAATTATCTCTACCTTCTCTCATACAAGACCGGATGGCTCCAGCTGTTTTACGGCCGTAAATGTGAATTACTATGCAATTGGAGAAAATATCGCCAGCGGGCAAAAAAGTGCTGCGGAAGTCATGAACGCTTGGATGAATTCACCTGGACATCGCGCCAACATATTGAGCACCCAATTCACCGGAATTGCCGTAGGTGTGGTACAATATCAGGGCGTAAGCTATTGGGTACAAATTTTTATTGGATAGCTTTCTTTTTGACAGATAATAAGCAACTTGTATGAAGTAAAAGTCTTCCTTTGGTGAAAGATGTTTCTCTCCTTTTCATATTCATAAAATGGTAACATTATATATCTTGACTTTAACACCCATGAGAGTATACTAAAATAAAAAATACCACACGATATGTATTAGGGAGGTCACAAGTATGGAAAACATTGTAGTAGCTGTATTTCCGGTAGAAAGTGAAGCTTATCAAGCTTTTTCAAAAATTAAGGACGGAACTACAGAATTGTCCGGTTATTTAGTTTCTCAAATGGCAATTGTCAAGAAAATGGGTAACAATGTACAGCTGGAAGATGCATTTGATACCGGCAGAGAGACCAGCGATGACACCATAGCCGGAGGACTGATTGGTGCTTTAATCGGTATTATTGGCGGTCCTTTGGGTATTCTGTTGGGCGGAGGCATCGGTACTTTAATTGGCAGTTCCATAGACTTAGGTGATATTGACACAAATAATTCTATGATAGAAAGAGTATCTTGTATATTATCGGACGGAGATACTGCTTTGATTGCATTTGTGCAAGAAGATAATACAATGTATTTTGATAATGTGTTGAACACATTCCAAGATGTATCCATTACCAGATGGGACGCTGCTATTTTGGAGCAAGAAATTGAAACAGCACGTGTGTTGGAAAAAGAATTTGCTAAAACAGCAAAAAAAGAGTTACGTGAGAAAAAATCTCAAGAGCGCAAAATGAAAGCAGAAGAAAGACGTGCCAAGATGAAGCATGATTTTGAGCAATTAAAAGAAAAAAAGCATAATAAATAATAAAAAACACCAACTGACTTTCAGTTGGTGTTTTTTATAGTTCGCTTCTTCCCTCTAAAGCACGTGATAAGGTAACTTCGTCTGCATATTCCAAATCTCCGCCTACGGGAATTCCATATGCCAAACGTGTTACTTTGATTCCCAATGGTTTTAATAATCGGGAAATATACATGGCAGTTGCCTCGCCTTCCACAGTCGGGTTGGTTGCCATAATTACTTCTTTTACTTCAGGATTTTTCACTCTGTCCAACAGTTCTTTGATACACAGCTGGTCAGGTCCAATTCCTGCCAAAGGAGAAATGGCACCATGCAGCACATGGTATGTGGCATGAAACTCATTGGTTCTTTCCAAAGCGAACACATCTCTCGGGTCTTCCACCACACATATAATAGAACCATCTCTTTCCTCATTCCTGCATACCGGACAAAGTTCTTGATCGGTTAAATTACAGCATACTTTACAATAGTGAATGGCATTTCGTGCCTCCAGTACTGTATTTGCAAATTGCTCTGCCTTTTCCTTTGGCATACCCAAAACATAGTACGCCAAACGTTGTGCGGATTTATGACCAATTCCCGGCAAGCTTTCAAACTGCTCCACCAATCGAGCCAGAGGAGCGACATGATAAGATGCCATAGATTAGAACATACCCGGCATATTTAAGCCGCCGGATAATCTTTCCATAGTCTCCGCTTTTTCTGTTGAAGCAGCTCGAATTGCTTCATTTACCGCTGCAATCACCAATTCAGATAACATATCAATATCTTCAGGGTCTACAACCTCAGGTTTAATGTCAAGAGATTTCACTTCCATTTTACCTGTTACCACTGCTGTTACTGCATTGCCGCCAACGGTAGCGGAATATTCTTTCAATTCCAATTCAGAGTTTGCTGCATCCATTTCTTCTTGCAATTTTTGTGCCTGACGTGCCAACTGTTGTAAATTTGTACCTCCACCATTGCTGAATCCTTGTGGTAATCTAGCTTTCATGTTATATTCCTCCAAATTATATTAATTCTCTTTTATTTGAACATCAATTCCCGCTTGTTCCGCTTGTTCCGCAAGCTGTTTTAACGGGTCTGAGTTTACTGTATGAGTATCCTCTTTTTTTCTGTAAGGCCCTAACTTGTACACCTTGCCTGTAGCTTGCCGTATTGCCTCTCTCATTTGCTCTCTTTGAGATGATTTCCGTAATAATTCAAAGGCCATAGAGTCAGACGGTGCATCTATCAAAACATAATCTCCGCTCACAAATGCATTGGTACCTGTAAATGCTGTAGCAATCGCTTTGGAATATCCGCCTAATATCTGTAAAATTTCAGGCCATTCTTCCAACACATGCGCAGAAGCGCCAACTTTGGGATGTGCCACAACCGTTTCTTCCGGTGCCTGCTGAGCAGGTTCTTGAGAAATGTTAATTTGCTTTGTCGCCGTTGTTTGTATGTTTGCAGACAATCCTACAGCATTTGTAACCAAACCTGCAGAAACACCATCTGCTGCCAAATTGTTGGTAATTATCTCTGTCGGAGCAGCCTTAGACATTGGTTCCTGCAAATTTCCGCTTCCTGTTTCCACAGGAGCTACTGCATGCTGAACTGTAACTTCATTATCTGCCGCAGGAACAACTGTTTGCTGTACTGCGACTTTATTGCTTTCCTCTGATGTCGAAGAAACTGCGGTTGACACAGTAACCGTTGGAGCAATCGCTTTGCGTTCCAAAGCGTCAATTCTTCTGAGCAATGCCTCTACACTGGTATCCAATTGAGGTGTGCAAAGCTGAATCATGGTCATTTCAAATGTAATTCTTGCGTTTGCGCCACGGTATATTTTTTCCAGAGCATCCTGGATGGTATCCAATCCGTGCAAGATAGCGGTCAGCGACAGTGAAAGAGCTTGTTTTGTCAAAGACTGAAATTCTTCTTCCGATACCGGAATAAACGCTCTTGCATCTTTCATGGTTTTAATTAACATCATATTTCTGAAATAGGTAGACAACTCTTCACATAAACGTGCCATATCTTTGGAACCATTATACAATTGGTCAATCAGTTCCAACGCCTTTGCCGAATCTTGTGATGCAGCTGCGTCTACCAGTTGATATAGATGTTCTCTGCCCACAATACCCACTGTACTGCAAACTATCTCTGTTGTAACATGATTGCTGACACCAATACATTGGTCTAAAATGGAGAGGGCATCTCTCAAAGCTCCATCGGCTAATCGTGCAATTAAGAGTGCCGCCTCGTCATCCAAGTCGGCCCCTTCTTCCCTTGCAATGTAGCACAGCCGCTGAGCACTGTCAGCAGGGGAAATTCGTTTAAATTCAAATCTTTGACAACGCGATAAAATTGTCGCCGGCATTTTGTGTACTTCTGTTGTTGCCAAAATAAATACAACATGTGCGGGAGGTTCTTCCAAAGTTTTCAAAAGCGCATTAAAAGCACCTATGGAAAGCATGTGTACTTCGTCAATGATATATACACGATACTTTGCCATTGCAGGTGTAAAACCCGCTTCTTCCCGCAGCATGCGAATATTATCAACGCCGTTGTTACTGGCAGCATCTATTTCCACTACATCTGTGACAGAACCTTCATCAATACCGCGACAAATTTCGCATGTACCGCAAGGTTCTCCATCTATAGGATTCAAACAGTTGATGGCTTTAGCCAGTATTTTAGCACACGTTGTTTTGCCTGTACCGCGAGAACCGGTAAACAAATAAGCATGTGCAATTCTCCCTGCAACCAATTCTTGTTTTAAGGTTTTTGTAACCTGAGGTTGTCCCGTAACATCTTCAAATGTTTTAGGACGCCATTTTCGATATAAAACGCGGTACAAACGAACACCACCTTTTCTACAAAGTCTGAAAAAACATAAAAGCAAGGCGAAAAACTATGCACTAGGATATGCGAACGAACAGACCACCTGCATCGCACAGAGACCTTCGCTTAATGCTGCTCGGTTCCCCGCCTGACATGGTTCACGATGCTCTATCGCGCAGAGCCCGCTCGCCCGCATATCCTATTGCACGCATTTCTGCCTTGCTTTTAAAAAATAAATAAGCTAACTGCTATATTATAACGTATAAATTGCAAAAAGGCAATAGGAAATCCACGAAAAAAGCCATGCCAAACATTTCAATATCAAAATTGACATAGAAAAAGATTCCGATGTTCCTTATTACGGTATCAGAATCTTGTTCATATACTTCCACTCAGCAAGTAATTATAAAATAATTTCTCCCTCTACTGCGCCGTTTAAGCCTGCTGCGTTTGCTTCGTCTGTATCAATATGTACAGCCAAGCCTGCGCTTGCACTTACACGTGCCACTACGTCTCCAAAAATCAAAGAACGTTCGTTGTCTCCTACTTTTAGGGAAACAATTTGTTGGTCTTTTATACCCCATTGTTCCGCTACATCGGGTGGAATATGTGCATGACGTTTTGCCACAATCACACCTTTTGTCAGCTCTACTTCTCCTTTGGGACCAATTAATTTACATCCGGGAGTGCCTTCCAACTGACCGGATTCACGAATTGGTGCATCAATACCAACTTTTCTTGTATCTGTACGTGATAATTCCACTTGGGTTTCCGGACGTGTTGGTCCCAAAATAGAAACGTTTGCCATTTCTCCTTTTGGTCCTACAATTGTTACACGTTCATTGCAAGCAAACTGACCCGGTTGAGATAACTCTTTTTTTACGGTTAATTCTGCATCTGCGCCAAATAAAATTGCCAAATGCTCTTTACTGATATGTACATGACGTGCTGATGTTTCTACAAGAATTTTCAAATGAAACACACTCCCTATTATCATACATTATTTTCGATAACGTTATTTTACCCGATTCTACTTTAGATTGCAATACTTACATACTATATGAAATATCTAAAAAATCTACTTTATATTTGTTAGAAATTGCGTATCAACTTCTTTTATGTTATAACAGTCTCATAACAAAGACAAAATCAATATGGAAAGGAACATTTTTTCATATTCAAAGTTTTGATTGTTATTGAGAATATTTTAGCGATGAATGGTTCAAAATTGCGATGCAATCTTCTTTATGCTAAAACAACCAGATAATAGCAACAAAATTAAAATTTTGAATATTATCAGAACGTTTTAACATTTATTGGTAGAAATTGCGCAGCAATTTCTTTTATGTTATAATATAAAAAATTTGTAGGTAAACACAAAAAGAAAGGCTGCATGTATGTATACAAACTGGACAGAACTGGAAACAGCGTGCAAAGCATGTGAAAAATGTGAGCTTTGCCAAACTCGAACACACGTCGTATTTGGAATGGGAAACCCTCAATCGGATATTTTATTTATCGGAGAAGGACCCGGAGAAAATGAGGATTTGGAAGGTCTCCCCTTTGTGGGCAGAAGCGGACAGCTTTTGGATAAAATGCTTGCCGCAATCGACCTCGACAGAAATAAAAATATTTATATTGCAAATATTGTAAAATGCCGTCCTCCAAAAAATCGTGACCCGCTTCCCGAAGAGCAAGAGGCTTGTATTGATTGGTTGAGAAATCAAGTGATGATTATGCGTCCAAAAATTATTGTATGTCTGGGACGCATTGCAGCCATGAAATTAATCAAACCCGATATGAAAATTACAAAAGAACATGGTATATTTTTTGAAAAAAACGGAGTGCTTATGATGGCCACTCTGCACCCTGCCGCATTGCTGCGAAATCCAAGCAATAAACCGGCAGCTTTTGAAGACTTCTTAAAACTCCGCGCAAAAATTGACGAATTAAATCAAGAAGCTTAAATGTTTCCTAATGAAGGGAAGAAGTCATCATGTTTCGTGATAAAGAACCTGTATCCCCTATTCCTGAGGCCGCTTTTCTTACTACCGTAACCGATAATATCACCATAGGTCTGATTGAAGGTATTCTGGAGGAAAATCACATTCCATTTTTAAAGCAAAGTCGTGGCAGCGGAGACTACTTGCAAATTGTCTGCGGTGCTTCTCCTTTCGGAACTAACTTTTTCGTCAGGCATGAACATCTGCAACGAGCAAGAGAGTTATTAAAAGTATATCTAAATATTTCTGAATGAAAAACACAAATGTGATACAATCATAAAATACTCCCATGAAAAAAGCACCGTATATTCATACGGTGCTTTTTTCGTTGTTCATGCATGTAAAGATTAATACTATTGTGACAGCAGACAAATAGCCAAGCCAGATTTATTTGACTTTACTTTTAATTTTTCTACCTGTGATAAATGCAATTCCCCCGGCACATACTGCCATTACAGAAGCCCATATGCCAACAGTTGTACTATCATCTCCTGTTTGGGGAGTCACCATTGCAACATTATCTGTTTGTGTATTGGTATCGGTTGGTGTCATTGGATTGGACGGTTGTTCCGGATTTGTCGGATTTTCAGGATTGGTCGGGTCAGTCGGATTTTCAGGATTTGTTGGATCTGTTGGGGTAGTTGGTTCTGTACTGTAGACTGCATACAAGCGTTTTCCTGAAGAATTATTTGCTCGGACAGTTGCAGTATTGTCAATTAAATCACCTGGTTTGTATACAGTTGTTGTATCCCCTTCTGTTTCACTCCAACCAAGAAAATTCGCATCATCTTCATAACCTAATTCTGTTAATGTCGGATAATAGTTCGTTTCGCTGTTCAAGTAAGCAATTGCTTTTTCATTTGCGGCATTTACATATGTATTTTTAAAACCATCAATCTGTAAATCCCATGTCATATCTTCATATCCCTTATACATCTCAATCACCTGATAATTTGTTTCAGATGTAGTAAAGGTGACATCAACTGTATTTCCTGTAGCGGGAGTTTCTTTTCCATCCGGCGTATTTATTGTACCGTTAAATGTAAAACCGTCTGTATTATTGATTCCCAAAGAGGCTGTTACATCATATCCTTGCTTATCCGCAGATACTGTTACGTCGGTAACTTGAATGGTTGGTTTTCTAAAGTAAATTTTCATTGTTCCATATGCTGCAGACTTTGGTAATTCTTTTGTATGCCAATCGTATTTTCCTTCTACTTGGTCTATGTATAATGTCTGCATATTTACAGCATCTGTTAATGGCATAACTGAAGTTTCTGTCCATTCAGCTGCTACAATCCCAAACTGCCAGCAACGGTAAGGAACCGACAATGTTTCCAAACTGGTACATCCTTCAAACGGATTCATTACCATATGATTTAAACTATCCGGAACAATTACTGTTTTTAAGTTAGTACAATCTAAAAAGGCTGCATTATATAAAGTCGTAAATCCATCCGGCAGAGTAACAGTTTCTAGGCTGGTACATTTATAAAATGCAAGTACTTTAATAGATTTTAAGTTTTCAGGAAACACAACTTCTTTTAATTTGGTACATTGATAAAACATGGAATCTTTCAACTCGGTTACTTTAGAACCTGATTCAAATGTTACTTTTTCCAGAGAAGAACACATTTGAAATACACCGAAACCCAATGTTTCAATGGTATTTGGAATGATTACTTCTTTCATCTTTGCGCTTCCCAATGCATACGATTTTATGCTAGTTACTGTAACTCCATCAATACTGCTTGGAATAGTAAGTGTCCCTGTTTCATTGCCTGTATAGTCGGTAATGGTTCCTGTGGATTTATCAAATTGAAATCCATTTTCTTCCACAACATCCGCAGTCGGAGTCGACGATTCAGCCAATGTTGTGTTGGACATCCCGGTGCTTTCTTGCGCACTTACTGCTGCTCCTACACTTACTGCTGTTGTCACACTCAGCGCTACGGCTGTGGCTACAGCACCGATTTTTATTTTGTTGCTTTTCATATAGTTTCCTCCCAATATGTAGGATTTATATATCTTTCAAACTGCGTAAAAACGCAAAAAGACATAAGAAACTCTTATAACAAGAATTTCCTATGTCTTTACATGATTTATGAATTTGTATGCAGAAAGGGCAGACTTACCTACTGTCTGTCTGTCTGTCTAATTATCGCAGTTTTGGTCATTATCTGTCAACCCTTTTTTTCGTATATCACACTAGTTTTGAAAGATATGACAGTATTATACCAAATTATATAAAAAAATCAAGTTTTTTTATGTTGCAAATATTGTTTCTTTAATATATCCTCTACTATTTTATCCAGCCATTGCCCCGTATACAATCAGGAATATCATAACCGTAAGTGTTTCTCTGATATTCATAATTACCCGGAGTAGCGCTTGCATAATCACCATAGCTGAATACTTTCGCCTCACCCATTCGTCTGTAAACCAAACCTGCATAGCAGTTACCGCCTGCATGGTGCCACAGCAGCATCTCAGAACCAAATGCATGTGCATCTACATAATTTAGGTCATGGGTTACGCTGACGCTGGAAGCAAACCGAACATATCCGGAACACATATAGCCTACTGTACCGTCAGAAAGTTGTACTTTATACCATCCTGATTTTGTAGAAGAATCGTAGCTTGTTTCTAATACTTGCACACCAGTACCCTTGTTTACAGCTCTTAATACAGAGGCTGATTTACTTGGACTGTTATACAGACGGGCACCTTGGAAGGTAACAGAAGCAGGTAAACTTGTACCGGCTGCAATGGTTGGCGGTACAACTGCATTCAACATAATCTCTCTTAAATCCATTTGTGAAGCACTGTTATTCCAGTAGCCGGAACCAATGTTATAAGAGAAACTGACCAAAGCATCAAACTGTGACTGCGTTGCTTTAATACCATTATTTTGCAAGAAACGATTCACTTCAGAAGTATAACTACCTGCATTGATAGATTTTACCAACAAAGACCAAGCCTCTGTTTTAGACATATTATTATAGAACTGTACCCCTGTACCAAATGTTTGTCCATAACCAATGGTTGGTATACCTCCTGCCAAATTATCAGGATATACTGTGGAGCTGTAACCTTCCCAGCTAGCAATTAAGTTGATCATTTCATCACTGATACGGCGTGTTTCACTGGAGGATTCGTTGGCACCTGTGCTCCAAACCGTATATGCGTCTGTAGTATAACCGGTTGAGCTCATTACACCGTTTTTCGTAGAGTATACTTCAATTTGATGTGTACCTGCGCTGCTGAAAGTAGTGGAAGCTCTCCAAACTCTTGTGGTGGTGCCGTTACAATACTCTGTGGTGTAATCGTATGAGTTCACCGTTTTGGTTGTTCCATCACTTTGTCTGATGCGGAACTGCACAGAATCACGCGTTGTATCTGTAACCTACCATTTCTACGGACTCACCTACCGCAGCAATATTTGGTGATGCATAAGCGGTACGTACTGCTTCACCCTCTGTAACAGTAATGGAGTAAGTAATGCCATTGGAACCGGTAATGGTGCATGTACCTGGAGCAACCGCTGTAATATAACCATTGGAGGCAGTAGCAACGCTGTTATTGCTGCTGTACCAATATCCTGAAGATGAAGCCGCATAATAAGTTTTTCCTGCAGGGATTGTGACAGAATTGCTTACATTATTTTCCCCGACCTCTCCAAGATAGTCTTTTGAGACATAGCCTTCCAGACCACTTGAAGTTTTAATTTTTGCCCAACCTGCATTGCTGTCATCCAATACTTCAACAATCTCTCCGTAAGATACTGAACCAATTTTACTATATTCTGTACCCATACCACTACGCACATTTAATACGTCTGCGGTAACCTGTGCATATTTTGCAGTGGAGCTTCCTCCACCTGTGTTAGAACCAAAGTTTAGGTAGTCTTTATGTACATAACCTTCTAAGCCGCTTGAGGTTTTAATTTTTATCCAAGTTGCGTCGCTGTCATCCAAAACAGTAACTGTTTCACCATTACGTATTGTTCCAACAATAGAAGTGTCGGTTCCTTTGCCGCTGCGTACATTTAGTACATCCGCATTGACCGTTGCGGTTGTCGGTTCGCTTGGTGTTTCAGGTGCAGAAGAACCAATATTTAAATAATCTCTATGTACATAACCCTCTAAACTGCTTGAGGTTTTAATTTTCACCCAAGTTGCATCACTGTTATCCAAAACCGTTACTGTCTCTCCATTTTGTAACGTTCCAATGATAGAGGTATCAGTTCCTTTGCCGCTGCGTACGTTCAAGACATCTGCATTGACTGTTGCGGTGGTGGTTTCACTTGGTGTTTCAGGCGTGGTCGGCTCTGATGGTGTTTCTGCTCCTGTTAAATATTCCCTTGCCACATAACCTTCAATACCGCCTGTGGTTCTGATTTTTACCCAATTTGCGTCGCTATTATCTAAAATAGTAACAACAGAACCTTGCGTTAAACCGCCAATAATGGACGTATCGGTTCCTTTGCCGCTTCTGATATTCAAATAATCCGCATTGACGGTTGCTTGCTGACCCTGAACCTCTTGCTGTGCTGCATTGACAGTTACCTGCAAAGATGCACAAGCGCCATTTGCACTGATTCTAATTTCAGCGTTACCGGCCTGCAAAGCCTGAATTTGATAGATGTGTGTATTTCCTTCTTGACGAAGATAGGTCACTTGTACTGCTCCTGCATTGGTAGAAACAGCTGTTGGCAAACTTTCGTCTGAAATAGTTGCAGTGAACTCAAAAGATTCACCCGCAGTCACTGTTCTTTCAGTTTCGCTGAGGGTAACAGTGGTAGGAGCTACCTCCATTTGAAGATAATCTTTGCTGCAATAACCCACAGTACCGTTATTTGTTTTTACTTTTACCCAAGTTCCATCGCTGTTATCAATCACATCTACAACGGCTCCTTTGGCCAGCACCGTTAACACATTATGATTTAAACCTGCACCTGAACGCAAGTTTAAATAGTCTGTTGTAATTGCTTTTCCAATAGAGACCTCTTCTCCTGCATTGGAATCGGAACCATTTGAAATTTGTAAAAATTCTTTGGTACAATAGCCCTCTTGTCCGCTTTCAGTTCTGATTTTAGCCCAATTTGCATCACTGTTATCAATAACGGTTACACGTTGTCCCAGATATAAGGAGCCAATCACAGAATAACCTGTTCCTGCACCGCTGCGCAAATTTACATCACTGCCGGTTAAAACAGCTTGCAGTTCTGTGGTGTTGGGGGCAGATTCGTTCTGTTCCGGCTGTTGTGTAGGTGCAGAAGGAGCCTGCGCTGAAGAACCTGCAATATCCAAATAAGCTTTGCTGCAATAACCTTCTGTACCATCAGCAGTTCTCACTTTAGCCCAGTTTGCATCGCTGTTATCTAAAACAGTAACAGTAGTTCCTTTCGATAATACTGTTTTTACATGGTAATCTGTTCCTGCACCACTGCGCAGATTTAATGCATCTGTAGTGACAGCCGTTCCTTGTGCGGTTTCACCTTTTTTTGTGATATGTAAATATTCTTTGGAGCAATATCCTTCTTGACCATCTTTGGTTCTAATCTTAGCCCAATTTGCGTCGCTGTCGTCCAATACTGTTACTTCATCATTCAAGTACAACATTCCTATAACAGCATGTCCCGTTCCGGCACCTGCACGCAAATTGACATAGTCACCGGTTAAGGTACCAATCAATTCCTCTGTTTCATCATCGGCAGACAGTGTTTTCACAAACTCTTTACTGCAATAACCGATTACGCCGCTTGAAGTTTGTACTTTAACCCAGTCTGGATTACTGTCGTCCAAAACAGTTACCAATTCACCGCTGGATAAACTTCCGATAATAGAATAATTGGTACCTGCACCGCTACGTAAATTGACGTAGTCTCCTGTCATAGTTGCTGCGCTTGTTGATGCAGCCGCTACTTGTGTTGACGAACCAATAGATAAAGACGAAAAGAAAATTGTCGCAATACACAAAGCAGACAGCATTGCAGTTAGAATTCTTTTTAATGAAATTCTCATGAATCAATACCTCCCAAACCATTTATCACCTGCACTGAGGAAAACATGTATCTCAATATCGCATAATAGCCCAATTTACAATATTTCTATGATGAAAGTATACATGAAAATTCTTTTGGAATCAACAAAAATAAATATTTTTTTATGAATTATGTTTATAATTTGGATAATTTTTCATATATTTTACATTAATTTTACATGATTATTTATGGTAAAATGTCAAATGTTGAGGTATTAAGTGTAAATAGATACATGATATAGTAGTTGTAACTACTATTCACATATTTTTTCATATTTAATATTTTCAAAGCGAAATATGATCCTCTCACCTAACTTTTACTTTCTTGACATGTATATGGTTAAATGATATAATAGCTAGCGTTGATAAAAGAATAATATATGCGGCAGTGCTGGAACTGGCAGACAGGCACGTTTGAGGGGCGTGTGTCTTTGACGTATGGGTTCAAGTCCCATTTGCCGCACCAAAACTACGGTGGACCAATGTTCACCGTAGTTTTTTTGTTATATCGTCTTCTCCCTGCATTGTACAAATACTTTATCCAACATAACTTTACCGACAATGCATAGAGATAAATTACTTTCATGCACTGCGTTGCTATACTTTTCGCTTCTCATTTAGATAATGTAAGGCAATGTTTTTATATTATAACTGAACGGTATTTTTAGCTTTAAAAAATAATGGCGTTAATCTGGCCTTTGCAGCATGAACATGGAACGAGATGCCATTCAAGAAATGTATAAAGCGGGTAAAATCAGTTATGGTACATCCGTTTCTATAAAAATGATATTACATTACCGGAATTACAAATAGAATAAATTAAGTTTCATGGTAATAATGGAATTTTAATGAAATAATCATTTCTCACTTTTTTCATTTATCAAGGATGTTGCCATAGCTAAACATCTGATAAGTTTTTTTCATCAAATAAGACTTAACAAAACGTTGACTTAACTTGACAAATCCATAAAAGTTTGCTATAATTTAACCATTTTAAAGGAGGTTGAATTATATGAACAATGATAAAGTTATTGAAGAAATGTTGGCTCGTATTCAAGCATTAGAAGAAAAAGTTGCTGCACTAACCGGAGAAGATAAAAAAGAAGCTGGCGACGGTGAAAAACAATGTCTGCCAGGATACAACGAATGTATCATTAAATAAAAAACAGATTCAAGATTTGTGCTTGAAATAGTCCAAGTATCCAATCGGATACTTGGACTATTTATTTAAGTCTGTTAAATCAAATTGTATTCTATTTAGTTACATATAAAGACATCTCACCATACATTTGTCAAAAGACAGTCCTATATATGTTCTATAAAAGCAGCCTATTGCTTAAAAGCATCCCTGACAAAAATTCAATCTCTGTTTTGCAAATTGCGGCTGAGCCTCTAAATGCTCCCTAGAACTCTGAAATCGCTTCGGTTTCACATTTTAGAAATACCAGACAAGACTCAGCACAAAGGCTCTTATCTCTACTCTGAGTCTTGCTTGATGACTTCCCTTTTCCCTCCTGCAGGACTTTTGAAGAAGAACCATGAATATCTTTTGCAAAAATTACTGCCCATTATTATGATAGATAATCTCACATCATATGTTGAAACCACATGTATCTTCAATAAATGAAGCCAAGTAAAAAAGTGCAGTGGTAATAAATGATTTTTTGAGAAGAGTCTGAACAACAGTACGTTCGGAACTCTTTTTATTTTTACCAAATCAAAATATTCCGAAAGGAAACATATTTTTGCCGTTTAGAACAGCTAACCGGGCAGTTTGCGTTTCTCTTTTTGTAGAATTGTGCATCAAAATTTTCGGCTTCCTCTTCGTTTATAAAATATCCTGATGGTGGTTTGTAAGTTCCTGTAACACCATCTAAAAATCCCTCTTGTAATTCTTTTACCAGAAAATAAGGAACCCAAGCACTTCTGGGTTCTGCATAATAGTAAATTTCTTTTGCACTTGCCGTTACAAATCCTGATTTTCCATAGAAATCAATATTCCTTTCTATACAGATTGCACCTACTCCAAGTGCTGCAGCTTTTTCCATAGAAAAATCAAGCAATGTTTTACCATATCCTTTTCATTGATGTTCCGGTACGAAATCCTTTCTGCAACGATACTGATGTACAATATAGTGCTCTATGCAACCCGGACGATACACATTCCAGAATGCTTCGCGAGTTAAATATTCTACCTCTTGATAATCATCAGGTGTTTCCTGACGAATCAAACAGTGATTGTGATTCATAGTTTTTCTCTCCTATATCTCTTAACATACACACTTATTGAAACAAATAACAATACTACCGTTTTATCCATTTTCTAAACAGCTTGTACGCTCCAATGTGATACTCTCTTTCAAATAAACACTCCTAAAAATCCAATTACTTGTATCAATGATTATACCATCGCTGATTTCCTACAGCAATATAATATACCCTGTCATGCTATCTAAAACATGTGCTGTTGTTTTTCTCATCTTCCATATGTAATCGTTTTACTCTTTCCAAAACAAACTGATTTCATGGTTCCACAAATTAATTTATGAATGAAACAGAGCGTAAATTTCGTATTATCTTTATTTGCTTTTGACTATGTTTTGCCAAATGACACATACTATAAGCATATTGTAAGGAGCAAAACTATGTTTAAAATAAATATGATAAAAGCAATTAAAATTACACTTGGCTGCTGCCTTGCTTTTATAACTGCGAATGCATTGCATTTGGAATACAGTACTTCTGTTGTTACCATTACTCTACTAAGTATTTTAAACACGAAAAAAGATACCTTAATTGTTGCATGGAAACGTTCTATTGCATTCCTGCTTGCTTCCTCCATTGCAATTATCTCATTTACAATCTCCCAATTTTCTGTTTGGGGACTTGGTATCTATTTAATTATGAGTGTCATTCTGTGTCAGGCATTTGAATTGACAGACGGACTTTCTATGAGTACTGTCTTAATGCTGCATATATGGACAGCTCGTTCTATTACTGCAAGTAGCCTTCTAAATGAAGCAACTTTAATGGCAATTGGAATTCTTATGGGTATTCTGATGAATTTGTATATGCCAAACCAAATTAAAAAAATAAAAACATATCAAACTATCATCGACCGTCATTTTAAGGAACTTTTGCTATGTTTTTCAGACAGCATTGTATTTCCGAATCGATTGCAAAGCATACAACACCAATTTGATGTATTATCCACTATTTTTCAAAAATCAATTCAAGCTACAGATTTACATGTAAACAATCACTTATTTTCTGATACCGGCTATTATCTGCATTATTTAAAAATGCGCTTGAAGCAATATGAAGTATTGCAAATCATAGCAGCAAATATACAGAGAATGGAATATGTACCTGTGCAGGCAAAGGAAGTTTCTCAGTATTTAAAAGAAGTTGCAAACTCCATTGAAAAACACGATAATGCACAAGAAATGTTGGAGAAGCTGCAAAAAATGCGTATACGATTCCGCATGGGAGAATTGCCAAAAGACAGAAAAGAATTCGAAGCAAGAGCAGTATTGTACGAAATTGTAAACGATGTACAATATCTGCTTCGTTTAAAACAAGAATTTGCAGAATCATTGTCTCCGTATCAAATTAAAACATTTTGGCCCAATAAAAAGAAAATAAGACAATGAGACAGAAAATTGCAATGTCCATTATATTGTGATATAATAGCAATATAGTAGAAATATACATCACTGATGAAAGGAGCACTCATTATGCTGGGAAATTTAGAAAGTGATTTAAAAAAAGTATTATTGGCAGGTATTGGCGCTCTTGCAACAACAGTAGAAAAATCAAAAGACATTGTTGACGAACTTGTTAAAAAAGGTGAAATTACCGTAGAACAAGGTAAAGCTTTAAATGAAGAGTTAAAACACGACATTCAAGAACAGAAAGAAGAAAAAGAATCTGCTGCTTGTGCAGCAGATGTCACAGAAAAACTAGAGCATTTAAATGCAGAAGACCTTGCAAAAATTAAAGAGAAACTGGCTGAACTGGAAGAAAAACAAAAAAACTGTGATTGCGAATCCTAACCATTTGCAATACGAAGTAACCCCCTGTGTTTGTTATTTGAAACACAGGGGGTTTTTGATTCATCTGATGTTAAAGGGCAGCCAAGTTTATCCTGAAAAGAGCAAAATTCCGTAATATTTCGTAAATTCCCTTAGCGTGCCGAAAACTCATTCCATGTAATACCTGCGCTTGGTCCTATGTTTCTATACTTTCCCGAGAAGCCTCGAAAATATACCATTCCCGCACCTTTCGCAAACAAAAAACAGTGCAGAGTCTTTTTCAATTCTGCACTGAGTCTTGTTTTCTCTATTTTCCGTCTTTCTCAGGCTATGCTTTGGTGCCTTTTTTGGAGTGTTCACGAATGCCTTCTGTATGATATAACGAAAAAGAAATTGTAATATTCTATATCATCATGTTTTTCTTTTCTATAGCATAATTACCATAAATTTATTTTTTCTTTTTCCGTATCATAAAGAACACCAGTATTCCCCCTATGATACCCGCTAATATATAACCAAGCATTGCCAGCAACGGGATATCACCAACCATAGGACGTATCTCCGTTAAACACAGTAAACTGGAACCAATAATCAAAGCCATAATAATCACAGCCGCAACAATACGGTTTACCATACTGTCAATCCGTTTTAAAGGCGCCTCAGAACCGCTGATGTCCAGATTTACCTTTGTCTGTCCTTTTACTGTCATCTGTATTAAATCTGACAACTGTGACGGAATGACAGCTACTTTATTCAAAATGGTATAAATTCCTTTGCCCGTACGTTTGAGTTCTTTGTTCCAATCTAAATTTCTAAAAAATTCATTGGACATATGGGTTGCCAAAATTTGCAGCAAATTAATATCAGGCGCGCAAAAACGCAGTACGCCTTCAATGGTCATAACGCCTCTTCCCAACATGGTAACACTTTGCGGCAGCAAAATGTGATGCTTGTTTGCCACATGCATAAATTCTTGGAATACGACACCTAAATTCATGTTTCCCAATTCCAAATTACCATAACGGGAAACCATTTCATCCACATCGGTATACAGCAAAGCATGGTCAATGGGTTGTTTGGCAGTACCTAAGGTCAAAAATACGTTTTTTAATTGATAAATATCATTGTTTACGATTGCAGTTACCGCAGAACGAAATAATTCTTTATCGCGCCCTGTCAGCTTTCCCATCATCCCAAAATCCAACCAGGCAATCTTTCCGTCCATAATCCAAATATTGCCCGGATGCGGGTCTGCATGGAAAAAGGCATCATCCAGAATTTGTTTTACAAAATTTTCAGCCAGTTTTTGACCGATTTCATTCATATCGTATCCCAATTCTTTCAGTTTGTCCACTTTATCTACCGGAATGCCATGGATACGTTCCATCACCAAAACATGTTTTGTCGTAAGGTCATGATATACTTTCGGATACGTAATATAACTGATACCACTGTTTAATTCGCCAAAACGGTCCATGTGTTCCGCTTCCATCAAAAAGTCCATCTCTTCTTTGGCAGTATTCCATATTTCATCGATGACTGCTCTTAAATCCATTACATTTCCAATGCTGCTGACCATTTTCACCATACTGATTGCACGTTTTAAAATGGTAATATCTTTGGACATCGTTTCGTAAATATTAGGTCTTTGTACTTTAATCACAACTTGCTGTCCATTGATTAATGTTGCAGAATGCACCTGCGCAATGGAAGCAGAGCCCAATGGCTTTTCATCAATTTGAGCAAACTTCTCTTTATAAGAGCAACCATATTCTTCATCTAACACTGCGCAAATTTCCTGAAAAGCCAAAGGTTTTACATTAGAGCGCAGTTTTGTCAATTCGTCGCAGTAAGCTTTTGGAAGCATATCCTGCCTCATGGAAAGAATTTGACCTATTTTTACGTAAGTAGGACCCAAATCCTCCAGTATTCCATACAACTTTTGCGGTGTGAATCCACGGTGTAAATGATATTTACGCAAAGTAAGAATAATTTCTTTTAAGCGAGATGCATTCTTTTTTGATTTTTCCTTATCATATGGCTCACTCATAATTGTGCACCCCTTTATTTTATGTGATTCTCTTCCTTTCATCATAACGGATTCTGATACGTCCGTCAAGCTATGAGAAATTTAGTAAATCACTCTGTCTATATTTGTGATTTCCGCCTGTGTATGCTCTTGGACGTAATCCATGATATTCTGCAGCACTTGATCCGCTTGTCCTACCGTACAAGTAACAACGGCAAAGGCAATTGCTGCCGATTGCTGTACTTGCTGATAATCAACTTCAGCAGCAGAAACATGAAAGTGATGCTGCGTTTTTTGCAAAATACTTTTTACTGCCATTCGTTTTTCTTTCAAAGAATGAACCCAAGGCAGATACAATTTGATTTCAACTGCAGCAATTACCATATTATTCTCCTTGTTGATTGAAACGTTGTATTTCACCTAAGAACGCCTCATATGACATAAAACTGTTGATTGCATCTATCATGGCATTGGTGGTCAAATGTTCGGGTAGATTTAATTGTTTTAGCACCTGTTTTCTTTTTTGATTGCTGTCATCTCTCCCCGTCAAACCCCATTCAAAAAAGTCTTGTTTTGTTACCTGTCTGACGCATTCTTTGTTTTCAGACATTGTATCCTCATTTACAACAACACCGGCTTTCTCCAAAGCATGAATTAAAAGTTGTTTTTCTATTCCTTCTACCCCCAGTTTTCCTTCTTTGGAATAGGAGGTTTTACGCGGTTCTTTTCCCAAAATATCCGGTATATAAGCATGTTTGATTTTATCCAGAGCAATACAGCTTTTTAAATAATTCCGAATCAGAAATCCGGCAGAATCACTGTCTGTTAAAATCAACAATCCTCTGGCGTCTGCCATTTTGCGAATAAAAGCCATTTGTTCTTTATCTTTAAAAATTCGGAAGCCACGGGTTTCAATAATCATTCCGTCAATAAAAGAGGATAATTTTATTTTATCATACTTTCCCTCAACGATAATGGCTTCTTTTACAACAATCAAGTCTACTCCCCTTTTCCCGATACCATTAATAACTTTGCCAATAATTGTTCCATGATAATGTGGTTATCCGTACGAGAACTTTTTAATGCAACATCTGTATCCAATAACAACTGCAAACTGTCTTTCAATACTGACATAGATAAATTTGCACTGTCCCGTTCCGCATTTTTTAATTTAAATTCTTTCCCTTTATAATCAAAATACTGTGAAAGAGTCGATACTGCTTGTCCGCTTTGTATGCAGGAACGAACACGATACATATCTACATAGGAAGTGGCCAGAACTGCCAGTATGGCAATGGGTTCCTCATTTTGATAAAACAAAATATCCAACAGTTCATACGCTTTACTGTAATTACCTGCAACAATTGCATTTGCCAAAAGGAAAACCGTTGTTTCAAAGTTCCTGACCACATTCAGGTCAATGGCCTCTTGTGTAATTTCTCCTTCTTTGGTATATGCACATAGTTTTTCTATTTCATTGTATAGTGTTTGCAAATCGTTTCCGCTTAAAAACAGAATGCGAGCAGCATTTTGTTTGCTCAAGGAACAGCCTCTTTTTTGTGCTGCAGAACATAACAATTTTTCCAATTCGGAGTTGGTTTTCCGTTTGAAATTGACCGTAATCCCCGTTTTATTCACTGCTGTGATAAAGCTGCCCCATTTACCGGGACGTTTTATATTAAAATCCAGATTGGATAAATAAAAAATCAATACGCAGCTTTCGGGAGGTTTTTTTATCAATTCCTTGATTTCTTCCATATCTGCCGAGTCGCGTTTTTCAACATTAAAATCATTCACGATGACGCATTTATAATCTGCCATAAACGGCAGCCCTTCCGCAGCACGCACAATTTCCTGCGCATCTGCAAAAGCGCCGTCAAAATTCTGGTAATTAAAATCCAAAAATTGATTCCCTGTTGCCTGATGAACCAATTTTTTTACAGCGAATTCCATCAGCATTTTTTCTTCGCCATAGAAAAAATACACATTGCTGAAATTTCCTTGTTCTATACTCTTTTTCAGCTCCTGCTCTGTGTACTCAGCCACCGGAACCCCTCCTTAGTGTAATGTTTCTGCCATCTTCAATATCAATGTGAAAATTACCTCTCCCTGCCGTTGCATACAGCTGTACATTTCCCATATCCATTTTCTTCACTGAATCAGCCATGGATTGTTCCTCCATGGAAAGTACCGTAATAAAAGATTGTAAATATTCAGCATGTTGTGGAACGGTATCAGTAATCAATATATCAATGTCGTTCAAGTCTAAACCAATATTGGTCAAATCATATTCTGAAGAAAGAATCAAGATACGTATCTCTTTTACCATTAAAACCGTATAATTTCCTTTTGCATCAGAATGCAGTTCAATTGTTACATCATCATTGAGAATTGTTTTAGCATTCTTTTCATAATACGAAATTTTCTCCACTTCTTCAAGTGATTTTTCCAAATCTCCCGCAAAATATTGTCCATTTGGCAATATGAAATTCTTTGTTTGAAACTTTTCATTGAGTTTGGCTAAATTCTGATATTCGGTTGTTTCATCGGACAACGGCTGCAAATAATCAATATTATGTATTCCATGTCCTTTTAAATATTGGTAGGTAGTATAGTCGCTGTAAGCGTTGCAGCCGATAATTGCTGTTTGATGGTTCGCAGTTACGACAACAGAAATACCATCATCCACATCTAAAATGGAAACTCTTGCTGTAGAACGATTGGAAAGTTGATAAGAAAATATGCCGGCAATCAGTAAAATAGAAGATAAAGTCAGTACCGTACGAATCAATATTTTTCTTTTCGCCAAGAAGATTGCAAACGCAAACAGCAGCATGGTCATAGCGAGCCAAAGCATGATAAATTCATAATCTGAGGAGATAAGAGAAAACGGAATTTTTGCCATCCAATGTGCGACAAAAATCAGATATTTTGCAATTAAACCTCCCACCAATGCAAATGGTTTTGCCAGAAGGCTGAGCGACGGAACAGATTCAAACAAAGCCGCCAGTGCGGTAATCGGAAGCATAATAGTGGTAGGAAAAATCATAAGAAGATTTGAAATAAATGAAATCACAGAAAATGCCACAAATGCGATGATTACAAGCGGCAGTGTACCTGCAGTGACTGCCAAAGAGGAGGAGACAGAAGAAGATATACTGTATAAGAAAGCTCTGCCATATTTGACTCTTTTGGTTCTGTCTAAGAAAAACTTACGTATTGGTTTTGACAGTAAAATTAATGATAGTGCTGAAGTGACGGACAGCAAAAACCCAAAATCCGCAGCAGCGTACGGATTGACAGCACATAAGAGAAACACAGCAATGCCCAGTGAATTCAGAGAATCAGCTTTACGATGAAACAACATCGCAGCTAGGAATAATAAACTCATAATACCGCTTCTCAGTACCGATGGGCTAAAACCTGTAATCGCCATAAAACTGAGAACGCCAAACGCCGTGATGACACAACTGAGTTTATGAGGAATTTTACAAAACTTTAAGAGTTTTAATAGACCTTGGAACACAATGGTCATATGCAAACCAGATACTACCAACAAGTGGTAAGTACCGGCAGCGTTAAAATCTGATTTGATTTCATCGGTCAAACCGGTTTTGTCACCAAGCAAAACGGCTTTCATAATTCCTGCTTCTTCTTTTGGAAGCAAACGGTCCAAAGAGTTCATCATTGTTTTACGAATGGACAACGCATAATAATACGGAGGTTTTTCGGCAGTTGGCGAAATAGAATACCCTTCATATTCATATAGATACGCTCGCATATGAATGCGTTTGGAGTAATCATACTGACGAACGGAAAATCCATCTTCGGAACCAAAACTTTGATACAAATGTACTTTACCGCTGATGGAACCATACGGTTCTATATCCAATGCATTGCGTGTGGTCATAATAATTCTGCCCGGATTATGGGGATTTTCCATACCTTCTATTTCAATCTCATCTACGCGGAGCGTATAATAAAATTTCCCGTTATTTTCATAAGGCAATTCGCATAATGTGCCCGTAATAGAAGCATCTTTTTCCGCTAATTCCGTTAAAGGCTCAATTTTCCAAACATGGTACCCTGCATAAGCACTCAGTGCAACAGCAGCTACCAGACAAGCAATGGGAACTACTTTGGCCGTGCGTAATTTTGTTGCAAACAGTGATAGAAAAAACAGAAGAAAAAAGCAGCCTGAGGCCAAAAATGCAAATCCACTGCCAAAATAAATAGAGACCGCTTGCACGGCCAAGTAAACAAAACCAATCAGTGCAAACGGTCTGGACATTTCTATTTCCCCCAATTCTGTCGCTATGAAAGCAAATGATTCACGGAGCGATGAATTAGAGCGCTTATACGGAACAATTATGAGCGAAAAAACAATGGTAACTTCTGTACGAAAATAATATCGTCACGGTCAGCGGCGTCTCCTTCTGCCAACACAGCAGCACTGCCCACAATATTCACCGAAAATTGTGAAAGCAGTCTCTGAATTGCAGCCAAAGACTCTCCTGTGCTGATAACATCGTCTACAATCAGAACACGCTTATTTTTTAATTTATCGTAATCAGCTTTTGCCAAATACAATTTCTGCACATCTTCTGTAGTAATAGATTTTACTTCTACAGATACGGGATTTTGCATATAAGCTTTAATCCCTTTCCGCGCAACAATGTAATCTCCACAGCCAATACGGGCCATTTCATGTGCCAATGTGATTCCTTTTGTCTCAGCAGTTACAATAATGTCGTGTTCCGGACAAATTTTTAATAGCTCTTTTGCGCAAGCCTCTGTTAATTCTACATCTCCCAGCATAACAAAGCCTGCAATGGATAAATTCTCATTAATCGGACAAATTGGAAGCTGACGTACGCAATCACCAATTTGAATACGATAGGTTTCCATAGTGATGACTCCTTTTTCTTTCCAAATGTTTCATATAAAAACAAGCAATCAGCCCGGAGGCCATTTCATGGAACGGCCGCCAAGTAAATGAAAGTGAATATGATGAACCGTTTGTCCTCCGTCTTCACCGCAATTATTTACAATACGGAATCCGTTTTCAAGTCCGAGATCCTCTGATATTTTTGCCGCAACCTCGTAGATGTGTCCAACAATTCCACTATTTTCCTTATTAATTTCCATTGCAGAACCAATATGCATTTTCGGAATAATTAAAACATGAGTAGGCGCTTGTGGGTCAAGATCGTGAAATGCTATCACATTTTCATCTTCATACACTTTTTTACAAGGAATTTCCCCGTTTGCAATTTTGCAAAAAATGCAGTCCATATTCATTACCTCCAATCGAATTTTTATGCCTTTACCATTTCAGCTACTATTTTTTCTACTGCAGCCAATGCTTCATCCAGCATGTTTAAATCCTTTGCGCCTGCCATAGCGCTGTCCGGCTTGCCTCCGCCGTTACCGCCTGCAATTTGCGCAACTTGCTTTACAATTTTACCTGCATGCGCTCCTTTTTCCATTGCTTCTTTACCTACAACTGCCGCAATGGTCGCTTTTCCGTTATCAATACCTGCAAATACAGCTACGATATCAGGTCTGTGCTCTTTTACTTTATCGCACATATTACGCAGTCCTGTGCTGCTTGTACCGGAAAACATAGCGGTAATTACGGTCACACCATTAACCTCTTTTGCATTTTCAAACATACCGTCTACTTGGATGGATGCCAATTTTGATTGCAGAGACTCAATGATTCTGTCTTTGTCCTTGATTTCAGCCATAATTTGCTCTGATTTTTTCACCAAATCATGTGGGTTATTCAATTTTAGCACATCTGCAGCCTGCTGTATGGAGGCAAGAGAACTGTTAAGCAGATTCATAACGCCTTGTCCCGTTACCGCTTCAATGCGGCGTACACCGGCTGCTACAGAGCTTTCTGATACAATTTTAAACATGCCGATTTTAGAAGTATTATCCACATGTGTACCGCCGCAGAATTCTCTTGAATAATCATCAACAGATACAACACGCACAATATCTCCATACTTTTCGCCAAACAATGCCATTGCTCCCAGCTTTTTCGCTTCTTCAATCGGCATCTCTCGGCATTCTACATCAATTGCACGTCTGATAATCAGATTTACTTCTTGTTCTACCTTTGTGATTTCTTCCGGTGTTAATGCAGAAAAATGAGTAAAGTCAAATCTAACTTCTTTATCATTGACCATTTGTCCCGCTTGTTCCACGTGGTCACCCAAAACATTGCGCAGTGCAGCCTGCAGCAAATGTGCGGCGGTATGGTTACACATAATATCACGGCGCAGCATAGAATGAACGCTTGCAGTTACAGTTTCATCCACAACCAACTCGCCCTTTGCGACAAATGCATGATGAAGGAACAATTTAGTTTGATTTTTTGTGGTATCCGTCACATTTACCAAAGCACCGCTGTTTTTCAAAATGCCTGTATCTCCGACTTGTCCGCCGCCTTCTGCATAAAACGGAGTTTGATTCAATATGACAATGACACTGTCCCCTTCTTTCGCAGAAGAAACACGTTCTCCATTTTTCACAATCGCCAACACTTTTGCAGTTGTTTCTAATGTTTGATAGCCGACAAAAGCTGTCTCAGGCAAATCCTCAAGAATGTCTTCTTCGCCTGCCCATGCATCTGCACCTGCATTTTTTCTGGCAGCGCGAGCACGTTCTTTTTGTTCTTTCATCAGACGGTAGAAAATATCTTCTGCTACTGCCATACCACGCTCTGCCAATATTTCTTTGGTTAAGTCAATTGGGAAGCCGTAGGTATCATTTAGACGGAACGCATCTTCACCGGATAACAAGTTATTTTCTGCATGGTCAATCAATTTTTCTAAAATTTGCAATCCTTGGTCTATGGTTTTTGCAAAGCTTTCTTCTTCTACGCGAATCAATTTTGTAATCATAGCGCGTTTTTCATCTAACTCGGGATAGGCTTGCTTATTTTCATCAATTACGGTTTCAGCCACTTTGGCAAGGAAGGTATCCTGTATTCCCAATAAGCGTCCATGACGTGCAGCACGGCGAAGCAAACGGCGCAGTACATAACCGCGACCTTCATTGGATGGCATAACGCCGTCACCAATCATAAAAGTAGTGCTTCGAATATGGTCTGTAATCACGCGCAAGGAAATATCTGTTTTCTCGCTGTCTCCATATTGAACGCCTGCAATTTTACTTACATGCTTCATGATATTCTGTACAGTATCTACAAGGAACAGGTTATCCACTTCCTGCATAATGCAAGCCAAACGTTCCAGCCCCATGCCTGTATCAATATTAGGATGCTCGAGCGGTGTATAATTTCCGTTTCCGTCATTTTCAAATTGTGTAAATACCAGGTTCCAAAATTCTACATAACGGTCGCAAGTTGGAGAACCGCAGCTGTATTGCTCACCGCGGTCAAAATATAATTCGGAACAAGGACCGCATGGACCTGCGCCATGTTCCCAAAAGTTATCTTCTTTCCCCAGACGTACAATATGGTCTGCAGATACGCCAACCTCTTTGGTCCAAATATCAAATGTTTCGTCATCGTCTTGATAAATGGTAACCCATACACGGTCTTCCGGCAATTTTAAATCGTTAATTACAAAGTCCCAAGCCCATTTTGTAATTTCATGTTTAAAGTAATCGCCAAATGAAAAGTTGCCAAGCATTTCAAAAAAAGTACCGTGACGTGCAGTGATACCTACACGTTCAATATCAGGCGTACGAATGCACTTTTGACATGTAGTCACACGCTTGGAAGGAGGCGTTACCTCTCCTGTAAAATATTTTTTCATAGGCGCCATACCGGAGTTAATCAGCAGCAAGCTGTTATCATCTTTTGGGATTAACGAAAAACTCGGCAAACGCAGATGTCCTTTGGATTCAAAATAGGATAAAAAACGTTCCCTTAACTCATTTAAACCTGTCCATTCCATACAAATAACCTCTCTCTTCTTTTGAGCAAAATATGGTTTATCAAAATTTTGGCATAAAAAAACGGACTTCCCCCATAAACATGGGACGGAAAAGTCCGTGGTACCACCCAAATTGCGTTTTTTTAAACGCCACTTTCAATTCCTTAACGCGGAAAACGCTGCGGCTCGTCACTGCAGAGCGCTGCCAAAAGGCAAGAAACCGGCTTGTCACAGTAAGCTGGTTACGGTTGCCTTTCAGCAAAATTCATCATTTGAATTTTGGCTTCCTCTCTGTTGTAACATTACCTATGACTTTTGTTTCTATACGCTGTCAATATCTTGTTTATTATAATATAAGGTATCCAAAAAGTCAATGTAACTTCCTCTTCTTTACAGTGAAATACAGAAATGATTCCTTTTGAAAAAATAAAGAGTAGCCCGTAAACAGCTGCTCTTTCGTCAATCACTGAGAATTGGTCGCATTTAATTCAGAAAAGCCTGATAACAAATGGTCAATGGCATCTGCATTGGTATAAGTCAAAGTAATGCAGATCATTCTATCCTCTTTCTTTTTGCATAAAAAGGTTTGCGTAATTGTTGTTTGAGTTCCATTGACATCCTTCGTATAGCTATATGGCAACTCATAAAATTCTTGTCCGGCAATGGTTCGGTGGCTCGCTTCACCAAAGGTAATACCAGGTATTGTTTTTTCCATTTGTGTTTTTGCAACCGCAACATAACCTTCTTCATCCATAGAAGTGTCTTTGGAAATATCTTCTGTCAGCATTCCGATATTTTCTGTTGTGTCATCCTTTTTATAGGCCTGCATTTCCATTTGAATGTTATCTTTGGAGCCTGAATCAAGCGTTTCTTGTGAAAGCATCGTCATATCACTGGGCAACGTGTATTGAATTCCCATCCATTCACTGGTAAATCCGCTTTCCGTAACAGTGCCTTTTTGATAGTTTGAATTGGAATTAGAATTGTTATTGCCGGAGCAGCCTACCAATAGACCGCATAGCATAAGGCAACCTAATACTCCACCAATTATTTTTCTTGTTTTCATTTCTCTTCCTCTTTTCTAACATGATTGCAAATCACTGATATTTTCACACAAAATCATAAAAAATCCCAACAGGGTCTAACACTAAATTGAATTTTTTACATACAAATCCCGTCTGATAAGACCATCATACATGACAAATGCTATCTTATTTCACAAAATAGATATTTGATTTTCTTATTACTACAATGCAATGTAAGCATCTTGTTTATAATAATATAACGCATACACAAAAATGTCAATGTAACTTCCTTGATTCAAGATAAAAGACAAAATATTTTTCTGAAAAAATATCACAAGAAAAACAAGGGGCAGTCTAAGAAAAGACTGCCCGAAATTAGATTTTAACGAATAAGGTTGATTATATTTTTGAGAAACCTGACAATAAATAATTGATAGAATCCTCTCCAGAGTGTGTTAAAGTCATACAAATCATTCTATCACCCAATTTTTTGCATAGAAATGTTTGATCCAACGTTACATTTGTACCATCTATCTCCATAGATAAATGATAAGGCAATTCATAAAATGTTTTTCCTGCAATGGTACGTTGTCCAACTTCGTCAAAGGCAACTTCATCAGCTAAAGTTTCTATTTGGGGCTTTGAAAGTTCAATATAACGTTTTTCATCAAGCGAAGCTGATGAAGACAAGTCTTCCGTCAAAACGACAATGTTATCACCTGAATTATCATCCATTAGCGCTTGCATTTCCATTTGTACTTTACTGGATGCAGCCAGTGACTCCAGATATTCTTCCGTCATCATCACCATGCCGTTCGGCAAAGTATACTTCAACCCCATCCATTTACTGGTAAACTCAGTTTCTGTAATGGTTCCCTTTTCATACGGTGCTGTTTGAGCGCTATTTGAGGAACACCCCACCAGTATTCCACATAGCATTAGAACAGCCAATACGCCTCCAATTATTTTTCTTTTTTTCATACTCTTCTTCCTCTTTTCTAAAATAGATATAGAAAACTGCCAAAATCACTTTTCATTCCTGTTCAGCAATTTTGGCAGTATTTCATTGATTTCTGGCTTTTCTCAGAATCGCCCCCGGCTTTACAGGACGTTCGCATTTTGCAAATACGGTCATGGTTGCATGAGGAGCAGATTCAATCGGATTCATTGTTTCGTCGTAAATCTCATCTAAACAAATATCAAAAGGCTGCTCTCCGGGCTCTAAAACATCTGCCACATCACCGCTGAAAAAGCGATTTCTCTGTGATAATTTCAAAATCCCATTTTCCCAGCTTTCACAAATCGCGATTACATCATAATGGCGCACATAACCACCCGTATGATATACCTGTCCCGGTTCATGACCAAAATAGAAACCAGTACTGTATTCACGATGACTGATTTTATCCAACTCCTCCACAATCCAAGGGGAAAGCGGCTGATTCGGATGTTCCAAATATGCGTCAATCGCATGACGGTACGCATTGGTCGTAACAGCAACATAATAAGCTGATTTTGCTCTGCCTTCAATTTTAATACTGGATACGCCTGCTTTCACCAATTCAGGAATGTGTTCAATCATACACATATCACGAGAATTAAAAATATAGGAACCGTGTTTATCCTCCGTAATATCCATATATTCGTTGGGACGTTTTTTCTCTACCAGCGCATATTCCCAGCGACAGGGCTGAGAGCAATCGCCTCTGTTAGCATCACGATTATTTAAATAGGCAGACAATAAACAACGGCCTGAAAAGGACATACACATAGCACCGTGTACAAATGTTTCTATTTCTAAATCCGCGGGTATTTTTGCCCGAATCTGTGCAATATCATCCAATGATAATTCTCTGGCCAGCACAATGCGTTTGGCCCCCATATCGTACAAAGCATTTGCCATTGCATAGTTTACAATACCGGCCTGCGTAGAAATATGAATCTCTACTTTCGGCGCATATTGTTTTACCAAATTCATGACTCCCAAATCGGCAACGATGATGGCGTCTACACCGGCAGCCTGGGCAGCTTCCAAAAAAGCCGGCAGTCTGTCCAGTTCATCATTCCGAGGCAATGTATTGCATGTTAAAAATACAGGAACATTTTTCTCATGAGCCTTTTGTACCGCTTTTGCCAATTGTTCGTTTGAAAAGTTAGCCGAAGCAGTCCTCATACCAAACTCCTGTCCGGCTAAATAGATGGCGTCTGCGCCATACGTTAAAGCCATGTTCAGGCACTCCATGTCACCTGCGGGAGAAAGCAATTCTACCTTTGTTTTTCTTCTCTCGTAAGCCAATATGATTCTCCTTTATTATGAAAGACCGAGTTCTTGTAGTTTCTGCTGATGCTCTTCTAAAGTTTTAGAGTAATAAGCTTGACCATCTTTATGGCAGAAATAGTAATAATCTGTTGTTTTTGGATTTAATGCTGCATTGATTGCATCCAAACCGGGGTTACAAATTGGTCCCGGCGGTAATCCTTGAACATCATACGTGTTGTATCGGCTTTTAAAGCTGTCCACTTGATCCGCAGGAACTTCTTCTCTTGAGTGGTATGGATACCAGACGGTTGGGTCGGAGTCTAAAGTAGCAACACCTTTTTCCGCACCGTCTCTCAAGCGATTGTGGAAGATAGAAGAAATCATATACATATCATCCACATTTGCAGCTTCCGCCTGAATCATAGATGCCAATGTAATCACTTGATCCATTGTCATGTTCATAGATGCAGCTTTATCTTTCATTTCTTGCGTAATTTTATCTTTATAGTTATTCAGTAACTTGCTCAAGGCATCTGTTGGATTTTCACCGGTATAGAAATCATAGGTATCCGGGAATAAATATCCTTCCAGCAGATAATAGCGATCTTTATCATTTGTAATTGAGTTAATAGCAGAATAAATATCAAAATAATCAGAATCGTTTGCAGCCTTCAGAACCTCATCCACTGTACAAATATTGTTTGCTTCCAATAACTGAGCAATTTGACGTACGCTCATACCTTCTGTAATGGTTACCTGAGTTGTTTCATTATCCAAACGGTTGGCATTGGACTGAATATGATTGATAATTGCTTCATAGTCCATATTCTTTTTGATTTCATACGTACCATATTGGTAATGACCTTCCGATTTTGTTACTTTGGAATACAAAGCAAAAAAGCTTGGTTTAGAAATAATACCGCTTTCCGCTAACAGTTCACCCACTTGCTCACCTGTAGCATTTTTTGGTATTTGAATTTGAACAACGGAATCGTCTCTTCCAACAGCAAGCATATCGTTAATATTTACCATTGCAAAGCGGGCAATACTATAACTAACGACTAAAATCATGACAATCCACATCCAGAAAAAAATGCGTTTATTTTTTTTGTCGCGTTGCTTCATTTTCTTTTTCTGTTCTTTTGTCAGTGTCTTTGTTTTTAGATTCTGCTGTGGTACTTGAGATTCCTTTTTAGGAGTATTATGGCTGTGACTTTCAATCTCTTCTGCCATATGAGGCTCTACATCATATTCTGATTTTTTAGAGTATATATCAGGAGAATCATCATCAATATCGTCTAAACCTGAAATATTAAGCTGAAATTCCTGGCGTTTTCTTTCTTGATACTCTCTTAGACTTTCCTCCAAAGAATCGGTCTGTTTATTTTGGTCAGGAATGTTAGCTTCATCTTGATTTGGATTTTGTTCATCACGCATAATATTCCTCCTTTACTGTTTTTTCTCAGTTCTGCGAATGTAATTTTCGGTTACCAGAATATCTACCGGACGGTCAAAATATCCATGGGGCAATCCATACTGCACACAGCTTGTATAACAAATACCCACTGTTACACCCTTAAATTCCGATAAAAATCGGTCATAGTATCCTTTACCGTAACCCAAGCGGTATCCCTTTGCATCAAAGCACAGTCCGGGTACAATACAAAAGCCATGCGATAAATCTGTAACTAACTTGCACTGTTGATGTTTTGGTTCCAAAACGCCAAAAGTTCCCTTTTCCAAGTCATCCAAAGAACGAATATAATAGAATTCCATTTCATACGTACCCGGTACACACCTTGGCGAGGCGACCTGCTTTCCATCAGCCAAGGCTCTTTTTACAATCGAAAACGTATCCACTTCTATGGATTTACTGATATATACAAAAACAGTGCTTTCTTCATGATATTCCGGTAAATCGAATAAATGTCTGCGAATACGA
>ERZ857998.190-NODE-190-length-92368-cov-7.763414_pt1 | contig 92368 bp, 72 predicted proteins | sample MGYA00519954_ERZ857998 | MGnify/ENA primary metagenome ERZ857998 (study PRJEB31778, sample SAMEA3449424) | human gut metagenome | biome: human gut; feature: human-associated habitat; material: faeces | place: United Kingdom | collected 2010/2012 ...
CCACCCCGATGGGGCGGGCGATGCTGAATATCTGTATCGTGTTCGCCCAGCTTGAGAGGGAAACCATACAGAAGCGGGTAACGGACGCTTACTATTCCCGCAGCCAGCGAGGCTTCAAGATGGGTGGGAAAGCCCCTTACGGCTTTCATACAGAGCCGATTAAGATGGACGGTATCAACACAAAAAAGCTGGTGGTAAATCCAGACGAAGCGGCAAATATCCGGCTGATGTTTGAGATGTACGCCCAGCCCACTACCTCCTACGGGGACATTACCCGGTACTTTGCCGAACAGGGCATTTTGTTCCATGGCAAAGAGCTGATACGCCCCACGCTGGCGCAGATGTTACGCAATCCTGTCTATGTGCAGGCAGACCTTGATGTGTACGAATTTTTCAAAAGTCAAGGGACGGTCATTGTCAATGACGCTGCCGATTTTACTGGCATGAACGGCTGCTATCTGTATCAAGGGCGGGATGTGAAGCCCAGCAAAAAGAACGACTTGAAAGACCAAATACTGGTACTGGCTCCCCATGAGGGCATTGTTCCCTCCGACATCTGGCTGACCTGCCGCAAGAAGCTGATGAACAACATGAAAATCCAGTCTGCCCGAAAAGCCACCCATACATGGCTGGCGGGAAAAATCAAATGCGGGAATTGCGGGTATGCCCTTATGAGCATTAACAATCCTGTGGGAAAGCAATATCTCCGCTGCACAAAGCGGCTGGACAATAAAAGCTGTGCCGGGTGCGGGAAAATCATCACTTCGGAACTGGAAGCGGTGGTTTATCAGCAGATGGTGAAAAAGCTGGAAAAGCACAAGACGCTGACGGGCAGGAAGAAAGCGGCAAAGGCAAACCCGAAAATCGCCGCCCTGCAAGTAGAACTTCTCCATGTGGACAGCGAGATTGAAAAGTTAGTGGACAGTCTGACGGGCGCAAACAATGTCCTACTCTCCTATGTGAATGTGAAGATAGCGGAACTGGACGGGCGCAAGCAGGAACTTCTGGCAAGGATAGCGGAGTTGACTGTGGAGGCCATCAGCCCGGAACAGGTCAGCCAGATTTCCGGCTACCTCGATACCTGGGAGAATGTATCTTTTGATGACAAGCGGCGTGTGGTGGATTTGATGATCACCACCATAGCCGCCACAAGCGACAGCTTGAACATCACATGGAAAATCTGACTGGCGGCACCCCTCCCGTCAGATACCTACCCTGTGTAGTCCCTTGTAAACTGTACTTTACCGCCGTTTAAACCTTTAAGTTTGGAGTAAAAGGGGAAGGCGCCGGCTTTTTAAGCCGGCGGACAAAGCGTTTTAAAAAATGCCTATCGGTCCGGCCCTCACTTTCGCTTTGTCCGCCTTTGCTTTCGGCAAAGGCGCCTTCCCGAAGGGCGGACTCGTATAAGGTAAGCTGCCCTGTAAAAAGTCTTTTGCCCTTATGACGCCGAAAACACTCGAAATATATCTTCATTATTCCGGCACTTTTGCTTTGCCATAAGAACAAAATCCTTTTTTTACAGGGTGCATGGCGGTTTTGAGCATGATATTTTTCGTTCGGACAAAACGACAAAATCTCGGCAATACTTCGTGTATTACCGAGATTTTTATGAAATACTGGCGGAAAAGATCCGCTCAAAACCGACGCACCCTCGCTTGAGTTCACCCCAAACGTACGGTTTAAAAAAGGCCTTTAAAATTCTTCAAAACTCGCAAAACCGGTTTTTACGTGCAAAGCAAGAATTTCCGTTTTGTCAATGCAGGTTCGGAAATTGATGTTTGCCTTTTTGAAGCCGCATCGTATAATGAAGAGGAAATAAGGGGAGGTATCAGAAAAAATGAAAACAACAAAACACGGTATACTAAAAAAATCGCTTTGTTTTTTGCTTTGCGTGTTCATGATGTCGGCCGCTGTGCCGGTTTCACATGCTGCCGGGGTATATTCCGAGGGAAACTCGCCGTCGGATGAGTCGACCTACGGCTATACCTACCGTTTTGTCACCTTCGATACGGTGGAAATAACCTCTTATAACGGGTACGATTCGGTGGTTACCGTGCCGTCCTATATTGACGGATACAAGGTAGTCGGAATCAAGGATTTTCACACCGACTATCAGTACAGCGACTTTAATCCGGCCGTGAAAAAAGTAGTTTTGCCCGATACCGTTACCTACATTTCCGATGAAGCCTTTTACGACAGCAGCTATACCGACATTCACTCAGAGCTTGAAGAAATAGTTCTTCCGAGTTCCCTTAAAACAATAGGCGCTTATGCTTTTTCAAATTGCAACTCGCTTAAAAGAATAACTATCCCGGCGAGCGTTGCCGAAATAGGCGATTGCGCTTTTGAAAGCTGCAGTTCCCTTGAAAGCGTTACAATCGAAAGCGATAATACATACGTTTATCCTACCGCATTCGGTGCTGCGGGGTCATCCTTAAGCGAAGGCTTCGCAAAATTCCTTTCGGATATATACAACGACTGGCTCTGGGCCGAGGGCAATTCCGATTTCTTTATTTGGAGAAATATCCTGCTCGCCTACAAGGGAAGCAGCAAGACCCCCGTTATCCCGAGCGGCGTTACGGCTATAGGCAAAAACGTTTTTCGGTATACGGACATTACCGGCGTTACCATTCCGAGCGGCGTAAAAAACATCGGTTCGTGCGCGTTTTACGAGTGTCATGAGCTGTTGTCGGTCAGTCTGCCGCAGGGACTCAAACAGATCGACTACAGCGCCTTCAACCATTGCGAAAAGCTCTCCTCACTCACATTCGGAAGCGGCCTTAAGCGCCTGAACGAAAGAGCCTTCAGCGACTGCACCTCTCTTAAGTCGGTCTCCCTTCCAGACGGAATAGAAACGCTCGAGAATTGTGTTTTTGATTCTTGCGAAAATCTCGCTCAAATCAATTTTCCTTCCTCGATTACAACGATAGATATATCGTGCTTTACCGAAACCGAGTGGTACAACGGTCTTCCCGACCGATATGAGCTTTATTGCGGCAGTGTTTTCCTCGGTCTTGTTAATAAAAATTACAATGACTATCCCGGGGAGCTGACCGTCCGCCCGGGCACAAAAACCGTTTTTCTTGAGCTTGATTGCGACGGACTTAAAAAACTAACCCTCCCCGACGGGCTTAAATCCCTGACCATAGTAAGCTACAATGAAAGCTTAACCGAGCTTACCGTTCCCGAGAGCGTGGATTATATTAACGTCAAGGGTCTCAAAGGCTTAGTGACGGCAAAGCTTCCCCAAAAGGCCCTGCTCGAAGAGGGCTCCTTCAGCAAAATGCAACACCTTAAAAACGTTAACATTCCTAAGGGCACCCCCTATTTTGACGCCTTTTCGGGGTGCGACGCGCTCGAAAGCATTACCGTTCCCGACGACGTGCTTGAGTTGAATTCTTGCATAGGCGGCGAAAACCTCCGGAGTATAGATCTCGGAAACATCCGTGTTCTCGGAAGCGGATCTCTTGCCGGTCACAATCTTCTAACCGAAATCACCCTGCCCGACAGCCTTGTAGCAATTGACGGCGGTGCAGTGTCTGGCTGTACGGCTCTTACGTCGGTAAAGGGCGGAAAAAACGTCAAGACCTTAGGCTCCGGCGCATTTTCGGGGTGTGTTTCCCTTGACGGCTTCGGTGATCTGGAGCAATCGGTAACCTGGACGGAGCACGACTCATTAAGCGACACCGGCTGGTACTTCAACCAGCCCGACGGCCCGGTATATTTCGGAAAGGTGGCCTATTGCTACAAGGGGACCGTTCCCGAAAATACCACCCTCGCCATAAAGGAGGGCACAATTGCCGTAACCGGAGGATATATAACCGATCAGCTTGAACTCACTCCTCGTAATATCGCGAACTTTGAAGCCCCTGATTTAGTCGGGCTCAGTCTTCCTCAAAGCTGCAAGCGGATAGATTACTACGCTTTTTTCAATTGCGAAAAATTAAGTTCGATCGACCTCGGCGGAGCCGTTGTAATCCGGCAAATGGCCTTTAACAATCACGGCTGTAAGGCGGTTAACCTCCCCGACACGGTGCGCTCTGTGGGCGACAATGCCTTCTCGGGCAAAAAGCTTGAGGCGGTTCATTTAAACGACGGATTGCGTTTTCTTGATGAAGGTGCCTTCTTCAGCTACGGCGCCGGCAAAGGGGTCACCATTCCAGAAAGCGTGGCCTATCTCGGACATCAGTGCATTGGGTTTTACCCTCCCGAGCCCGATAATCCCTTTGTCCCTTCCGAGGCTATTGACGGCTTTATAATAACCGGCAAAAAGGGAAGTAAGGCCGAAGAATATGCGATCTATAACGAAATGACCTTTAAAGAGGAATCGGGCTGTACGTCGCACGGCTTTGTGTCGGAGACCTTAAGTCCCACCTGCATTACAAAGGGAAAAACCGTAAAGATCTGCACACTGTGCGGACATTCCGAGTCAAGCGGCATAACCGAAACGACCGGTCATAAAGAGGTTGCAAACGCCCCGTTTGAGGCCACCTGCTGTACCAAGGGACATACCGGCGGCAGTCACTGTGCCTTATGCGGTGAGGTTTTGTCAGATATGACCTTTACCCCGGCTCTCGGCCATGATTTTGTTATATCAAAGCTTGACGACCCGTCATACGTCGGTTACGGAGTAGCCGAATACCTTTACTACTGCAGAAGATGCGAGCTCAGGATATATGTAAACGGAGCCGGTCCGACCCCGGTTCTCGGCGATGTTGACCGAAACGGAACCGTATACGCCGCCGACGCGCTGCTTGCCCTTCAGGCGACCGTAGGCAAGGTAGAGCTAACCTACGAGCAATTTGTTCAGGCCGACGTAAACCGCGACAGTACCCTTTCGGCGACCGACGCTCTGCTGATTCTCCAGTACGTCGTCGGCAAGATCGGCTCATTTTAAAACCTTTAAAATTTGTAATAACCACATAACAAAACGTCCCGAATTGTGTAAAACGGTTCGGGACATTTTTGCAATCGGAATGAAAAAAGAAAATGGGGGCAGATATAAAACCTCCGTCACCGCCTTGAGGCTTTTCCGGGGCGGTAAAAACCGGATATAACCGCTTTTATCTTTTGTCCGGAAAACAATTTTAAAGAAAAGCAAAAAAACAAAGGACAATCTCCTTATAGGAAATTGTCCTTTGTTTTTGGCTGGAGTGGATGGATTCGAACCATCGAGTGACGGAGTCAAAGTCCGTTGCCTTACCGCTTGGCGACACCCCAATATTAAATTCATTACGGTTAATAACGGTTTGCGCCGTAAATACCGTCAGCCGACAAAATTGCCTCTCGCGCATCGGCAAGGGGTATTATAACACATATAAAAACAAATTGGAAGTTATTTTTTTTATTCGCCGCGAAAAATCCGTCAAACCTAAAGCCTGAGGCGCCGCCCGGTATCCGGCATGTCGGTCGGACCGGTTCTGCTTTCAGCGTCAAACCGAAAACAACGCTCAACGCGCAATCGATACGGCAGGTTAAACCATATGATCCGCCGCAGGAAGGGTCGTTAAACGTCCGTCGGTTTTAACAGACCGAATTTAAAAAGAGCCCTGCGGAGACAACAACGGGAAAGACAGATACTCGCTTTGCCTTTTGTTATTATGACAAATTTTTATCCGTAAAATCCGCCCGTTGGTGGGACTATTCAAAAAGGAGATTCAACATAAACGGACGGGTCTGTCTGCTCGGCGCCGTGGTTTTCGGGGTCTTTTCCGTCGTTCTTATAAAAATCCTGCACCCGGCCGTTGTCAGGCTGACCGATATTCTGCCGGGGTATACCCTGCCGATTATAACCGCCGTTTTTACACTGGTGTTTTTGACCGATTCGGCGGTTACAATTACGGGATTTTCCGGCTTCAACAAACGTCTTGCAGCTTTTTCCGAAACCCTTGCCGAAAAAAAGGGAAGGGTTTGCAACCCGGGTACAAAGCTCGGAAATCTACGGCAAGCTCAGCGAAATTTACGAGGGCTTTGCGCACAAATTCAATTGCCAGCAGCGTCGTATGATCCGTGCCTTCCCGAAGCTTAAACCGCACAAGCACGAGCAGCTGCTCGATGAGATTAAAAAGCATATACTAAAAAACAAAGCCCAAAAATCCCAAAAGGTATAACAGACATCGCACCGCCGGCAAGGGCCGAACGGCGGCTTTTGCGGGACGATTCGGATAAGTGCGGTCGCTTTATGCTAACAAAGGCCAAACTATTACCGAACCGCCTCTTCGGGATGGGATTTTACCATGTTGTTGATCCAGTTGTCGCTTCTGACCATAAAAAATCCTACGACGCATTTAAGTATTCCGGTTCCCTGACAAATGGCATAAAGCGGCAGGATCGGTATGCTTGTAAAACGGCTGAGCAAAAATGCCGCCGGAACACCCACCACCCACACAAAGCAGCTGTCGAAAAGCAGGGTCGAAACGGTCTTTCCGCCCGAACGCAAGGTAAAATATGAAGCGTTCGCATAGGCGTCAAACGGCATTAGCACAGCGTTTATGCAGATCATAGAGGTTGCAAGCGAGCGCACCGCCGAGTCGGTTTTGTAAATGAGAGGGAATACCCCCGAAATCGCCGCCATCGCCGCTCCGAAAACCGCACATGACACCACCGAAAAGGCTATAAGCTTGCGGTCGCAGTCCCTTACCTCGTCGGCAGATTTTCCGGCACCGAGCATTTGTCCTATAATTATTCCGGTCGCGCTTCCGAGCGAAACAAAGCATACCGAAAACAAATTCCAGAGCGTAGCGGAAATGTTATTGGCGGCAACCACAATCAGTCCGCGCGTTGAGTAGCACTGATTAAGCACGGCAACGCTCGCCGACCAAAGCGTCTCGTTAATAAGCAGCGGAAAGCCCTTTATAACGATTTTTTTAAGCAGGGGCAAAGCAATGCGCATTGAACGGTAAACACCGCGAATATAAGGATACCGTTTATGATTTTTATGCAGCCAGACGGCGTTTACGCCGAGCTCGGCATAACGGGAAATCACCGTCGCTATGGCCGCGCCGACAACGCCGAGGGCCGGCGCCCCGAGCTTTCCGAAAATAAGCACGTAATTCAAAAGCAGGTTTACTCCGACGGCTACAAGACCCGACGCCATGGGAACGACCGTTTGTCCCGTCTCCCTCATCGAGGAGGCATATGCGTTATTAATTGTAAAAGGAACAAGCCCTATAAGCATGACTGCCAGATATTTGCGGCCGTACTCAAGGGTCGCAGCACGCTCGGCCGGGGTAGCCTCCCCCTTTAAATAAAGCCCGATCAGCCCGTCGCCGCAAAAAAACAGCGCAGCAATGCCGAGAGCCCCGATAATTGCACAAATCAGGATTTTAAAGCGGAAGGTCTGACGTATACCCTCGTCGTCCTTCTGGCCGTAAAACTGAGCGGTGAAGATCCCGGCACCGGCAACTGCCCCGAAAATGCACAGATTATAAACGAAAAGCAGCTGATTCACGACCGAAACACCGCTCATCTGCAGCGTTCCGACCCGTCCGACCATTATGTTATCGAGCAGACTTACAAAATTCGTTACGGCGTTTTGAATCATCATCGGCAGCGCAACCGTCATTGCCATACGGTAAAAAGCCCTATTGCCGACATATTTTTTAAGCAAAACCGTTTCCTCCTCAAAGGTATTAAAAGTGTTTTTTCTTTAAAGATTAAAGCAGGTAATTTATTAATAAAAACGGCTTTATATTTTTAAATTGCCGTTTAAAAAGCGAAACCTGTCATACGATAGGTTTCGTTAATCCGGATATAATCAAATACGCCCGATATGTCATAACCTGTCCGACACGACATGTCGGGCTTTGCGCCGCCGGGCCGTATAACGCCGCAAAGCAATGTGATCCGCCTTTAAGCTTACTTCCGGCAGCTCAGGCAAATATAATTGAAAATACCATTCGCACACAAAACGAATGGTATTTTCATGGCCCGCCCGGAGGGATTCGAACCCCCGGCCTTCAGAATCGGAATCTGCTGCGATATCCAGCTTCGCTACGGGCGGAAATCTGAATCCTGTACATTCTATCACACCCGGACGACTAAATCAATACCTTTTATTCATAATCGTGGAATTACCCGAAAATCCGCCGCCGGGCCTTTTTATCGGGAAACGTCTCTTTTATCCGACTTAATTTGCATTGACAGCGAATAGCTTATCTGGTAAAATATTGATATCGAAAAAAGGAGAAAAACCATGAAAAAAAGGATATTCGCGCTTATTTCGGCAATGATCTTTGCGGTGTTTTGTCTATCGGCATGTGAGGTTACCGATGCCGTAAAAAGTCTTTTCGATAAAAACGAATCTTCGTCAGCCGTATCGTCGGCGGATGCCGATAACGGCGCCTTCGCTCCGGGCGAAAATACCGAAAAAAGCTATAAAAACGAATTTTTCGGAATGATTTTTGAGCAGCAGGATTTATGGTCGCTCGATACGGTGGAGGAATTAAAATCCTTAAACGGATGGCGAAATGATACATCGGACGAGGAATACTATTCACAGCTTAAGAACACGAGAAGCTTTGTTGATATGAGGGCGGTTTCCTCCGACGGAAATTCGGTGAATGTTACGGTGGAGAATCTGTCGCTTTTGCTCGGGGAGATTCCCGGGGAGAGCGAATACGCCGAATATATGCAAAAATGCATTACGTCGGCCCTTCGGAAAAACGGAATTGAGGTCACCTCGGCCGAGCGGCAGACAATAGAGTTTTCAAGCGGTGAATACCCCTGCATTACAATAACGGGCGAGCAAAACGGACTGGAATTTTTCCAAACGACCGTGCTTATAAAAAAAGGCGCTTATGCCGCGAATGTTACGGCCTCATCGTATTTTGAGGACACGACCGGGCAGAGCCTTGCGCTGTTTTTGCCGACGGATGACAATGAAGCAGACAGCGATAACACTGCCCTCACCGACATAACCGCCGACAAGCCGGAATAATACGCAAATAACCGTTTTTAAATACAAATAAAATAAAAGGACGTATCCGCAAACAGCTTTGATCCGTACTACAATAATGTACGGTCCGGCCATAAAACGGAAACGTCCTTTTTTTGCGTTGCTTCGGTCGCGGGATTTTCTGTTTTCTTATATTCTGCTTTTCATTTTTGGTTTTCGTTAACGTAATTTCTTGCCCGCTCGACGTTTTCGTCGCTTGCAATGGGAGCGCGGGTTTCCTTATCGCGCGAATCGGCAATTATTGCGGCTTGGGTCAGGGTGTTTTCGCGCGGAATTACCGAGTTTTCCGCAAAACCGGCCCGGTTTACAGCCGACAAGCCTTTGTATCCGGTATCTTTTTTGATTCTTCTTTTTCGCATTTTTGCTTCTCCTTGTTTTAAAATTTATTGTGATTTAAGACGATCCGAGTGACCGATGTCATGTTTTTTCGATATTAAACCTGTTATTAAATCATATATATTTTCACCGGATTTCGGGCGGAATATGAACTTTTCATTAAAGTTTAAATTGCACTCTTGACATTTTTTTAAAGAAAACTATAATTGTTAGTATTCTAACATTTATTATCCGAAACGGGAGTGATGAGGTGAACGAAAGACGCGACGTGGGGATTTGTGCGCGCACGCTTTGCAACCTTATAAAGAGGAATTTCGTCAACTCGAAGGCGCGGGAGCATCTTGAAAGCATGACCGGCACGCACGGTTATATTGTAGGGTACTTGTCCGAAAACCGCGATCACGATGTTTTTCAGCGCGACATCGAAAAGCAATTTTCGGTGCGCCGCTCAACCGCGACAAACATTTTAAAGCTGATGGAAAAAAACGGGCTGATTATACGTCAGCCGGTTCCTTACGATGCAAGGCTGAAAAAAATAATCCTCACCGACAAGGCGGTCGAGCTGCACGACAAAATTGACCGCGACATTGAGGAGATAGAAAAACGGGCCGTAAAAGGCATAAGCGAGGAGGAGCTTGACTTTTTTTTTGCGACGGCGGAAAAAATAAAGAAAAATCTGTCTTAAACCGATCTTGAATCCATCCTCAAAAAACAAGAATTTCTAACAGCATTTTCACCACGGAGGTAAACAATGACAAAACTGCTAAAACAACTCGGCTCAAGCGTACGAGAGTATAAAAAGCCTTCAATTCTCTCGGCCGCTTTTGTCTCCATGGAGGTACTCATGGAGGTAATTATTCCGCTTGTTATGGTAAGGCTCATAGATGACGGCGTTGACGCCGGACATATGGGCAACATTCTCAAATACGGCGGAATACTGCTTGCCTGCTGCCTGACCTCGCTGCTTTTCGGCGTGCTCGCCGGAAAATATGCGGCCGAAGCATCGTCCGGCTTTGCCCGTAATTTAAGACACGATATGTATTATCGGGTGCAGGATTATTCCTTTGCAAACATCGACAAATTTTCAACCTCGAGCATTGTAACAAGGCTCACCACCGACGTAACCAATGTGCAAAACGCCTATCAGATGATAGTCAGGGTTGCCGTAAGAAGCCCGATGATGCTTATTTTCTCGCTTATTATGGCATTCAGACTCAACCACACGCTCTCTTTTGTATTTCTTTGCGTCATACCGATTCTCGGCGTCGGTCTCGCCCTTATAATGACACACGCCCATCCGATATTCGAGCGCGTTTTTAGAACCTATGATAAATTAAACCGCGTTGTGCAGGAAAACCTCCGCGGAATAAGGGTTGTAAAGTCCTTTGTCCGTGAGGAGCACGAAATCGAAAAATTCGAGAACGTGTCCCAAAGCATATATGCGGATTTTTCGAAGGCAGAAAAGCTCATAGCCTTCAACTCGCCCCTTATGCAGTTTTGTGCCTACGGCGGAATGCTTGTAATCTCATGGTTCGGGGCTAAATTCATAGTCGGCGGCACAATGACCACCGGTGCCCTTACAAGCCTTCTCACCTATGCCATGCAGATACTCATGAGCCTTATGATGTTCTCGATGATATTTGTTATGATAATCATTTCGCGCGCATCGGCCGAACGTATAGGCGAGATTTTAAGCGAGGAAAGCGACATTAAAAATCCCGAAAGCCCCGTAACCGTCGTAAAGGACGGCGGAGTCTGCTTTAAAAACGTCTCCTTCAGCTACGCGGGAGACAAAAATAAATTATGTCTCGAAAACATAAATCTTGATATTAAGCCCGGCCAGGCGGTAGGAATTATCGGCGGAACCGGATCATCGAAAACCAGTCTGGTGCAGCTGATTCCGAGGCTTTACGACGCGACTGAGGGCTCGATTACCGTCGGCGGAGTAGATGTCAGGGATTACGATATTGAAAGCCTTCGCGATAAGGTTGCGATGGTTTTGCAGAAAAACGTGCTTTTCTCGGGTACCATAAAGGAAAACCTTCGCTGGGGCAACGAAAACGCCACCGACGAGGAGATAGTGCACGCCTGCAAGATTGCCTGTGCCGACGAATTCATAAATACCTTTCCCGACGGCTACGACACCTACATAGAGCAGGGCGGAGCCAATGTTTCGGGCGGACAAAAGCAGAGGCTTTGCATCGCCCGCGCGCTGCTTAAAAATCCGAAAATAATAATTCTTGACGACTCGACCAGTGCGGTCGATACAAAGACCGACTCGCTTATACGCACGGCCCTTGTAAACGAGCTGCCCGAGACGACCAAGATAGTAATAGCGCAAAGGATCTCCTCGATAGAAGGGGCGGATAAGATAATAGTGCTCGACGGCGGTAAAATAGTGGCCGCCGGCCGTCATGAGGAGCTTATAGACACCTGCGACATCTACAAAGAGGTCTACGAATCACAAACCAAAGGGGGTAAGCTTAAATGAGACCGAACCGCATGAATCCGGGCGCAATGGGACCCGGCGGCAAACGCGCAAAGTTTGATAAAAAGGTTTTTTCCCGGCTTATGGGCTATATGCTCCGATACAAGTTTTTGCTTATCGCCGTGCTTATTTGTCTTATTATCAGCTCGGTGGCCGGCGTGGCCGGTTCAAAATTTCTGCAAATACTCATCGACGACTACATAACCCCTCTTGCCAAAATGACCGACCCGTCCTTTTCAGGTCTTTTTAAGGCCATCGTCACAATGGGCGTTATATATCTTGTAGGAATAGTAAGCACATATCTTTACAACCGTATAATGGTTACGGTATCACAGGGCGTGCTTAAAAACATCCGCGACGATATGTTCTCTAAAATGCAGTATCTGCCCATAAAATATTTTGACACCAACACCTTCGGCGACATCATGAGCCGTTACACCAATGATACCGATACCCTCCGTCAGCTTATTTCCCAAAGCGTTATACAGCTGCTGTCATCCCTTATAACTATAATTTCGGTGCTTATAATGATGATATCGCTCAACATATGGCTGACGATTTTTGTGCTCGCGACTGTTGCACTGATGCTTTATATAACCAAAAAGGTCGCCTCAAAAAGCGGAAAATATTTTGCGGCGCAGCAAAAATCCATAGGCGATCTCAACGGGTACATCGAGGAAATGATAAACGGACAGAAGGTAGTAAAGGTATTCTGCCATGAGGAGTTCGCCGAAAAGGATTTTGACAGGAAAAACGACGAGCTTTGCAAAAACGCCACCCTCGCCAACAAATATGCAAATATTTTAGGCCCGATAATGGGCAACCTCGGCCATGTTCAGTACACTCTTATAGCCGTGGTCGGAGGAGCAATGGCCATTGCCGGAGTCCCGGGACTTACCCTCGGCGGAATAGTGGCGTTTTTACAGCTTTCAAAAAACTTTACCATGCCCATAAATCAGATATCCCAGCAGATAAACTACATAATAATGGCCCTTGCAGGCGCCGGAAGAATTTTTGAGCTTATGGACGAAGAGCCCGAGGCCGACGACGGATATGTAACCCTTGTAAACGCAAGGGAGGAAAACGGCCGTATAGTCGAAAGCAAGGATAGAACCGGCATGTGGGCATGGAAGCATCCCCATTCCGACAGCAGCGTAACCTACACCAAGCTTGCAGGCGACGTAAGATTTTTTGATGTGGATTTCGGATACGACGAAAATAAGACCGTTTTGCACAACATAAGCCTTTATGCCGCTCCGGGCGAAAAGGTGGCCTTTGTCGGCGCGACGGGTGCCGGAAAGACCACGATAACCAATCTTATAAACCGTTTTTACGACATTGCCGACGGCAAGATACGCTACGACGGAATCAACATAAATAAGATCAAAAAGAGCGATTTAAGACGTTCTCTCGGAATAGTCCTTCAGGACGTAAACCTGTTTACCGGAACCATTATGGACAATATCCGCTATGGCAAGCTTGACGCGACCGACGAGGAATGTATAGCCGCCGCCAAGCGCGCAAATGCCCACGGATTTATCTCCATGCTGCCGGACGGCTACAACACCGTGCTTTCGGGCGACGGATCGGGACTGTCCCAGGGTCAGCGGCAGCTGCTGTCAATCGCGCGCGCTGCCGTGGCCGATCCCCCGGTTATGATACTCGACGAGGCGACCTCGAGCATCGACACCCGTACCGAGGCGATAGTCCAAAAGGGAATGGATGCCCTCATGCTCGGACGTACCGTTTTTGTAATCGCCCACAGGCTTTCGACCGTACAGAATTCCGACGTTATAATGGTGCTTGACGCCGGAAGAATAATCGAACGCGGTAACCATGAAAAGCTGATTGCCGAAAAGGGAAAGTACTACCAGCTTTACACCGGCGCCTTTGAGCTCGAATAGATTCAACGCCATACAAGCCACAAAATGCACCCGTTTCGGTGCAGCACCCGATATAAAACCCACAAAAAAAGCACCGTCTGTTTTAAAAAACAGACGGTGCTTTTTCATCTTTAAAACTATTTAACTTATGGCAAAGGCCGATAAGCCCCGGCCGATCGCTTAATATAATATATAAAATACCGGCTGTCCGGTTACTGTCGATTATTCGATATCCGAAAGGACGCGGGAAACGATCTCTCCCGCTACCGACGAGCCCGAGCCGCCGTTTTCGACAAAGGCGACAAAGGAATAAGGGTACTTCTCGCTGTCGACAAACCCCACAAACCACGAATGGGCCCGCTTGCCGTTTCCGACCTCGGCGGTGCCCGACTTTGCGCACACCGGCAGATCCCCGAAGCGCGACTGGCCGTACTCCTCGGTTACGTTGCGGCGCATCATTTCGGCCATTTTTTCAGCCGTCTGCTCCTTTATCATGCTGCCGGAATACTCGGTAAAATAAAGCCCCTCCGGTATTCCGAGCGAATTTATAACGCTCTTTATAAGCCTCGGCTCGGCGGCCTTTCCGCGCGCGGCTATGGCGTTCATCATCCGTAACACCGCCTCGGGATTGACAAGATCCTCATGCTGTCCTATCGCCGCCCATGAAAGCTCGGCCGAGCCGTCCTCGGCGGTATTAACGCTGCCCGAAGCCGTTTTTATTCCGTTTACGCTGTGGCTGTCGCACAGTCCGAATTTCTTAGCGTATTTGTAAAGATTTTCGGAGCCGACCTTTTGGGCGAGCTGTGCAAAGGCGCTGTTGCACGAGCCGGAAAGGGCGTCGTAAATATCCACCGTGCCGTGACGGTGCATGCAGTTTATCTCCTGCCCGGCAATTATCGCCTTGCCGTTGCATTCGAAGGTCATGTCAAACAGTCCGTCGACCGTATCTATGGCGGCCGCAAGGGTTACAAGCTTGAATATCGAGCCGGGAGTAAACACGCCCGAAAGCGCACGGTTCATGTAGGCGGCGTCCCCGTCGTCCAAGTCGCCGGGATCGGGCGGATTAAGCGGATCAAAATTCGGGGAGGAGACCATGCATATTATCTCTCCGGTTTTATAATTGCACACAAGCACCGTTCCCTTTGAGCCGGAAAGGGCGTCGTATGCCGTTTCGCACAGCTTTGCATCCACGGTTAAATTAAGTGAGGTCTGTTTATCGGCGAAGGTATAAACGCCGTTTATCACATCATACCCCATAAGACGGTCGGCAAAACGGTTTAGTACCGATGTCCCGATATTGCCCTCGCGGTCGCCCACGACATGCAAAAGCGCCCTTCTTACGGCACGCGTTTCGTTGTAGGTGCGTTTTCCGTCGCTTGAGGAGGCAAGAATCTCGCCGTTGCGGTCGTAAATGTTGCCGGCGGTTAAAACTCCGTTTGTATAAACATGGCTGTTGGGCGCAAACGACACCCATTTTTTTCCGCTTACAAAGAATTTACCGAGGTAAAAGGCCGTACCGGTCACAAGCATTGCGACCAATATAAGTATGGCTATGCTTCTTATTTTTACTCTGTTCACGGCTTCTCCCCCTTATCGGAAAAATCCGAAAGACGCGGCCCGGTGACCGTTTTCGGCTTTTTAAAATACGTCTTGCCGGCGGTACCGAAACCGGAATCGAAGTCGGCGTCAGAGCCGTAATCGGTATCGTAATCCGTATCCGATTCATAATCCGTATCGGTAGTTGTATCGGCAAAGTCTGAAAGCAGACTGTCGGTCTTTTTTTGCAGCTTTATGGCCGGGCTGGCGTTTTGCCGTGTGTCGGTCGCCTTTATAAAGGCCATCATTCCGAAAGCCGAAACTATACTCGAGCCTCCGTTTGACACAAATGGGAAGGTAACGCCCGTAAGGGGCAGTATATCCACCGAACCGAACACGTTGAGCATGGTCTGAAAAGCCAGCATCGAAACGGCGGCGCCGGCTGCTATTACATAAAACGCCGACCGGCCGTTTGCGGCGGACTTTACCGCAAAGACCGCAAGAATTACGATACAGGCTATTGCACAAAGGGCGATTATAAGACCTAATTCCTCGCACACCATTCCGAAAACCAGGTCGGTATCCGAAGCGAAAATGTTTTTAAGCCATCCACGTCCGGCTCCTACGCCGAAAAGTCCTCCGCTCGCCGCCGCCGACATGGTTCTGGTCTGCTGAAAGCCCTGATCGTAGGCATAGCTCCAGGCGTTTCCCCAAAGAGCAAAGCGGTTTGCAATGTAGGGCTTCAGTGAAATGGCCAATATCCCGGCGAATACGGCCGCCGAGCAGTAAAGCGCAACGGCAAATATGCTGCCCGAGCGCAAAAATGATATAACAAGAAAGGTTACGAAGAATATAAGCGCTGCCCCGAAATCCCCCATATAGCAAAGGGCTCCGACGCATATACCGGTAAAAACTATGAATAAAACAAGGTTACGTTTGGCGAGCAATCGGTCAAGGGTCGCCGCTCCGGCGTACACAAAGGCCACCTTTACAAGCTCGGACGGCTGTATCGACACACCGCCTATGTAGATCCAGTTACGGGCGCCGTTTATAAGCACGCCGAAAACCTGCGTTGCCCCGAGAAGTCCTATAGCCGCTGCCGCCGCCGGCCAGCGAATGCGTTTGGCTCTTTTTAAATCCCTTAAACAAAAGCACAAAAGCAAAAACAGCGCAATTCCGGCAACAATTGCCGCAAGCTGCTTAAAAAGTTCCTTCGGAGCCGATGATGCCGCTACCGAAAGGCCGATCGTGGTCAGAAAAAAGGCTATGGTCTCGACCTCAAATCCGACCCTTTTTATCGAACGGTAAAAGATGTAACAGCCCCACATAATAAGGCAAAAGGCCGAAAAAACGATGGGTAAGGCTATGTCAAAATCCGGCCCGGCCGATATTATATGCTGCAAAAGCAGCAAAATCTGAAACTCGGTAAGCATAAGCAGGGTTATGCCGGGTCTTATTCTGCTGCCGGGCTTCGGACGGCGCTGCTTCATTGAGGCCTGCTCGTCGGGAGAAAGCGGACACAGCACCTGAGCCACTCCGCCGAGCGTTACGGTATCGCCGAAATTAACCTGAGCGCTGCCGTCGATTTTCTCGTCGTTTACATATACCCCCGTTTTAGAGTTGGTGTCGTAAATCTTCCAGTTGCCCTTGTCGTCGCGTATAAGGGCCGCATGGTTGCGCGAAACGGTGGGATAATTTATTACTATGTCGCACGAGCGCGAACGGCCGATCTGATTTTCCCAGTGTTTAATCGGATATTTGCGGCCGCTTACCTCGGCAAGATATCCCCAAATTTCGGGAACCGTTTTGCCCTTTAAAAGCGAAACTGCACAGCGCGCCGTAATGACTACCGCCAAAAAAGCGAGCAGCACCCTTGCTATAAGGGTGAACCAGCCGAGAACCCCCTGCTGGGACTCAATAAGCTCGCTTAGCAAAAGACGAAAACCCTCATATTCGGCCGGAATAAATTCCATGCATTTCCCCCCCTTATGTTGCGAAAACTTTGCGGCGCACCTCTTTTTTCGGTATATCGCATAATGGCTTTTTTTGTCCGCAATAACCGTCGAGCGCACCGCGGTTAATATTTTAATCCTTTAGGATTTAAAACAATACCGTTATGTAAATATGACAAAATAACAAAATAACAAGATGACAAAATCCGACAGCACCGGTGTTTTTTAAGCACTTCGTTTTTTGTCCCGCAAAGGGCAAATTCGCTATCTGTTTAAAACGGTATCGTCTGTGTTATAGTCGTACATTGCGGCTATAAGGGCATACCTTGTCCGGCCGTAATTGAGGATCGAATCAAAATTCTCATGATCGTAACCCGTGTCGGGATGGACCTTTTTGTATACGCTTATAAGCTCTATGCACATCCCCGGCTTTGAAAAACGCGACCTGAACCAGTTTTCAAAGCCGCCGCCGTAGCCGTTTACGTCGTTCGAAACCGGGCATCTTTTAAGCGAGCATATGTAGGTCAGGCGGTTTATAAGCGGAATATCGCCGGGGATCGCCCCGTTATATTCATCTCTCCAGTAAACACAGCCGCCCTGTATGTGAAACGACAGCATCCATTCGAAATCGTTTTCCTCGCAAAGGTTCATCAGCGCCTTGGTCTCATCCTCGCTCGCCGCGCTCGGACCTTTGAATTTATAGGTGTTGTAGGAGAGAATCTCGTTGTTTATTTCATCCCACAAAAACGGGAAGTTGCGGTTTAGATCCACTCCGTTGGCATTGGATTTTACCTCCCTTAAAACAAAGGGCTTATAGCTGTCAAACAATACACTGCCGCCGGAGGTCAGTATCTCGCTGCCGTCGGGATTGCAGTTTGGAACAATGTACAGGGTGTATTCGTCAAGCAGATCGCGAATGCTGTAAAAATCGTCGTACATTCCGTCCTCGCTGTAATACTTTTCGGCATACTCCTCAACGCATCTTAAAATATACGAAACGGTTATGTGCTCCCTCGCGTGAATTCCGGCTACCGCAAGGGCTTTTCTCGATCCCTTGCCGAGGGTAAGGAGAAAAATGTCCTTTTTGAGGGCGGTTTTTCCTATGCTTGAAAGGGTTATAAGCTCGGGATATTTTTCGCTGAGGGCGGCTACATTGCCTGACAATTTCGAATAGTTCTCGGGACTTGTATAATCGACTATTCTGCTCTCGGCCGGAAGAGACCATACATAAGGCGCGGTCTCGGCAACTGAGGATTCTTCTTCGAAGGAGGTGCTTTCCGTCTCGCTCGAATAAACGGACTCGGTTTCCTCAAAGGAGTTTTCCTTGCTCGATTCTTCATTTTCGTCGCTGCCCGGCGTTTCATCGACGCTCGACACGGCCGGAACGAAAGGCTCCTCGCGTGACGGGGCGTACGTCGAAGCGGCCAGAACATCGGTCGTTTTTTCTTTCTTTCCGGCCACAACAAAAATCGAAGCGGCGGTAACGGCCGTCAATGCCAAAACGGCGGTTATTTTAAATATAAAATGCTTTTTCATGTATCTCTCCGAGAAATTTTTTACCGGCTATTATCCGCGCTCGATCCTGAAAATATAATCAACCGAAACGGATTTAATGGCCGACTTTATTCGCCGTACAGCGAACACAGCTGCCTTGATTTTTCGGCTATCTGATTCCTTAAACAATCAGGACTCAAAACCTCGATATCGGCGCCGAACTGCATAAGACTCTGAACCAGCCCAAGGCTCATTGCGGCCTTTACATTAAATGTAAAATACCCCGTGTCACTCGGCCGCATGACTATCGAGCTGCCGAAAAGATCGGCCATCGCGTCGGCCGTTTCGTTTTTACATCTTAGGGTCACGGTAACCGTCTCGCCGCCGAAGGCGTTGAAGATTTTGCTTGCATAATCGGCGGTGTCGAAAACATCCCTGTATTCCGAAACCTCGCAAAACGGGCGGCTGTCCTCATCAAGGACGGTTATCTTTTTTATACGGTCTATGCGCAAATGCATAAGATCGTCGTATTTTTCATTGTTGGCCACGACATAGTAGCGGTCGCCCCACCACATCATGGCGTACGGGCTTATTACAAAGGTTTTTTCCCTTAGGGTGCGAATGCCGCTTTTGACCTCGAACCGGTCGTATTTAAGCTCGGTCTTTTTGCTGCCGGCAATTGCGCGGTGCAGCGCGTCGATGGTGTAGTAAATTTCCTCGTTGGCCGCCTTTTTGCGGTGGTCTATGTATATCTGGGAGGCCAGCTCCTGTGCCTGATAAACGCTTACAAACTGCTTTAGCTTGTCGGTAAGCTCAAGACTCTTTTTACGGGTTATAAATCCGGCCGCCTGAACCGCGTCGGTAAGCAGTCGTACCTCGGCGAGCTCGAGAGGGCGCTCGGCCAAGAAAAATCCGGTTTTCGGCACCTTGGTAAAAATTATGTCATAGCCCTTAAGACGGAGCTTTTCGATGTCGCTGTATATTGATTTTCGCTCGGCATAAATGCCGCATTGACCGAGCAGCTCGCATATCTGCACGGCATTTATCGGATGCTCCTCGTCCGAATATCTTTCGAGTATGTCAAGAAGATAAAGAATTTTTACCTTCTGGTCGCGGTTGCCGGCCATGCATTTTTCCTCCTAAAAAAGCCGAATAATACCGAAAAACGGTTTTAAAAAACAAAAATCCCGGTTTTCCCCTATTTTGGGGGCTTTTATCTTTACCTATGATGGTTTTTCTGTTTTATAGCCATGCTTGCGTTAATATCGGCTTTGCCTGTCAGTTTTCGTTTAAAGCCGAATGCCGGCCGGATCTTTTATTGTCAGCCGCATATTTCAAAGCTTTCGATCGAGCTCGCAAGACCGCTTTTTTTGTCGGCCTCGATAATACAGCCGTTTAAAATGCACTCGCCCGACGCGTTTTTAAAGCGAACCGGCAGTTTTTTCAAAAGGGAATCGATGGCAAGCTGAGGCTCGACCCCGAGCACCGAATTCTTCGGTCCGGTCATGCCGAGATCGCTTATAAACGCCGTACCGCCCGAAAGTACCGTCGCGTCGGCCGTTCTTACATGCGTATGGGTCCCGATCACCGCCGTTACCCCCTCGTCAAGATACATCGCGAGGGCCTTTTTCTCCGAGGTTGCCTCGGCGTGCATATCTATAAAAATAAACTGTGCTCCGGCGTCGTGGGCGCGCTTTATCATCGCGTCGGCCGTCCTGAACGGGCAGTCGTTCGGCTGAAGGTAAACCACCCCGAGCAGATTTATAACCGCCGCCGTAAATGAGCCCTTGTCAACAATGCACATACCCTCCCCGGGTGTGCCGGGCGGATAGTTGGCCGGCCTTATTAAAAAGGGGTGGCTTTCCATGTAATCTACAATTTCTTTTCGCCTGAAGGAGTGGTTCCCCCCGGTTATTACGTCGGCACCGGCCGCAAATATACTGTCGGCGCTTTTGGGCAGTATGCCGTTGCCCTCGGCGGAATTTTCACCGTTTACTACCACGAGATCGGCGCCGTATTCTTTTTTTAGCGAGGGCAGACGGTGCAAAAGCATGTCGCATCCGGCCGCACCTACAACGTCCCCTATAAAAAGTGCTCTCAACCGTTTCAGATCCTTAAAACTCAAATTACCGGAATTACCCCGTCCGCCGTCAGCCGTCAGCCGACAATGACAAAATACGGCTTAAAACCGCATAAAACGTGCCTTAACAGCATAAGAGCCGTCGGACTCCGGCAATACCGCTATTATAACACAGCTTACAATATATCGCAAGCACGCATTGAATGGGCCGAAACGGCCGGCCGGACAAAGAGCTTTCGCAAAAACAGACAGGCCTTACCGTGTAGGGAAACATCGCGGACCATATAATCCGGTTTGTATTCGACTGCTGTAAATATTATTTGAGCTTTGGAAACCTCGAATGCTTGCGCTCATTCATAAAGCCCGTTGACCGCCCTGTTTTTACCGTAACAATAACCGACAAACCGTGAAAAGCTACGGACGCCTCGGGAGGGATTGACTTTCCTTCCAAACGGCGAGCAACCTTTCGTGAGACCTCAGGAAAAATCACGTCCGACAACGGATAGAACAGACCATTTAGCCTCGGCCCTTTACCTACCGGGCATAAATGCCAAAGATAAAACGACATAATAAAAACCTTCGTCAAACCGTTCGTCCGATTTTCCTTTTTTATATTGTAAAAAAGGAAAAACCGTATAAAAATCCGCCGTCGGGATCGCTAGGCCAAAATGCACCATGCACCGGCCTTTTTCATCCCGACGGCGGAGCTTTATATTCCGCCATGTTTGGTGTTGCGCCCAACAAACGGCAAACCGCAAAAAACTGCCGCATTGCGCTCCGCTTTACCTATTGCTCAAAGCGGAGCCTGCGGTTTTTCGCCTTCGTACCGCTCGTTCCCCCACCAATTCGGCATTAGCTCCTTTAGGGTTACGGTCTGCCGTTTTTCATAATCCGCCATTAAAAAGGCGGTGGGGAAGGTATGATCGATATAATTCTCCGAATTGCCTCGATTATAGTCGCCGCCGGCACGATAATAGGGTTTGCGGTAGCTTTGATAAAATGGTACTTAAAGCAAGAGCAGCAGAGCGCGGATATAAGACAGCTTAAGGAAGAAAACACGCTTATTTGTTTTGTTCTTTCGGCTTGCCTCGACGGCCTTTTGCAGCTTGGGTGTAATCACACCGTACCGATTGCAAAGGATAAGCTTGATAAGTATTTAAACCAGACGGCACATAAATAAAAAAATGCCGGACGATAAACCCGGCCGATTTTAAAAATGACAATCTGTTTTCCTCCTTTTGGCCCCGTTGAAAGTTGCCGCTTTTAACGGGGTGTTTTTCTTTTTGAATGGGGAAAAGCCCACGAAAATTCGTGGATTTTTCGTGGGTAAAAAACGAAAAACCGCTTATTTAAGCGGTTTTTCAGCAATTTGGCGGAGAAATGGGGATTCGAACCCCAGATACGGTTGTAGCCGTATACACGATTTCCAATCGTGCTCCTTCGACCAGCTCGGACATTTCTCCGTTTATAAGGTCAAATACCAAAAATAAATATTGATATTAACCGGCAGCACTAAAGCCTAAAAACGCTTCTGACTGCGTTGCCGTAATATTATACATAATCGCAAGCGAAAAATCAAGCCCCCTTTTTTGATTTTTTAAAAATTGCCGCCTTTAAAAAACTGCCGCGTAAAATTTTGTTTACATACCGAAAAAGTGCTTGTATATTGCGGTGCTCTGGTGTATACTACACCCAATTTAAGGATCCGGTTTTAAATCAAATCTAAAAAGCACGGCTTTGCACTTAATGCACGGCAAAAGGAGTTTTTGGAAAATGAGCGAAAAAAAGAGAAGTCAGACGGCGGAGAAAACACGCAAAATTATAATATCGGCGCTGTTTGCGGCGCTTTGCTGTGTCGCCACCATGGTTATACAGATCCCCTCGCCGACAAACGGATACGTAAATCTCGGCGACTGCTTCGTTTTGCTGTCGGGCTTTGTTCTCGGCCCGGTGTACGGCACCCTTGCCGCCGGTGTTGGCTCGGCGCTGGCCGATCTGCTTTCGGGCTACGCATATTACGCCCCGGGTACCTTTGTTATAAAGGCGGCGGTGGCCATAGTTGCCTGCCTTATTTTTAAAGCGCTTTTTGCCGCCGGGAAATATAAAATATTAATGAGGATTATAGCGTCGCTTTGCGGCGAGATCGTAATGGTTATAGGTTACTTCGGCTACGCCGCCCTCATCCTCGGCAACGGACTGTCGGCTTTAAGCGGAGTACCGAGCAATCTTGTCCAGGCCGCCGCCGGAATTATAGGCGCCGTGCTGCTGGCCGAGGTATTTGATCGGGTGCATATAGCCGAAAATTTTATAAAGTAGCTTTTAAATTATAGTTGTTCTTAGCATGGGTATCCTATGTTTAAAGTGCGGTGGGAACATCCGGAAAATTAAAACCGGACAGCCCAATAATCGTCAGTCAGGACGGCTTGACCAGAATTCCGGCTAATAATCCGTAAGCCTGACATTAAGGGAGAGGTAAAACAAAAATGAGGATTGAAAGAATTATTGCAAGCGAATGCGGAGCGCATCTCGACAGTAACGTCTACACGGGCAAGGGAACCGACGATACCGAGGTGTTGCAGAAAATACTTGACCGGGCCGACGGGGAAAATGGCGGTGTGCATCTTGTTATGGACGGAGCAGCGCTTATAAAGGGACTGAAGCTTCGCTCAAACACCACCATAGAATGTTTAAGCAAGGATTGCGGATTTTATCTTGCCGACAATTCCGACTGCCCCGTTGTAAAAAATGCCGACGAGATCCGCGAAGGGGTGGTAAAACAGCGCAACATAAGGCTTATAGGGGGAACCTACAATCAAAACTGCGCTCATCAGATACACAGCGTTAAATTCGACGACGATCATGGATTTTTCAAAAACTGGGGAATACCCGGATTTGCTCCGTCGAGCGACTGCGTGGTTGCGTTAAGATTTGTAGGGGTCGAAAATCTTGAGATAAAGGACATTGTTATCCGCGACCAGCGGACCTACGCCGCACTTTTTGCCAACTGGAAAAATATCACCATAGAAAATACCTCCATAGAGCTGCCCGGACGGGTCCACGGACAAAATCAGGACGGCTTCCACTTCTTCGGACCGGGTCAGTTCCTTAATATGCGCAATGTCCGCGGCTGCACAAGCGACGATTTTATCGCTTTAGCCCCCGACGAGTCGGACGGAAAATCCGCAATTACCGACGTGCTTATAGACGGCGTTACCCTTGACGACGCCGACCAGGCCATAAGAATGCTCGTTCAGCACAAGGGCTTTCTTGACCGGGTGCTTATACGCAACGTTACCGGCACCTACCGTTCTTACGGCTTTTTCATAAACCCGTTTTTCAACACCGGAGTGGACGAAAACGGCGGCTACGGCAACATAACGATCGAAAATGTCAATCTCCGCTCAACTGCCATAGACTACGACTACACCGAGCCGTTTTTGTTCCGTGTGGGCGGACATATGCGCTCGCTGACCCTTCGGAATATCGAGCATTATCACCCGGTAGATCATCGCTATCTTGTGGATCTGGGATTGCAGTATTACATGGACGACGTTAAAAAGAACAGTCCGACCGTAATCGATTCCCTAACGGTTGACGGACTGCACACGGCCGAAAATTCGCCCCTTTCGCGCGACACCGATTACATAAGGGTAAAGGACTGCACCGTAAAAAATCTCACCGTCCGCAATGTAAACATCGAACGCACAGAAGAAGTGGGCACGGGCGGCAATCTTTTAAGCCTTATTGATTCCGCAACGGTCGAAAATCTTGATATTTCATCGGTTTCGGCACAAAAGCTGTCGGGATTTATAAAATGCGACGAGGGCAGTACCGCCGAAAACCTTACCGTAAACGCAGTTACAATCAAAAAATAATTTTTATCGAAATTCGCCGGACAATATCGGCTTTTAAAGACCGATATCATCCTGATAACGTTGGAACGCCCTTAGCAAGAAAGGCAATTTTTAAGAGCAACCGGCGAAAAAGAAGAAAATGCAGGCATGGCCTTGGAGGTCACGCCTGCTTTTTTCTGTTTGTTACGGGTTTTTACGGTACAAAATTCTATGCTCGTATAACAGCAAAAATCAAAACCGAATTTAGGCAAACGAAGATCGAACCTCGTTAGTTTAAGGCTTTTGCAAGCAGACGAACCTTTTCCTTCTTGGCAAAAGTCACGGAGGAATCGGCCTCTTCGGTGAGGCCCCACTCGTTTTCCAGCAGGTCGATGATTCTGTCGTAGGTCTTTGCGGCGTTGGCATAGTCGCCCATGATCTCATAGATATCCGCAATTGCCATGAGCGAATCCTGAAATCTGGGGCGTTTTGTATCCTTTGCAAAGGCTTTGCTATAGATGGTGACGGCCTTTTTGTAGTCGGCCTTGCCGGCGTAGTATTGTGCGGCCTGGAATAAAACGGCGTCATTGTCCGGCTGCTCTGCAAGCATGTCCTGTATGATCTTATCTCCTAAGGCCTCGTCAAAACGGGCAAGGGCGATATAGGCAGGATAAACCCTTTTCATGACAGGATCCGCTTTTTCCAGAGTACAAAAGTGTTCCAGCAAGCGCTCCGCTTCGTCGGCTCTGCGGTCGGCAATCAGATTATCCAGCAAATACATATACGGCAGCTCGACGTTGGGATTATTCTCTACAAGCTCCTGATAAAACAGGATAGCTTTTTTATGATTGGCCTCGTTCCAGTCACGGGCAGCATGGTTATCCGTTTTGTTCAGAATCCATTGGCAGTTCTTTTCATTCGGCGTACGGCAAATCGCCTCCTTCGCGTAACGGGAGGCCTTTTGCGCTTGCGCGTTCATGCGGTGCCAGTAGAGATAAGCGATCAGTTCGGTTGCCCGTTTGTGATATTTAGGGTCATCCAGCTTAGATTGCAAAAAGTCTTCAAACTCCCGAGAAATATCTGCCGGCAACTCTTCCTCGGCGTCCATTCGGTTCTCGATTCGGTTAAGTTTTTGTTCCGTCGTCAAATCGAACAGGTCATCAATTGAAACGCCGAAGATCTCCGCCAAAAGAGGAAGGGTGGTGATGTCGGGCAGCGCCGCCGAATTTTCCCATTTGGACACCGATTGCGCCCCAATCCCAAGTTTTACCGCTAACTGTTCTTGCGTAAGTCCCGCCTTAAAGCGCAATTGCCTGATTTTCTTTCCCAGTTCCATCGTACCTACCTCCGCAAAAAGTTTTTATTAAGCATGTTATGGTTAAGCAATCGGTGGATTAACACTTTTTGCTTACAGCCTAATGATACAGCGGCGATTCTTAAAATACAATAACGCAAAACGCAAGTTCTCTCGCCTGTCGGTGGAACAAAAACCGGAAAAGGAGTTTTTTGGGAGAAGTGTTTTCTTCCGACGTTTTGTTTTTCATAAAAAATAAATGCGTTTTGTACCCGGCCGCCGCCTTTTCTTAAACGTTTTAAAACGCTAAAGCACCTTGACAAAAACCTAACAAAGTAGTATTATTTATGATGCAGTATTGTAATGCGGCGGATTTTATGCGCCTGTTTTTCGGACGGCTTATTCTTGTCCGATAAACAGCTTTGGCACTGATTGATCCAAAACGGCAATATTACTCTTTTTCAGCGGGTATAACCGTGGCCCGTTAGCGGGCGATAAATCTACTTTGACATCTTTTTACGCCCGGTACAACGGTTAATATAAAGGAGGTGCTTACAACAATATGCACTGGATGCAAATAGCGGCAGGCTTTGCTGTCGGCGCCCTGGTCTTCGGTATCATTTGCTTTTTGCTCGGAATACGGCACCGTAAGAACAAGGCGGAATCGATAATCGGCTCAGCCGAACAGGAATCAAAACGAATTTTGAATGACGCGCTAAAAAACGCGGAGGCCAAAAAGAAGGAAACCATTCTTGAGGCCAAGGACGAAATCCACAGATTAAGAAACGAATCCGACAAGGAGCTTCGTGAGCGCAGAAGCGAGGTACAGCGTCAGGAGCGCAGAATTCAGCAAAAGGAAGAGACTCTCGACAAAAAAATCGAAAATCTCGAGCACAAGGACGAAAAATTAACCCAGAAACTAAAGGACGCCGAACGCCGTCTTGCCGAGGCTGAGGACGTAAAAAAGAGCCAGTTCGATATGCTTGAGAGAATATCGGGACTGACCAAGGAACAGGCAAAGGATTATCTTTTAAAATCGCTTGAAACAGAGCTCGATCACGACAAAGCGGTGCGCATAAACGAGTATGAGCAGCGTTTTCGCGACGAGGCTGAGGAAAAGGCAAAGGAGATCATCTCCCAGTCTATACAGCGCTGTGCAGCCGATCATTCATCCGAGGTCACAATCTCGGTGGTGCCGCTGCCCAATGAAGATATGAAGGGTCGTATAATCGGCCGTGAGGGACGTAATATCCGCTCGCTCGAAACGGCGACCGGGGTCGATCTTATAATCGACGATACGCCCGAAGCAATAACGGTATCATGTTTTGATCCCGTACGGCGCGAGATTGCGCGTCTTGCCCTTGAAAAGCTCATTGCCGACGGACGTATACACCCCGCCCGCATTGAGGATATGGTCGAAAAGGCCAGCCGCGAGGTTGAGCAGACCATTAAAAAGGAGGGCGAAAGGGCCGTACTTGAGCTTGGTATACATAATATGAATCCCGAGCTTGTACGTCTTATCGGTAAGCTTCATTACCGCACCAGCTACGGACAGAATATACTTAACCACTCCATGGAGGTGGCTTATCTTTCCGGTCTTATGGCGGCCGAGCTCGGCGCCGACGTCACCCTTGCACGCAGGGCCGGAATATTGCACGATATAGGCAAGGCGCTCGACCATGAGATGGAGGGCTCGCATGTCCAGCTCGGTGTTGAGGTTGCCCGCCGCTATCGCGAGAGCGAGCAGGTAATTCACGCAATTCAGGCTCACCACGGCGACGTTGAGACCAAGACCCTTATCGCCTCGATAGTACAGGCGGCCGACGCCATTTCGGCGGCGAGGCCGGGCGCGAGAAGAGAGAACATCGAAAACTACATAAAGCGCCTTGAAAAGCTTGAGGAAATAGCCAACGACTTCGACGGAGTCGAGCAGTCCTACGCCATTCAGGCCGGCCGCGAGGTCCGTATTTTGGTCAAACCCGAGGTCGTATCGGACGACAGGATGGTCATTATGGCCCGCGATATTGTCAAGCGGATAGAAAATGAGCTTGATTATCCGGGTCAGGTCAAGGTCCACGTGATCCGCGAAAGTCGTGCGATAGACTACGCGAAATAGGCGGAATATCGCCAAAAACGATCCGTGAGTAAACACCGGAATAAGGCTTTTCGCCGTCCGATGCCGGATCAGCGCTTTTGGCGGCAAATATTGCGGCATTTTTCGGCGCGGATTTGCACGTTGCAAAATAATGCTTTGCAAAAATCACGCTTTGCCGATAGATTGGCCGCAAGCTTATATGCTGCCGATACTTAAGCTGCAAGCTGCTCATTGCAAAATTATGCGGATAAAAATTTAAGATTAATTACAGCAGACACACCGTTTCGATTGCAGATTATATCGAAACGGTGTGTTTTTTTATCTTTTTCCTGTTCCTGATGCTGCTTACCGCTAAAATCCGCCGGGGTTTTCACGCGAACGGACTTGTTTTCAAAAAGGAAACTTCGGACATGAGCCCGGTCTGTTTATTTACAATGCAGTTATTTTCATTTGCAAAAGGCCCTTTCAAATCGGCAACAAAAATTACGAAACGCAAAAGATTGCGTTTATAAAAACCGTTGCGCCCTTTTAAAAACCTGTGCCTCCGGCCGTTTTTTTGCGAACATCCGCTTTTTTCTTTTTGGCTGAAAGGCCTTGCATGCATATGGCTTTATAAGCTTTTTGCAGCGCGAAAACGCTTTAATTTAAAGTCGGTTGTTTGTTCTTTGTCGTATCTGATATCGTTGTTCCTTACAAGGCAAATCCCTCCCGGCAACGACAAACCCTCTTAACGGGCAAAACCCGTTTTGTATCGACAAAAAGCATAAAAGCCGTTTTTGAAGTAAAAGCAGTTTTGAAACTATCCCAAAATAACGTCCAGCGCCATCATCACGCAAAAGCCGAGGGCGAAAAATACCGTACCGACGCCCTTTTTGCCCTTTGCGACCTCGGGAATGAGCTCCTCAACCACAACATACACCATTGCACCGGCGGCAAAGCTTAAAAAATACGGCATTGCCGGCACGACAGCCTCTGCCGCCGAGATTGCAAGCAGTGCGCCTATCGGCTCCACTATTCCGGAGGCGGTCCCTCCCCAAAATGCCCTCGCTTTTGAGCGGCCCTTCGCTTTGAGCGGCATTGAAATTATCGCCCCTTCGGGAAAGTTCTGTATTGCAATGCCGAGAGAAAGCGCAAAGGCCGACGCCAGCGGAACGTTTCCCGACAAATAACCGGCATACACCACCCCTACCGCCATCCCCTCGGGGATGTTGTGCAGTGTCACCGCCGGGATCATCATGGCAACCCGATGTCTTTCGCCCCCAGCAGACTTAGTTTTATGCCTTTCGGAATACAGCCGGTTTATAATACGGTCAATTGCCAGAAGGCCGAAAATGCCGAGAAAAAATCCGGAGCACGCCGGAATTACGGCCAAAGCACCCATATTTGACGACTGCTCTATCGACGGAATTATAAGGCTCCACACCGAAGCCGCCGCCATAACTCCCCCTGCAAAGCCGTTTAACACACAGCCTATTCCCTCGCCGAGATTTTTCTTCATAATAAAAACGCACGCTGCGCCGAGCGTCGTACCGACAAACGGAATCAGCACCCCTGAAATCACCTGCATTTACTTTTCGCTCCTTACATGGCTTTGTATTTTTAAGAGCTTTAAGCGCCGCGCCGGACGAGGATAAGCCGACCGGAAAACGTCAAGGCATTTTCCGCCGTGCACCTTATATTCGGTGCAGCACAAATTTTAAACAGCTACGACATGTCCGTTTTTTCGGTATAAAGTATGCGGCCTTAATCCGTCATATCTAAGCATAAAATCCAGCTTTTTCGGATTTAACGTCGGCTGTAAAAGCTCTTTTATATATCGGCGGTTTAAGCGGCGAATTCCGGATTTTTAAAAATCCAAGGCACGAAAAACATCTTATAATATGCAATGCGCACGGCTTTTAAAAGTATCAACTTGCCGCCGCAAAACCGCAACTGTTACCTTTACATACTATGAACGCGTAAAAAAAGTGTACCGAAACACAAGCTATGACCGAAACAAAAGTCCCTCCGAACCGGCGGTAAATCACCCGAAAAACCGTCATTTTATATGCTTTGCGGAGAGATTGAAGACAACATGCGCGGCAAACACCCGCAACCGCAAACAAAACTGCCGTTACAGGTGCATTTTTATCATGTGCCCATATTACAGGGATGAAAAATATAAAAGTGTCGACAAAATATCGTGAACGATATAGTATCTAATAAATCTTTAAATAATTGCCGTAAAGCGGGGCGAAGAATTTTATAGACTTTTGTCAGAAAGGGAATTTATGTCCGAGTATATAACAAAAAAAGCCGAAAGCCCTTTAATACATACAAAGGGCTTTCGGCTTTTGGCGCACCCGGCGCGATTCGAACGCGCGACCTTCCGCTTAGGAGGCGGACGCTCTATCCGGCTGAGCTACGGGCGCATGTCAAGCTTTTATCTTGATTTTTCCGGCAGAAAAGAGTATATACCATATATCGCTTTGTGTCAAGGCTGTTTTTGGAACTTAAGGCTTTGTCTTGTAGGTTTACAATAGAAGTGTTACAAAGGATAAAAAGAGCAGAGAAGCACGGACATAAGGCAGCCCAAGGAAGAAAACACGCTTATTTGTTTTGTTCTTTCGGCTTGCCTCGACGGTCTTTGGCCTTTTGCGGCTCGGGTGTAACCACACCGTACCGATTGCAAAGGATAAGCTCGATAAATATTTAAACCAAACGGCACATAAATAAAAAATGCCGGACGATAAAACCCGGCCGATCTTAAAAATGACAATGCCGCTTTCCTCCTTTTGGCCCTGTTAAGAGCTGCCGCTTTCAACGGGGTGTTTTTCTTTTTATAAGGAGAAAAACGCGGGGAATTTCGTGGATTTTTCGTGGGTGAAAAACGAAAAACCGCTCGAAATCAAGCGGTTTTTCGGCGATTTGGCGGAGAAGGAGAGACTCGAACTCTCGCGCCGGTTACCCGACCTACGCCCTTAGCAGGGGCGCCTCGTCACCAACTTGAGTACTTCTCCATTGATAATCGCTTAAAAAATATTTTATTGTTCCCCGAAAGACACAAAATCTTAACGGGTGTAATAGATATTATAACGACAGCCGGGCGTATTGTCAAGAATTTTTTAATAAAAAGGATCGATCCGTAAAATAAAAGTTTAAAAACCAACCGTACGGTGCCCGGTCGGCAAAAACCTTAAGGTTTACCGGAGTGATTAAAACCAGACATAAAACCGCAAACGGTCAGATTTACGTCCGTTTATCCGCTCATCGGCAGACCGCTGCAGCATGGCGCGATCTGCCGTAAGCATTTTCGTTTTTTATTCTGTACCGTGCGTTTTGCGCGTTTTTACACGCTTGATTACCGTATGCGTTTACCGCCCGTTTATCCGGTTTTATGCAAAAAACGCATCGTGCGCGGCCTGTACGGCGCGGTCGGCGTCCTTAGCCGAAATCAGGACCGATATTTTTATCTCGCTTGTCGATATCATCTTGATGTTGATATCATTGGTGTAAAGCGCCTCAAAAAGGGTTGCGGCAACGCCGGGGTGGGTCTCCATTCCGGCGCCGACGATCGAAACCTTCGCAACATCGGCGTCGTAGCAAAGATCCTTATAGCCGAGGGAATCCTTCATGTCGCGTATGGCGCCGAGAGCCTCATCGCTTTGATCCTCGCTTACGGTAAAGGCAATGTCCTTGGTGCCGTCGCGTCCTACCGACTGTAAAATTATATCGACATTTATCTTTTTAGCGGCCAAAACCGAAAACACCTTGTAAGCCATACCGGGGGTGTCCTGTATGCCGATTATTGATATATGAGCCGCATGGTCGTCCTTCGCGACGCCTCTTATAAGCAGTTTTTCCACCTTCGTTACCTCCTTGACCTTGGTGCCTTCTACCCTTTCGAGGGAGGACAGCACCTCTAAATTCACACTGTATTTTTTTGCGAGTTCAACCGAGCGGTTATGAAGCACCTGTGCACCGAGGGTAGCGAGCTCCAGCATTTCGTCAAAGGTTATCTCGCTTAATTTTCTTGCGTTTTTGACCTTGCGCGGATCGGCCGTGTATACCCCGTCAACATCGGTGTATATCTGGCATAAATCGGCCTTCAAAACGGCCGCTATGGCCACCGCCGTGGTGTCGGAGCCGCCCCTTCCGAGGGTTGTAATATCGTCGTATTTGTTTATTCCCTGGAACCCGGCAACCACAATGATGTTATGACGGGCAAGCTCGGAATTGAGCCGTTCGGTATCGATTGAGCGGATTCTGGCCGCCGAATGGTTGGCGTTGGTCTTCATTCCTATTTGCCATCCGAGCAGCGATACGGCCGGAAAACCGAGCTTTTGAATGGCCATCGCCAGCAGCGCCGCCGACATTTGTTCGCCGGCCGTAAGCAGCATGTCAAGCTCCCTTTTACTGGCCTTGGGATTTATTTCGGCCGCCTTTTCGAGCAGCTCGTCGGTGGTGTCGCCCTGGGCCGATACCACAACCACTATGTCGTTACCTTCCTTATAATAGTCGGTAACACGTCTTGCGACGTTTTCTATTCTTTTAGCGTCGGCGACCGAGGTGCCGCCGAACTTCTGGACGATCAGCATAAAAATATCCTCCGGATCAGTATATCTAATCAGTTGACATATAGGTTAATCACACATGCGAAGCATGGCGATAGGCTCAATGTGAAGCGATGCGGATTTGAGCTTTTCCTTTGTAATCCCTTCCTTTTCGGGCAATGTTATAAAAGCCAGCTCGTGCGGCGGCGCGCTTTCGGCACGAACGAAGGTCACATTGCCGAACAGCTTTTTCACAAGCTTTTCGGTCGATTCAAGATCGGCTGCCTTTGCCCGTATGAAGAAGCGCGACACGGCCTCATCCTGGTCGGTCACATAATCGGGACGACCCTCGTCCCAGTAGAGGTATTTCCTCGCCTTTACATGCTTTATACAGTCTATAACATCGGCGACGACGGCGCTTGCGGTAGGCATTTTGCCGGCTCCGCGGCCGTAGAACATAACGTCTCCCGTTGCGTTTCCGCGAACCATTATGGCGTTGAATACGTCATCTACGGTGGAAAGCTGGCTGTTTTTGCTTACAAACATCGGCGCGACAAGGCACTGTATATGCTCATCGTCCACCTTTTTGGTCTGTCCTATCAGCTTTATAACGCATCCGCATGCGTCGGCATAGGCAACGTCGATGCCGGTTATACGGCGGATCCCTTCGGTTTGCACCTGGGCAGGATAAACATGGCGCCCGAATGCAAGGGAGGCTAAAATGCAGATCTTACGGCAGGAATCGTGCGCGTCTATATCGGCCGACGGATCGCGCTCGGCGTAGCCCAATTTCTGAGCCATGGAAAGGGCAGCCTCAAAGCTCATTCCCTCTTTAAACATCTTGGTCAGAATAAAATTGGTGGTGCCGTTTAATATTCCTATAATTTCAATCAGATCGTTGGCGGCAAGGCACTGGGAAATAGGACGGATTATCGGTATTCCGCCGCCGACGCTCGCCTCAAACAAAAAGTTTACGTTTTTATCCCTTGCTATTTTAAGCAGCTCGCCACCCTTTGCGGCCACAAGCTCTTTATTCGAGGTTACAACGCTTTTTCCTGCCAGAAGGCAGCGCTTTACATAATCGTACGCCGGATTGAGTCCGCCCATTACCTCGACCACAACGACTATTTCGGGGTCATTTAAGATGATGTCAAAATCCTTTATGAATTTGTCGGCATAAGGGAGCTCGGGAAACTCCCTTAAATCGAGGATATATTTTATATCCATATCCGCCCCGGCTTTTTCGATTATCCCGTCGTGATTTCGCGAGAATACCTCAACAACGCCCGAGCCGACGGTTCCGTGTCCCATAACCGCGATTTTATACATAATAAGCCATAATGCCCCTTTTTACCCGCGGAGAACTTTAAAACCGCGATTTTTCAGTGCCTTTTAACTCTTTCGCGCCGGTATATTTTGTCCGGCCGCATAAAATTAAAAAGCCCGGTGCCCCGGTCGCCGCGAAAAAAGCCCGAAGATAAGGGTCCTTCACGGAGACCAAGTGTTGCACGTGATAGTTAATTATACATCTTATCCATTGTCAGTTCAAGTTTTTTTTGAAAAGGCGCCTTGTAAAGTTTGCGGTTTTGTTTTCAGCGTACTTGACGTGAGGAAACGTCGGGTATATAATTCATATGTCAGGTCGGAAAAGCGTTAATTATGTTATTCGGTCTTCCGACGGTATCTTTTCTTTTTATTAAGGAGTTAGATGGTTATGAAAATGTGTCCCAAATGCAATACCGTGGTTGACGACGCCGCTGCTTTTTGCCCCGTATGCGGAGTCCCCTTTGCGGCCGCTCAGCCCAATGCACAACAGGCTCAGCCCCAACCCCAGCCTCAGGCACAGCCCCAAGCTCAGACCCCTCCTCAGCCTCAGCCGGTTTATGCAGGGGCGCCGCAATATGTCCCGGTAGTTGATATTTACGATCACACCGCCGATTTCGACAAGAAGGATATTTCCGACAATAAGGTCTACGCCATACTTTTGTACCTTGCCGGAGTTGTCGGAATAATTATCGCTCTGCTCGGCGCTAAGGATTCGCCCTATGTGTCCTTCCATCTTCGCCAGGCCATGAAATTTCTTGCGGTCGATATTCTTCTGGGCATAGTCGGGGTACTGCTTTTTATCCTTATTATTCCCATAGCGGTCGCTGTAAGGGCACTGTATGTCTGGACCCTTATTATTCTCATAGCGGTCGCTGTAATGGAGATAATTCTTTTTGTTATAAAGATAATCTGCTTCTTCCAGATCTGCAACGGCAAGGCCAAGGAGCCGGCAATAATAAGAGGTCTCGGCTTTTTGAAATAAAGGCGGAAAAGTATAATAAAGGTTAAAACCATGAATAAGATTAAGGTGTGACGGACGGTAGAATCGGCAGGTTTTTAAAGGCCGAGAGACCCGCGGGCGAAAGGTTGCATCCGGACATATCCCGGCGTTTGGTTTTCTTCCGGACCGCCGGGATTTTTATGTCTGCAGAGTACTTTGCTTACTATCCGTCCGTAGAATCGGTAAGGAGCCGGGTACCATGAGCTTCCGAATCACAAATATTTTATTTAAGGCAGTGCGTGAAGCCCTCCGCCTCAAAACCGAATGCGGCTTACACACTACATTATATGAGAAACCGATGAGACCTCCACATATTATATTACCGTTTGTTTCTGCCTTCAGTGTTACGGTTGTCTGATGTCCGTTTCGCCCTGCGGCGCGCATTTTAAAAAAGACCGGCTGTGTGCATATATGGTCGTCGGTGTATCGGCGGTGCTTAAGGCTTTTAAGAGGGTAAGGGCAAAGCGGTTTTCGTTTAAGGCGACGGTTCGGATTTATTTTTGCTCGCCTTGCCCTTGGTTACTACAAACAAATAGTCATCTTTAACGTCGGGTAAATTTATGATTTAAACAGAATTTGCAAAAAGCGGCGAAAATAGACTTGCTTTTAAAGGAAAAAACACTTAAACTGTAATTACCGATTTCTTTAATGCTTTTGTTTTGGAGGTGCGGATGTTGACGGGGAGCGGTTACCTGCTTTGCGAATTAATCATGCCTTCATCACACCCGAGCGCATTCTGCACATTCGGTGCATCATTGGGAGCAAGGGTAAAAGCGACAGCCTCGGCAGGATTGCAGCATCATGCGGCCTTCGCGGATGTGTCGGATCGCCCGGAGGAGTGCGCATATATAAGTGTATAAAAACGCAGTTTGAAAAAAGCTGCGTTTTTTTATTTTGTTTTATTTTTACAGGGATTCAAAAAGCGGTATTCGGCAGCGGTGCTCAATTTACAGCGGCCGATCTAAAAATGCTTTTTGTTCCGGATGAAAAGTAAAAATCCGAATTTTGAAAACAATTACAAGCGGCACAAATAGGCCAAACAGAAAGGACGAAACAAAAGGTGAAAAGGGTAATAATCGTAATGGGCAGCGACAGTGATCTTCCGGTGGTAAAGGGCGCGGGGGAGGCGCTTGAAACTTTCGGAATAGAATACGAATACCGTGTTTTGTCGGCGCACAGAACCCCTCTTGCAGCGGCCGAGCTTGCCGAAAATGCTGCCTCAAACGGCATAAAATGCATAATCGCGGCGGCCGGAAAGGCGGCTCATCTTGCCGGGGTGCTGGCCTCTTATACCACATTGCCGATTATAGGAATACCGGTTAAATCCTCTACGCTCGACGGCCTCGATTCCCTGCTGTCGACCGTCCAGATGCCCAAGGGCATACCGGTTGCAACGGTGGCTATTGACGGGGCGTATAACGCAGGAATCTTGGCGGCCGAGATCATCGCCCTTTCGGATGAAAACGTCGCCGCGTCTCTTCTTAAAATGCGTAAGGATATGACGGCCGAGGTACTCAAAAAGGACGAAAAAGTGCGCATGGGGGATATCGGCGACTGATTTGCGCGAAACGCTGCGGGACGTAAAGGTGTACCCCCCTACCCGTAATAAGGCAGCCTGTATCCCGGCTTTACCGGACGGATATTATTTGTATACTAAGCGATCTAAATAAAAATTAAAGGAGAATTGAGAATGCAAAAACTCGAACAGCTTTATGAGGGCAAGGCAAAAAAGGTCTACAAAACCGACGATGAGCGCTACTACATAGTCGACTACAAGGACGATGCCACAGCCTTTAACGGCCTTAAAAAGGGAACGATAATCGGCAAGGGCGCCGTTAACAACAGGGTGACCAATCTGCTTATGCAGATGCTGGAGGAAAACGGCATACCCACACATTTTGTAAAGGAGCTGTCGGATCGCGAAACGGTGGTTAAAAAGGTACGGATTATTCCTCTTGAGGTAATAATCCGCAACGTTGCGGCCGGTTCGATGGCCAAAAGGCTCGGCGTTGAGGAGGGACACGCGCTCCTTTGCCCGGTGCTTGAGTTCTCTTACAAGGACGACGCTCTGGGCGACCCGATGATAAACCGCTATCATGCCCTTGCAATGGGCTATGCCGACGAAAAGCAGCTTGACCTTATAACCGACTATTCTTTTAAAATAAATAAGCTTCTTACCGATTATTTTAAAAAGATAAATATAGAGCTGGTTGATTTCAAGCTGGAATTCGGTCTTACCGACGACGGAAAGCTGGTGCTGGCCGACGAGATTTCGCCCGACACCTGCCGTTTTTGGGACGCGACGACCCACGAAAAGCTGGATAAGGACCGTTTCCGCCGCGATCTCGGCAACGTCGAGGGAGCATACGGCGAAATACTGCACCGTCTTTTCGGAGACAACGAATAAAAAAGATAAAAACGGCCGGTCACCGGCCGGGCAAAAGGGATGTTTTCGTTTTTATTATTCATCTGTATCTGTTTGCCCGGCCAAACGGCCGACCGACAGATTGATTAACCGAATAACAGGTTGATTGATTAACTGACTGACCTATTGTCGTTATCCTTATCTTTCAAGGGTCGGGATAACCGTATAAAGCCTTTATTCACTACACAAAAGATAAGGAGTTTTTGTTTTGTCCGGATTACATGAAGAATGCGGAGTTTTCGGTATTTATTCGCCGGAAAGCTACGACATAGCCACCGATACATATCATGCGCTTTACGCATTGCAGCACCGCGGACAGGAAAGCTGCGGTATTGCCGTAAACGACGCCGGTGTATTTTCCTCATATAAGGATGTGGGCCTTGTCGGCGAGGTATTCACCCGCGAAAAGCTCGACCGCATAGGAAAGGGGAGCATTTCGATAGGCCATGTGCGCTACGCCACCACAGGCCATCGCTCAAGGGAAAACGCCCAGCCGCTGGTTATAAACCATATAAAGGGCAGCTTTGCCGTTTGTCACAACGGAAACCTTACAAACACGTCCGCTTTACGCGAGGAATTGGAGCTCGGCGGCGCCATATTCCACACCACGAGCGACACCGAGGTAATAGCCTACATAATTACCAAGGAAAGGCTTGCCGCCCCGTCGATAGAGGAGGCAATCTGCTCGGCAATGTCCAAAATAAAGGGGGCTTATTCCCTTGTTATGATGTCGCCGAAAAAGCTCATCGCCGCAAGGGACCCTTTCGGATTCAGACCCCTTTGCATTGGCAAAATGGGCGATAAATATGTGTTCGCTTCCGAAAGCTGTGCTCTTGACAGTATCGGGGCCGAGTTTATTCGCGACGTCGAGCCGGGCGAGCTTGTAATCGTTGATAAAAACGGCCTCAGGAGCAACCGTACTCATTGCGGCAAGGAAAAAAGCGCGCTGTGCGTTTTTGAATTTTTGTATTTTGCACGGCCGGATTCGGTAATAGACGGCGCGAGCGTTCATGTCGCCCGTCGAAAAGCAGGCGAGCTGCTCGCCATGGAGCATCCAATCGACGCCGACGTTGTTGTAGGAGTTCCCGATTCCGGACTTGACGCCGCACGCGGATACGCCGCTTATTCGGGGATCGAATGCGGCATAGGCTTTATAAAAAACAAGTACATTGCCCGCACCTTTATTCAGCCCACCCAAAAACAGCGCGAGGATGCGGTCCGCATAAAGCTGAACCCCATATCGGCCACCGTAAAGGGAAAACGGGTGGTGCTTATTGACGATTCGATAGTCAGAGGAACGACCGCGCGGTGTATTGTAAAGCTTTTAAGGGAAGCAGGAGCCACCGAGGTTCATATGCTTTCCTCCGCTCCGGCCTTCCTTAATCCGTGTTATTTCGGTACCGATATCGATTCAAGGGACAACCTTATCGCCTGTAACCATACGGTGGAAGAGACGGCCGAAATAATCGGCGCCGATTCGCTCGGATACTTAAGCCCCGAAAGCGTTGTAAAAATAGCCGAGGGCTGTTCGCGCGGCTTTTGCGCCGGCTGCTTTACCGGTAAATATCCGGTACCGGAGCCCGAGGCAAGGCAAAAATACAAATTCGAGCAAAGAATAAAGCCGTAAATCGGTTTTTGAAATTTGAAATTCGGTGCCGCCGAAACGGTGCTTTACAAAGGAAAAAGGCGATAGTCGAAAATGCAAAGAAAAACTGTCGTTACATTAAATAAAACAATGGTTTAAATTCCGGTTTTGGGAGGAAGAAAAAATGAAAAGCTACAGCGAAAGCTACAAGGCGGCCGGCGTTGATATAACGGCCGGATATAAAGCAGTCGAGCTTATGAAGGAGCATATAAAAAGAACAAATACACCGGGGGTTCTTTCGGGGATAGGGGGCTTCGGCGGACTTTTTATGCCCGATATCGAGGGGATGGAAGCGCCGGTGCTGGTCAGCGGAACCGACGGCGTCGGCACCAAGCTGAAAATCGCCTTTATGCTCGATAAGCACAACACCGTAGGAATCGACTGTGTCGCCATGTGTGTAAACGACATAATTTGCTGCGGTGCAAGGCCGCTTTTTTTCCTTGATTACATTGCTTTGGGTAAAAACAAGCCCGAGCAGGTGGCCGAAATAGTCTCGGGCGTTGCCGACGGATGTGTTGCGGCCCAGGCGGCCCTTATAGGCGGAGAAACGGCCGAAATGCCGGGCTTTTATCCCGAAAACGAATACGATATAGCCGGCTTTGCCGTGGGAATGGTAGACCGCAAAAAAATGCTCGACAACAAAAACGTAAGACCGGGTGACGCGGTAATTGCCCTTGCCTCAACCGGCGTTCACAGCAACGGTTTTTCGCTGGTCAGAAAGATTTTCGGCGAGGACAAATCCGATTTTATGCACTACAGCGCCGACCTCGGAAAGACCGTGGGCGAAGCGCTCCTCACCCCGACGGCGATATATGTAAAGCCGATATTATCCCTTATTAAAAAGATAGAGGTCCACTCGATCTCCCATATAACCGGCGGCGGATTTTACGAGAATATTCCGCGCGGACTGCCCGACGGCCTTTGCGCTAAAATTGAGCGAAAAGCCATAAACGTCCTGCCTGTATTTGAAATGATAGCAAAAAAAGGCGGTATCGACGAGAGAGATATGTTCAATACCTTCAATATGGGTGTCGGTATGACGGTAACGGTGCCGGGCGATCAGGCAAACGGCGCCGTGCGGCTCCTTCGTGATCTCGGACAGGACGCCTACATAATCGGCGAGGTTACAAAGGGCGAAGACGGTGTGGTAATATGCTGAACATTGCTGTTTTTGTTTCGGGCGGAGGTACTAATTTGCAGGCCCTTATCGACGCACAAAAAAGCGGCCTTTTAAAAAGCGGAAAAATAACCCTTGTCCTTTCGAGCAAAAAAGGCGTTTTCGCTCTTGAAAGGGCCGAAAAAAACGGCATCGAAACCGCCGTTATAAGCCGGAAGGATCTAAAAAGCAGCGAGGATTTCGACCGACGGATATTACAAACGGTAAAATCGCACAATATTGACATTATAGTGCTGGCAGGCTTTTTGTCGATACTCGGCGACGGATTTATAAAGGAATACAAGGATCGCATAATAAACGTCCATCCTTCCCTTATTCCGGCCTTTTGCGGCAAGGGGATGTACGGGCTGAAGGTTCACGAGGCGGCGCTCGAGCGCGGAGTAAAGCTGACCGGAGCGACGGTCCATTTTGTAAACGAAATACCGGACGGCGGCCGTATTATCGCCCAAAAAGGGGTCGGGGTGCTGCCGGATGACACGCCGGAGACATTGCAAAAAAGGGTAATGGAGCAGGCCGAATGGATCTTACTACCGAGAGCCGTGGAATCGGTATGCTCCGCGTTATTAAGCGGTAAGAAATAGGTGCCCCGCCCGACGGAAAACCGTTTTCCCCTGTTCGGGACACCGCGTTATCACAAGGTTTTTATATAACATTTTAAGGAGAGTGTTTAAAATGATGACACTTACAAAGGCGCTCGGCTCAAACAGCTACCCCGGCCGGGGAATACTCCTCGGAACAAGCGAGGACGGCAGGCATGCCGTCGCGGCCTATTTTATAATGGGCAGAAGCGTCAACAGCCGCAACCGTATTTTTGCGGCGAACGATTTTTCGGGAATAAAAACGGTGGCCTTTGACGAATCGAAGCTGACCGATCCGTCCCTTATAATCTACAATGCGGTAAGCGTTATCGGGGATGAGACGATAGTCACAAACGGCGACCAGACCGACACCGTATATGAGCATTTAAAATCGGGCAGCACCTTTGAGGAGGCGCTTTATACCCGACAGTTTGAGCCCGACGAGCCGAATTTTACGCCCAGAATATCCGGTCTTATAAAAAGAGAAAAGGACGATGTCTCCTTTAAGCTTTCCATTTTAAAAGCGGGGAATGAAAAAGGCGAAACCTGTATCCGCGAATTTTTCTCCTATTCGGCAATCGAGGCAGGTGTTGCCCGTCTTATACATACATACGAGCACGACGGCGACCCGATCCCCTCATTTTCGGGCGAGCCGAAGGCGGTAAAAATAAGCGGCGATATAGATTCCGTTGCAACCGAGCTGTGGAGTGTGCTTGACAGCGATAACAAGGTGTCGCTTTTTGTCCGTTTTATAAATAAAAAAACGGGAGAATACTTAACCCGCGTAATAAACAAAAACGAATAATAAGGCGAAATATAAAGAAGTATAATGCGTGCTTCGGGGCGGCGAAGGGATGGTAGCCGGGCCTTACCCTGCCCTTCGTCCGGTTAAGAACCGCAAGCAGTACAAAAGATAAAAAACAGGATAAGCAGGCAAAACGAAAGGATGTATTTTTATGTCGAACGAAATAGCCCTTAAATACGGATGCAACCCCAACCAGACCCCGTCGAGAATATTCATGAAGGACGGCTCCTTACTTCCCGTAACGGTTTTAAACGGCCGCCCGGGATACATAAATTTTCTCGATGCCTTAAACGGCTGGCAGCTTGTAAGCGAGCTAAAGGAAGCCACCGGACTGCCGGCTGCCGCTTCCTTCAAGCACGTAAGCCCTGCCGGAGCGGCGGTGGGACTTCCCCTTGACGAAACCCTTAAAAGAATGTATTTTGTCGAGTGCGACGGCGAGCTTTCTCCCCTTGCATGCGCATATGCGAGGGCGAGAGGGGCCGACAGAATGTCCTCATTCGGCGATTTTATAAGCCTTTCGGATGTTTGCGACGTCGACACGGCGAGGCTTATTCAGCATGAGGTCTCCGACGGGATCATCGCCCCCGGCTATACCGACGAGGCCCTCGAAATCCTTAAATCCAAACGCAAGGGCAACTACAATATAGTTCTTATCGACAAGGACTATAAGCCGGCCGAGATCGAGCAAAAGGATGTTTTCGGGGTGACCTTTGAACAGGGTCATAACTTTTTAAAACTTGACGAAAAGCTGCTTGAGAACATACCTACCGCCTGCAAGGAGCTGCCCGAGAGCGCAAAAAGGGACCTGCTTATTGCCCTTATAACCCTTAAATACACACAGTCAAATTCGGTGTGCTATACCTACGACGGACAGGCAATCGGTATAGGTGCCGGACAGCAGTCCCGTATTCACTGCACCCGTCTTGCCGGAAACAAGGCCGACAACTGGTTTTTAAGGCGCAGCGAAAAGGTGCTCTCCCTTCAGTTTTTGCCCACCCTTTCGCGAGCCGAAAGGGACAATACAATCGATGTTTATCTGTCTGACGACGAATGCGACGATGTGCTCGCCGAGGGAAAATGGCAGAATTTCTTTGCCGTTAGGCCCGAGCCCTTTACAAAGGAGCAAAAGCGTGAGTGGCTCGGTAAATTCAGCGGCGTTTGTCTCGGATCGGACGCCTTCTTCCCCTTCGGCGACAACATCGAAAGGGCAAGAAAGAGCGGCGTTTCGTACATTGCGCAGCCCGGCGGATCGATAAGGGACGACAACGTTATAGCGGCATGCGACAAATACGGAATGGTAATGGCCTTTACCGGGGTTCGCCTTTTCCATCATTGATCCAAAATGTTACACCGGATAAAGGGAAAGCTGCTTAACATCAAATAAAATGTTTTCTCCGGCCGAGGAAAGAAAGGCCCGGTTTTGCCCCGGACGGATCCCGCCGCCGGAGAAAGCGGATAAAGACGTATAGACAAAACAAGATAAGATAAGATAAAATAAAATAAAATAAAATCAGAATCAAAAATCAAGGTAGTTACCGAAAGGCGTAAATACGCATGTATAAAAAATACACAAAAAAGCAAACGGTGCTTTTGCTTTGCGGCGCTTTGGCCGCGGCCGTAATCGTTGCGGTTTTGTTGCTGATTATCTGCTCACGGGGGGAGAAAACGCCCGTACTTGCAGAGTCCGACGACCCGTATGCCCTGCTCGAGAAAAATACATACGACAAATCGGCATTTTTTGAAGAAAACGGACTTAAAAATTATCGATTTAAAGACGGGGGAAAAGCCCTTGTCGGGATAGATGTTTCGGAGCATCAGGAGGACATCGACTGGAGCGCCCTTTCCGGCAAAATCGACTTTGCCTTTATAAGGGTCGGCTATCGCGGATACGAATACGGCCTTCTTAATCCCGATGACAGGCTGCACGACAATATATCGGGTGCTCTAAAGGCGAAAATACCGGTCGGCGTGTACTTTTTTTCTCAGGCAATGAGCGAGGATGAGGCGGTTGCCGAGGCAAAATACGTTATAGATTCCATAAAGGATTATGATGTTACGTGGCCGGTGGTGTACGATATGGAGCGGCTTGAAAACGCGAGGGCCGAAGCTTTAAGTGCCGAAGAGCGGACCCGTTTCGCCGGGGTTTTTTGCTCGGAAATAAAAAATGCAGGCTACACGCCGCTTATTTACGGTAACGTCAACTGGCTGCTTTACGAGATTGACATGCCGACGCTAAAAAATTACGGATTTTGGCTTGCCGAATATGACGACCTGCCGGAATTTCCCTACAATTTTGACATCTGGCAGTATACCGACACCGGGAAAATCCCGGGCGTAGAGGGCAATTTTGACCTTAACGTTTCGTTTAAGGATTTCGGTAAAGCGGAGTAGAATTCCGTTAATAAAAAATGAAGGTTCGGAGTGAGCTTATGAAAATAATGGTTATAGGCGGCGGCGGACGGGAGCACGCCATAATAAAAAAGCTGAAAACGAGTCCGCTTTGCGAAAAAATATACGCTCTGCCCGGCAACGGCGGAATAAGCACGGATGCCGAGTGCGTCGGCATATCGGCCGAGGACGTTAGCGGCATTGTCGATTTTGCGGTCAAGAATAGAATAGATTTTGCTGTTGTGGCGCCCGACGGGGCATTGGCTGCCGGCACGGTGGATGCCTTAAACGAAAATGGTATCAAATGCTTCGGACCGGACAAAAAGGCCGCCGAGATCGAAAGCAGCAAGGTTTTTGCCAAGGAGCTTATGAAAAAATACGGTATTCCGACCGCCGATTACGAGGTTTTTTCCTCTCCCGAGGCGGCCGTGGAGTACATAAAATCACGAGGGAAATATCCCGTAGTCATAAAGGCCGACGGATTGGCTCTCGGAAAGGGCGTTATAATCGCAAAGGATGATGATGAAGCCTGTCTTGCGGTACGCTCGATAATGAACGACAGAATTTTCGGGGAAAGCGGCGCGAGAATTGTTGTCGAAGAATTCCTTACGGGACCCGAGGTATCGGTGCTTTCATTTACCGACGGGAAGACCCTTGTGCCGATGGTGTCGAGCATGGATCACAAGCGCGCATACGACGGCGACAATGGCCCCAACACCGGCGGCATGGGAACGGTAGCGCCGAATCCCCTTTATACGGGCGAGATACAGGCCTACTGTATGGAGAAAATATTCATGCCGACGGTAAGGGCCATGTCGGAAATGGGTCGTCCGTTTAAGGGCTGTCTTTATTTCGGGCTTATGCTGACCGGCGACGGTCCCAAGGTAATAGAGTACAATTCGCGCTTCGGCGACCCCGAGACCCAGGTTGTCTTACCCCTTTTACAGGGCGATCTGCTTGAAATAATGACGGCGGTCAGCGACGGGACACTGGATAAATGCGAGCTTTCGTTCTCGCAAAAAAGTGCGGCGTGTGTTATAATAGCCTCGGGCGGATATCCCGGTCATTACGAAAAGGGCAAGGAGATATCCGGTATTGATAAGGCCGAAAATTCGGGCGCTTTCGTTTACCACGCCGGAACGGCCCTTAGCGAAAAGGGCGGCTTTGTAACCTCGGGCGGGCGTGTGCTGGGGGTAACCTATGTAGGAGACACCCTTGAAAAGGCTGTTGACGGGGCATATAATGCGGCGCGCAAAATAAGCTTTGAGGGGGCATTTATGCGTTCGGACATAGGAAAAAGAGCCCTCGGTTTTGAAGAATCGGAGAAATAAAAGTGTATCGTGCCGGACGCGTCGGATAGTTCGGATGAAAACAGCGCAAACAGCAAATATATGAGAAACAAAAAACTGCAAGGAGAGATCGATATCTATGGCGGTATTCAGAATATATGTTGAAAAAAAGGCGGAGTTTGCGGACGAGGCGGCTTCCCTGCTCGGCGAGATCAGGGGATTTCTCGGCATTCGCGATGTTAACGGTGCGCGCATTATAAACCGCTACGATGTCGAGGGTGTGGACGAAAGCCTCTTTGAAAAATGCCGTACCACGGTGTTTTCGGAGCCTCAGGTCGACCTTACCTACAGCGAGCTGCCCGATGATTTAAAGGATTTCGAGCTTTTCGCGGTGGAGTATCTGCCCGGACAGTTTGACCAGCGCGCCGACTCGGCGGCACAGTGCATACAGCTTGTTTCACAGCTTGAGCGCCCCACCGTCCGCACGGCGAAAATTTACGCGATTGGCGGCGGCGTATCGAAGGACAGCCTTGAGAAAATCAAAAAATACGTTATAAACCCGGTGGAAAGCCGGCTTGCCTCCTTCGATAAGCCCGATACGCTGAAAATCGCAAGCGACGAGCCGGCCGACATTGCCGTTATAAAGGGCTTTACCTCAATGTCGAGACATGAGCTCGACGACCTTATAAAAAAATACGGCTTTGCAATGGATTCGGACGACATTGAATTCTGCCGGAATTATTTTTGCGGCGAGCACCGCGACCCGACCATGACCGAGCTTCGTATGATAGACACATATTGGTCGGATCACTGCCGCCATACCACCTTCGGCACGATAATCGACGGGGCCGAAATAGCCGATCCGGCCGTAAAGGCAGCCTTTGACGATTTTATGAAAATGCGAAGCGAAACAGGGCGCGATAAGCCCGTCACCCTCATGGAGCTCGCGACCCTGCCGGTGCGTTATTATAAGAAAAAGGGGCTTTTGCCGAAGCTTGACGATTCCGAGGAGATAAACGCCTGCACCGTTAAAATAAAGGTCACGGTCGACGGAGAGATCGAGGATTGGCTGCTGCTTTTTAAAAACGAGACCCACAACCACCCCACCGAAATAGAGCCCTTCGGCGGAGCGGCAACCTGCATAGGCGGCGCGATCCGCGATCCGCTGAGCGGACGGGCATATGTATATCAGGCCATGAGAATAACCGGCGCGGCCGATCCGCTTTGCCCGATCGAAGAGACCATGCCGGGCAAGCTGCCGCAAAAAAAGCTTGTTACAACGGCGGCCGCCGGATACAGCTCATACGGCAACCAGATAGGTCTTGCGACCGGACTGGTGGACGAAATATACCATCCCGGATATGCCGCAAAGCGCCTTGAAATCGGCGCTGTCGTAGCGGCGGCCCCGAGCAAAAACGTAATACGGCTCACCCCCGCTCCGGGCGATAAAATTATATTGATAGGCGGAAAAACCGGACGCGACGGCTGCGGCGGCGCTACCGGTTCGTCAAAATCGCACGATGTAAAATCGATATCGACCTGCGGCGCCGAGGTTCAAAAGGGCAACGCCCCCGAGGAAAGAAAGCTGCAAAGGCTCTTTCGCAACAGCGAGGCCACCCGTCTTATAAAACGGTGCAACGATTTCGGCGCCGGCGGAGTTTCGGTCGCAATAGGAGAGCTGGCCGACGGGCTGTTTATAAATCTCGACAGAGTGCCTAAAAAATATCAGGGGCTCGATGGGACCGAAATTGCAATTTCGGAATCGCAGGAGCGTATGGCAGTGGTGGTCTCCCCCGAAAACGCCGAAAGATTTATCGCCCTTGCAAACGGCGAGAATCTCGAAGCGACAACGGTCGCCGAGGTGACCGAGGAAAAACGCCTTAAAATGAACTGGCGCGGCAAAACCGTGGTTGATGTCTCGCGCGGATTTTTGAATTCAAACGGCGCCGAAAAGCATACGACGGTGTCGGTCCCGGCAACTAAAACCGATATAAGAGCCGAAAACGGTACCGGCAATTCCGATTGCGATTTTGCACAAATGATGAAGGATAGGGTAAGCGACCTTAACTTCTGCTCCCGTCAGGGACTGTGCGAGCGGTTCGATTCGACCATCGGCGCCGGCAGCGTTATGATGCCCTTCGGCGGAAAATATCAGCTGACCCCCCTTCCCTACATGGCGGCCGAGGTTTCGCTCGAAAAGGGTAAGACCGACGACTGCTCGGTCATGTCGTGGGGATTTGATCCTTTTGTCAGCGAAAAGGATGTGTTTTACGGCGCATACAGCGCGGTTTATCAGTCGGTTATGCGGCTTGCCGCCGCCGGCGCTCCGCTTGATGATTGCTACCTTACCTTCCAGGAATATTTCGAGCGCATGGGCAGCGATCCCGAGCGTTGGGGCAAGCCCTTTGCGGCGTTGCTCGGCAGTATAAGAGCTCAGCGTGAGCTCGGGATCATATCAATCGGCGGTAAGGATTCCATGTCTGGAACCTTCGAAAAACTGGACGTTCCGCCGACGCTGGTCTCCTTTGCCGTTACTATGGCAAAGGCAAATGAGCTTATATCAAACGAGTTTAAAACAGCCTGCAGCGAGGCGGTCACCCTTTCGGTAAAGCGAACACAGGACGGATTTTTTGATCCGGACGATGCAAAAAGGGTTTTCGCCCTTATCCGCTTGCTTAAAAAAGAGGGCAAAATCGTCACCTGTCATGCGGCCTCGCGCGGCGGCATCGCCGAGGCCGTGTTCAAGATGTCAATAGGCAACAAATTCGGTTTCCAGTATTACGATTCGGTCAAAAAAGAGGATATTTTCCGCGCCGGAGAGGGCACCTTTATTCTCGAGCTTGCCGACGGTGTTATAGCCTGCGATATCGCGGGGGCAAAGCCGCTCGGCGCCGTTATCAAGGACTTCGAATTTGTGCTCGGCAAAAGCCTTGTAACGGGCGATGAGCTGCTTTGCGGTTATTCGTCAAAATTGGAGCCGGTCTTTCCGATGAATCCTGCCAAAACGGAGGCCGGACCGGTCGAAAATATAAGCTTCGAAAATAATGAAGTCCCAAAGGGCCCGAAGATAAATATCGCGCGGCCGACGGTGCTTATTCCGGTCTTTCCGGGAACCAACTGCGAATACGACACAGCGAGGGCCTTTGAAACGGCCGGAGGTGATGCGAAAATATTCGTAATCAATAATTTAAGTCCGGACAAAATAGCCGAATCGGCAAAAAGCTTTTGTGATCTCGCCGAAACGGCCCAGATAATTGCCCTGCCGGGCGGATTTTCGGGCGGAGACGAGCCCGACGGCTCGGGTAAATTCATAACGGCATTTTTCCGCCATCCCGGAATAACCGAGCAGGTGCGCCGTCTTTTATTTGAAAGAGACGGACTTATGTGCGGTATCTGCAACGGATTTCAGGCCCTTATAAAGCTGGGGCTTGTTCCCTTCGGCGATATAACCGATCCCGATGAAAGCAGCCCGACCCTTACCTACAACACAATAGGACGACATCAGTCAAAGCTGGTTGCAACCCGTGTTTGCTCGAATAAATCCCCGTGGCTCTCCTCAAGCAATGTCGGCGATATACATACCGTAGCCATATCCCACGGCGAGGGCAGGTTTATATGCGACGGCGAGCTTTTCGAAAAGCTCGTAGCAAACGGCCAAATCGCCACACAGTACGCAGATATTGAGGGCAACGCGAGTATGGACATACGGTTTAACCCCAACGGATCGTATTTTGCGGTTGAGGGAATAACCTCGCCCGACGGAAGGGTTTTCGGGAAAATGGGTCACAGCGAGCGCCGCGGCGAGTATCTTTACCGCAATGTTCCCGGCAACAAGGACAACAAAATGTTCGAAAACGCCGTAAATTATTTTGCGCTGTAATTTAAGTGTTGCGCCAAATAGGGACAACGCAAGTCAGCCTTATTAAAAAATGATGCCTTAAACCGCCGTTTAGATGGTGAGCTTAAAGCGAACGGTCAAACGGCGGCCGGGCAGTGTACGGTTTTCATCGTCCCTTTTTCCGTGTGGGATTCGACACCGTTTTTATAGAGATAATTTGTCATAATGACAAAGATTTAAGAGGATTTTGTCTGTTTGCAAAACAAGAGAAAGGTTCCGGATATTGCAAAAAAGGAGCTGAAAACACAAGTTGATCGACAGTTACAATACCGTGATGTCGCCCGGAGCGGCTCAAATCATCGAAAAACGGTCAAGATTTATCGCAAAAGCCGTTGCCGTTGCCGACGCGGGCGAGGCGGCCGGAATAATAGCGGACGTAAGGTCGGAGCATTTTGCCGCAAAGCACCATGTTTTTGCATATATTTTAAGAGGAACACCGGTTGTCGAGCGGTATTCGGACGACGCCGAGCCGCAGGGGACGGCCGGAATGCCGATACTTGAGGTTTTGCGCGGTGCCGGACTCGAAAACAGCATGATAGTCGTTACAAGATATTTCGGCGGTGTGCTGCTCGGAACGGGCGGCCTATCGCGGGCCTATTCGTCAGCGGCGAGCGAAGCCTTAAAGGCGGCAAAAACGGTAAAAATGAGCCTTTTTTGCAATATGACGCTGGGTGTGGATTACAACCGGTACGGCCGATTGCCGGCTATGATAGCGGATTTCGGCGGCCGGGTAATATCGAGCGATTTTGCCGACGATGTAACGGTGAGCTTTTCCCTTCCGTACAAAAAAGAGGCGGAGTTTTGTGCGGCGCTTACCGAGCTTTCGTGCGGAAGTCTGACGCCCCAAAAAACCGGCGAGTGCTTTTTACCGGAATAATGTCTTGCGGTTTTGATTGCGGCTTTTGCGCGGTTTTTGGCAGGCGGATACCGAATCAGGCGTTTGCAATTGACGTCCGTTTCGAATAATCAAAGTCTTTTTACGGCATTCGTGAGAGAAAAATAAAAATTAAACATTATAAGGCAAAAAGCCTCCGGACAAAGACCCAAGTCGAGCCGGAGGCTTTTATATTAAAGCAATAAGCGATTATTAAATGAGACTGTGATTATTCCACGGGCGGCCGACAGGGTATCAATAGCCGAATTTTTTGCGCTTTACCGCCAGAAACAAAACGGTTACCGCAACGGCTGCCACCTCGGCTGCCGATATCGAGATCCAGACACCGTCGAGCTGCCATATAAGCGGAAAGATCAAAACGGCACAAACCTGAAATACTATGATTCTGAAAAACGAAATCAGTGCGGAGGTGAGTCCGTCGTTAAGGGCGGTGAAGAAGGATGAGCCGTATATTGCAATCCCCGAAAACAAAAAGGAGAACGAGAATATTGTAAAGGCATGATGGGTCATTTCCAGAAGGGCTTCATCGTAGCTTATAAAAAGACGGGACAGCGGCATTGAAAGCAGCTCTCCGGCGGCGAACATAAACAAAGAGCACGTGCCTATCAGAATAAGGCTTTTTCTGAGCAGACTGCTTAGCTCCTTTTTGTTTTCGGCGCCGAAATGATATCCGATTATCGGGGCCGAGCCGACCGAATATCCTATAAATAACGCCTGGAATATCATGCTGACGTACATAAGCACGCCGTAGGCCGCTATGCCGTTTTCGCCGGCATATTTCATCAGCTGATAGTTATAAAGCATGCTGACAATAGACATAGAAATGCTGCTCATAAGCTCGGACGAGCCGTTCGTGCAGGTTTTAAGCAGTACCTTTGCGTCAAATCCGAATTTTGTAAAGCGAAGCGAGCTTGAATTATTTTTATTGAAAAAGTATATAACCGGAACTATGCCGCCTACAAACTGGCTTAATGCCGTAGCGACGGCAGCGCCCACAAGCCCCCAGCCGAAAACGGCGACAAACAGCGCGTCGAGCACCATATTTGTAACACCGGCCGCAACCGTAACGTACAGACCGAGTCTCGGTTTTCCGGCGGTAGGAAAAAGACACTGAAACTCATATTGCAGCAGCCAGAAGGGCTGGGCGATTAGTATAATCGTGCCGTAGGTCACGCTGTCGTCAAGCAGCTGCCCCTCTCCGCCGAGCAAAATGCCTATCGGACGCAAAAAGATTATTCCGAGCACCCCTATTGCGGTGCCGATGATTACCGACGTAACGACAACGAAGGTGAAAATTCTGTTGGCTTTTTCACCGTCGCCCTCGCCCATGGTTTTGGATATCAGGGCGGACGATCCGGTTCCGAACATAAACCCCACACAGCCGAGGATTATCAGCACCGGCATTATGAAGTTTACGGCGGCAAAGGGGGTTTTCCCCGTGTAATTTGAGACGAAATATCCGTCCACAACGCCGTATATCGATGTAAATATCATCATAAGGATTGACGGAACGGTATATCTTATAAGTCTTTTGTAGTTAAAGTGGTCAGACAGTTGTATCATATGTTTTTCCTTTCAAACCAGCGTGTTGCAAAATCAGCCACGGCCGGAACAAGCTCCTTTATACTGCTCCAGCCGGAGGTGTTTACCGTAAGGTGATAGGCTGTTCTTTCTCCCCAACGGCAATCGGTAATTAGCTCGCGTATTTTGGCGCGGGACTTGTCGATTTCGCGCATGCTTTTTATTATCGCGCGGTCGGACATGGCGTCCTTCCCTTTTCCCGCCGCATGAAAGCGCGCAAGCTTGGTATCGGCATCGGCACATACAAAGATGTTGAAGGGCGAATATTCCCTTAATATGCAGTCGGCATTCCGTCCGATTATAACACAGTCGCGGCCGGCCTTACCTATGGCCTCGATAACACTTCTTTGCTTTATGAGCAGATCGGCGGATACGGCCGAAACGGCAGCCGGACCCGATACCGAGCAACGAAAGCTCAGAGGAACTCTTTTTACCATTCCCTCTTCAAGCATTCTTTCGGCGTAGTTTTCGTCTATTCCGGCCGAAGCGGCGACCGAGGCAATTATCTCTTTATCGTAATAATCGAAGCCGAGGCAATCGGCAAGCCGTTTTCCGAGCTCTCTTCCGCCGCTTGAAAATTCGCGGCTTACGGTTATAATTTTCATGTCTTACAATACCTCCGGTTTTAATTATGACACTTATATGCTTTTTGTTTTCTCTTGTCGTCCGGGCGGCCGGCCGTAAATGGGATAAAACAGCAGTAATTACGGTTATTTTTGAGAAGTAATTGCTATTATAGAGCTTTTTCGGAGGATTTGTCAACCGATATACCATAAGTGTAACGGGATTATTACATTGCAAAACAAAAAAAATCAGCACGGCGAATATCCGTTTTTATCGGACATCCGCCGTGCTTCAAAATAAAGTATACCGGCGTTTGTGAAAAAGGCGTAAAATGAGGACTGTTAGCAAAAGATTAAATAAAGCCTGCCGTTTTTACCTTCGGTAAAAGGATAAAGATAAAACAGGATTTACCGCAAAGCCTCTCGTGCCGTTTTTGCTCCGGCCGTGCGAAAGAAAAAACGGCGGAATCTCTTAAACCGGACGGCTTTTTCCTTGACGTATTTTTATATCCGGCAAACGAGAATTTCTCCGTAAACATCTCCTTTTGCCGGTGCGTTGCGGCCATTAAAGCGATATCAGCCGGCCTATCTCCATTGCCGGACAGCCCGACGCCAAAAGCCGCCCGTGCTCGGTGGTATAAGCGGCGGCGAGCCGGCCCTCCTTAAGAGGAAGGGAAAACTCCCTTAATATGCTTTCGGACTGGGCTCCGGTGAGCTCTCCTCTTACCACAAGACGGTAACGACCGGCGAGCGCGAACAAATCGCTTTGCGCCTGTTCGTTCTGAGAGTATAAAAGTCCCAAAGCGCAAAGAAGCTTTTCGCTGTCCTCAAAATCGTAGACCCTTGTTATCGTATGCGGCCTTTTGTTGCGGGACGAAGCTCCCTCATCGGCAGGCATTCCGGAAAAAAACACCGTACAGCCTCCGGCCGGAGCAGGAAACACCTCAATAAGCAGCTTATCCGAGTCGGGCGAAAAAAGAAACAGCTTTTTTGCCGCATCAAGCACGGTCCGCAGCATTATTTTGGTTTTTCGGTTGGAATAATCGAGCTTCGGATAATCAAGATCGAAACGTGCCAGATCATCGCCGGTCATTTCGACGCACAAACGGTTTTCTTCCTCAAGCTTTATGTTCACGGCAAACACCCTTTGCAAGTAATTTTGATTCTTGTCACCCTGTTTTGCTTTAGACTGATAAAGACCGTCGGTGTTTTAAAGCAACCGCACATATCCTAATTCGCCATAAACGGCCTGCCGGCGGTATTTTCCGCCTCGTCATCAAGCAAACGGTACTCTCTCCGTACGGTTTCGTTTGTACTTTTTCGTACGGCATCGCGTTCATCGGCTATAGGCGGTAAGCCTTATTGATTTCTCCGCCAAAAACGGGCTTAGGGTACAGTTTGTTTAAAGCAAACGGGTGCAAGGCGTACTATTATCATGATATTAACGGGACGGGCAGTGTGCAATGGGTATTTTAATGGTAACCGGACCTTTATTTTGAATTATCCCGTAAACTCTCGGAATTATTTGTGCGGGTTAAGAACAAATTCCGTATTTCGCCCCCGATGGCAAGGGCTACAGTATGTACCTTAAGGAATTTTTAATCCTTTTTCGCGCGCGTTTGAGTGTCTTGCATACCGAGGGCACCGAAATTCCCATATCCTCGGCTATTTCGCGCATCAGCTTGTTTTCAAAGTAATACATCTGCACGGTTTTTATCTGGGTTCCGGTAAGATTGTGATTTATCGAGTCGCGAAGAGCATTTTTTAGCTGCTCATGCTTTTGCTTTATAACCTCTTCGTCGTTGTATTTGCTGTGCAGGTATTCGGAATAATCGTTTATTTTAAAATTGTAATCAGAAAACGAGACCGGACGGCTTCTCACTGTCTTTTACCTCCTCGGAATAATAATTTTTTAAATACTGAGCCGTTCTTCGGCAGTCTCTTGCCTCGCTCAGCAGCATTAAAATACGGTATCTGACGTTTTTCAGCTCATCTCCCGAAAGCTCAGGGCATAAAAGCCTTAATTCATGGGCCCGGCGGCGGAGCTTTTCTTCACTTTGGGAATACTGCATGCCGAGTTCAAAAAGTGTAAGTGATTTTTCCATAAAGATACCTCCAAAAACACACGAAACGTGTAGTTTAGCTTTTAAAATACACCCTTTCACACGGGGCGCCAACGCATGAAAGGGTGACAACACTAATAATGATAGCACTTAAAAACGCAAAAATCTACATTTTTTCTCATAAAAATGTGCAAAATATGCTTAAAACAGAGGAAATGTGTCATCTTTTGGACATTGATGAGGCAAAATATGAAAAAGCTATTGACAAATACACATAACGTGTTATAATTTGCTTGCAACAAGAAATCGGGACGGTTTTTGATATAAATAGATATGGAGTTTAAAATTCCGATAAAGCCTTAAACGGTCTCTTGTTTTGAAACCAACGGAGCAGTAGACAATATCTGATCCTTGCAGCGAGGCGAATTTGACGGAGAGCTAAAACGTACCAAAGCACTTACGGCTTTGTCAACGGATTTTTAACACGGTTTTTAAGAGTCGGTGTTCCGCGTTTTCCGCCTTGAACCGCGGGCGTATGTTTCTATCTGCATTGAGCTTTTTACTTTGGTTATTATTTTTTATTCTATTTATTTTTTATTTATTTTGCCGGGTGAAGAGATGGCCTAACGCCTGTTACGGCGTTTCAAGGAGAGATATTATGTTTTCTCAACGGCTTAGGGAGTTACGAAAAAAAAGAAAAATGACACAGGGAGAGCTTGCCCGTCTGACAGGACTTTCGCCCAGCGCGATAGGAATGTATGAACAGAACAGGCGCGAGCCGGACACACAAACCCTCAAAAGGTTCAGCGAGGTCTTTTCGGTGCCGGTGGACTACCTTATCATGAATGATGAGGAGGGTTCGCCAAGGGATGCCATGAAGGCCGTGGATGATTTCAAATCCATGCTTAAAAGCTCAAACGGACTTATGTTCAAAGGTGTACCGCTTACCGAGGAAGAAATAAAACGGCTTGCGGACGCCATAGAGTTGAGCGCAAAAATAGTTTTGTGTTCGGACAGTGAAACCTGAGGCTGTAAAAACGGTTTTTTCTGTGCATTATGGAGTTGAGTTGTCTTATGGACAAGGTTAAGAAGGCTGTTTGCGCACTTGTTAACGAATACTGTACCAACGATCCTTTTGAAATTTGCGCATCTGCAGGTATCCATGTGTTTTTTTCGGATCTTCCCGATGTGACCGAGGGTGTTTATTACCGTATAAAGGGACATAAAATAATACTTATAAACGAGCGGCTGAACCGCCGCGAGGCGCGTGTTGTGGCGGCCCATGAGCTGGGCCACGCCGTGTTGCATCCGAAAAGCAACTACGTATTTATGACGGCAAGCACCCTGCTTTTGCCCCAAAGGCTGGAGCGTGAGGCTGAGCTTTTCTGTTGCGAGCTGCTGCTTTACGGATTTGAGACTGAGATTTGTCCGCAAAGCGACATAACGGCCCGTCACATCGCCTGCATCAAGGGTGTGCCGGAAAATATGGCCGAGCTCTGGCTTTCGGCAAGAGGACTTATGGCCTGACGGACTTTCCCGTCCTGCCGGTTTCCACGCTGTATTTACCCCTTATCGGCCCTCATTGCAGGGGATAAATATATCCTTTATTTTTATTACTGCACATCCTGCTGTTTTTGTTTTTAAACATTTAAACAGCAGGATTTTTTATGCCGATTTTACGCCTGAAACATCTCCGAAAAACCCTTGCGGCCGTAATATTCCGATTTCAGGCTCCATCTTGCCGCAAAATCTCTGCTTTTTTACAGAATTGCAATATTTTTCTTGACTATCCGACGTTTTTTCAGTACAATAAAGCCTATGTGCGGCATGGCGATGACCGTTATTGGTTTTATAGGTGCGACACCTGCCGTACGCTTAAAAAGCTTCTATGGATTTTCCGTGAGAACCGCGAACCTTGCGTTTCAGCAGGTAAAATGTATCCGGATTGGACCGAAAACGACGGCTTCCGGCGTGTTTTTCCCGGCCTTTATGATAAAAAACGCAATTATAATCCCCGGCCGATAGCTGACGGTGAATTTGTGGATTTACAGCCTGCTTTTTATAAATGGCAGGACATATTTGGAGGTTTTTATGAAAGAAAACAGAGAAAAGCTCGGCTCTCGTCTCGGCTTTATTCTGCTGAGTGCAGGATGTGCCATCGGTTGCGGTAATGTTTGGAAATTTCCTACAATGTGCGGACAAAACGGCGGCGCCGGATTTGTTCTTATTTACCTGCTGTGCCTTGTTATACTCGGCCTGCCCGTTATGACAATGGAGTTTGCAATCGGACGAGCTTCCCAGAAAAGCCCGATAAAAATGTATCAGCAGCTGGAAAAGCCTAAGTCGAAATGGCATCTGCACGGTTATGTATCCCTTTTCGGCAACATAGCCCTTATGGCCTTTTACACCGTCGTTACCGGCTGGATGATAAATTATTTTGTCCGGTTTGCAACCGGAAATAACCTCGGTGAGCTTGTGCTTACCGAAGCCCAAAATCCCTTCGGATTTATGGCAAGCGATCTCAAAACCAACCTTATTTTTACCGCAGTTGCCATTTTTACAGGCTTTTTTGTGCTTTGCTTTAAGCTCCAGGGCGGACTCGAAAGAGTCACAAAGGTCATGATGATCGCCCTTTTGCTGCTTCTTATCGGTCTTGCGGTCTACAGCTTTACCCTGCCGGGCGCCGGAGACGGCCTTAAATTCTATCTTCTTCCCGATTTCCGCAAAATTGACGGATCGGTAATTGTGGGCGCTATGAATCAGGCCTTCTTCACCCTTTCCGTCGGAATGGGGTCAATGGCTATTTTCGGAAGCTATATCGATAAAACCCATTCTCTTATGGGAGAGAGTCTTACCATAATAGGACTTGACACCTTTGTTGCCATAACGGCCGGCCTTATAATATTCCCTGCCTGCTTTACATACAACGGAGGCCAGGTCGACGGCGGACCGGGACTTCTTTTCAATACCATGTCAACCGTATTCAATAAATTTGAGGATCCGACGGTCGGAAGAGTCGTTGGCGCGCTTTTCTTTTTGTTTATGGTTTTTGCCGCTATGTCGACCGTCTTTGCGGTTTGCGAAAATATTGTCGCAATGCTTCGCGATCTGACCGGATGGAAGCGGCCGATAGCCTGCCTTGTATGCGGTTTAATCGTTTCGGCGTGCGCTTTGCTTTCGATATTGGGCAACACCGTATGGACAAACGTAAATCCGCTCGGAACAGGCAGTATTTTCGATATGTGGGATTTCCTTGTTTCCAATAACATTCTGCCGCTCGGCTCCCTTGTTATCGCGCTGTTTTGCTGCAACAAGCGTTTCGGCTGGGGCTGGGAGAACTTTGTCGCCGAGGCCAACGCCGGAAATGGACTTAAGGTCAGGTCGTGGATGCGCCCCGTTTTCCGCTTTGTGGTCCCGGTTCTCATCTGCTTTATCTATATATACGGAATACTTTCGTTTTACCACGTAATTAATTTTTAATCTTCCGTTTTTTGAAAAAATTCCGGAATGAACGGTTTTCGGCTTTTCGGCCGGTTTTGCGCCGCGCCGGAGTTTATCGTCGGTAAGATAAAATACAAATACGTATCAGGTTTTTTAATAGCTTTAACGGTTGCAAGGGCAATTGCAACCGGCTCGGGCGGACTGTAAGGGTATATGCTTTTACAGTCCGTTTTAATTTTGTTTTATTGCAGATATCGGTTTTCGGCCGGCAGCTTGGCGTCTTTTGGTCTCTTTAGAAAAATGTAGGACCGGCGCGTAAGAGCTCTCATCCCGGTGAATACAATGTCATATGGTTGTTAAACAACAATCGGGCGGCAAATAGGGTGGCGCATCGAGTGGGATATCAGCCGGTCTGTCAAACGGTGCACGGGAGGCTAATCGGGCGGTGTATCAAATATTGCGTCGAGCGGAGCGCGCCATGAGGATCGGCGTGGTGTTTTTCAGGCGGTACGGGAGGCGTAATGCCGGACGGTCCGATAAAAAAGCAGTTTGTATTTTGCCTGATTTCGCAAAACGTAGGATCGGTCTTCCTGCTGAAAATTCAAAAATCGCTTTAAAACGGCCGGAGATCGTGTGGATGAAGGCCCGTTTTGCTGCTTTTTTTGTACATTTTTTGCTGAATTGACCACATTTTTTCGTTTTTTGAGCTTATTATCTTTCAAGGCTGTAAAAATAACAAAAAGCCTCTTATTTCCGCTTTCGCATTGAGTAAACGTGTGTTATAATTACTCACGGTGTAAAAGCGATAATGCCGTTATCGATTGCAAAAAGAAAAAAGCGATAAAAAACACGCTGTCGGGTGTGGGCCGTTGCCGGCTGTCGGTTTTGATCGAAGGCAGTACCGGGCCCCGGAGCAATCGGCTTTGCACGGGTGCGATAATTTGCAAAAAAAACCGGATTCTGCGGATTTGCCTTTGAGCCGTTCAGTATATGCCGGACACGGCACACATAAAACATCACATATGTTTATGTCGTTCCTGCCCGGTTGCAATATGTGAAAAAGGATAAAAATACCGGTAAGAATACGGGGTTTGTTTTTATGAAGGGCAGCTACAAAAGAACCATCTATTCATGCTTTATAGGCTACGTGGTACAGGCCGTAGTCGTAAATTTTCTGCCCTTGCTTTTCGTCACGCTTGAAAAGGATTACGGGATTACCGTGTCGCAGATATCGCTGCTTATAACGGTGAATTTTGTGATCCAGCTGAGCGTTGATCTTTTGTCGGCGGCCGTCATCGACAGGATCGGTTACCGAGTCGCCATGAATATCGCGCACATACTGGCAGCGACCGGGCTTGTTCTGCTCGCTTTTTTACCGGATATTATGGATCCGTTTGTCGGTATACTTATTCCGGTCGCGGTTTACGCTATGGGCGGCGGTCTGCTTGAGGTTATAATAAGCCCGATGGTCGAGGCCTGTCCGACCGAGAATAAAGAAAAGGCAATGAGCCTTCTGCACTCCTTTTACAGTTGGGGACAGGTCGGCGTGGTGCTGCTTTCCACGGCATTTTTTGCGGTATTCGGTGTCAAAAACTGGAGGATACTTGCCCTTATATGGGCGGCAGTCCCGGTCGGAAACATTCTGTTTTTTGCGAGCGCTCCGGTGTATGCGCTTTCGGAACAGTCTGGCGGTGAAGAGGGTAAAGTCCTAAATTCCGGAAGAAAAATCGGGGTAAAGGCACTGTTTTCAAACGGAATTTTCTGGATCATGATGATTATGATGATATGTGCCGGGGCGGCCGAGCAGGCGGTCAATCAGTGGGCGTCGGCCTTTGCGGAACAAGGTCTCGGAGTGAGCAAAACGGTCGGCGATTTGGCCGGACCTATGTCCTTTGCCGTTTGCATGGGCCTTTCGAGGCTGTATTACGGGAAAAAAGGTGACAGAATAGATTTCGATAAGTTTATGATAATGAGCTGTGCAATGTGTGTTGTGTCGTATGGGTTAATATCGCTTGCTCCGTTGCCTGCAATAAGTCTTATCGGGTGCGGATTGTGCGGGTTTTCGGTGGGAATACTCTGGCCGGGAACCTACAGCAAGGCGGCAAGTGCCGTAAAAGGAGCCGGTACGGCGATGTTCGCACTGCTTGCTCTCGGCGGCGATTTCGGCTGCTCGGCAGGCCCGGCGCTCGCCGGATACGTGTCGGGGCTTTTCGGCGGAAGCATGAAGGCAGGAATTGCGGCAGCGGCCGTTTTCCCCGCCGTTATGCTTGCGGCTATGCTGCTTTTGAAAAAAGCGCAGAGTAAAAAACAACAAAAAACAGCAGCGCGATGCCGGTGAGCAACCCGGTAAAAGCGCAACGGCGATAGCTTACGTATATCGCTACACGGTATTATCGATAATAGTAATACCTATTATGAAAAAATAGCAATTGCGCCACCGTGCGAAATCGTGCTATAATATATCGAATAATGTAAATTGGAAGGTGTACTATGGACAAAATATCAATAATAGGAACCGGAAGCGTCGGTTCGACAATCGCTTATACGCTTACCGTAATGGGTCTTGCGTCCGAGATCGTGATGATTGATATCAACAATGAAAAGGCACTCGGAGAAGCGCTTGACATCCGTCAGGGCACGGCATTTTGCGCCGGATGTTCTGTATACGCCGGAGATTACCGCGATGCCGAAGGCTCCGATATAGTAATACTCACCTCGGGTATTGCAAGACGTCCGGGACAGACCCGTTTGGAGCTTGCTCAGACCAATGTAAACATCACCAAGAGCATAATTCCGGAAATCGTAAAGTATGCGCCGAATGCTATATATATAATAGTAAGCAACCCGGTCGACATACTGACTTATACCTTTAATAAATATTCCGGGATTCCCGAAAGCCATATAATCGGTTCGGGTACAATACTTGATACCGCACGTTTGCGCGCAAGACTTTCGGAGTACTTCAACATTAATCAGGGCAACGTTCATGCCTATGTTTTCGGCGAGCATGGAGACACCTCCTTTATCCCATGGTCGGTCGCCAATATTTCGAACGTTCCGATAGAAAAATGCCGCGATCTTATTACCACCCCGGGCATCATTGCGCCTAAGCTCGATTACGCCGATATCGAGCAGTATGTAAGAAAGTCGGGCGGACGCGTTATCGCCAGAAAGGGCGCAACCTTTTATGCCGTTTCCATCTCGGTGTGTCATATATGCAAATGCCTGTCGGGCAGCATAGATACCACAATGACGGTTTCCACCATGATGCACGGCGAGTACGGTATTGACGATGTATGCCTGAGCACCCTCAACATGATAGGACGCAACGGTATACGCGGCAAGGTAAATCTTTCGCTTACCGACGAGGAGACCGCAAAGCTCCGTCACAGCGCCGATACCTTGAAGGATGTTATAAAGAGTCTTGATATATAAATTATGACAAATCAAAGGTAAATCGGAGGAATTTTGAAAAATGGAATACCGTATAGAGCATGACTCAATGGGCGAGATGAAGGTTCCGGCCGACCGTCTTTGGGCGGCACAGACCCAAAGGAGCCATGAGAATTTTGAAATCGGCGTCGGGATAGAAACCATGCCGGCCGAGATAATCCACGCCTTCGGGATTTTGAAAAAGGCGGCGGCCGAGGCCAATGCCGAGCTTGTACCCGAAAGAATGACGGCCGAAAAGCTTGAGGCTATAAGCGCTGCCTGCGACGAGGTGATAGCCGGCAAGCTCAGCGGACATTTTCCGCTTGTCGTATGGCAGACCGGCTCGGGCACACAGTCCAACATGAACACCAACGAGGTAATTGCCAACCGCGCCAATCAGATTGCCGGCAAAAAGCTCTGCCATCCGAACGACGACATCAACATGAGCCAGTCCTCAAACGACACCTTCCCGACGGCGATGCATATTTCGGCCGTTATAGCAATCGAGGATAAGCTTATCCCCGCCCTTTGCGGTCTTATCGAGACCTTCAAGAGGTTAGAGGCCGAAAACGAGGGTATTGTAAAATCGGGACGCACCCATTTGCAGGACGCCACCCCCATTAAGTTTTCGCAGGAAATATCGGGCTGGAGATCAAGCCTTGAAAGGGATGTCGAGCTGCTTAAAGCCTCACTCAAGCCCCTTTACGGTCTGGCTCTCGGCGGAACGGCCGTAGGCACAGGACTCAACACCCCGAAGGGCTTCGCCGAGCTGGTTGCAAGCAAAGCCGCCGCACTTACCGGAAAGCCCTTTGTAACGGCCGAGAATAAATTCCACGCCCTTACCTCAAAGGATGAGCTGGTATTCGCTCACGGCGCTATAAAGGCGGCCGCATGCGACATGATGAAGATTGCCAACGACGTAAGGTGGCTTGCCTCCGGTCCGCGCGACGGTCTGGGTGAAATTCACATTCCCGAGAACGAGCCGGGCTCCTCAATAATGCCGGGCAAGGTCAATCCCACCCAGTGCGAGGCGGTTACAATGGTGGCCGTTCAGGTAATGGGCAACGACGTTGCGGTCGGCATGGCCGCCTCTCAGGGCAACTTTGAGCTTAACGTATTTATGCCGGTTGCGATATATAATTTCCTTCAGTCGGCCCGTCTGCTTGCCGAGGCTGTCGTTTCCTTCAACAAGAATTGCGCTTCGGGAATTACGGCCAACAGGGATAAGATGTATCACAATCTTCACAATTCGCTCATGCTCGTAACGGCGCTCAATCCTTATATAGGATACGAAAACGCCGCCAAGACGGCCAAAAAAGCCTTTAAGGATAACATTTCGCTTAAAGAGGCCTGTGTTGAGCTCGGATTTTTGACTGCCGAGCGTTTCGACGAGGTATTCCATCCCGAACAGATGGTTTGACGGCCGCCGGCGGCCGTTCATCGCCGATAACGGAAAAGGTAATACAACAAGATGGAGGAAAAGGATGAAAGTAAGTTATTTTCCCGGCTGTACCCTCCGCACAAAGGCGAAAAAGCTCGATTTTTACGCAAGAGAATGCGCAAAGGTATTGGGCTTTGAGCTTTGCGAGGTCGAAAACTGGCAGTGCTGCGGCGGCGTGTTTGTAAGCGCGTCGGACGAGATAGCCACCAAGCTTTCGAGCGTGCGCGCGTTAGTTGCGGCGAGGGATGAAAACCGTCCCCTTATAACGGTATGTTCAGCCTGTCATAATGTCATAAAACAAACCAACAACGCAATGAAAAACGATCAGGTCTTTGCCGACAAGGTAAACCGTTATATGGCCCAGGACGAAAACCCGTCCGAGCCTTATTACGGCGAGGCCGAGGTGTATCACTACATAGAGTTTTTGCGCGACAAGGTCGGCTTTGATAAGCTGGCCGCCGCGGTAAAAAATCCCCTTACCGGAAGGAAAATCGCCGCATATTACGGATGTATGCTGCTTCGTCCCGGTAAGGTAATGCAGTTTGACGATCCGGAAAATCCCCGCATAATCGAGGATCTTATAAGGGCTCTCGGAGCCGAGCCGGTCGTTTTCTCCCAGCGCAACGAGTGCTGCGGAGGTTACGTTGTTTTGGAGGACGGCGCTCTGGCAGCCAAGAAGTCAAGAAGCGTAATAAACGGTGCCGAAAATGCCGGCGCCGAAGAGATTGTTACCGCATGTCCTCTTTGCAGATATAATCTCATCAAAAATTCAAGCGCTGTGCCGGTCGTATACTTTACCGAGCTTATGGCCGAAGCGCTCGGCATTACCGGGGAGGATCAAGACCGATGAGCAGTAAAAGCGAGCAGTTAAAAGAGCAGGCTTTGCGCATGAGCGGAGTAAATCCCCTTAAATGTATGCGCTGCGGCAAATGCTCGGGCACATGTCCGTCATACGACGAGATGGAGTATCATCCCCATCAGTTTGTCTACATGGTTGAGACGGGCGATATAGAGACCCTTATGAAATCGGATTCGGTTTATAAATGTCTTTCATGCTTTGCATGTGTTGATCGTTGCCCGAGAGGGGTCGAGCCGGCAAAGCTTATTGAGGCGTTAAGGCTTCTTTGCATAAGACAAAAGGATGCGAATCATCTTAAAACCGACGCTATTCCCGCCATGTTGGACGAGGATCTGCCTCAGCAGGCCATCGTCAGTGCGTTGCGTAAATATTCAAAGTAAGAAAGGAGAAACAAAGCCATGCAGAGAATCGGAGTATTTGTCTGTCATTGCGGTACCAACATTGCCGGTACGGTGGATGTAAAGGCCGTAGCGCAGGCGCTTAAAAACGAACCCGGTGTTGTTTTCTCCGACGACTACCAATATATGTGTTCTCAGGCCGGACAGGATCTTATAAAAAAAGCCATTGCCGAGCAACAGCTCACCGGCGTGGTCGTATGTTCATGTTCGCCGAGAATGCACGAGGCCACCTTCCGCAAAACGGCGGCGGCGGCCGGAATCAACCCCTATATGGTTGAGATCGCAAATATAAGAGAGCAGTGCTCGTGGGTACATAAGGATATGCCCATAGGCACCGAAAAGGCCATAATTCTCGGTAAGGCGGCCGTGGCGAAGGTCAATCTTAACGCTCCCCTTACCCCCGGCGAAAGCCCGGTTACAAAAAGGGCCCTTGTTATCGGCGGCGGAATCGCCGGCATACAAACAGCCCTTGACATTGCCGATGCCGGCTTCCCGGTGGATATAGTCGAGAAAAAGCCGACCATCGGCGGAAAGATGGCCCAGCTTGATAAGACCTTCCCGACCCTTGACTGTGCGGCATGTATACTGACACCCAAAATGGTGGACGTTGCCCAGAACGAAAAAATCCGTATATTCTCCTATTCCGAGGTGGCGGAGGTTTCGGGCTTTGTAGGCAACTTCGACGTTACCATCAAGCGCAAGGCGCGCTATGTTGACGAGGATAAATGTACCGGATGCGGACTTTGCACCGAAAAATGTCCTCAGAAAAAGGTTCCCAACGAGTTCAATCTCGGTATGGACAACCGCCGCGCAATATACATCCCCTTTGCTCAGGCCGTTCCCAAGGTCGCAACCATCGATCCCGATTATTGCACCATGCTCAAAACCGGAAAATGCGGCGTATGTTCAAAGGTCTGCACGGCCGGAGCCATAAACTACAAGGCAACCGACGAGCTTATAAACGAAAAATACGGCGCCATCGTGGTCGCCACCGGATTCAATCCCATTTCGATGGATAAGTTCGACGAGTTCGCTTATTCCCAGTCCAAGGACGTTATAACCTCTCTTGAGCTTGAGCGTCTTATGAATGCGGCAGGACCTACCGGCGGTACACTTTTGCGCCCGTCGGATAACGAGCATCCCCATACAATAGTCTTTGTCCAGTGCGTCGGCTCGCGCTGCGAGGCCTGTGCCGAAAAGGGCAAGGAATACTGCTCGAAGATATGCTGCATGTACACGGCGAAGCACGCCATGCTTATAAGGGACAAATATCCCGACACCGACGTGTATGTTTTCTACATAGACGTCCGTACGCCGGGTAAAAACTTCGATGAATTTTACCGTCGGGCCGTTGAGGAATACGGAGTGCACTATATAAAGGGCATGGTCGGTAAGGTTTCTCCCGAGGGCAAAAAGCTTAAGGTACAGGGCTCCGATCTCATCTACGGACGTCAGCTGCATATAGACGCCGATCTGGTAGTGCTTGCGGCGGCTATCGAGCCGGATAAATCGGCCCGTCCCCTTGCAACAATGCTTACAGCCAGTATGGACACCAACGACTTCTTCACCGAGGCCCATCCCAAGCTCCGTCCGGTGGAGTCGCCGACGGCCGGCGTCTTCCTTTCGGGAGCGTGCCAAGGTCCGAAGGATATCCCCGAAACGGTATCACAGGCCGGTGCCGCCGCCTCGAAGGTCATAGGACTTTTGTGCAAGGATAAGCTTACCGGCAACCCCTGTATCGCCCATTCGGACGAGATGATGTGCAACGGCTGCTCAACCTGCGAAAAGGTCTGCCCGTACGGCGCTATAACCTATATCGATAAGGAATTCAGAATGCCCGATAGAACCACTAAGGTACGCCGCGTCGCTTCGGTAAACGAGGCCGTGTGCCAGGGCTGCGGCGCTTGCACCGTCGCATGTATGTCGGGAGCCATGGATCTTCGCGGCTTCATGAATAAGCAAATAATGGCGGAGGTAGACGCAATATGCAAGTAAATGATTACAAACCGCTGATTGTGGCCTTTTGCTGCAACTGGTGTTCATACGCCGGTGCGGATTTGGCAGGAAACAACCGTCTTGCTTACCCTGCTGACGTAAAAATAATCCGCGTTCCCTGCTCTTGCAGGGTGAACCCCATGTTTATACTCCGTGCATTCCAGCGCGGAGCCGACGGAGTAATACTGTGCGGCTGTCATCCGGGCGATTGCCATTATACCTCCGGCAACTATTACACCCGCCGACGTATGGCGCTGCTGTTTTCAATGCTTGATTATCTCGGCATTGAAAGGGAACGCACCCGCGTCGAATGGGTATCGGCGGCCGAGGGTGCTAAGTTTGCCGCCACTATGAACGATTTCGTCGAAAAGGTAAGAGAGCTCGGCGAAAACAAGAGACTGGAGGATTTGCGATGCAAAAAGTAAAACGCGAGGCTCTTGTCAATAAGGCCTGCGAGCTGCTTGAAAACGGCACGGTAAACCGTGTGCTCGCATGGAAAGCTGGCGAGTTCGATTACGATGTAACTCCGGCGGTCTTTACGAGTGCCGACGAGATAAAAAACGGCCTTGTCTGGAGTGATTTTTCCGCCGCCAATTTTTCAAAATATCTTGTAAAAGAAGCGGCTTCACAGGGCAAGGTAGCGGTATTTTTGAAGCCGTGCGATACATACAGCTTTAACCAGCTTTTGACCGAGCACAGGTTTGACCGCGAAAAGGTCTACGCCGTGGGTGTGCCGTGCGACGGAATGATCGACATAAACCTTATAAAGGCTCAGGCCGAGGGCATTTCGTCGGTTAAATCCGAGGGCGACGATGTAAAAATCGAAACCCTTTATGACGGAACCGTGACCCTTAAAAGGGAGGACGTACTGCTTGAGCGCTGCAAGTCCTGCAAGTCAAAAAAACACGTCGCTTTTGACGAGCTTTTGGGCGAGGACGGCGAGGTCTGCGAATCGGATCGCTTTGACGAGGTCAGCCGTCTTGAAAAAATGACGCCGGACGAGCGCTTTGCTTTCTGGCAGAATGAGCTGTCGCGCTGCATACGCTGCAATGCCTGCCGCGATGTATGTCCGGCCTGCACCTGCGAAAAATGCGTTTTCGACAACCCGAATTCCGGAGTCGAAAACAAAGCGGCGGCCAACTCCTTTGAGGAAAAAATGTTCCATATAATCCGTGCCTTCCACGTTGCGGGACGCTGCACCGATTGCGGCGAGTGCTCGAGGGTATGTCCCCAGCATATACCGCTTCACCTTTTAAACCGTAAATTTATCAAGGATATCGACAGCTTTTACGGCGATTATCAGGCCGGAGCCGAGGTCGGCTCGCGCGCTCCGATAGTCAACTACACCACCGGCGATATCGAGCCGGGCGACGCTGTAAGAAGGGGTGATATCGATGCGTAAAATTTCATTATCCGAGATCGATAAGCTTTTTGAGCGCATATCATCGGGGAAAGCTCTTTACATACCGGTCGATACGGCCGGGGGCGCCCGTTTTGAGCGCTGGGAGAGCGGAAAAACCATGTCCGACGCCCTCAACACCGTAAGAAGCGCCAAGGATTTCTTCTTCCCCCAGACCGAGAATCTGATGGATTTTAAGGTCGAGGGCAAAAGCATCGAAGTGATTGACACAAGAAACGAGTGCGAGGATTTTGTTGTCTTCGGCGTCCGCGGATGCGACGTAAAAAGCTTCGAGGTGCTTGACAGGGTATTTTTGAGCGAGCCGGTAGACTCCTTTTACAAAAACCGCCGCGAGCATTCGGTTATCATGTCAATGGCCTGCACAAAGCCGGTTGAAACCTGCTTTTGCGGCACCTTCGGCATTGATGCGGCCGAGCCCGAGGGCGACGTTGTCTGCTACAGGACCGACGATACCCTCTATTTAAAGCCCGTAACCGAAAAGGGTGAAAAACTCATCGCGAGCATTGAGAATATCACGGACGAGTCCGACGAAACCGCCGTCGAGAGCCAGAAAAAGCTCATCCGCGAGCGCATGAGCAAACTTCCGCTTTCTAATCTTTCGGTAGAGGCCTTCGGTAAGGATAAGACCTCCGAGTTTTTCAACGCTCCCGAATGGGGCGAGATGTCAAAAACCTGCCTCGGATGCGGAACCTGCACCTTTGTGTGCCCGACCTGTCAGTGCTACGACATAAAGGATTTCAATACCGGTCACGGCATAAAGCGTTTCCGCTGCTGGGATTCCTGCATGTATTCCGAGTTTACAAAGATGTCGGCAGGCCAGCCGAGGCTTACCCAGCTTGAGCGCTTCCGTCAGCGCTTCATGCACAAGCTTGTTTATTATCCCACCAATAACGACGGACTGTTCTCCTGCGTCGGATGCGGCAGATGCCTTGCAAAATGCCCGATCCAGATGAACATAGTAAAGGTTATAAAGAAGTTGGGAGGTAAATGCAATGCTTAATGTTAACGATCCGCTTATCCCGAAAATTGGGGTTGTGACCGACATACGCATAGACACGCCCGACGTCAAGACCTTTCGTGTTGTAACGCCGGACGGCAAAAAGGCCTTTGAGCACCGCCCCGGTCAGTGCGCAATGCTGTCGATCCCGGGTGTGGGCGAGGCGATGTTTTCCATAACCTCCTCCCCGACCAACACCGAGTTTATGGAGTTTTCCATTAAAAAGTGCGGCTGCGTTACCCAGTGGCTCCATGCAATGGAGGTCGGTCAGCAAATAACAATAAGGGGACCATACGGGCGTCCCTTCCCGGTTGATGATGCCTTTGCCGGCCATGATATGCTCTTTATCGCCGGCGGTATAGGACTTGCTCCTTTGCGTTCAGTAATAAATTATTGCCGTCATTACCGCGACCGTTACGGCAAGATAGACATTGTATACGGTTCGCGCAGCATGCAGGATCTGGTCGATTACAAAGAGATAATCAACGAGTGGGAAAAGGATGAGGGCGTTTCGGTTCATCTTACCATCGACCGCGAGCAGCCCGAGTGGACCGGTCATGTCGGTTTTGTACCGAACTACGTTAAGGAGCTCGGTTTTACGACCGATAAGATCGCCGTTTTATGCGGTCCGCCGATCATGATTAAATTCACCCTTGCGGGATTGCAGGAGCTCGGCTTCGACAAGACCCAGGTATATACGACAATGGAGCTTCGCATGAAGTGCGGAATAGGCAAGTGCGGCCGCTGCAACATCGGCGCGAAATACGTCTGCAAGGACGGTCCGGTGTTCCGCTGCGACGAGCTTGACGAGCTTCCGGCTGAGTATTAAAAGGAGAAAACGAACATGGAAAATATGGTAAACATCTATTTGTTCGGAAAGAAATATTCCGTTCCGGACGATCTGACCATCATGCGTGCCATGGAGTACGCCGGTTATCAGCTTGTAAGAGGCTGCGGCTGCCGCAACGGCTTTTGCGGAGCCTGTGCCACCATTTACCGCATAAAGGGCGATACACAGCTCAGAACCTGCCTTGCATGTCAGACCAAGGTTGAGGAGAATATGTACGTTGCAACACTGCCCTTCTTCCCCCTTGTAAAGCAGGTTTACGATATTGAGAAGATAAAGCCCACCGAGCAGATAATGATGCAGCTTTATCCAGAGATATATGCCTGTGTCGGCTGCAATGCCTGCACCAAGAGCTGCACTCAGGGACTTAACGTAATGCAGTATATCGCCTATGCTCAGCGCGGCGAGTACGAAAAATGCGCCGAGGAGTCCTTCGACTGCGTTATGTGCGGCGTATGTTCATCGCGCTGCCCGGCCGGAATATCCCATCCCCAGGTTGCAATGCTCGCCAGAAGATTAAACGGCAAATATCTGGCACCCAAGAGCGCTCATCTTGAAAATCGCGTTAAAGAGATCAAAAACGGTACCTTTACCGAGCTTATCGAAAGCCTTATGGAAAAGCCGATAGATGAGATCAAAGAGCTTTACAACCATAGGGATATTGAGAAGTAAGGAGGGCGAAAAACAATGTATTCAAAAGAATTCAGCGAATCTTTAAAGGCGGTTGAGGCCGCACGCGAGGCCAATATTGCCTACGAGCCTACCCGTATGACCGCCAAGGAAAAGGAGGATCTGCTCGCCGCTTATCATCCCGACTACAAAAAAAGCGAGTTTTCCACCCTTGAGATAGGCCCAAACAAGGGCGAAAAGGTGCCGCACGAGCTTTGTGAAATGCTTCAGGCCAACAGCCGCATTTCGGCCGACGATGTCGATCTGAACGATATCCGCTACGATGTGGATGTTCTTATAATCGGCGGCGGCGGTGCCGGCAGCTCGGCCGCCATTGAGGCCGATAAAGCAGGTGCCAAGACCATGATAGTAACCAAGCTCAGAATAGGCGACGCCAATACGATGATGGCCGAGGGCGGAATTCAGGCCGCCGATAAGGAAAACGATTCTCCGGCCATACATTTTGTCGACGCCTTCGGCGGCGGACACTATGCCGCTAAGAGGGAGCTTCTCGCAAAGCTTGTATGCGACGCTCCCGAGGCAATCGAGTGGCTCAACGATCTTGGTGTTGAGTTTGACAAGGCTCCCGACGGAACCATGATAACCACCCACGGCGGCGGCACCTCCCGCAAGCGTATGCATGCGGCCAAGGACTATTCCGGAGCCGAAATAATGAGAACCCTTCGCGATGAGGTATTAAACCGCGGAATTCCGGTAGTTGACTTTACGGCGGCTATTGAGCTTATTCTGGATGAAAAAGGCAACGCTGCCGGTGCCGTGCTTATGAATATGGAAACCAAGGAGCTCATGGTTGCACGCGCAAAGACCGTAATAATCGCCACCGGCGGCGCCGGAAGAATGCATTATCAGGGCTTCCCGACCTCCAACCACTACGGCGCTACGGCCGACGGACTGGTGCTCGGATACCGCGTCGGCGCAAAGCTCCTTTATGCCGATACCCTGCAGTATCATCCCACGGGCGCTGCCTTCCCCCAGCAGATCTTCGGTGCACTGGTAACCGAGAAGGTAAGAAGTCTCGGCGCTAAGCTTGTCAACCGCGACGGTAAGGTCTTTATGCATCCGCTTGAGACGCGCGATGTTGCGGCGGCTTCTATAATCCGTGAGTGCTCCGACCGTGACGAGGGTGTGGATACCGGAAGCGGCAAGGCCGTCTGGCTTGATACCCCGATGATTGAGGCAATAGGCGGAGAGGGAACCATTGAAAAGAGAATTCCGGCAATGATGCGCATGTTCATGGATTTCGGCATCGATATCCGCCGCGAGCCGATTCTCGTTTATCCGACCCTCCACTACCAGAACGGAGGACTTGACATAAATGTCACCGGAATGACCCCCAATGTAGAAAACCTTTACGTTGCGGGCGAGGCTGTCGGAGGAATCCACGGGCGTAACCGTCTTATGGGCAATTCGCTGCTTGATGTAATCGTTTTCGGCCGCAATGCCGGACAAAATGCGTCGGCAAAATCGAAGGAGGTAACGCTCGGCGCGCTGACCCTTGAGCATATTGCTAAATTTGAGGCTGAGCGCGAGGCCGCCGGTATTACCGGAGACACCGTATCGCCAAAACTCCTTCCCGATTACAGAAGAACTAAATAAAATCAGAAAGACGGTTTTTAACAATGATACTTGATCTGCTTGAAGCGCTGACAATATTCTGCTTCGGACTTTCATGGCCTATATCCATCCGCAAGTCCATTATCTCCCGTACCGCAAAGGGAAAGAGCCTGTTCTTTGAGGTGTTTTTGCTCATAGGCTACGCCTGCGGTATTGCGAGAAAGATAATACAGGTCGTGGGAGGGAGCTCCGGCTTCATATTCTATCTGAGCTTTTTCTTCTATGTTCTTAACTTTATCGAAATCAGCATAGACGTTGCGCTCTATTTCAGAAACAAAAAGCTTGACGAAGCAGCCGATACCGCGGCAAAGGCAGCGCAGAATTGAAAAAGCGTCCCCTGATTTTTAAGGAGGCAGACTTTTTATGAAACGTACTGAGGTGTCGCGTGCGACAATAGGCCGGATACCGGTTTATCTTAAGTACTTAAAGGGAACCGATCACTACACCGAAAATATCTCTGCCACAATCCTTGCAAACAAGCTCGGGCTCGGCGAGGTTCAGGTTCGAAAGGACCTCGCCGCCGTGAGCGGCGCCGGACGTCCCAAAACAGGCTATAATATAAACGAGCTTATAGCGGCGTTGGAGGCCTTTTTGGGACAGGATAATGCCGGCGGAGTAGTAATAATCGGAGCGGGTAAGCTCGGGAGAGCACTGCTTGATTATTCCGGATTTATGGATTACGGGCTTGAGGTGGCGGCCGCGTTTGACGAGGCTGTGACCGATTCGGGTGTTTTAAGCAACTCCGGGAAGCCGATATACCCTATGGAGCATCTTGAGGAATTCTGCAAAAAAAACAATGTGACCATAGGCGTTATAACGGTGCCGGCCGATCAGGCCCAGAGTGTGTGTGATCGTCTTATAAAAAATGGGATAAAGGGTATCTGGTGCTTTGCACCCTGCTGTCTTAACCTTCCCGTAAATATTCCCGTAAAGTATGAAAACATGGCATTGTCGCTTGCCTGTTTAAATAACAAAATTAATTGCCACGGAGGATAAATCTATGAAAGTAACCGTTTGTATCGGCTCTTCATGTCATATAAAGGGTTCCCGTCAGGTTGTTGAGACCTTTCAGAATTTAATCAAGAAAAACGGACTCTCCGACAAGGTTGAGCTTGCCGGAATGTTCTGCATGGGCAAATGTCAGCAGAGTGTATGCGTAAGCATTGACGACGCTATTTACTCGGTTGATCCCGAAAAAGCCGAGGAGTTTTTTAACGAAAACGTTTTGGCGAAGGTGAAGTAAAAATGGTTGTTCAAATATGTATCGGCTCTTCATGTCATATAAAGGGCTCTGCGGAGATTGTTAAATTATTCCAGCAGGAAATAGCAAAACGCAAGCTGGAGGATGAAATTACCCTCGCAGGCAGTTTTTGCACCGGCAAATGCAATCGGATCGGTGTTACAATTGCGGTAGACGACGAGGTGTATACCGGAGTTACTCCCGAGGAATTCAACACATTTTTTGAGGAAAAGGTCTTAAAAAAGCTCTGAGTGAAAGGAAAGTGGCACTATGGACTGTCTGACCTTAAAAAAATCCAACTGTAAAAACTGCTATAAATGTATTCGCCATTGTCCGGTAAAATCGATACGTTTTTCCGGAAATCAGGCGTATATAATAGGAAACGAATGCATACTGTGCGGACAGTGTTTTGTAGTATGTCCTCAGAATGCGAAGCAAATAGTAGACGAGACCGAAAAGGTCAAGGTTATACTCCAGGGAGACGAGCCCGTAGTGGTAAGTCTTGCTCCGTCCTTTGTTGCAAATTACGAGGGCGTGGGCATTGACTCCATGCGCAAGGCTTTAAAAAAGCTCGGATTTTACGACGTTGAAGAAACGGCCGTCGGTGCGACCATAGTAAAAAACGAGTACGAGCGCATGATCGACGAGGAAAGCAGGGATGTAATTATTACCTCCTGCTGTCATTCGGTCAATCTTCTTATTCAGAAATATTTCCCGCGCGAGCTGGATTTTCTGGCCGATGTTCTTTCACCCATGCAGGCCCATTGCCTTGATATAAAGCGCCGTATACCCGGCGCAAAAACGGTTTTTGTAGGTCCGTGCGTTGCAAAGAAGGACGAGGCTCAGCATTACGAGGGTATTGTCGATGCCGTACTGACCTTTGATGAGCTGACCGCCTGGCTTACATCGGAAAACATCGAGCTTTGCGGCGATGAAGAAGAAAACGAAAATTCGCGAGCGAGATTTTTCCCCACCACCGGTGGAATTTTAAAGACCCTATCAAAGGAAAATCCGAATTATACCTACATGGCTATTGACGGCACTCAAAACTGCATCGAGGCTTTAAAGGATATCGAAAGCGGCAAGATCCATCGCTGCTTTATTGAAATGTCGGCATGCTCGGGCAGCTGTATAGGCGGTCCGGTTATGGAAAAATTCCACCGTTCACCCGTTAAGGATTATATGGCGGTGGCAAAGTTTGCCGGCAAGAAGGATTTTGAGGTAAGTACCCCGGATTCCCTTTCTCTTCGCAAGGAGTTTACCGAAATTGAACGGAAGCTGCAGCCGCCCAGCGAGGAGGAAATACGCGAAATATTAAGGCAAATGGGGAAGACGCGTAAATCCGACGAGCTTAATTGCGGCTCGTGCGGATACGATACCTGCCGGGAAAAGGCCATCGCGATATATCACGGCAAGGCCGAAATCTCCATGTGTCTGCCATATTTGAAGGATAAGGCCGAGAGCTTTTCCGACACCATTGTCCGCAACACCCCCAACGGCCTTATTGTGCTCAATGAGAAATTAGAGGTTCAGCAGATAAACAAGGCGGCGCTGAAAATTCTCAACATCCGCTACGCCTCGGACGTTATGGGCGATCAGGTCGTCAGAATAATGGAGCCTGCAGATTTTCTCGATGTTTTGAATAAGGGAAGGAATATCCACAACAAACGTGTTTATCTTGCCGAGTACGAAAAGTATGTCGAGGAAACCATTGTTTACGACCGGGAGTACCGACTGCTTGTGTGCATATTGCGCGATGTTACCGCCGAGGAAATGCAGCGTGAGAAGAAAGAGAATATAAGCCGCCAGACGGTCGAAATTGCCGATCGCGTTGTAGACAAGCAAATGCGCATTGTTCAGGATATTGCGTCCTTGCTCGGAGAGACGGCGGCTGAAACCAAAATAGCACTTTCCAAACTCAAGGAGTCTATAAGCGATGAATAATTTGTGTGCCGACATCGGCTGGAAAAGCATTAACCATGAGGGTGAACAGCTTTGCGGCGACCATGTTGACATAGTTGAGCAGGGCGAGGATTCCACGGTTATTGTTCTGGCCGACGGGCTCGGAAGCGGCGTAAAGGCGAGTATACTTTCCACACTTACCTCAAAGATAATATCCACAATGATGGCCGAGGGGCTGTCGATTGAGGAGTGCGTCTCAACCATAGCGGCAACGCTGCCGATATGCTCGGTAAGGGGAGTCGCATATTCGACCTTTACAATAATACATCTTATCGACAACCGCACAGCCGAGTTTATACAGTACGACAATCCGCAGATCATAATGCTTCGCAACGGGGAGAGCGTTGATTATCCCACAAATGAGCTCAACATCGGCGGTAAAAAGATACTTAAATCGGAAATCCAGCTTCGCGAGGGCGACATATTTATTGCAATGAGCGACGGGTGTCCTCATGCCGGAATAGGGCTGGCCTTTAATTTCGGGTGGAAACGTGAGGATATAGCCGATTTTATGAAAACCTTTTCTGATATTGGCTATACCGCAAAAACACTTGCCACAATGCTGGTTGACGAGTGTAATAAGCAGTACGGCTATCATCCGGGGGACGACGCAACGGCCTGTGTTGTGCGTATAAGAAAAAGGGAGCCGATGAATATTCTGTTCGGTCCGCCGCGAAATCGTGACGACTGCGACAGAATGATGTCGCTGTTTTTCTCAAAAGAAGGCAAACACATAATATGCGGAGGAACCACCTCGTCGATAGCGGCGAAGTATCTCGGCAAAACGGTAAAGGCAACCCTCGATTTTGAGCAGAGCGACGTACCGCCAATAGCCGAGATAGAGGGTGTTGACCTCGTGACCGAGGGTGTTATAACCATAAACAAGGTCATAGAATACGCGAGGGACGCACTCGGATCGAACGAGCTGTACGAGCAGTGGAGCGTCAGCCGCGACGGCGCTTCGATGATATGCCGGATGTTGTTTGAGGAGGCGACAGATATTAATTTCTTTGTGGGTCGCGCCATAAATCCGGCGCATCAAAATCCGGAGCTGCCTATAAATTTCAATATAAAGATGAATCTTGTTGAAGAATTGTCCGCATGCTTAAGGCAAATGGGCAAAAAGGTTAAGGTCAGCTATTTCTAATCGGTTTTACCGGTTTATAAGCCCAAAGTCCGCAAGTCAATACCGCCCGTTTGAAAACGGGGGGTGTCCCGTGTAATTCGTGTAAGGAGAACAAAATGAGAAAGTTTGATACAAAGGTCCAACACCTGAAATACAAGGTTTTACGCGAAGTTGCGCGCCATGCCTGGGACGATTCGCTGCTTGAGAATGTGCTGAAGATTCCCGAGCAGATAGTTCCCGGCAACACACCGACCATGCGCTGCTGTGTTTATAAGGAGCGCGCCATACTCGGCGAGCGGGTAAAAATTGCTATGGGCGGAGATAAGGATAACCCCAATGTCATAGAGGTAATTAATATCGCCTGTGATGAATGTCCAATGAGCGGTTATGAGGTTACAAACTTCTGCCGCGGCTGTCTCGCTCACCGGTGCGAGGACGTGTGCCGTTTCGGTGCTATAAGCTTTCTTGAAAACCACGTCGCCGTAATCGATAAATCAAAATGTAAAGGCTGCGGTGCTTGTTCAAGGGTTTGCCCGTACGGTGCCATTGTAAAGCGCGAGCGGCCGTGCGAAATGGCCTGCAAAATAAAGGCTATTTCAATGAATGAGGATAAAACGGCGGCTATCGACAACGAAAAATGTATAGCCTGCGGCGCCTGTGTTTATCAGTGCCCGTTCGGTGCGATAACCGATAAATCCTACATTCTTGACGTTATAGACATAATTAAAAAGAGCGAGAACGGCAAGAAATACAAGGTGTTTGCCGTGGTGGCCCCATCAATATCAAGCCAGTTTACCTATGCAAAACTCGGACAGGTCATAAGCGGACTTAAAGGACTCGGCTTCCAGACCGTTGTCGAGGCGGCGCTCGGAGCCGACATGGTGGCCTATGCCGAAAGCAAGGAGCTTGCCGAAAAGGGCTTTCTTACAAGCTCATGCTGTCCGGCCTTTGTAAGCTATATAGAAAAATCCTTCCCGGATCTTGTTCCCTTTGTTTCGCACAATTTGTCGCCGATGGCAACAATATCTAAGTATATAAAGGAGCACGAGGCGCCCTGCAAGGTCGTTTTTATAGGACCCTGTACCGCCAAAAAGGCCGAGGTGCAAAAGAGCGAGGTTAAGCCATATGTTGACGCCGCGATGACCTTTGAGGAGCTTCAGGCTCTTTTCGACAGCCGTGATATGGACATAACGTCGCTCGACGAGGGTGTGCTTGATAACGCCTCTTATTTCGGGCGTATATTTGCCCGTTGCGGAGGTCTTTCCGACGCCGTCAGGCAGGGTCTGCTTGAGCAGGGAATCACCGACTTTAATCTTGAAAGCTGCTCGTGCGACGGAATTGAGGAGTGCCGCACGGCTCTGCTTAAAAAGAGTAAGGGGATCTTAAGCGCCAACTTCATCGAGGGAATGGCCTGTACCGGCGGCTGCATAGGCGGTGCCGGGTGCCTTACCCACGGCGAAAAGAACAAGTCCGAGGTTGACAAATACGGCAGAGAGGCCTATGAAAAGACCATCAGCGACGCCATTTCGGTTTTAAAATAATAAAATCAAAAATAAAAATGCACGGTAAGGCAAAAGGTCTTACCGTGCATTTTCGGTTTTTGTGGGTTTGATCATTAAAATGATCAATTCCCGGTATATACCGGCCGGATAACGTTTAAGCAAGCTTTAAAATATAGTTTTAAGCCTTGCCGCCAATGTGTCGTGTATCGCCGCGGCCCGTTTTTTATTTGAGCTCGGCTACCGTTACGCCGTCCTCGCCCTCGCCGAAGACTCCCCGGCGGAAGGTCTTGACGCTCTTGTTTGAACGTAAAAATTCGCGAACCGCGTCGCGAAGTGCGCCGGTTCCCTTGCCGTGTATTACGGTTACGGTGGATATTCCGCTCATAACCGCATTGTCGATAAATCCGTCGAGCTCAAGCAGCGCTTCATCCGCGCGCTTTCCGCGAAGATCTATTTCGGTCGAGGCGGCCCTCGTGGCCCGCGATTCTACCGAATGCACGGTTCTTGCTCCCGTGTGTGTCGCGGGCTTCACCCCCTGAGGCCGGGCATTTTCTATCAGCCGCAAGTTGTCGGTTTTTACGGTGGTTTTTATAATTCCGGCCATAACGGTTACCGTATCGCGTCCTTTTTGTGCCTCAAGCACGGTTGCGCGCTTGTCGATGTCGATTATCTCCACCGTGTCGCCGGCTTTAAGGGGGCGGGGCAAACGGTAGGCCGTCGGCAGCTTTTTAATTGCCGGATCAGCCGAATCCTCAAGCGATTTAATGCCTTTTTTTGCAGCCGCGCGGGCAGCGCGTAACTGTTCGGCTGCATTTTTGCCGTCGCTTTGTTTTTTTATGCTTTCGAGCTCCTCCAAAAGCTCATCCGAGCGGCTCCTCGCCTTTTCCACTATTCTTTCGGCCTGCTTTTTGGCCTCGGATATAATTTTCTCGCGCTCGCGGTTGAGCTTTTCGGTGTGCTCACGCGCCTTTTGCTCGGCCGCGCGGGCTTTCGCCTTGATGTCGGCAATGTCCTGCTTTTCGCGCTCGAGGATCATGTGCGATTCCTCAAGCCTTCCTACGGCGTCGTCAAAACGGGAATCATCATCGGACAAAAGACTTTTGGCGCGATCAATTATCTCCTTGTCCATTCCGAGTTGTGATAGTATCGCAAAGGCATTTGACCGCCCGGGCAGGCCTATAAGCAGCCTGTAGGTCGGGCGAAGGGTCTTGACGTCAAATTCACAGCAGCCGTTGACCACGCCGGGCGTTTGCAAAGCGTACATTTTAAGCTCGGCATAGTGGGTGGTGGCCGCTATTTTGCAGCCCTTTTCCCTTAGCTTTTCAAGAATGGACACCGCAAGCGCCGCGCCTTCGGCGGGATCGGTTCCGGCTCCGAGCTCGTCGATGAGTATAAGGGAATTCTCGTCCGCACGGGCCAGAATTTCAATGATATTGGTCATATGAGCCGAGAAGGTCGAAAGGGACTGCTCAATGCTCTGCTCATCCCCTATATCGCATAAAATCTTGTCATAAACGGCAACCCGGCTGTTTTCTCCGGCCGGTATAAAAAGGCCGCAAAGCGCCATTATGCTTAAAAGTCCGAGGGTTTTAAGCGCGACGGTCTTTCCTCCCGTATTAGGGCCGGTTATCACGAGGGTCGTAAATTTGTCGCCGAGGGAAATATCGGTCGGCACTACGGTTTTTCGGTTTAACAAAGGGTGCCGCGCACGTTTCAGTTCGGTTATTCCGTTTTGATTGAGAACCGGGCGTGAGGCGTTTATATCGTACGCGAATTTTGCCTTCGCAAAGATCAGATCGAGCGATATCAGCCGGTCATAGCTGATTTTAATATTATTTGCAAATTCTCCGCAAAGGGCGGAAAGCTCGGCCAAAATCCTGTCGATCTCGGCCTTTTCCTGACTTTCGAGCACGCGAATGGCATTATTGGCCTCAACCACGGAATTCGGTTCGACAAAAACGGTTGAGCCGGAGGCCGATGTGTCATGCACGAGTCCGGGAACCTGGGCGCGGAATTCCGCCTTTACGGGAACGACATACCGGCCCGAGCGCATGGTGACTATCGGATCCTGCAGGCAGTTGCGCATTGAGGATGAGTGTATTATTTTGTCAAGCTGCTCGCGTACCGAATCGCTCGCCTTGCGGATCTTTCGGCGTATCGAGTAAAGCTCGGGCGACGCGCTGTCGCTTATTTCGTCCTCGGTTATAACCGCGCTCTGTATTTTGTCCTCAAGGAATTTGTTGGGGTAAAGCGCGTCAAAATACCGGTCGAGTGCCTCGTTTTCCTGAATATGATTGTTTCGGTGCCATTCGTACAGCGAACGGGTGACCCTTAACACCTCGCATATGTGCAGCAGCTCGGCCGGGGTAAGGGTCGAGCCGGAGGCCGCGCGGGTAAGGGCGGAATCGACATTTTTAATTCCGCCGAACGACGGCGCGGTATAACGTGCAATGAGCAAATAGGCGCATTCGGTTTCACCGAGGAGCTGCTCGGCGCTCTCAAACGAGCCCTCGGGCAAAAGCGAGGCGGCCCTTATTGCCGAATCGGCACAACCGCAAAAGCCTGAGAGCATATTAAGCACCTTGGACAGCTCAAGGGTATTTAAATGTTTAAAATAATAATTGTCCATTTTTTATTTTCCTGATTTTAAATTTTTACGGTAATATACGGCGGTTTTTGCACAAACTTTTTTCGTTTTTTGCTTTTCGCCGGTTGATTTTTAAAAAGGATAATTCCAAAACCGTAAAAAATCAGTTTTTTTACGGTAAAAGCTCCTTAATGAGCGGCACTATCATCATGGTTTTGTCGGCCGTGCGGTCGGCGCCGGCGGTTTTTAGTTCATCGGCTGAAAAGGTCGAGGTAATGCCTATGCATTTCATTCCGGCGTTTTGCGCCGCTTTAAGTCCGCTGGGAGCGTCCTCAATTACAACGCATTCCTCCGGCCTTGCGCCGAGGCGCTTTGCCGCCTCCAAAAAGGCGTCTGGTGCCGGCTTTTTAACGCTTACATCCTCGCCGGTTACAACGGCGCCGAGATGTTCTCTCGGTATTCCGGCGGCGCGGATGTTGGCGATGACCTTTATGCTGTCGGCAGCGCTCGCGACCGCAAGGGCATATCCGAGCGAGTGAAGCTTTTCTATCGTCTCGGGGATACCCTCAAAAAATCCGGCCTCGCGGTCTACTATCCGAGTATAAATTTCGTAGGCACGGGCCTTCATTTCCGGGATATATTTAACCCCGTGTTTTTCGGCTACACCGCCGACAAAAATATCCTCACCCCGTCCGGTAAAGGGATAAAAATCGTCATCACAGGCTTTTATACCATAGTCCTCAAGGGCCAGAATCGCGGATTTTCTCATAACGGGTTCGGAGTCTATAAGCACTCCGTCCATATCAAAAATTACGGCCTTCATTTTTTCTCTTCGTCCTTTGTTTTCGATAATTTTATTGCTGTTTTAAGCACGCCGACCGAGGTTTTGGCGTCGGTTATCGTGCCGTCCATAACCATTTCGACCGCCTTTTCAAGCGGGATTTTCGAAACATTTAAAAATTCGTCCTCGTCGAGCCTTTGCTCGCCGGTTTTTATTCCGGTCGCAAGGTAAATATAGATTATTTCGGCCGAATAGCCGGGGCTCGGGTACATTCTCGAAAGCATGGTGTAGCTTTCCGCCGTGCAGCCGGTTTCCTCTTTAAGCTCGCGCTTTGCACAAAGGAGCGGGTCCTCGTTTTTCTCAAGCTTGCCGGCCGGTATCTCCAAAACCTCCTCCATATACGGGTAGCGGAACTGGCTGACAAGATAGATATTTTCATCATCGTCAAGTGCCACAACGCAAACGCCGCCGCCGTGCTCAATCACCTCGCGAGATGCGGTTTTTCCGTTAGGCAGCAGGACGTCGTCGTTCCTTAAATTCAGTATTCTGCCTTTATAGATATAGTTTTTCTTAATGGTTTTTTCGGTCGTTTCCATATTATCTCCGATTTAAATTTTTTTGAAAATGTTATGTCCCTCAGAAATAAGCCGCATTGAAAAGCACTCCTTTTGCGAACGATTTTTAACGCAGGGCGATCAGACGGACGATCAATCAAGCAAGCAGGCGCTCAATCAGCCGAGCGGCTTTACGGAGTTGTTTTCGTATACAAGATATCTGAATTCGAGCCCGTTTTCGCTCATCACATCCGATTCGGATATTACCCTCCAATTCCCGAGAGCGTCTAAATCCGGAATGAACACGTCGGCGTCGCCGGTGCTCGAAACCTTGGTTATATAGGCCTTTTTGCAATAGGGCATAAGCAGGCGGTAGATGGTAGCTCCCCCTATTACAAAAACGTCGTCGGTATCGACCTTTTCGCCGAGAACCTTTGCGAGCTCGTCGGTGCCGTGGCAAACGGTTACTCCTTCGGGCGAAAAGTCTTTATCAAGGGTCAAAACAATATTCTCGCGCCCCTTAAGCGGCCTTGCTCCGGGAAGGGAAAGCAGCGTTCTGTCTCCCATGACCACGGTTTTTCCCCATGTCGTCTCTTTAAAATATTTCATATCGGCCGATATGTGAAACAACAGATCGTTGTTTTTGCCTATCGCCCAGTTTTTGTCTACCGATACTATGAAATTCATATTTGTCTCCTTGCTTTTTTAATACTATCAATAAAATACCGTCGTTGAAAGCGATTGTTACCGCCCTTATCCCTTGGTCGGCGGATCCGATTTTCTCAAGCCGTTGCTTATCATTTCGGCTTATTAAAGCTTGCTGAAGCTAAAAGCTTTCTCCGGAATTCCTTATGTAATGAAAAAGATACTGCTGCGCTATTCCGGCGATCGGCGAAAATTCAGATGGAAGTCCATCCGGAAAAAGGGCGTTCATCGCCCGTTTTATCCAGACATCCTTCGGAAAGGCGTCGATCTTGCCCATGCCGTAAAGCATTGTGCAATCCGCCACCTTGCAGCCGACCCCCTTTATAAGCATGAGCCGGTTGCGGGCCTCGTCGGTTGAAAGGGAGGCTGTTTTTAAAAGATCGATGTCGCCCGAGGCGATTTTTTCGGTCGCATCCATTATATATTTTACCCTGAATCCGGCCCTTAAAGGCGCTAAATCGTCCGGATAAAGTACATTTAATCTTTGGGGTGAGGGGAAAGAAAAGTCGCCCTCATCATTTATTCTATCTCCGCAAAGTGCACAAAGTCTTGTTATTATTCCCTTTATTCTCGGAATATTGTTGTTTTGCGAGATTATAAAGGATATAAGGGTTTCCCACGGGTCCTGCCTCAATATATGAATTCCCCGGGCGTACACGGAGGCGGCCTTTAAACGGCTGTCGGTGCATAAAATCTTGTCGCACCGGGTGTAATCGCGTGAAAAATCAAAATAGTCGTACCAGAAATCGGCGAATTCCTCGTCGCTTGTCCCGTGAAAGGCCACCTCGTCGCCGTGCTGTGTTATGTCCCTTGAAAGACCGCTTGCTATTACGCGATAGGTGCTTTCATCCTTTTTCTCAAAACGGAAGCACTGTCCGCATTCGAGGGTCCTCTCAAGCGAAAAGCACCCGTCGGTTTTGTAAACAAACTTTGTTTTTTTCTTTGTAAAAGACATAAAAATACCCCGTTTTACCGATCTTCTGACAAGGCCGGATCTTATAAAAAATCAAATCAACTCGGCGATAATTGCGTTAGATACAAGAAAACCGCGAGGAGTAAGCCGCAAATTATCTCCGTCGAAAACAGCAAGTCCGCTTTCGTCGAGCCGCTTGATAAACTTAAGCCTTTTTTCGTCGATTCCGACCCCGAATTTTCGGCCTAAATATTTAAGGCTAATTCCCTTCGAGAGTCTAAGCCCCAGCATAATGTGCTCCTCATAGCTTCCGCCTTCGCCGTCGTAAACCGGGGGCGCGCCGGACAAAAAGTCCTTTAGACTTCTCTTATAAAAAAATCGCCGACCGTTAAAAAACGAATGGGCCGCCGGACCTATTCCGATGTACTGTCCGCATTCCCAGTAATTTATATTATGCTGTCCCTGCTTGCCGTCGCGGGCAAAGTTTGATATTTCGTACTGAATATATCCGTGGGATCTTAATTTTTCCACGGCAAAAAGGTACAATTCGCCCGTTCTTTCATCATCGGGCATTCCCTTGATCCCCCTTTTGCCGAAAACGCTGTTCGGTTCTATTTTTAAAATATATGACGATATATGATCGGCTCCGCAGCTTGCGCAAAAGTCGATCGTTTCGCCGAGGGTCTTCTCGTTTTGGAAGGGAAGTCCGAGCATTATATCAAGCGAAATATTATCAAAACCGCTCTCCCTTGCAAGAAAAACCGCATTTTGTGCATCGAGCGCGCTGTGGTGGCGGCCGAGCAGCCTTAACTCCTCGCTGTTTGAGGATTGCAGTCCCATTGATATGCGGTTTATGCCGGCGCTCCTTACAGCTTCAAACCTTTCTTTTTTTGCCGTTTCGGGGTTGAATTCGCATGTGGCCTCTTTTTGTCCGTCTATATAAAAGCACTGTGCGGCCGTTTTTGCAATATCGCAAAGAATCGCGGTGTCGAGCGCGCCGGGTGTGCCTCCTCCTATGTAAAGAGAAGATGCGTTTTTCCCGGTCTTTTCGGCATACTCGCATATGGTTCTTTTGACGGCGGCGGCATATTCGCCTATATCTTTTTTTGAGGTGGTGGAGTAAAAATCACAATACGGACAACGGGATGTACAAAACGGAACGTGAATATAAAGCCCGAGCGTGTTTCCGGGCGTTTTGTCAAATGGCTTTTCTAATGGTTCTTCATATAATCTATCAGGTATCGATTTATCCGTTTTTTCGCACTGCTCCTTGGACACAACGCCGGCTGTTTTTTTATCCGGCCGATTATCCGATCCTTTATTATTGCCGATGCAAAGGGACCTGCATTCATTGTCCGGGCAGGAGTTAAAAATCATGTCGGTTATCCTCTAAGTTTACAGCATTCCGTCGCACAAAAGGGTTATTACAAGCCATATTCCCTGAAGTGAGAGCAGATGCCCGGCCGTCAAAGCGCCGAAATCCGGCGAAAGGCTGAACACAATACTCGCGAGCGCTCCGGCAATTACAAGCAGTGTCTGCAAAAACTTAAAGAAAGATACTCTTTTATGAACGGTCTTACAGGTCGAAACGGCAAAGCTCAGCGATCCGGCGTCAAACAAATGTACAAGCTCACCTGAAGGAGTCTTTTCTTCGTTAAGCGCCGCATTGTAAGCCTGCCGAGAGGAAGGGGACATTATTCTGACCGCATGCTCCGACAGTCCGAAAACGCGGCATATGAGCTTTAAATCCACATTCGGATCCACCGAGCGGACCGAAAAGGCAAGCCCGTTGTCCTGTGCGGCTCTAAGCGCCGACGCAATGTCCTCGTCGGCCGTGTATTTAAGGAAGAATATGGCCGACAGCTGTCCCGAATCGGACAAAAATACGGTCGATATTCCGCTGCTTTCGTAACGTCTTATAATATCGGCATCGGGCACCCATATTCCGTGATAATCCATAAGCTCGCGGTTGCCTATAAGTACACGTCGGCCCGAGACCCAGCCCGAAATACCCATTTTCTCCTCAAAAATAAGGGTATCAACCTGAGGCAAAAGGTTTTTATCGTTGCCGATTATGGAGCTGAAAACATTTGCCAGCGGTCCGCCGGCCGCAATGGACACGCCGGCAGCGTCAAGAAGGGCGCGATCGAGGGCAACGGTACCCGAGCTTTTAATATTTACAAGCTGAACCGTACCCTCGGGGAAAAGCTCGGATGCATCAAGCGCTATTACCTGAGTGTTCGAGTAGTCCTCCGCGACGGCCGCGCTCGAAAGGATTCCTCCGTTTTCCCTTAATGTCCGGCATTCTTTTTTCAGGTACAGGTTTACCGATAAAAGCGATGTTACCGGCAGCGCCGCAAGGGTTACGGCGCAAAATGTGCAAAGGGCGTCGAAAAAAGCGCCATATCCGCCGAGCATATACACACCGCCGGCGATAATGCCTACAAGCGGCGCAAAGAGCGACAGCTTTTGGGCCGATATATCGGCTTTATCCTCGCAGAACGAGGCGCTTAAAAAGCCGGCCGGAATGTCAGCCTTGCGGTCAATGCAGACATCGGCATTGCCGATGGCCAGTCCGCGCGAGAGCTCGGCCGAAATTCTTTCGTTCTTTATAAGACCTATACAGTTTTTCTCTCCGTCGGTGCAAAGAAGGTCAAAATTGTCCGCAATGCGGCGTATCATACAGTGTTTCCCGAAAAGCCCGAGGATCAGCATAACCACTGCAGGGGCGGCAAAAACCCCGGAGCTTTGTGGCGACGACCCGGAAAACAAAAGGGCACAGCAATGAACGCACGAAACAAGCACCGCAACGGCTGCCGGGGTGTCGAGATCGGGTTTTAGCCGTAATGCGCTGCCCAGTCCGCCGAAGACCGATCGGGCATTTATTAAAACGGATATAAGCAGCAGGGCCGCGGTTATAAGAATGTTTGCCCTCGGGGAGGCATCCGGCGATATTGAGGCTATCCCGAGAGCTCCGGAAAAGAGAACCACCAGCATTAAAACGAGCAAAACCGAGGTCAGCGCTGCCTTGCGCATAAGGCTTCGTCCCCGTAAAACAAGATCCATCTTGACGGCCGGAATGTCAGCCCGTCCGCGGTATTCGTCGGTGAATTCGTCGTTTGTAAGACCGGGAGTATATTCCTCTTGTTCGGTGTTTTCCGCCGGCTTTTCAAGTTTGAATTCGCTGGTTTTTTCCTTGCGTTTTTTAAGGAATTCCCTTTCCCATTCATCGGTAGATTTGTCTTTTGACGGGGCGTTTTTGTCGGATTTTTCAAATCCCGGCAGGGTGAGCTGTCCGTCGAGCTCCTGATTCCGCGGCGAACGAGGAGTGCCGGAGGATGAGGCGTTGCCGGACATTCCGTCGGTGTCGATAACCCGTGTGGCGTCCTGTGCATCGGTATTTATAGTAATTGTACGCTGATCGTCGGAGGCGGCCGAATGTTTCGGCTTTTCGCCGTAATATGTCAGTTTTCTCGCCGGAGATGAGCCGCTTTGTACGGCATTTTCCGTGCGGCCTGCCGGTGAGGACTTGTCCGCCTCATAGGAGTCCCCGATGTAAGCGGCCGAGGCCTTTACAAACGATCTGGTTTTGTCAAGACCGATTTCCGACCCGGATGTATTTCTTTCTTCGCTGCCGCTTAAAAAGCTGCCGGCTGCTTTATTTTCATTGCACGTGCCGGCTCTTTCGGTATTTATGTTATATGTATTCCCGGCGCTGTTGTCTGTGGCGCCGGTGCGGTCGAAGGATCGGTCGGGAGAATAACCGTTACCGGCAGTTTTTTCGTTTTTATTGTGCCGGGATAAAAAGCCTCCTCCGGACAGTCTGCCGGTATCCGCGGTGTTTTCTTTATCCGGCGAAAGGGTTGTCCTTTTACTGCCTGTCGGAGATTCCGGTTTATTTGCAGCCGCCCGGTCGTTTTCGCCGTGCGAATGCTGTTTTACCGGCGATTTGCGCTTTAATTCCTCGAAAAACGCCGTGGCCTCATCAAGTCCCCTGTGGGTATGGGCGGTGCCGTTGTGCGATGCGGATGTGTGCGATGCAGGGGTGCGCGGCGCGGCGTGTAAGGTTAAGCTGTGTTGTGAAGCGGTATGCTGCAAGGCGGCGCGGTCGGCCGAGGTATGCGAGTCTGATGTGTTGTGCGGTTCTTTGCCGGCGGATACGGTATTGCCGGAGAAAACAGCGTTGTCGGCGGTGCCGCGAGCAGGGGCGGTTCTGCCGTCCGAGGGATTTATTCCGGCCGTGCGGCCATCCGGCGTATTTTTTTGTCCGGAGGGGGATATGACGTCGGCTGATTTTGCCGACTTAAACCGTGCTCTGTCTGTGACGGGAGTGCTCGCAGCCTTGGACATTCCGGCCTTTTTTCCGGCGTTTTCAACGTCGCTTAATATGTAATCCACCAATGTGTCGATATCCTCGCCGGAGGATGAATACGGTACATCTGTGCGATTGTAGGGGGTTCCCTTGGTATCTTCCTTTTCAATGGATGAAAGTATACTGTCTATTTCGCGTTCGTTGTCGTAATTCATTTTTCTCCTCCGTTTTGTCGGATATCAAAATGTAGATTTAAGTGATTTTCAATGCTAATACCGTATTAAACGGGCACAAACCGCCCGAAAACCCGCTTTTGTGCGGATTAGCAGCTTTATTTTCGGCTCTCTTTCCGGAGAGTACGACCGCTGCATGGCGCTTGCCGTAAGGAGGCCGTGCCTTCCGGCGATTTTAATCGGCGATGCCATTTGTCTTTACGGCAAGACGTTTGATTCTCGGGTTTTTTGTTTTCGTTTCTTTACGGTTAATTTTAACCCTTTATGCGGCGGCATTCGAGCACGCGGTACATCAGCACTCCGGCGGCGACCGAGGCATTAAGGGAGTTTACCTGGCCGCACATCGGGCAGGAGATTATACCGTCGCACTTGCTCTTTATCAGCCGGCCGAGTCCTTCGCCCTCGGAGCCTATAACAAGCGCTATCGGACCTGAAAGATCGGCTGCCGTGTAAAGCTCGCCGTCCATATCGGCGCCGTAAACCCAGACGCCGCGACTTTTGAGCTCGTCGATAAATGCGGATATGTTGGTCACCCTTGCCACCGGCACGCACTCGAGAGCCCCCGATGCGGCCTTTGAAACGGCGGCCGTCAGTCCGGCGCTTCGTCTTTTGGGAATAACCACTCCGTGCGCTCCGACCGCTTCGGCCGTACGGATGATCGCTCCGAGATTGTGCGGATCCTTTATGTTGTCGCAAATTATAAAAAACGGATCCTCGCCCGACTCCTCGGCCTTTTTAAAGAGCTCCTCCGGCTCCACCGTTGCGGCGGCGGCGCATATAAATGCGATTCCCTGATGAGCGACGCCCGGGCACATGTAATCGAGCTTTGAGGGAGAAACCTCCTTTACTGTTATGCCGTTTTTGGCGGCCAGTGCAATTATCTGTCCCATCGATCCCGAATGCTCGCCCTTTGCCGCCATTATGCAGTCGCACGGACGGCCGGATTTTACGGCCTGAAGCACCGAATTGCGGCCGCATATTACGTCCTCGCGAACGGTTCTTTCGTCACCTTCGGGAATAGAGGTTTCATGCGAAAAATCGTCGCGGTCGGAAAATTCGCGACGACGGTTTTGTCCGTCGCGATCGTAACGGTTGTTGTGTTTTTCGAAAATTCCGCCGTCTTTTCCCGGGAAAGGTCTCTCGGAATACCTGTCGCGGCCCGAACGCTTTTTGTTATCCCGGCGGCCGCCGTTCTCGCCCGAAAAGCCGGATTTTTCAGGTCTGTATGGTCTTTTTTCTCCGTTTCGGCCGGTTCTTGAGTAATTATTGTTTGAATTCTGGCCGCCGCGCGGCGTGTCGTTTTGATTTTTCATTTCTTTTTTCTCTTATTTCTTTTTGTATTTTTTTATAATTTCAGTTGTAAAAATCGACCGAAGTATTGCCGTATGGCGCCGCCGGGAAAGGGCCGAAGTGATTAACGGGACCTTGTCGGTTTTTGCCGGTGGTTCGGTCGGCATTTTGCGGGGGATTATTTTTTGCCGGGGCACCGATATGTTTTTCCGGTTTGACCGATGTTTTACTGAAGACTTAAGGCTGTATCCCGACGGAAAAATATCGGTGTTTTCCCGGAGTGCTGCAGAATTCTGCTGATGTTTTGATAGCGCAGCGGTATTTTGCTGAGGATTCGGCCGATGCCGCGCCGGGCGTTGCCGGCGCTTTCTGAGGATTCATCCGGTATTACACATCAGAGACTACAGGCATTTTACTGAGGGCTTTGGCCGGTTTTTTGCCGGAATTTGTATTTCAAAGGGACGGCAGATTAGACGTTAAAGCGGAATAAGACTATGTCTCCGTCGCGCATGACGTAATCCTTGCCCTCGCTTCGGACAAGGCCTTTTTCCTTGGCGACGGTCATGCTTCCGCCGCAGGCGATGAATTCGTCGTAACCGATCACCTCGGCGCGAATGAATCCTCTTTCAAAGTCGGAGTGGATTTTTCCTGCCGCCTGGGGAGCCTTGGTGCCGTTTTTGATTGTCCACGCCCTTACCTCGGGTTTTCCGGCGGTGAGGTAGGAGATAAGCCCCAAAAGGCTGTAGCATTCGGTTATAAGACGGTCGAGTCCCGAGGCTTCAAGTCCAAGCTCAGACAAAAACAGCGTCTTTTCGTCGTCCGGAAGGGAGGATATCTCGGCCTCCATTTCGGCGCATACCGGCAACACTCCCTCGCCCTCGGTTTCGGCACGTTTTTTAACCGCCAGAAAGCGTTTGTTTTCATCGATTCCGCCGGTAAAATCGTCCTCGCTCATGTTGCAGGCGTAAATGACCGGCTTTGATGTAAGCAGAGCTATCTGGCTTAACATCTCGGCCTCGTCCTCGCTGCACTTAAAGCTCCTTGCAGGGCGTCCGCCCTCAAGATGGGAATAAAGACGGCCGAGCATGTCCTTTTCGGCCGTGTATTTTTTGTCGCCCTTTATCATCTTGCCTACGCGCTCAATGCGGCGCTCGACCATTTCCATATCGGCGAAAATGAGCTCGAGCTCAATGGTCTCAATATCCCTTTCGGGATCGATGCTGCCCTCAACGTGGACAATATCGTCGTTTTCGAAGCACCTTACAACGTGAACAATGGCGTCGACCTCGCGTATGTGCGACAAAAATTTATTGCCGAGCCCCTCGCCCTTTGAAGCACCTTTAACAAGGCCGGCTATGTCCACAAATTCTATAACGGCCGGAGTGACCTTGTCGGGAGAGTATATCTCGGCCAGCTTGTCAAGCCGTCTGTCCGGAACGGCGACCACGCCGACGTTCGGCTCTATGGTGCAAAACGGATAGTTGGCCGACTGAGCGCCGGCGTTGGTTATGGCGTTAAAAAGGGTTGATTTACCTACATTGGGAAGTCCTACAATACCAAGCTTCATAAATGTTCCTCTTGAATTCTTTTACGGCATTTGCCGTTTTTTAAGTCTTGCCGTCGGCGCGGCCTGTCCGAAAAAGCTCGCCGAAAGTTCGCTTTGCTGTCGGACGGGTGCTTACGTTGTGTCGGCATATATACAATTATTTTTTATTATACAATAATATGTCGTAAATATCAATATTCCGACCGCCGGCGAAGCAAAAAAATCGCCGCATACGGTAAAGGCCGATAACGAAGGGGTTTTTAAAGCTAAAAACACCATTGACAAAGCCGAAAAAACGAAGGTTTATTTTCTTTGTACTCAGCCGGGAATTTTTTTGTTCTGTTACAAACCGCTTTGCGATTTAAAGGTGAAAATCACTTCGGGCAAAAGCTTTAAAATATTAAAACACGATTGCATTACATTATCCGGATGTCCGAGTCGGATCAAAAAATAAATCCGAATCCGCCGTTTAAGGCCGATTCGGATTCGGTTTGGCTCTTTGTAATTTGTTTTAATGTCGGGCACGGTTGCCGCTTTCCGGCTTTGATGTTTTCGTCGGTCTTCGGCGGATTTCCGCTTTAAGATTGACGGGGGGTATAATCCTACCCGGTATATCCGCCTTTTTCTTAATACGGCCGGTAAATGCCGCAAAATGTCCGGCGCTTCAGAATGGTTGAAGAGAGGAAAACTTTATGCCTATACGCCGAGGCCATTTCCGCGAAGGCCGGTTAAATCCTTTATCACCTCGCCGGCGATTATAAGCCCTACTACCGGCGGCACAAACGACACGCTGCCCGGGGTGATCCTTTTGCCGGGACGGGGGGTATCGGCGCCGATAGCTGTGTCAGCCGATTTTTTTAACCCTTCTTCGTTTTGCAAAGGTGTGTTTACCGGTTTTACAGGCAGCTCCTGAGAGTAAACCACCTTAAGCTTTTTCACCCCTCGCTTTTTCAGCTGGCTCCTCATCACCTTAGCCAGCGGACAAACCGAGGTTTTGTATATATCGGTCACCCTAAAGGCGGTGGGGTCGAGCTTATTGCCGGCCCCCATAGCGCTTATTACGGGAATGCTTTGCTTATAAGCCCTAACAATAAGCTCTGTTTTTGCCGTTACGGTATCGATGGCGTCGATTATATAATCGTAGCATGACAGATCTATGCTTTCAGCCGTTTCGGGAGTGTAAAAAATATTATGAGCCGTTATTTTCAGCTCCGGATTTATGCTTTTCAGCCGATTTACGGCTACGTCGGTTTTGTAAAGGCCGAGTGTTTCATGGGTTGCAAAAAGCTGACGGTTTATGTTGCTAAGACAAACCCTGTCGTCGTCAATGACATCAATCGCCCCTATTCCGCCTCTTACAAGAGCTTCGGCGGCGTAGCTGCCCACTCCCCCTATACCGAACACCGCGACCCTTGCTTTTTTAAGCTTTTCAAGAGCATTTTCTCCCAAAATAAGCTGCGAACGCGAAAATTGATTTGGCATATACACATTTTCTCCCTTTTTTATATAGCTTTTATGTTTTCGCCTTAACGGCAGTAAGGCCTCAAACACAAAGCTGCTGCATGTTTTATTAATGATATCACATTTTTTAAGTATTTCAAGTTTATACAGCCGGACTTCGGCATTTTTAATTGACAGCAGACCTTAAACTGTTTATAATAAGAACAATTATATACATATTATCAATATATACATTAAGTTTTTTATTATTTACATCATCATAAGTAACCTTTTTCCATGAATTACTTTTATTTTCCCAGATACTTTCATTTCCAATAACTAAATAATTTATATCTGATTTTACTTCTTTTTGTTTTGTTTCTCTAAAAACAAAGAATAAAATAATTCCTATAACAAAAAGTATAACAGCTATAATAATGGGTACCTTTTTATTCATTTATTCCTCCTATTTTGCAGTATATACAACCACTTGGTCTACATATTTTATATTAACATTAGATACTTTACCACCTGCTGGGTCTTTAGCAATTATTTCATTACCATTAATACTTGTTACTACCACATAATGTCCTCTTGGATGAGCACTATTTTCAAAATGTACTAACACAAATTTATCTGATGTATTATATCTATTTATTACATCTTTTTTATAACTATCACTTTTTGAAGATAATGACTCAGTAGTATATAATGACACATTCGGAGCAATTTTCTTAATTGCTGAACATCCCCACATAATTGCACCACTACTCGTAAAACATGCCCCTTCATTTAAAGTATTAATTAACTTTCCAGCATCAAAATTTGCAACAGCAATTTCTGTTCCTGAACAAGATATACCAATCGCAATACTTGTAACAGCACAACCAGATGCTCCCATTGTAGAATTTGAATTACCTAATTTAATATT
>ERZ857998.191-NODE-191-length-92050-cov-4.573629_pt1 | contig 92050 bp, 72 predicted proteins | sample MGYA00519954_ERZ857998 | MGnify/ENA primary metagenome ERZ857998 (study PRJEB31778, sample SAMEA3449424) | human gut metagenome | biome: human gut; feature: human-associated habitat; material: faeces | place: United Kingdom | collected 2010/2012 ...
ACTTTATATATCTTTATTTAATTGCGTTGGATTTTCCGACGTCGGATTACCCGATATCGGAAAATCCAATATCGGGTAATCCAACACTGGAAATCAAAACTACGCATAAGTTTTGGTTCGTGTAAACTGCTACATGAATTGCCATAGTAATGTTACGCAATAGAGGGCAAAATAGCCTTGATTTAAGAGGCTTACAGACACGAAAATACCCAGAGTAATAGATTTATACCTTTTTCCTCAAAAATGAGGTTCTACTGCGTAACATTAATTATGTATTTTCAAAAAATTTCTGATATAATGAAAATATGTAAAGGAGGGAGAAGATGCTTTTTTCTGAATACTATAAAATTAATTGTATTGGAGATGAAGAATGGTTCGATCCAATTCTACACCAAGATACACGGTTATTTATTGATCCATTTGCAGTATTTAAATCAAACGACAATTTGTTCAAAGATAGTTACTCTGAAATGATGTACTTCTTTCAACAGGCATTTGAACTGATAGCCAATTCTGGAGGTATGAAAAATCATTTAAGCTATAAAAAAGCGGAAAGTATGCTGATGTTTCCAGAAGTGAACGCTATTTGTTTGGGATATTCTAAACAACGACAAGGAGCAGGCACCGGACCAGAGTGGGCTAAAACTTTAACTGCAAATATTAGTGCTATTATTGCAAAAGGTATAACTCATATATCTCATTTTGAAGAGTTGGGAATATTTTGCGAAGGTATTGGACCAGACCGCTTAAGTGATATGACTGCAAATTTATTGAAACAACGGTTAGTTACATATACACAGAGAATATGTAACTTGCATGGAATACCAATGAAAAAGAAAAGGTTGCAAAATACAACATTTGACTATGAGTATAAAAGATGGTGTAGCGCTGAATGTTTATTACCAACTAACCCGTACAAAAATGACTCCCCCGTTTTATTAGTTCCGAAATCATTTTTAAATGTTCTTCCTGAAATTAATACTGATGACTTTGCAGACACGATTGATTTGGCAGAACGTTTAAGAAATGATTTGAATTATGAAGTAGATAAAAATCTTGATAAAGAAAAGATAGCACAAATTGCAATCGAAAATTATGATTTAGTAAAGGAATATATTGATATAGTTGAAAAACGAAATCCAAATTCGTTTGGAGAACTGATGAAAACCACACTGCGATATGTTTGGTATGAATTATCAAAAGATATTGCGACAAACAATAGATTTTCTTTTAGAGAAGTGACAAACGACGATAGCTTCTTTCAAAAAATCAAAGAATTTGTCGGTTATTTCAAGGATTTTGTTGAACTACGCTCTGGATATAAATTATTGTGGAATGACACAAGAACGACTCCTCGAAGCGAAGAAGATGTTCAGTTACTTTTCAAAGGGATTCTTGATGAGCATTGTCGTGCTAATAATATTGACTTTACGCGCGAAGTTAATCAAGGTATGGGGCCAGTAGATTTTCGTTTTAGTTGTGGATATAGCAATAGAGTCTTATTAGAAGCTAAATTAGCAAAAAATACTCGTTTTTGGAATGGGCTAAAAAAACAACTTCCACAATATATGAAAATTGATTCATGCCGCAAGGGCATATTTCTTGTAATTGTATATTCGGACAAAGATTTAAAAAGAATAAATGAAATACAAACTATAAAAAATGAAACAGCACTTTTCCACAAAGTTGATTTAGAAGTAGTTATTGTTGATGCGCGAGTCGAGGATAAAGAATCCGCATCCAAAAGCTAATAACAAAATAAAAACCTCATGTACAAAATATCATCGTACATGAGGTTTTCATTTCGCTCCCTGTTTGTCAGCCGTTAAGTTAGTTTGTTTTCAAAACTTCCTTATCGGCGTTCATCTAATGCGTGAAGCTGTTCTTTTTATCTTCTTAAAAATGTTAGCCTACATACAGTATAAACAACTAGTGTAATAGCAAAACCTATTAGCCAGCCGCCTATAATATCTGTAATATAGTGCACTCCTAAATACACACGACTATACGCCACGACTAAAATTAGTGCACTAAAGCACGGAACCAATACTATTTTTGCCAATACGCTCTTTAAATATTTGCATACCAAAATAATCAGCATAATATACAAAGCTGCACTGAGCATAGCATGTGCACTTGGAAAACTAAAACCTGTTTCCTCAATTAATCTTAATATATTAGGTCTTGGTCTTGAAAAAATGTGCTTAAACATTACACTTAAACCAATTGCAACAGCTACTGAAATAGAGGCCGGTATCCCCACCTTTTTTCTGGTATTGGGTATAATCAATAACAATACACATATTCCTATGATGACAAAAACGTCTCCTGCATATGTAATAATTTTGAGAAATTCTGTCAACGGAGGGGTAATTGTTTGAGATACCCAACCATATACCCAATCATCAAATCCTTGAGTTACTCCCAGCTGGATACAAATAGCAAGTGCTGCAAATCCTCCTACGGCCAGAAGCACAAAAATACTGCGACAAATTACTTTTTTCATGGTTCTTCCCTATCTTTTAGATCATTTTCATCATACAATATGATGCACATTGAAATCCATTATACGCCTGTTTTGCATTTATGGGGTAATATTTTGATATATTTTATGAAAAGTTTACAAATATAAAATGATTAACAAGAATTTTATCTTTTTATACACTCTGTCTTGTGAAAAATGTAAAATTGTCATATAATATAAGACATACTAACATAAAGTGAGTGTTTTTTAATGAAACATCTTGATTTAATCACCATTATCATCGGTGCACTAACATTGATTCTCGGCATTGCAGGCATTATTATTTCTCTGATTTTGAGAAGTGAGTATATGATTGTTTCTATTTGTGGGTGTACTTGTGCTGTATTATGCGGAGGTTTTGCCCTATTCAGTGGTATTATGGCAAAACGGAAACCATAATATCTATGCTAATATGTTACATCATTTATATTTTTAAAGAAAATTAAGGGATATTCCAAGATACTAAAATGGAATATCCCTAATTCTATTTTATATCGCCTTTATTGATACTCACTTTTCAAGTGCATACGCAAAAGATTGACAAAGATTCACGTTTTCTGTCATAGACAAGGCTCTGTATAATTAGTAGAAATGAGTGGCAAATCTATTGTTTTTCTTGCTTGATACTCTGTGAAATATCTTTATTTGGGGCAATTTTTAGGATAATTTTTAAAAAAGCAAAAAAGACTTCCATTTCAAGGAAGCCTTTTTTATGCATAAAGATATTATTCAGCTTTTTTCTTTCTTACAAAGAATGCAATACCTGTCATAGTACCTGCTGCAAGCACTGCCACAGCAATCCACATTACAGTGTTATTGTTATCTCCTGTTTGTGGACCATCCATGTGCTCACCGCCATCTGTGCTTGGGATATTATTACCTTCCGATTCATTTGTTTCTGTTGCAGGAATTTCTATACTAGATTTTTGATAACCACAAACTTCACATTCTTCATGTTTGAATCCTACTTCCAAAGCAGTAGCTTCTTTGTCAACCACCCACTGAAAACTATGTGACTCTACATCTGTTTTAGCACCACATGTGCATTCATGCCAATGATGATTTTCGTCAGTTTTCCATTCTTCAAGGTAAGTATGTTCCCAGCGTGCTGTATATGTGACCTTTCCGCTTCCATCTGTTGTTGCGGTATAACTATCTACTTTGTTTCCATCATTGTCATACCAACCTTGAAAGTAATGTCCATCCATTGTAAGTGTTGGAAGTGTAACCGTTTTTCCCGCCTCTACTGTAATAGTTAGTGTTTCTCCGTATTCATTTAATAATGTAACTGTGTCCTTTGCCAATTCAACAGTAAAGGTTCCATCACCATTATCTTTGCTTATATATCCATTTGCTTTATAAGCATCAACATTTTCTGAGAAAGTACCTCCTATAATTCCTGTATTTTCTGGTCGAACTGCTTCATTCACCACTGCTGTTTCTACATCTCTTCCATCCCAGTAGTTATATTCCAGAGATACAACACTGCTATCTGGAAAATCACCTTTAATCAGCTCTCCATTGCCATCTCCTGAGTTTACCATAACATTGTTCTGAACGGTAATTTTCTGCGCTTCAGTTGCATCACCAAATCGGATTGCTCTGTCGTTTGCATTCTTGATTATGTTCTCCTCAATCATTACCGCACCGTGTATTTTGTTATTACTGCTGCTCTGAATTGCAATTGCATTATGAGTCGTACCATCAAATATATTATTTTTCACCTGGATACCATCAGCACCCTGTGCGTATATCCCCTGAAAGTAATTTGTAAATTGGCAGTCTGAAACCTTAATATTGTTAAAATACTGTGTATCGGACATAAGGCGAATAGCTGAATAAGTACTATCTCCCATTTGAGAGGTATTCCCCTGGAAAATACAGTTTAAAAAATTAAGATCCGAATTTGTGGCGTCTCCATTCCCCATATAGTTTGCTATAGCTACATTATCCTTAATTGTAAGACCACTAAAAGTAATATGATTTAAAGAACAGATACCATAATAACTATTCGTTGTATTTACAATTTCTACATCTCTTACATAATCATATGCCGACCCATAAACATGACCGGAACTTGATGTAAATCCCGGTAAAACAACACCCTCATCTGCTGTAAAGGTCACGTTGTCCACTTGGCGTTCATATGTAACAATATTGCTAGGATTCTTGATAAAATCTTCATAGGACATTGGCTGTTCTTCTCTCACCCAGCCTGTTTCCTGCGTCCAGTTCATATTATAATATTTGGTATTGCTTCCATTGTATTTTGTAGGACGAGCCAATACGAGTACCTCTGTATAGTTCCCCTCACTGAAATGGATAGTTTTTCCATCAATCGAGCCATATGCTCCATCTAGTGTATACTGGGCATTTTGGGGATTTACCGTCCAAACATCTCCGTCCACTGTGGGACCTTCCGGCAAATCAGCGGCAAAAACAGTTATCGGCATGAGTATAGCAAACATACAAATACACATGAGTATTGCCAGCAGTCTTTTGCACCTTCTTTGTCTCATTTCATATTCCTCCTTTTGTGTTTTACACTCCTTCAAAAACGTTAAGAAAACATATTTTTATAATAATATGTTTTAGAAAAGTGTACTTTTTTAAACGGAACAAAATATTGACATATGGTTTAATATATTAGATTTATGACAATTGAAATAGAAGAAAACATATTGTATAATTGAAATCATTCAATAATATGATTTATTTAAAAAAGTACACTTTTTTAAATAAGAAACACAACTTAGATAAAAAGTAAGGGGAGAATCGCTTGATCTCCCCTTACTTTTTATTCTAACCATTTTCAATTACAGTTTTTATGATTCCGGCCATACCTATTGATAAAAAACAAAAATAACGTATATTTTATTTTTAAAATTTACCTTTGTCACATATTGCGAATAAAAACAAATCAATTTATTCTATAGTAATTATATCTGTTCTCCCATGTATAAAATCCAGCAACTGTTCGGGAGATAATTCGATTTGTGTTCCAATCTTTCCTCCGCTTATGATGATTGTATCCCATTTGGTACAACTCTCATCTATGATAGTCTGATACTGTTTTTTCATACCAATCGGAGAGCAGCCGCCGCGAATATATCCTGTTACCTTCTGTATTTCTGAAACAGGAATCATCTCCACAGATTTTTCACCTACTGATTTTGCTGCCGCTTTCAAATTTAATTCTTTTACAACCGGAATCACAAATACATAATATTGCTTGCTATGCCCTTGTGTCACCAATGTTTTAAAAACTTGATTGACATTCTGATGCAATTTACTTGCAACGGACATGCCGTCAATGGCTCCGTCCTTACTGTCATAAGTATGTTCTGTATATAAAATATGCGCTTTATCCAGTATACGCATTACATTTGTTTTTTGTTCCTTTGACACTGCACATTCCTCTTTTTCTTTTTGTTTTGTATAAATGCAGAAATCCAATATTTCTCCCATTTAAATATATTTTTGTGATAAAATTCCTTCCAGTTAAACCCCTTCTTTCTCCAATTCCCTGCGCGACCCATAGTTGATAGCAAAGGGCTTAGCATACAAGCGTACAATATCCAATTACTCAAATACAGTACAGCTTAATTTCTCTATTGCCCTACCCATAATGCCACTTCCCCAACCAATATCCAAATTCTGCCGTTTTGCTGTAAATATCATCTTTTACAAATATCCCAATACTTCCTACTTCTTCTCCATTTACTTCTATAATGCACAACTGTGATTTTTAAGCAATCGCTTTACAGTGCTGCTGTAATGTACTCCTGTGCTTCTTTTAGTATATATGGATATAGAAATACATTTCACGGAAATTCATCTCTCAAATTTTGCGCTATATTTCTATTATTGACATATAGAGTCAAACCGGGTACATCTGACATCTTCCACTTTCTAAAAATAAAGTTCATAGTACTTTTTTTAAAACAAGGTTACAAATGAGAGAATCGAAACTCCTCCCAAAACTGCAACGACAATCCAAGCTTTTATCTTTTGAAACATTGTATTTTGATACTCTCCCATGATGTCTTTGCGGGAAGTCAGTAATGTTAAAAACACCAATATCGGCGTCATGAGGATACCGCTTATAACCTGTACCAAGATAGCTAAGTGATTCAGCGGCAAACCCGGTATCATAACTACAACTGCTGCTGCAATGACACATCCAAAATATACACCGTAGAATTTAGGCGCTTTGGTAATGCTGTCATCTAAACTTTTACTCCATCCGAACGCTTCCGCCACCGACCACGATGAAGATAGCGAAACTGTAATTGCCGCCAGCAGACCTGCATCAAATAGTCCAATTCCAAACAGCATTGCAGGTACAAAGCCGAATTTTTCCTGCAACGCTCCTATCAGTTCGGAAGGACCTGCATTTTCAATATCAGGAATACACCCAAATAAAGCGGCTCCTATTAATATAATAAACACTGCGATGACAACTTGCAAGATACAACCGATTACAGTATCCATTTTCCCTTTTCGTAAGTCTTCCTTTTTAGATCCCTTATTGATATATGCACTGTTTTGATAAAAAATCATCCAGGGAGCAATTGCATTACCGACCAATGCAATCATGTACCAGATTACATTACCTTGTTCCCCACTGGGAACTGCCCATGTGATAAATGAATTTGCAATTGCATTCCAATCAGGTTTTGTCATGCAGGCAATGACAATGAATACAATGTTTAAACAACCAACGCCTACTGCTATTTTTTCTTTGGTTGCATATCCGCGAAATAAGGCAATTGCCAATACCAATACTAACCCTATTAGTACTGCTGCCCACATAGGAAGCCCAAGAATAACCAAACCGGCAGACATACCAATAAATTCTGTCATCAAAGTGATAAAATTTTCTACTACCAAGGAAAGCAGTTGATATATCATCCAGAACTTTCCATACTTTTGTTTTACCAAAGTATTGTAACTGTCCTCTGCCACTACGCCCAATCTCATTGCCATTTCTTGTACCGTATAAGTAATCAATACCATAAGCAATGTAAGCGGAATAAATAGTCCAACACCAAATTTGGCGCCTGTTACTGCATAGGAAATCACCCCGCCTGCATCATTGTCGGCCAAAGCGGCAACCAGTCCCGGTCCCAATAATCCCAGTACCATGAACAACGAATGTTTGACAGAGCGCTTTTCTCCCTGCAATTTATGTTTGCCCATGACACCACTCCTAAAAATAGTTCTAGGATATCATACGCAAATAGGATAATTTCTGTGAAGAATAAAAGCTGCCATAACAAGAAAAAATTAAGCTGTATTTTAGACGTTGCACAATGCGAGAATCTAGCTTCATTATGAAAAGCAGGAATAAAACGTGATAGAAATTGCACCAAATTAAGAAGCGGTTTCCCCACAATGTGGAAAAACCGCTTCTTTCTATCAACCTTTATTTTTCAATTCTCCATTTAATGCCTTGAGGGGTATCCTCCAAAACAACATTTCTGGCTTTTAATTCATCTCGAATTCTATCAGCAGTTGCCCAATCTTTTTCCGCACGGGCTTTGGTACGTTGTGCAATTAAAGCTTCTATTTCCTCATCCAAAGACTGCTCTTTTCTACTGTAAAGCAAACCTAATACATCTGCCAAACGGTTAAACATATCCAGCGCATATTGACATATTTCTTTCGATGGTTGTGAAGATGCATTTAAATGAGTATTGATATCTTTTGCCAAGTCAAATAATGCTGAAATCGCATCAGCTGTATTGAGGTCATCGTCCATTGCTTCAATGAAATGCGCTTCATGGTTGTCAAACTTTGTTTTTAATGCTGCTTCTCCTTCTTTTTCTCCGCTTTCCAAATTTTTCAGCAAGAAAGTTAAATTCTCACGGCAATGATATAAACGATCCAAAGCAGCTTTGCATTGTTCAATAATTTCAGTGCTGTAATTGATTGGACTGCGGTAATGAGAGGCTACCATTAGATAACGAATCGGCTCATATCCATACTTCTCTGCTACATCGCGTACCGTAAAAAAATTATTCAATGATTTGCTCATCTTGTGATTATCTACATTGATGTAACCGTTGTGCATCCAATAACGCGCAAAAACTTTTCCGTTACAACATTCACTTTGTGCGATTTCGTTTTCATGGTGCGGAAAAATTAAATCTTGACCACCACAGTGGATATCAATGGTTTCTCCCAAATAACGGCGTGCCATTGCAGAACATTCAATGTGCCAGCCGGGACGCCCTTTACTCCAAGGGGCTTCCCAGTATGGCTCTCCTTCTTTCGCTGCCTTCCAAACCGCAAAATCCATAGCGTCTTCTTTCATTTCTCCTACGCTGATGCGGGCGCCGGATTGCAAATCGTCCAGCGGCTGATGTGACAATTTTCCATATTCATCAAATTTTTTGGTTCTAAAGTATACATCCCCGTTTTCAGCAACGTAAGCATACCCTTTTTCCAATAAATCAGCAATAATATGAATAATTTCATCCATATTTTCAGTTGCAAGCGGATGCACTGTTGCATGACCTACATTGAGTCCATCAGCGTCTTTCCAATATTCCTCAATGTATTTTTTGGAAACGGTAAGATAATCCGTACCCTCTTCATTAGCCTTTTTGATGATTTTATCATCAATATCCGTAAAGTTCTGTACAAACGTTACCTTATTCCCGCGGTATTCCAGGTAGCGGCGCAGTACCTCAAATACACAAATCGGTCGTGCATTTCCAATGTGAATATAATTGTAAACCGTTGGTCCGCAGGCATATATTTTGAAATGGCCTTCCTCTTGAGGAATCAACTCTTCTTTCTCTCTGGTTAAGGTATTATATATTCTCATCCAACTCTTCCTCTCATCTTCTGTCTTCCTATTTCATCTTATGCTCATTCTTCTTTTGTATCACCGGTTTGTTTCTCTGTGGGAGCCGGCAATAATTTTTGTTCTGTTGCTGCAGCAAGCTGTTTTTTTAAATCTTCTACTTCCAGCTTTAATTTGGTATGCTCTACACTCAGGCGGCACAACTCCTGTGCTACCGGGTCAGATACGTGAATTTGGTCTAAATTGCAAGTTTTAATTCCGTTGATTCTTACAATTCGGGCAGGCACACCAACCGCTGTAGCGTTGTCCGGCACTTCGTCCAACACCACTGCACCGGAGGCAACACGTGCTCCGTCACCTACACGGAACGGTCCCAACACTTTTGCTCCTGAACCTATCATAACATCATTACCAAGCGTTGGGTGTCGTTTTCCGTGGTCCTTTCCTGTACCGCCCAGCGTTACATTTTGATAAATGGTACAGTTATCTCCAATTTCAGCTGTTTCTCCAATGACCACTCCCATACCATGGTCAATGAATAGTCCTTTGCCTATTTTTGCACCCGGATGGATTTCAATTCCTGTTTTATGGCGTGAACGCTGAGAAATCCAGCGGGCAATAAACTTCATATTGTGTCTGTAAAACCAGTTGGCCTTGCGGTAAGAACGCACGGCTTTAAAACCGGAATACAGCAGATACACTTCTAACCTGGAACGGGCAGCAGGGTCGCGTTCCATAATAGAATCCAAATCTTCTTTTAACTGTTTAAACATAATTGCCTCCTTCTGCCGTAATCAATGGGCAAGCATTACATACAAAAATAAAAAACCGCCTGCGTCCCCTGTTACAGGGACGGAGGCGGCATAACAGTCGCGGTTCCACTCCGTTTTATCACTCTCAGGGCCAATAACGGTGCCAACCGTACAAAGATACTTCCACAAGATGAGCGGTTTCCCTTTATCTGCATGCAAAATACCTTGTATTTTGCCAAACAGGTGCATTTCCTGCTTGTTCAACATTAAGAATGCTTTCAGCCTATGGACATTCTCTCTCTGCAACGGAAGCAAACAGTACTTCTCCTATTTATTACATTTGATTACTCTCTATTATATTACAAAGCTAATAAAAATGCACTACTTTATTTTGAATTTTTAAACAAATTCCAGTTTTGTTTTAAATAAATTGCACCTGAAATAATGGTAAATAAAGTAGAAATACCTACTAAAACGTTTCCCGCAAACCAGAATACCGTACTGCTGGAAAATTGGCCAACAGTGAAACTTGGCATAACTGACAAGTTAATCAGTTCCTGTAGATACTGCATGATTAAAATACCTACAATTGCAACCATTTGGCTGACAGTTTTTGCTTTACCCCAAATATTTGCGGCAATGACCTCTCCCGTATTAACTGCAATCAAGCGAATAGAGGTAACCATAAATTCACGTGCGATGATAATTAGGACAAACCAAAGCTCTGCAAGACCTAAATTCACAAAACACACCAATGCGGATATGACCAATATTTTGTCTGCAAGCGGATCTAAAAACTTACCAAAATTTGTGACCAAGTTTCTTTTTCTTGCTATTTTTCCGTCCAATAAATCAGTAAAAGAAGCCAAAGCAAAAATCAGTCCTGCGATTAAAAAGTGGTGAGGAATTGTAACGTTTACCAGAAATACTACAAAAAACGGCACCATAATAATACGGGCTACCGTCAGTTTATTTGGCAAATTCATGAGGTATGCCCTCCTTCCACCAATTCACCCATAAGATCACAATTGATACAATCTGTGATATGTACATGAACAAAATCACCCGGAGTCGGTAGTATATTTACCGCTGTAAATAATACTTTGCCGTCAATATCTGGGGAATCTGCATAGCTTCTGCCGTAATAGCACCCGGAATATTCATCGTAGCCTTCCACCAATATCTCCATAATCGTACCAATACGCTGCTGTCCCAATTGCTGCATAATGTCCATTTGTTCTTCCATCATGATTTGGGCACGATGCTGTTTTACATCTTCGTCAATTTGATTCGGCATCAACGCAGCAGGCGTGTCTTCTTCCTGCGAATAGGCAAAACATCCCATACGGTCAAAACGGATATTACGGGAGAACTCTGCCATTTGGTTAAATTCTTCTTCCGTCTCTCCCGGAAATCCTGCAATAAAGGTAGTGCGGATGACCATATTGGGAATTCTGTCACGCATTTTTTGAATTAATGCTGTCAGACTTTCGGTATCTTCACCGCGGTTCATTTCACTTAATACACGTCCAACAGAATGTTGTAAAGGAAGGTCGATGTACTTCAAAATTTTATCTTCCGTTGCTATGACGTCTATCAATTCATCCGTAATACGATTGGGATAACAATACAGTAAACGAATCCAATGGGCGCCTTCAATTTTGCATAAACGGCGCAGCAATTCAGGAAGCATCAACTTTCCGTAGATGTCTTCCCCATATCGTGTGGTATCTTGTGCAATAACAATGAGCTCTTTTACACCGTTTGCAACCAGTTGTTCTGCTTCTGCTACAATGTCCTCCATAGTACGACTTCTAAATCTGCCGCGTATCAGCGGAATGGCACAGTAAGTGCAGCAGTTATCACAACCGTCTGATATTTTTAAATAGGCATAAAATTTTGGTGTGGAAAGTACGCGCTCACCTGACAAGGACAAATCATATTTGGAGGCAAATAACTCTTTTTTATGTCCTTCCAAAGCTTCTTTTAGTGCCAGTGCAATGTCTTTATTTGCACCAATTCCCAGCACTGCATCTACTTCAGGCAATTCTTTGCGGATTTCTGTTTGGTATCTCTCCGCCAAACAGCCTGTTACTACAATTGCCTTTAGTTTGCCTGCTTCTTTTCTGCGTGCAAGCTGTAAAATTTCGTCAATGGATTCTTTTTTCGCACTTTCAATAAAACCGCAAGTATTTACAATCACTGCGTCGGCTTCTTCTTCAGAATTGCAAAGCGTATATCCTGCTTGCTGAACGGTTGCCAGCAGCATTTCTCCGTCTACTTGATTTTTAGAGCAGCCAAGGCTGACCATTCCCACTTTGTATGACATAAAGACACCTTTCCTTACTGAATTTGTCTGAATTATTATTATACGTCACTACCGTTCTATTTGCAATGACTGTATCTAAGAATCATTCATAGTAAATATCTTCATCTGCTTCTAAGGAAAAACATGAAATTGCCTGTCTGATATCTTCATAACGATAACCCAGTCTTTGCAATCCATTTACAGCACGTCGATAGCCTTTTTCATCTTGCAGACAGCGTAAATATTTTTTTTCGATGATTTCCTTTATCTTTTCTGCCGGATTCGGCTCCAGTTCTTCTACTACTTGCGCAATGATTTCCTTATCAATGCCTTTTTGCAGCAATTCATACTGTGCACGTCGGCCGGAAAATCCTTTTCTGTTGAACAATTCTGCAGCATATCGTTTGGCAAACTCTTCATCATTGACCAGCCCCAATTCCTCCATGCGGTCAGCAGCCGACCGAGCCGCTTCTTTGCTGGTGGTACGCTGAATTTTTTCTATCAATTCTTTTTTGGAATGGCTGCGGTGCTCCAAAAAGTATAGTGCCTTTTCATTTGCGCGGCGGGCATCTGAAGCCAAAATCAACTCATGCAGCTGCTCATCCGTAATATCCATACCAATTTTATAACGAAATTGCAGCAGTGTTTCCGTATCAATATTCACTGCAAATTCCCCGTCCAAAAACAATGCAGATAACATTTTACGTCTTTTTTCTATCGCTGTTATGAGCATATCTTTTCCCCTCTTTGATAAAACGGAAAATAAGGCGAACAAATTGTTCGCCTTATGGGATACCGCTTAATCGTCCACGGTAATATCAATATTTGCCTTAGATGCAATTCTGGTAGTAGGAGTTCCAGGCTTTTCCGGCTCTGTTACTACCGGTTTTGCAACTGCTTTTGCAGCCCCTCTGGTAGATTTTGCATACAACTTGCCAACATTTGCTTTTACTTCTTCTTCGATTTTATCGTAAATCTCTTTATTTGCAAGCAAGAACTCTTTTACATTATCTCGGCCCTGTCCCAAACGGGTCTCTCCATAAGAGAACCAAGAACCGCCTTTTTGAACTACATCCAGCTTTACTGCCAAGTCAAGCAGTTCTCCCTCGCGGGAAATACCGCGTCCGTACATCACATCAAATTCTGCTTCACGGAACGGAGGAGCCACTTTATTTTTCACTACTTTTGCTCTGGTACGGGAACCGATTTGTTCCGTACCGTTTTTTAAGGTTTCGGTTCTGCGAATATCAATACGAACAGAGGAGTAGAATTTCAGTGCACGTCCGCCCGGGGTGACTTCCGGACTTCCATAGATTACGCCCACTTTTTCACGCAGCTGATTGATAAAAATAGCAACACAGTTGGATTTTGAAATAGCGCCTGCCAACTTACGCAAGGCTTGAGACATCAAACGCGCTTGCAAACCAACATGGGAATCTCCCATTTCACCTTCAATTTCCGCTCTTGGAACCAAGGCTGCAACGGAGTCAACTACAATCACATCAATTGCACCGGAACGTACCAAAGCTTCTGTAATTTCCAGAGCCTGCTCACCTGTGTCGGGCTGAGAAACCAACAGTGCATCCACATCAACGCCTAAAGCACGCGCATAAACAGGGTCAAGTGCATGCTCCACGTCGATGAAAGCAGCTGTACCGCCGTTTTTCTGTCCTTCCGCAATACAGTGTAATGCCAAAGTAGTTTTACCGGAAGATTCAGGTCCGTATATTTCTACAATTCTGCCTCTCGGCAAACCGCCGATGCCAAGGGCAAGATCCAAAGACAGAGAGCCTGTCGGAATCGCTTCTACCTGCAAGGCATCTTCTTGACCGAGACGCATAACGGCACCTTTTCCGAATTGTTTTTCAATTTGTGCCAGTGCAGTATCCAGCGCTTTGCTTTTATCTATCACAGCCATAATTTCCTCCATATTTGTATCAGTATGTGTCTTATTATAGTACATATTTTCGCTAAAATCAATGGATTTCACAATTTTTCCAAACAAATGTTTGGCTTTTATTTTTTGATTCCTGCTACTACCCGAATGATATTTCCACTGTCTTTTTCAAACTGTATTTGCTCAATACCGGCATTTGAGAATATACGAGCAACATCTGTTTCTTGTCCTTCACCGATTTCTACTGCAACAATACCGCCTGTTTTCATTTTAGGAATCCAAATATCCGCAATTGCACGGTAAAACAGCAGGCCATCTTCCCCGCCATCCAATGCGGTCGTCGGTTCCTTCTGTACTTCTTCCTGCAAAGTGGGTAAGACTGCGGTTTCAATATACGGAGGATTAGATACAATCGCATCTATATCTTGAAAAGCAGAGGCAAATGCTTCGGACAAAATATCTCCCTGCAAAGCAGCTACATTCTCAATTCCCTGCTCTTTACACAATGCAATGTTTTGCTGCAAATATGCAAAAGCAGGTGCATATTTTTCCACACAAGTGACATTTACTGTGGAAAGTAGGGAGGCTATTCCCAATCCAACAGCACCTGTACCCGCACATAAATCTAAAATTGCTGCTTGTTTTGTTTGTATTAATTTTGTTGCTGTTTCTACCAACACAGTGGTATCTTCTCGGGCAATTAATACGCCTTCTCCCATTTTTAAATGAAAATCGAGAAACGGCCATTCTCCGAGAATATACTGTAAGGGTCGTTTCTTTGCCCGTTGCTCTATCAAAGAAAAAAATTCTGTTTCCTGTTCCAAAGTCGCCTGTTTTGTATTGCCATGCAGCATGAGGTCCTGCCGATTCATATGAAACACATGCTCAAACAGGCATATAGCATCAAAGGCAGGGCTTTCATTCCCTGCCTTTTGTAAACGCTGTTTTCCTTCTAAATAAATTACTTGCAGCGTCCGCATATAATATCTTCTCCATTCTCAGGAATCACATCTTTCATTGCTGCGATTGCAACTTCAATCATGCCGTCATCCGGTTCTTTTACGGTAATGCGCTGCATCCATAAGCCCGGAGCTGCAACGATACGTGTAATAATATTGTCATATTTGGAGCATATTTTAATCAATTCAAAGCCAATGGATACGGAAACAGGAAGCAGCAATAATTTTGCCGATGTTCTCAAAAATGGATTTTCAAATGGAATGAAAAAGCCCACTACAATACCTACTATCAGCATCAGCACCAAAAAACTGGTACCGCAGCGCGGATGGAAACGACTGTGTTTACGGACATTTTCAACGGTTAACTCTTCTTTATTTTCATAGCAGAAGATGGTTTTATGCTCAGCGCCATGGTATTGAAACACTCGTTTGACTGAAGGAATCAAAGAACAGATACCAATATAAGCAATAAAAATCAGTATACGAATTACGCCTTCAAAAGTAGAGCGCCAAGGCAAAAAACCATCGCCGATTCCTGTATAATGATAAATCAAATTAAAACTCAGTGCCGGCAAAAAGAAAAATAACCCAATTGCAATTAATACACCTAAAGTTCCTGCTATTACCATAAGGTAATTCATTGCATTTTCTCCAAACACACGGGTTATCCATTGGTCAAATTTTGAAGGTTCTGCGTCCTCTTCATCTTCAGGCAAAGATTTATCCGCAGACATTCCCAAAGCTTTAAAACCAATGGTCATAGACTCATACATCGCAATAACGCCTCTGATAAAAGGCCAATTGAGCCATTTATATCTTTCACGAAGAGATTTGATTTTTAACTCTTCCACATCAATTGTTTCGTCAGGAAGCCGAACTGCAACCGAAGTCTTTTTCGGCCCCCTCATCATAACGCCTTCCATTAAAGCTTGACCGCCAATGGAGGTAATCATTTTTGTTTGTTCTCTTGCCATATTGAATTGTTATTCCTTTCTTCAACCTCTCTGTTACTTTGATTTTGATCCATATCCGATGTATCCATCGTTTCTGTATCAGTAATATGTTGTTCCTGTAATTCTATTGGTAATTCCTGTTGCGCTTCTTGCATATCTTTATTGTCAAATTGCTGCATTGCAGGAATACGGATGGTAACAGCTGTCCCCAAGTTTTCCTGACTTTCCACTTCTAAAGTACCATTATGCAAGGTGATAATTTCATCTGCCAAGGCCAAACCAATACCGCTTCCTCGCACTACATGATTTGCTTTATAAAATTTCTTCTTGATATTTGGCAAATGCTCGATGGGAATACCACAGCCTGTATCTACAATCTGTACTTTGATAAAACCGTCTTCTTCGCAAGCTGATACACTAACAGTACCTTGTTCATCCGTATATTTCAAGGCATTATCAATAATGTTTACAAAAACTTGACGTAAACGGTTAATATCTCCCAAAACAGGAGATAACATAGCCGGTTCTTCGTACAGTAAAAATTTATGCTCTGCTTTTGCGCGGTCACTGAACATATAAACGGCTTCGCCAAGTTCTGCCAGAATATCAATACGATCCATCATCAGCGTCATTCTGCCACTTTGCATTCGAGAGAAATCCAATAATTCTTCCACAATTCCGGAAAGACGTTCGGACTCGCGAATAATAACGCCCATACCTTTATCAAAGGTACCACGGTCAATTTCTCCGCTCTGCATCGTTTCTGCCCAGCCTTTTATGGCTGTCAAAGGAGTACGCAGCTCATGAGAAACGGACGAAATAAAATCATTTTTCATCTGCTGAGAATTCCCCAATTCTACAGCCATTTCATTAATCGTATCGCACAGCTCACCAATTTCATCGTTATGCTTTTTCTGTATACGGGCATCAAAATCACCTTGGGCAATTCGTTTTGCCGTACTATTAATCTCACGCACAGGATTTAAAATAGATTTTACAAAATAAGTGCTGGAAATGCAGACAAACAGGATAATCAAAACACCTATTCCCGTTAAAGTTGCCACAATGGCTAAAATTTGACGGTCTGCATTCTCTAATGATACCACATAACGTACCCCGCCTACAACCATACCATCATTATTTCTCAGTACACGGGTAACCGCCATCACTCTCTCACCCGAAGAAAGCTTTCCTTTCCAGCTGCCATAACCTTCGGCATCCTGCAAAGCTGCATAATAATCATTCATAGGCTGATTTTGGTCCGGAGTAAAACCTGTAGAAGTTAGTACAATTCTACCATCACTGTTAATGACCATTAGCTCCATACTTTCTTTGCTGGTAAAGTTTTCTACATAGGTATATGCAAAGGATGTAAAATCTGAAGATGTTTTATTTTTATAATCAATAAACACGTTGGTTAATTCTCTGGAATTGGCATTTAGTGCTTGTAAAATACCGTTATATGTATAATTCTGCACTGCAAAGGATAGTGATACGATTAAAACAACCAATACCAATACTACAATTCCTAAAACATTAAATAACCAGCGCCGTGTGATACCTTTTATCCACAAGGCGGTATATTCTCCCCTTTTCTAAATGATAAAGCAGAAAAGCATTTTATGCTTCCCACTTATATCCCAGTCCCCAAACAGTTACAATATGTTTTGGGTTAGACGGTTCATCTTCCACTTTCATTCTCAAACGGCGAATATTCACATCTACAATTTTTTCTTCACCAAAATAACTTTCTCCCCACACATGTTTCAAAATATCTGTTCTGTCAAGTGCAGTGGCAGGGTTAGAGAAAAAGTATTCCATAATTTGAAATTCTACCTGGGTCAATTCAATAGGTTGTCCACGTTTGAGCAGGTATCTGTTACGTAAATTTAAAGAAAATTCTCCGGAATGAATTTCTTCCTTAAAATTATTTTCTGTTCTCATTTCTGCAAGAGCAACTCTGCGGTAAATGGCATCGACACGTGCCACCAATTCTGACGGACTGAATGGTTTTGTCATATAGTCGTCCGCACCCATCATTAAACCGCTGACTTTGTCCATCTCCTGTGTTTTTGCAGTTAACAGAATAATACCAATGGTTCCGCTTCTTTTTCTCAGCTCTTTACATACTGCAAGACCATCATATTTTCCCGGCATCATAATATCCAGTACGGCAACATCAAAATCGCCGCCTTCACGTTCATAAATTTCCAGTGCTTGCTCTCCGTTTTCCGCCTCATACGCTTCATATCCTGCACGTTTTAAGTTAATGACAACAAATTCACGAATGACTTGTTCGTCTTCACATACTAGAATTTTCTTCATGTGTTATTCCTCCTGAATTAAAATAGGACAATTAATTTGGTGAAAATAATCTAAAATAATATTCCACCTGCTCCATAGTCAATGACAGTTTGGAATCCGTACGTTCCAACTTTGCCACAAACACCATATTTTCATGCTGCTTTAATTTATACAGTTCCGTACTTTCGGACCGATTCTTCCACTCATCTTCTGTCATTACTTGTATGGTTAACAAGGCATCCCCTTTCACACCGCTGTCAGCTCCTGCTGTATCGGGAATCCATTCATAAAAGGTTAATGCTCTGTTTTCTTCACTCCACTCGGTTGTGATAACGTCTTTCCATGTATCCGGTATCATGAACATATAACCGTCTTTGCTGTTGACAACTGTACTCAATAAATTGGTAAATGTATTTGTGCTGACATCATAACGATGCCAATTTACGATATAAGCCGTATCGTTGATATCATCTGAAGAAATTCCCGGTAAAATATGTGTAATCGGAATTTCTATGATGGAGTCCCCGTTAATATCCTGGGATTGAACGGAGGTATTCCGTTCCGTATACAATACGGTTTTATCCTCGGGTCTGTACAAAGGATTCTTTAATTTAGAGTCATTGCGGTCCCAATATAAAATTTCTGTTTGGTACGTGCGTGCACTTTTCATTCCGTCAAGGATCACACCATAATCATTGGCACCTATTTTACCTACTGTAACCTTATTGTATTTTGTTACACCTGAATCCAGTTTTGCGGTGCCTAATAAACTGATACTGCCATTTGAAACTGTAAATAATTTTGCAGTAGAAGGGTTTTCTTTTGTTTGCAAACGAATGGTTAAAATACCGTTTTTTCCACTTTCAAACTCTACTACAGCAAGTTCATTGTACAATTCTTTTGTTGGAACCTCTTTGATTGTTTCATCTTTATATGTATACAAATTCAGTTCACTGGTACCTGTTGTAGAATTTCCCCAGCCAATTGCAAAATCAACGATTCCGTTGCCGTTAAAATCTCCAAAACAAATTCTGTCAATCTGTGTGGAAGGATTTTTATAGGATGCAATTTCGGTCCAAGTTCCGTCTATCTGGCTAATGACAGATACAATTGTATATGGCTCCTCCCCTTTGGTATAAAACGCAATTGCCTCATCATTGCCGTCACCCGTAACATCCCTCATGACAATAGACGAACGATACTCTCCCGCTTTCGGATAACGCAACGTTAACTGATGATTTGCCTTTTCTTCCAACACACTATAAATCTCTTGTCTTTCACCGGTTGCTTTCGGCGGTTTCATTAATGTTTGCGCATCCAGACCCAAAGGAGAACAACCGGTTAATGCAACTGCCAATAAAGCCGATGCTATGGTAATGAATAGTTTCCGCTTCATTTTATACACCTTTACATGATATTTTCAATCAAAATAATCGTCATATATATTTTTTTCATTATATCATCTTCTACATAAAAAGTGTAGTATCAATAATGTAACACTATCCTATATAAAAAACGGAAAAGACAAGTCTTTTCCGTTTTTTATATAGGAGTTATTATGCATGAGGAATATTGGTATGTTCTGAAATTTCTCTGTTAACTGTGACTAAATCCTGCACAGACAGGTCATGAATGTTTTGATGACCTGTAATGCGTCCAAACATTTTCAGCTCTTCAAAAGATGCATTCAAATAATTGGATAAACGTTTCGCTGCATGATCAATATGTAATCTGGAACGTAGTTCAGGGTCTTGCGTTGCAATACCTACAGGACATTTTCCTGTTTCACAAATGCGATACTGCTGACATGCCGCCGACATCAAAGCTGCACTTGCAATGGCAATGGCATCGGCACCCATAGCAAGCGCTTTGGCAAAGTCACTGCTGACACGCAAACCGCCTGTAATTACCAAGTCTATTTCCAAATGATGCTCAGTTAAATATTTCTTTGCTCTGTACAATGCGTAAATGGTAGGTATACTGGAGGCATCTCGTAATATAAGAGGACTTGCTCCTGTCGCTCCTCCACGACCGTCAATGGTAATAAAATCCGGTTTCGCGTATGCAATCCATTCCAAATCTTTTTCAATATGTCCTGCTGCAATTTTGATGCCAATTGGACGGCCTTCGGAAACTTCTCTGAGCCAGTCCACCATTGCTTTTACATCTTCCTTGGTTTGAATATTCGGAAAACGGCTTGGACTGATTACATCTTCTCCAACCGGTTTGTTACGAATTTTTGCAATTTCCGGCGTTACTTTTGCTCCGGGCAAATGTCCGCCCATACCCGGTTTTGTACCTTGACCAATTTTAATTTCAATGGCATCTGCCTCTTTTAAATTCTCGTCTGTTACACTATATAAATTTGGTACATACTCAAAAATATATTTATAGCTGGCGGCTTTTTCTTCCGGCAAAATGCCACCTTCTCCCGAACACATTGCAGTGCCTGCCATAGCGGAACCTTTTGCCAGCCCCACTTTAATCTCTTTGGAAAGTGCACCAAAACTCATGTGAGAAATATAAACGGGTCCATCCAGTTCCATAGGCTGTCTTGCATGCTTACCGATTACAGTAGTAAGGGTTACATCTGCATGTGCATCCAGCGGAGATGGATTTAATTGAGCACCCAAAATCAGGATATCGTTCCAGCTGACAGTTGACAAATGTGTACCCATAGGAGAAATAATGGATTCTCCCGTTAAAGACATTTGATGAATCATGTCCATATATGGTTCATCTTGGGAATCATGTTTTGCAAATTCCTTTGGATATGCCAAAGGATTATCTTTTGGCATATCTGCTGTTTTGGGTTCCTCAGACGCCTCTTTTATCTTTGTAAACTTTGCTTTTTCAGCACCGCAGATTGGACAGCGCCAATCATCCGCAAGAGCAGAAAACAGGGTGTTTCCGGCTTCATCATATAAATAACTGCATACATTACATTTAAAAATAGCCATAGTGCCATTCCTCCTCGTCTTTCTGGATATTTTTATTATACACTTGATACATAGACATGTCTATTAAAAAATAATAACAATTCTTATTTTTATGATTTATGATAAATATTTGTCCAAAAATGTAACATATCATACAAATTACTAGGTTTTTATTGTGAAAAAACTCCCCTTAGATATTTCCATCTAAAGGGAATTTCTCCTAATAAAAAATTTTAATAACAGAAATGAGACAATCAATAGATTTTTGAGAAAACATTCAATCCTATTTTAACGTTTTCGAATTGGAATACTTCGTAAACATGCATATGTACTTCATATTACAGAAAGAATCTAAAGTTGATTTTGCCAAATACAAGTGCCCATTACGCGAAGCAATCCTCAGATATGTTATACCCGAGGATTGCTTTATGGTTATTCAGACTGTGTAAATCGTTTTACGATATAATGGTTGGCTGCCAATTCATCTTTATCATCCAATTCAGGCAAATCTACTTTACCAAAACGTCTATTTAACGCTGTTTGCAGCAAATAATCACATAAATGAGGATTCTTAGGAAGCAAAGGACCATGAAGATAAGTGCCGATTACATTTTTATATACAATGCCTTCACCTTTATCTTTATCATTATTTCCATGTCCGCTTAATACTTTGCCAAGAGGCTGATAATTCTCAATAAACGTTCTGCCTCCGTGATTCTCAAAGCCAACAATAGGCAGAGGGAACAAATCGCTTTGCAGTACAATATTACTGATTAATCGACTGTCTCCACGTTCGGTATGAATGTTTACCACACCCAATCCTTCTATGGTTTCATCCCCCATTTTATAGTAGTTACCAAGCAGCTGATAACCGCCGCAAATTGCCAATACAACGCCGCCTTGCTCTACATAATCGATAAAGTCTTTCTTAATTCTTTTTAATCGATTGCATACAAGTAATTGTTCTCGGTCCGAGCCGCCGCCAAGCAATACAATATCCAGTTTGGAAAAGTCTATTTTGTCATTCAAATCAAACTCTTTGACTTCTGCGTCAATACCGCGCCATTTCAGACGCTGTACCATACAAATAATATTGCCGCGGTCTCCGTAAAGATTCAATAATTCCGGATACAAATGTCCTATTGTCAGTTTCATACTTTTCCTTCCTCCAATTTCTTGAGGATAAGATGGATATTATATAATGCAGTATAGTTGCATAATACGTACAAATTGCCCGTTCCTTCCGCAACCAGGCGTTCGATTGCCTTTGTCACATCTTCTTCCATTTTTGATGGAATATCTGCATATTTAAACCGCAGCTGCATATCCAAAGCACGAATGCCGCTTGCAATAAAGGTTTGAACGCGCGCGTCATGAAAACGCTCGAAGTCAACATCCCACAACCAAGAAATATCTTTGCCGTCCTGTGCTTTATCGTTAATGACTACAATTAAATCTTTCGGAGATTTATCCTCCAAAACAGCGGAAATATTCTGATTGAAACCGGCCGGATTCTTTGCAAGATTTAAAACTACATGTCTTCCTCCAATATCAAATAGTTCCATGCGTCCGTTTTGCGTTTTATGCTTGCGCAATACTTGGTCAAACCGTTCCAGATAAAAGCCTGCGGTTCTTGCTGCTGCATAGGCGGCAAGGATATTATATACATTATAAAATCCATGACTTTTAATGCGGAATTGTCTGCCTTCTATGCGTAAAGAAATACCTCTGTCCAAATGCACATTGGTGACAGCGTAATCTAATTTTGGTCTTGCAAAATCACATTTTGGACAGTGATATTTTCCCAATTGACTGTAATGATAATAATCATATTGTAATTCAGCGCCGCATATTTGGCAGAAGCGCCCCTCTTTTGTTTCCTTCGCCGCATGTTTAGCATCGATTACTTGTTCATCCACACCAAAGGTGACAAATGGATTTCCACTCTGTTTAGCCAATGCTACAGACAAAGGATCATCGCCGTTTACAATTAACTTTGTACTTGGTGACATTGCCAAAGCCTCTTTGAGCACATCCATTGTAATATCAATTTCTCCGTAACGGTCCAGCTGATCTCGAAATAAATTGGTCAATACCATGTAATTTGGTTTAAAGTGGGGAAATGCTCTGCGGGCAGAAGCTTCGTCAATCTCAATACAAGCACAGTCTGCGTTTAGCTTTCCGCTGATACTGGCGGAATCTGCAAATGCAGTTACAATACCGTACAACATATTGGCGCCTGCACTGTTACATACAACTTTTTTTCCTTCGGAACGAAGCGCTTCACACAAAAGATTATTGGTAGTCGTCTTTCCATTGGTACCACAAACCACAAAAATATCTTCGCGCACTTGGGCAGCCAAATCCTTGAGCAAATCCGGATAAATTTTCAGTCCGATTTTGCCCGGAGTAGAAGACCCCTGTTTGTTCATTGCTTGTCCAAGCCATATTAAAAATTTTGTCGCACCGATTGCGAGCATTTTTCTCATAAATAGTTCCTTCCTCCTGTTATGCCAACTTGATAACGGGTGTACAACTGTAACTTACTGATACAGCCAAAACTTTTATATTTATTCATTATATAATACAGGCATTGAAATAGCAATGCGGAAACACAAGCTTTTATAAAATATATAAAGCAGTTTATTTTTATATTGTATCTTAATTTATAAAAAACATTCCTGAAAATAAAAGAACAGGCAGCCGTAGATAGAGCGGCTGCCTGTGTCTCTTTTTCAAGCATTCTATACATATTGGTCATATTTTTTAAATATAATTCGTCTGTATATATCGCTGCTCTTTTTCCAGCAAGTTCTGCTTGAATCAAATATTGAGTTAAAAGTATGCCCACGATACTTTGGTAACTGTCCACCTATTTTTTCGACGAATCAGATTCGTTTTGTCTTTCACGGGTATTGCTGCATACTCCATATATCAATAAAAAAGATAAATTTAAATTGTTTCCAGCAAAGATGGCAATTCACTTAAATTTGCAATCACAAAATCAGCACCGACCTGTTGGAAGCTTTCAGTTACACGTTTCATTTCCTTCTGTCTTTCAGATTCACTCAATGCGTTGTACTCTTCTTCCGTGAAACCTAACTCAGAACTGCCTTCAACTACACCTACTGCCCATACGCCCGCATGTACCGCTTCTTTGATGTCGGATACCGTATCTCCAACTTTTACGCAATGTTTAACGTGAGATACTTTTAACGCTTCCATATTACGGAATATCATATAAGGATAGGGTCTTCCGCAATTGGAAACACTGTTGGGAGTAATCCAAAAATCCGGTGCATAACCTTGTTCTTTTGCGCCTTTTGTTACAATTTCCATCATAATATCGTTATAGCCTGTTGTAGAACCAATTTTAATTCCTTTTTCACGCAACTGATTTACAATTTCTACAGTATGTGGTTTTGGAGTTGTGAATTTACCCAAGCTCTCCAGTAAAATTTCCTCAAAACGGTCATGCATTGCATCAATATCAGCATCCGTTACGGGTCTTCCATGTTTTTCAAGCCATTTTGCTTTGATATTGGGCATTTCCAACATGGTTTTGATATGATCTCTTTTTAACATTCCCATTGGTTTTCTGGTTTCTTCCATCGTTGGTTCCATACCATATGCGCGGAATACTTCCATAAATGCATGTACAGGTGCAAAACATCCGTAATCTACCGTAGTACCTGCCCAGTCAAAAATAACACACTCTATATTAGCCATTGCAATGCTCCTTTAAATAATTTTCTATGATAGCACATAACGTATTGATATCTTCCAAATAAATTTCTCCGATATTGCCAATACGGAACGTATCCAACTCCGTTAATTTTCCGGGATAAATCGCATATCCTCTATCTTTGATGTAATGATACATATCATCAAAACAGAATGTTCCCTGTTCCGGATATAAAAATGTTGTAATAATAGGGGACTGATATTCTCTGCCTATGTAAGAATCGAATCCAAGCTGCTTCATTTGCTCTATTAAGCTGTGATTATTCTCTGTATATCTCCTATGGCGTGCTTGGATACCTCCTTCTTGTTTCAGCTCTTCCAATGCTTTTGCAAAAGCCAAAACCGTATGTGTTGGAGAAGTAAATCTCCATTTTCCGTCTTTCTCCATTTGTACCCATTGGTCATATAAATCTAAAGATAAACTGCGTGCAATTCCTTTACAAGATTTTAGTTTTTCTCTGTTGGCAATGATAAAAGAGAATCCAGGCACACCTTGTATACACTTATTGGCACTGCTGATTAAATAATCAATATGCCAGTCTTTTACAGGAATATCCACACCGCCAAAGCTGCTCATTGCATCTACGATAAATGTTTTTCCCATACTGCGGCACACTTTTCCAACAGCCTCAATGTCATTTAAAATACCTGTAGTGGTTTCGGAATGCACCATTGCTACATGTGTAATTGCAGGGTCCTGTTCCAATAAAGACTGTATATGCTCCGCACTGGGAATATTCGCATAATGCTCATGATACATCACATAATTTAAACGTTGACAACGTGCAATATCGCCCATTCGCTCTCCATAAGCACCGTTTGCACAGATTAAAATTTTATCTGTATCAGCTACTGTACTGGTCAGCACAGATTCTACCCCAAATGTTCCGCTTCCTTGCATCAACACAACGGTATAATCTTGCTCATTTACATGAGCCAGTTCCAGCAGCTCTTTTCTAATCTTCTGTGTGATTTGTTTATAATCATCATCCCATGTGCAATGGTCAAACATCATTTCTTCTTTTACTGTATCTGTTGTTGTAAGAGGTCCGGGGGTTAATAATTTATATTGTTTCATATTTTATATCTCCATTCTGTTATGAATTTGGGTGCATAAACCTTTGATGTTGTTTCAACAACTCCAATGTAAGAGGACTGCTGAATGTTTTTACATTTCCGCAGTCCAGCGATGTATTAAGGGTTTCACCTTCATATAAGGCAACAGGATAAACTTGAATCAGCTCTTCTCTTGCCTTTGTTGTGATTACTTGTGCCATTTCCATAGCCAAAGGATTGGTATGGTCTCCTTTATCCAATACAGCTACAGATTCCGTAAGCATATAATTGCCTTCCACAGGGTCGATATAGTCAATGGGCAATCCTTCATTTTTATCTGCAACTGCCTGGTGACGCAGTCCAAATGCAATGGCAACTTCACCTGCATGTACCTTTTTGATTGGACCTGAACCGGAACTTTCCAAATGCGGACCTGCATTTTGAATGATTTCCTGCATAATTGCTTGTCCTTCTTGACCATTTCCGTAAGTATCAATAATTGCTTGTACCATAAGCCAAGCGGTAGAAGAGCCTGTGATATCGGGCACGGAAATGACCCCTGCATAAATAGGATCCGCCAAATCCGCAATGGAGGTGGGCATCGGCAAATTCAGTTCTTGCATCGCTTCTGTATTGACGAACAAAGCGCCTTCCAGCGCGGTAACAGGTGCGTAATAAGAAGGATATTCTTGCAATGTATTGGTATCATAAGTCAAATCTAAAAACATATTGTGTTCTGCCTGAGCTGTCTCTAAGTAATATGAGCTCATGGTTACCAAATCCGCTTCCAGATTACTGCCTTCTACCATTAGCTTACCGCCCAGTTCAGATGTGCCAAAGGATTGCAAAATATATTGTCCTTGATATCCTGATTCATCCAACGCATGTTCTATTGCGGTCAGTGCTTCCTCATCTGCATTGGAGTATATGACCACCTTGCTGTCACCTTTTCCAAATACAAAAGAGGCGCAACAAATAAAAACTGACAATACAATCGCCACCAAAAAGGATATTCCCATCACTTTATTCTTCACATATAATCCCCCTTTTGACTGTCGATTTGACTCTCGCCGGCTTTTCTGCATGTTTTTTCATCAGTGCCAGTACTACTTTTACAACCACATTGGTAAACAAGATCAAAAGTGATAATACAAATATTTCATCAAACCGTGCATAATGCTGCAACTCTTTGATTTTTGTAGTAAGCACCATAGTATGTGCTCCCGTTAAGAAAACCACTGCGCTAATGGTCACCATAGCGTTGATAAAGTAATAACTCAACATTTCCAAAATGGTTGTAAAAGAGTTTGGAATTACCACACGTATCAATGTTTTTATCCAACTGTCTCCCATAAGAGCCGCCGTAGATTCCCATGACCCGTTCATTTTCTCCAATGCATTTTTTGCCATTAAGTACGGTGTTGTAAAGAAGTGAACAATATTACAAATGATGATGATAAAAAAGGTATTTTGTATGCCGGTACCGGAAAATGCGAACAAAAATCCAATACCCAATACCATACCCGGAACGGTATTTGTAATCATGGAAATGGCATCCACAATTTTAGTAAGTTTGGGACTCAGCCCTGCTCGTGCCGTTACCAATGCAGCACCATAGGACACCAAAACGCCTAATACCGCAGTAGCAAACGCAACCATAAGGGAGTTGCCATATACGGATAATAAATTGCCGGTGGTAAATACGCTAATAATATGTTCAAATGTAAATGAAAAATCATATGGCCACTGTTTTACAAACGGAACCAAAAACATAACCAAAAATAAAGCAACCGTTACCAATGAAATCAGTCCGCTTCCTACCATACAAATGGTATCTCGAACAGGACTTTTCTCTAATACCACTTTTGAGACTTTGTTATAACGGAAATTATATTTTTGCAGTACATTCATCATAATAATACTGAAAATTGCAGGAATCAGCATCATAAGCGCAGTAGCTGCTCCTCCCGGAAAATTGGGAATAGATCCCAGCATTTCATTATATAAGCGCGTTGCCACTACGTCATATTGACCCCCTATAGAGGTAGGAATACCAAAGTCTGTAAAGCTTAAGGTAAACGACTGAATAAATGCAGCTCCCAGTGTTCCTACCAGAGGACGAACCGCTGTCATAAAAAAGGTGCGTATTCCACTATCACCCATTACTTTCGACACAATAATATAATTTTTATCTACATATTGAAATGCATTGTGAATCAGCATAAACGTAATTGGCAAGGTATAAATAATATAACCAAGAAGCAGTCCGCTGAATCCATAAATAGAGAACAGCTGACCTCCGAATAAATGAGTAATGAGACCTTCTTTGCCCAAGGAATAAATGATGATAAAACCATACGTAATAGATGGCAAAAACATTGGCGCAACTGTAATGTTTTTTACCAACACCTGAAAAAATTTCGGCATTCTGGCATGATTCATAGCATATGCCAAAAAGAAGGCCAAACTTGTTGTAATTAAGGCCGCACAAGCGGATACAAGGAAGCTGTTTCCCATAGAACTCCAAAATCCTTGACTTGTGAATATATCTCCGTAAGCTGCAAAGCTGAATCCTCCGCCTGAAGAAAAGGACTTCACCAATAAAAAAATCATTGGCACAACTAAAAAACAGACAAACAACAAAATTACAGCTGCCAAAATTACTTTTGCTTCTATTTTTCCTTTACGAAACATCTTGCATACCAAACAATTCATAAATATTGTTGCGCTTTATCATTAGCTGATTCAAAATAAACTCTTTCACAAAAGAGTTATTTGGCTGATGAATAATTTCTTGCGGCGTTGCATATTGAGAAATTTGTCCTTGATTTAAAATTAAAACTCTGTCTGACAAAGTCAACGCCTCTTCAGGGTCATGCGTTACAATAATTGTAGTTAAACGATACTCTCTTGCAATTGTTTTAATGCGCTCTTTGATAGATTCTTTCATCACACCGTCCAGTGCACTGAGAGGCTCGTCCATCAGCAAAATTTTTGGTTTCATCACCAAAGTTCTTGCAATGGCAACTCTTTGCTTTTGACCGCCGGAGAGCTGGTCAATTCTTTTATGTAAATGGGTACGCAGGCCAAGCAAATCAATTAATTCATCTACTTCTTGCTTATTTGAAATATTTGGGCGATTTTTTAAACCATATATGATATTTTGATATGCATTTAAATTTGGAAACAACGCATAATCCTGAAAGACAATATTAAAACCGCGGTCTTTCATAGAAGTTTGGCTAATATCTTGACCGCCGAACAAAATACTGCCTTCATCAATTTGGGTAAGACCCAAAATAATATTGAGCAAAGTTGTTTTTCCACTGCCGGACGGACCTAAAATAGATACGATTTCCCCATCTTCTATTGTAAGGTTAATGCCATTTAAAATTGGATTATTTTGAAACTGCTTTTTTACGTTTTGTAATTGCAGCAAATCTTTCACTCCCGTTCTTATGCATTCTTGGGCTATATTAACACTCCTCAAACATGGCAACAAGCGACTTTACCATATCTTAGAGAGAATTTAATTTATTTTTAAAAAACTTTACAATCGTTTATCCTAAATTTAACAAGAATTTAAATATCAAAGTAATCTCTGCACATTCCAAACAATGCTTTCATATAATGTGATAAAAGAAATAAACCATCTATGTTCAGATAAGGAGTTATGTTATGATCATTCATGTTGTAGAATCCGGAGATTCTCTTTATAAAATAGGGCAGGAATACGGCGTTTCTCCGTATCGTCTTGCAATTGACAACGGAATTGAATACAACAGTACATTGGTAATCGGGCAAACCATTGTTGTTCAATTTCCAACGATGGTTCATACCGTGAAGCAAGGGGAATCTTTATATACCATTGCAAAGCAATACGGCGTTTCCGTAATTTCTCTTTATCAAAACAATCCTCAATTAAACGGTCGTTCTACCATTATGCCCGGGGAGCAGCTTGTCATTACTTACGACCAAGAAAAACTTGGAAGTTTTGAAGTAAACGGATACGGAGAACCGTCCATATCAGATGATTTACTGAGAAAAACACTGCCTTATTTAACATATATAACCCCTTTTACTTACGGATTAACTCAAAGCGGCAGCCTGGTTATGCTGAATGATAACCATATGATAGACATTGCAAAAGAATATGATACAGCCCCGTTAATGCACCTTTCCACCTTAACAGAAAAGGGTAACTTTGACAGTGCACGTGCTTCCATTGTATTAAACAATCAAACCATACAAAATAAATTAATTGATGAAATTATCGAAAATATGAATGACAAAGGTTACTACGGGCTGGACGTTGACTTTGAATTTATCAACAGGCAAGATGCAGAGAAATATGCTGCATTTATTTCCAATCTGCGTTCCCGTTTAAATCCTTTGGGCTATGAAGTGATTACTGCGCTTGCCCCCAAAATTTCGGCAATGCAACGAGGAACCATATATGAAGGACATTTGTATAAGGAAATCGGCACTGCATCGAATGCTGTATTTGTTATGACATATGAATGGGGATACACATACGGACCGCCGCAGGCAGTGTCTCCTCTGCCAAATGTACGCGCAGTGTTAGACTATGCTGTTTCAGAAATTCCTCGTGAAAAAATATTTATGGGGATATCCAATTATGGCTACGATTGGACACTACCGTTTGAAAAGGGAGATAAGGCACGTTCTATTTCTAACGATGAAGCAATCAAACTGGCAATTCAATACGGTGCTGAAATTCAATATGATGAGACTGCACAAGCGCCTTATTTCAACTATTACGATAAAAGAGGCCGGGAACATGTCGTATGGTTTGAAGACGCTCGCAGTATTCAAGCAAAATTAGCTTTAATTCCCGAATATGGACTGCGCGGCGCAGGATATTGGAATATTATGAGGCCATATCAACAGGGCTGGACTGTGCTAAACAGTTTATATCACATTAAACGTATCTCGGAATAAGGCAAAATACGAATCATTCGAAATAAAATGATAGTATAACGTATATAACGTGCAACATTATATTTATCGCTGATATTCGTTCATGCCATCATATATCTATGCTTTACAAAACGAATTACCTCGGTTATCTTATCATCTGTTTCAACACCTAACCCCTGTCTGCCTCCAATGTTCTAACAGAAAAAATAAAATGATTTCATTGAGTCTATCTAATTTTTAACTCAAGAAACTCAGTACGATTGACTCCTTCTATTTATCTTAATCCATTTCTGCCATTTTTCTGTACATTTGATTTCTGTTTTGTGTAACTCTTCTGTCCACCGATACATTTTCTTACTGCCATACTTCAACCATAAATGAAAATCTTAACCATTATCATAAAGTGATGTATGTATATTATAAAAGCAACAAACTTTCCGATATCTATTGACTTAGTAATTTTACAACGATATAATATAGGCAGGGAATGAAGTTCTCCCTCGGCATTGCCGGAACTGCTTAGTAAAGCTAATGACTTCTGCATTTGATGCAGAAGTCATTTTTTTTTGCAAAAGAAAGGGGTCAAATACAATGGCAAGCAGCAAACATAACCATTTCTGCCTAATTGATAAATTTGTTCAAAGATATTTTCGTCAGACACAAAAAAGTCTTTTATATGATAAAAGAAAGCATTCCTTTAACTACACAAAAATATCAGAGATACAAAAACGCTTTCAATATTATTTGGAAACCGGGCAGCAACTGATTGACATTCATTTATGCCCGCATATAGAACGTGCGCCCCCTTTATAAAAATACTTTTTTCTCCCTTAAAAGGGAAAAAGCATAAAAACGGCTTGAAAGCATATTTGACTGTTATAAATCATAAACGCAAGACGGAAATAACAGCCAAGATACAAGATGAATGGAGTGAATTGATATGCAAAAATTTATCAAACAAATGCAAGCTATGGGGAAACCCATTGCACTACAGCTTTTGTTGGGCCTTATAGGAATCCCTGTGGGAATTATCATCGGAGCTATGGATACGGCTTTTGGAAAAATACTGCTTGAAATAACGGGAATCAGAGAGCTGTATCCTTTATATCTCATCCCCGCTTTACCGCTTGCCGGTATTTTAATTGCATTCTGCTATCAAAAGTTTGGAGGAACAAGCAGTAAAGGAATGACACTGATATTTGAAGTGGGACATGGTGATGAAGAAAAGATTCCTTTAAGATTGATTCCGTTTGTAGTGGGAAGCACATGGATTACCCATCTATTCGGCGGCAGTGCGGGACGTGAAGGAGTTGCTGTTCAAATTGGTGCAACCTTTTCTCATTGGATTGGCAGACATTTGCCCATAAAAAATGCAGGACCTATCTTTCTTGTGGCAGGTATGGCTGCCGGTTTTTCTGGATTATTCGGAACGCCCATTGCAGCTGTTTTCTTTGCAATGGAAGTATTGGTTATTGGAGAAATGAAATTTGAAGCGCTTCTTCCGGCATTTACAGCATCGATTGCAGCAAGTACCACATCTCAGGCATTGGGTTTAAGCAAATTTACTTTTATATTATCAGAAAATATCTCTTTCTCATGGATATTGCTTGCACAACTTCTCCTGCTGGGTCTTATTTTTGGCGTAGTTGGAGGACTGTTTGCATGGTGTTTAAAGCTGGTAAAACGCTTTTTATCGGATAAAATAAAGAATCCTATCATTCGTATTGCACTGGTTGGCGTTGGATTAAGCGCTCTATTTCTCTTGTTATATCAAGGCCGTTACTCCGGTCTGGGCACCAATTTAATTCAGGCATCTTTTAACAATGGAACCATATATGGCTGGGACTGGATTTTAAAATTTATATTAACCATTGTGACTCTTTCAGCCGGATTTCAAGGAGGCGAAGTAACACCTTTGTTTTCAATCGGAGCCAGCCTTGGAGCAGCCGTTGCAGGTTTGTTTGGCCTTCCGGTACCATTTGTGGCAGCATTGGGTTATGCAGCTGTATTCGGCGGCGCTACAAATACCTTTCTGGCTCCAATTATTATTGGAGGAGAAATTTTTGGATTTGAATCTATTCCGTATTTCTTTATCGTATGTACCATTTCCTATGTGTTTAATGCAAATAAGTCTATTTACTTGCAAAAAGCAAAAACCGCACTAAAAAAATAGAATGATAAGGATGAAAATGATTTCTATGCTATCTTAAAATCTATAAGACGATAAAATGAAAAGCTTAGGTTCCAGGAACGGCAGACTATAATACAATTCGTTCAGTACAAACGGTTTCTTTTCAGCTAACAACACAAAAATCAACTGATATCAAATGATTTGAAAGGATTATCGTCATAATAAAGCGAATATATCAGCAGAGAGAAAATAAATAAAACGTATGAAATCAACCATGTAGTTTGCAAATATAGTTTCACTTTTTTACTATTGCAAAAATAAATTGATACATAAAAACAAATACGGTAATCCCAAGATATATCAGCTGTCTGACAACGCAAACAGCTGATTTTTTAAGAGCTGATTACCCAAATAAAATTTTTATTTCAGACACAAAAAAGAGACAAAGTTTAAATACTTTGCCCCTAAAGCTACGCATTTATTTTTTCATCTTAATGATAAATCCCATTATTTGATATCTGTTTTTGATTCTTCAAATCTTTTTTGAAAATACTGTTTGTTCAGCAAATATGCCTTATCATTTGGTTTGCAGTCACCTGCTTTTTCATTGTAGTAGTTGGCTGTTTCATAATCACCAAGTTTGTCATAACAAACACACATTTGCATGTATGGTATATAATCATAACAATCCGGTTGGATAAACCCTCCTTCCGTATCTCTTCGTGCAGTATTGGCCGCTGTTTGATACCAATATATCGCTCTTTGATATGCGTCGCACTCCATAAAATAGTTTCCTATTTCGCAACAAGTTTCTGCACGGGGCTCATCATAAATAAAGCTCTGAAATAACGCACTGAGTGCTTCTTGTTTTTGACCCATCTGATATTTGCAATAAAATATATATTTACATGCATCAATTTGATTTTCTACCCAAGCATCTTCTCTTTGTAAAAATGTGCTGAATACTTGAACTGCTTTTTCAAATTGATTATGGTAATACAATTCCCGTGCATAATAGAACTGTTGTCTGGCGTCTAACACATTTCCCTGCGCAATTAACTTTTCAAATATTCTCAAATTACGGTCAGGGTCCTGAACTTGTAACTTTTTATGAGATACGGCTGCGGCATCACTGTAATATATGTTACCTGTAGGTGGTATAATTTCATGTACGGCCCCAACCCATTTGTAACCTTTATGATTCGCAATCAATCGTTCCCTATAGTAAGAAAATGTAGGTTTTCCGCTGCTGTCAAAGGCAGTATTATATTTCATCATAACCATGTCTGTTTCTGGAGACAATGTCTCCTTTAGTCTTTGAAATCCTTCTTGGTCTTTGGGCAATATTACATCATCTGCGTCGAGCCACATACAATACATACATTTGGCTTTGGAAAATGCAAAATTTCGGGCGGCTGCAAAATCATCTATCCATACAAAATCAAATACGTTATCAGTATAAGTATGAGCAATTTCTTTGGTACGGTCTTTAGAACCTGTATCTACAATAATAATTTCATCTACTAAATCTTTGACCGAATCCAAACAGCGCGCCAACACTTCTTCTTCATTTTTTACAATCATACATAAGCTGACTGTTACCACATACATTCCTCCCATGCAGTTATCCTGATAGTATTCTATGCACGGAAACAATAACAGGGAACAGAGATAAAAAAGCGCCCCGCAAATTGGGGCGCTTTTCCTTTATTCAAAAACAGATATTACGGATACAGGACAATTTTCTTCTGCTTCCTGTGCGTCATCAATACAATACTCCGGAATTTCATCCACGATGACTGAAGATAACCCATCTTCAAATTGAAACACTTCAGGACATGTTGCTACACAAAGTCCGCAAGCAATACATCCTCTTCTGTCTACATGTGCTTTCATAAAAATTTCTCCTTACGATGATACATTCTCTGTTGATAATACTCTGCTGTATACACTGCCTGCTACAGGCGTAATTTCTTTTGCACTTAACAATTCCGAAACCGTAACAAGCTGATAACCTCGCTCTATTAATGCAGGAATTAATTCTTCACAAGCGTCTGCAGTTGTACTGTACATGTCATGCATGAGTATAATATCCCCATCTTTTACGTTATTTAATACCTCACTGACAATAGCGTCTTTATCCCTTGTTTTCCAGTCTTGCGTATCAATGGACCACAACACAAAGGTTTTTTGAAGTACATCTTTTAACGATTGCGTAATTTGCCCATATGGCGGCCGTATCAATTTGGTAGTATAAGGTACATATTGCTGAATACGATGTTCTGTTTCCGCAAATTGATACTCAATTTCCTCTGACGTTAATGTTGTAATTTGCGGGTGACTGAATGAGTGACTTCCTATTTCATGTCCTTGGCTATACTCTCTTTGAATAATATTGGGAAAATTGTCAACACGGTTGCCCAACACAAAAAATGTTGCTCTGGCATTGTGTTCTTGCAAAATATCAAGAATGCGAGGTGTTACGGTATAGTGTGGACCATCATCAAATGTCAAGGCAACCATTGGTTTTTGTTTATCAATGATTGCAGTTTGCGGTTCTGTTAACTCACCTTTTGGCAGCGCTGTTGTTTGTACAGCTTCAGGAGTTGTACCAGACAAATTGATGTTCAAATATTCGGACAAACTGTCGTAGGGAATGGTAACAGATTGAATACCAAAATACCCCGGAAAAATTTGATATTTTTCAAAATAAACTGCCAACCCATCTTCTTTTAAAGCAAAGTGCTGATAATTTTGTTCTGTGGGCATGGTTCCGTTTAAAAATAATTCCGTATCCATTTGACTTTTCACATCCGAATTCTCCGCAAATTGTTCCTTTGTCAGTTCTGCCAGTATAGATAAATCATCAGATTTGAATATATCGCCTAAACTGAGTTGTTTTGCGGAAGTTATCTCAAACACCAACGTATCAATACATTCCAGAGGATGTGCCAAAGCAGAAAAATTCTCTTCCGTATAAAAAACAATGGAAATGATGTCTCCTTTGATATAAGATTCATAATCAATCCAGATTGAGGAAGAAACATCAGGTTCCAGCGCTTGATAACCTACTTTTTTATTTTCAAACTCTTCTATTTTACTGTATACCTTTTGCTCTATGACACGGTCAATTTCTGAGATTCCTGTAATAGGATAATGAATACTGACCGCATGTTCCTTATCATCATTTACGATGGATTTTGTTTGTCCCACTGCCTGATTTCCGTCGCTGTTTTTTACATAGACATGCTGGGTAACAGCCGTCATAGGTTCTGCTTCGGGCATGGTTATTACCACAGAACAAATCCAATAAAAAATGAGAATCATCATGGTGAAAAAGACAATAAAACAGGCAGCTTGTTTCAAAACGGAATGTTTCATGTTAAATCGCATCCTATATTACAACGTATTTCGGTTTAGTATCCCCCGTTTTTTATATATTATCAGCAAGAAAATTACACTACATATAAAATAGGCATTCCATCTAATTTTTTCTTTATCTGCTCACGCAGAAAAGCCTCTCCTTCCATTCGCAATGCCTCTTTATACCAATATTTTCCCCTTCCTCGCCCGGTCATATCTTGTTTATCATACAAGGGTACCGCATTGGGAAACGCTTCTGTATTGATTGCATGATGTACATAACTGTAAGTCATAAAAATAATTTCTATAAATGCAGACTTTTTTACTTTACTGCTCAAGGTATCTGCCAAATGGGAAATCAATTCTGCATATAACGTTTTCCATTGGGGAACAAAAATAACAGGTGCCAATAAAATCCCCACAGGATAGCCTGCATCACACATAGCATTTAGTGCCATAATGCGCTGATTGAGCCTTGAAGTTCCCAATTCCACTTTTCTGATAATCGTTTCTGGATTCAAACTCATACGAAATATCACCTTCTGCTGATGATTCAGAGAAAGCAAAGGTGAAATCATATCAAACTTTGTGGGAAAGGTTAATTTCCCTTTTGCATTTGCGGCAAATTGTTCAATGGTCCATGGAAGATTTTCTGTAACTACGTTCTCCAAAATTAAATCACTGTTGCTTCCAATCTCAAATGTGAGAGGTTTTTCTGACTGATTGGCGGCACGAATCAGTTTTTCCATCATTTGTTCACGATTGACAAATATTCGCAAATAGGAACACTTGTTGTAATTACAGACCAGATAACAATAAAGACACATAGCGCTGCATCCGGAAGAAGTATAGGGAACCAAAAAATCAGAAACCTTATGATTTTCTGTATATTTATGTGTTTTTCTGGTGCCAATGATTAAATTACGTTTTAGTCTTGGAAACTCATGATTTTGAGCATTTCTGAACTGCTGTATATGATTATGGCTCTCAATTTCCTGCCATGGTAAATTTGCATATTTTTCTTTTAATTGTTGGCCTAAAGGATAAGATAATACCGACGGTTCATAATAGACTGCATCAAATGAAATATTCATATGCCGCTCTCCTTGTGCTTGTTTTACGTTCTAGTATGTCCCAAATTGTTTATATATAAAAATAAAAAAGAGCGATACATCTGTATCACTCTTTCTTCGAAATCTTAATGTGTTCCTTTTACGATTTTCATTCCGTTTTGTTCCAATATTTGAACAATCTCCGTTATGGTTGGACATTCCGTACCATCCTTTTTTCTGGCACAAATTCCAACATGTACAATTTGCGTTCCTAACTGCTTGAGCCTCTCTATTTTTTCCAGCATGCCAAGGTCTGTATTTGGAGGATTCCCACAACCATTACATTTCATAAACGCATCCAAATACAATTCTTCCGTCTGATAGATTGCAAAAGAACCTGTTCTATGATAAAACGCTTTGAGACATGAAGCACCCGTACATACTGTATTTGCATTCAAACAAGTTAACATGGCAATATGCTTCATTTTGTTTTCCCTCCCGGATGATACAAAATATGTAAAATGCCATTTTGTTCCATTACATCTGCTTGTACCTCATAAATTTCTTCAATGATTTTAGAGGTCAGCACTTCTTTGGGGGTGCCTTTTGTTATAATCGCACCATGTTTCATAACATAAATAAAGTCGCAATACATAGCCGCAATATTTAAATCATGAATTGCCGCAATTACTGTAATATCCAAAGCTTTTACAATATCCATTAGCTGCAACTGATATTTAATGTCCAAATGATTGGTGGGCTCATCTAAAATCAAACAGGGTGTCTGCTGCGCCAAAGCACGAGCCAACAGTACTCTCTGCTGCTCTCCGCCTGACAGAGAGGAAAACAGACGTTCTGAAAAGTCTTGCATACCAACTTGTTTTAAAGAGGTATCTACCAGTTGAAAATCTTCTTTGGTGTCTCTGTCTAACATACGTTTATGAGGCGCTCTTCCCAACATGACGACATCTTTTACCGTAAAATCAAAATTATAATGATTATGCTGCGCTACTACAGCTATCTTTTTTGCAGATTGCTTTAAGCTTAGTGTTTGCAAAGAAACATCGTCCAATAAAACAGCACCTGATGTTGGTTTTAAGGTACGATAAATACACTTCAGCAACGTGCTTTTTCCGCTGCCGTTGGGACCTATGATTCCAATAAATGAATTTGCTTTCGTATGAAAATCGATTCCCTTGAGTATTTCTGTTCCGCCCAGTGAAATATGGAGATTTTGGGTCGATACCTTCATGCGTCTTTTCCTCCAAACCCATATTTTCTGCGAATCATTAAATAGATAAATACAGGAGCGCCGATGATACCTGTGAGTACGCCTACGGGAAGCTCATTCCCCTTGAGCAGCACACGGCAGCAAACATCTACCCATATTAAAAAGATAGCGCCTATCAGTGCAGAAAGAGGAACTACTTTTTTATGGTCAGTACCTACCAGCATACGCACACAATGGGGTATCACCAGCCCCACAAAACCAATCATACCTGCCGCATATACCAACACTCCAACAATAGCTGCACAAACCACCAAATATACATGGCGCCATACATGCAAATTAGTGCCGAGTGTAATTGCTGTTTCATCGCCATACAGCATTAAATTTAAGGTACGATATTGTGTCAGAAAAAATACAAAACCGGCCAGCACTACAGATAAGACAACCAGATTTGTTGTCCAATCGGCACCGCTTAAACTCCCCAGCAACCAATGATTGACTGTCACTACGCTTTCCTTGTCTTTTGTCATATATACAATAAAATTTGCAATTGCACTGCATACGGCACTTAACGCCATACCGGACAGCAACAATTTTGCTGTATTTGCTCTTGAACCAATATTTGCAAGGGTAAGTACTGCCAAAGAAACGACAAACGCACCTATAAATGCCAATATCCCTACAAAATTTCCGCCCAAAACGGAACCAATTCCCAGAATAATTGCAATAACCGCACCCAAATATGCACCTGAAGAAATACCCAGTACGTATGGGTCTGCCAACGGATTTTTTACAATGGCCTGCATAACAGTACCACAGACGGATAATCCAATACCAACCCCGACTGCTAAAATCAGACGCGGAAGTCGAATAAACCAAACGACATCATGAATGGAACCTTTGGCATAAGAGGCATCCCCAATGCCAAATAATTGGCGAATAATAACCTTATACACATCTGCCATAGAGATATTGCTGGAACCAATGGTAACCGCAAATAACAATGAAACAATCAACGCAACAGACAGCAGAACCAACAAAGTGATAAAAGATATGTTTCCTTTGAGTAAACCGTTTTTGAATGTCCTTTTTTTCATACTTATTGATTTAGTTCCGGATATAAACCTGCGGCAAAATTACGGATTCCATCAATGGTACGAGCGCCGCTTGCATACATATCACCTAACATAATGGGATATACACGTCCATTTTTTACAGCATCCAAGCTTGCAAATGCCGGGTCTTCCATAACTTTTGCAACACATGTGCTTTTTACATCTTCTCCATCGTCACCGCTGTTTTCCATGTAAACCACAAAAATAACATCGGGATTTTGTTCTACCAAATCTTCTTTTCCTACTTGTTTTGCATCAGGAGCTGCCAGTTCTCCCCCTAACTGTGTAATCATATCTCCTGCCAAGGAAGATGCACCGTAATTGGAAATATCATCATTTAAAAATTCAATGACAGAAACGGTTTGTGCTTCTTTTCCTTTGGTTTTAGTCAATGCGTCTTCAATTTCTTGCTTCATTTCATCTACCAGTGCTTGCGCTTTTTCTTCTACGTCAAATATTTTTCCTATATTTAAAATATCTGTATATTCGTGTTCCAAAGTACGGTCATAACCACCCGCTCTTGTATTGGTATTAATATAAGTATTGGTGCCTCTGGAAATCCATTGGTCCACATCACCTAACTTTTTCTCACCAAACAAGGAACCCCAACTGAAAATCATGTCCGGCTCCAACATCATGACATCTTCTTTGGAAGGTGCAAACACGTCTTCATGATAATTCATCTTGGACAAGCCGTCTTCCCATTCTTCTTTTACGGCATTATCCAGCCCATAAGAAGCCACTACGTGTTCCTCTAATCCCAAAGCAAGCATCGTTTCAATAGAACCTTGATACACAGCAATGACACGTTCCGGCGCCTTTTCATATGTAGTTGTGACCACATCACCTGCATAATTGTAGCTTTCAACAGTCACGGGATAATGAGAATCTGTCTGGCTTGCCGATATTTCATTGGAAGCCGTCTCCTGTTGAGTTGTTCCACATCCGGTAAGCGCTGCAATTAACAACAGCGCCGACATACCTAAACCCATCCATTTTTTCATACTTGTTACTCCCTTTCAAATGTAAATAAAATATAAAAAACCGCATGAACCCTTCAAAAGATTCATGCGGTAATTTGCATTGGAACAGGATAATAAACATACGCCGAATAAGGCTGTATGAAAACAGCCTTTTTATCCTTACAGTACCTCTTGAGTCCGAAGAGCAATTGTACTTATGTAATACCGCTGTATTCTGACTTAAACATCATAGCAAATACCCTTCGCCTTCCCAGAAAACATCCAGTGACTGAACAAAAAATTTGTTCGTGAAAGGCTGCTCCGTTATTACAGCAGCGTTCCTGTGTGAGAATTACACCCAACTTCCTGCAAATAATTGCAAAAGCGATATAACATATTTTATGAAATTATGGCAACATTATATCGGTTTCGACAAAATATGTCAATATCATCATTATGAAAAAAAGCCATACATAGTATGGCTTTTTTGGGGATGTGATAAAATTTTACTGTGATAAATCAATATGTTATGACTTTGCAATCCACTGTGCCGCATTGATTGCCGCAATTGCACCGTCTGCCACTGCTGTTGCCGCCTGGCGTACTTGCTTTACACAAATATCGCCGGCTGCATAAACTCCTTGATACATGGTTTCCATTTTTTCATTTACGGGAATATAGCCGTTTTCTAAGTGTAATTCAGGATACAACTGTGTATTTGGCGTAGCACCTGCATAGACAAAAATACCGCAGCCTTCATCCGCTATTTTTGTGGTTGCACCCGTTGTTTCATCTGTAAGTTGTAACCATTCTACTTGGTCCTGTCCACCGATTTCGGTCAAACGAGAATGTAATAATAATTCCACATTGCTTAACTGAGCCAGTTTATTGGTAAACTCCGGAATGGCTCCCAGTTTGCCTTCAAAATGAATGATAAATACTTTTTTAGCAAAACGGGATAAATATAATGCCTCTTTGATGGCACCGTCCGCACCGCCTACTACATAAACATGTTTCCCTGTATATTCTTTTGCAGATTTCGCTGCATTAAGCGCATAGCCTTTTCCTGTAAGCGCTTCCTCGCCGGGAATGCCCAGTTTTCTTGGTGTAGTACCGTTTGCCAGCAGCACCGCACGAGATTCATAAACGTCACTGTTGGTCTTTACAATTTTTGTTTTTCCTGTCAGCTGCACCTCTGTCACCGTCTCATAAGAAATTTGTACACCTGCATCCAGTGCTTGTTTCTTCATGCGTGCAGCAAAAGACTCTCCTGTTTCATCTTCTACAATAGCCGTATAATGACTTACAATGGAAACGTTTCCAATCACTCCGCCGACTTTCTCTTGTTCTAAAACCAAAACACGCAATCCTCTGCTAACCGCATACACAGCCGCGCTAATACCTGCAGGACCGCCGCCAATAATAATAAAATCGTACATGATATCTCTCCTTTACAAAATCATCTGTTTCCTCTCTCTTTGGCTATATTATATGATAAAAATACTATAAAGTAAAATTATTAATTCAAATAGTTTTATAATTAAAATTTATAATTATGATGATTGTAAAGAATATCCTATAAATGAAAAAACTTTATTACACCGCTGCGCCCCTAACCGAGTCAAATCTTTCTTCTGCAAAATATCCTCTGAGTCACCGCAACTCGGGCTGCTTCCCGAAAAACCTAAATATACCACGATAACGTTTTACAAAAACAAAAAGGCTCAGTGCAGAGTTTTTATTCTCTGTTCTGAGCCTTACTTTATGAACTTTTTCTCCTAATTAGGTTCTATCGGAGATATTGAAAAGTGTTCTTTATGAATCATAACAAACTGAATATATAGCCTGAATCAAAACTGCTATATTACAGTTTATTCAATTGCTGTTTTCTTTTTATTCATTGGCCAAAATGGTAATATACCAATTACAGCTCCTATCGCAGCAGGAATCATCCACCCCAAGTTTAGGTCATAAAGAGGAAGCATGCCAACCCAATCAGCTACAATTCCCAATGGAATATTGGCGCTGTCCAATCCATTGATAAACGAAATACAGAATGCAAATGCCATTGAAAGCACATATATCATTCTTCTGTGTTGAATCCATCTTTTGAAAAAAGATAGAATAATTAGGACAACCAATACAGGATAAACTGCCATCAGTACAGGCAATGAAACCGCAACCAATTGAGTAAGTCCGACATTGCTGATTACAAAACTGAAGACACACACAATCAAAGCGATTTTTTGATAAGATACAGATGGAATTAACTCGTGGAAATAGTCGGAAAATGATGTGGTCAATCCAATCGACGTTGTCAGACATGCCAATAATACAGCGATACCTAAAATGATACCTCCCGGAGTACCCAGTAAATCACTGGTAACAGCATGCAACAGCTCGCCTCCATTGGGGAACGAAGTTAGCGTAGAGGCACCAATATAAGTCAACATAAAATAAATGGCCGATAGAATGATAACCGCACCAATAGCGCAAATTACAGTATACTTTGTAATATTTTTTCTTTTCTTAATTCCAAAACCTGTTACCGCATTGATAATAATAATAGCAAATACCAAACCTGCAGGGCCATCCAGTGCATTATATCCTTCTATCAACCCTTGGAAAAAAGCGCCGCCTTGAGTATAAGAATCCGTTGCTGTTGTAGCTCCATATTGAACCGTATGATTCGATTTATCCATAAATAGACAGGAAAAGAAAATAGCTACAATGCTGAGAATCAAGATAGGTGTAAGATATTTTCCTATAATATCTACGATTTTGTTCGGCCTTGCACTCATAAAATATGTAACAGCGAAAAACACAGCTGTTACTGCTAAAGAAACCAGCCATGAATATTCATTTGGCACATAAGGTTTTGCCGCTAATTCATACGATACACTTCCTGTTCTTGGAAGTGCAAATAATGGACCAATGAGCAAATAAACAACAATAGAAAGAAATATAGAGAATTTTTTACTTACCAAATTTCCCAAATCCGTAATTTCATTACCCACCAAAACAACCGCAATAATGCCAAGCAAAGCAATACCCGCATCTGTTAATATAAAACCAATCAAAGCTTGCCAATAATTTTCTCCTGCCAGCTGCCCCATAGCGGGTGGAAAAACCATGTTGCCTGCTCCGAAAAAAATAGCAAATAATGTTAAAGTAAGGGACATTATTTGCTTAAATTTTAATTTTTCCATTGTACCCTCCTCTTAAATCAACCTATCATAAAATAACATGTCGTTTTATGATACCGTTTTTTGTGATTATTTTCAAGGATGAAATGGATTTTTGTATAAAATAATACAAATTTTTTGGAACAAAATCGATGTATCTATAGAAATAAAGAATAAATGTACTTTATACTATTAAGATTCTTTTAAATGTTCCATACAAAATTGATAGAACTGTAAGTATTCCTCTTCAAAAATGCTGTCTTTCAAATATACAAAATTAAATTCTCTCTCTGTGGAAAATTTTTCTATGGATATCTCACTTAGGATTCCTTTTTCAATCTCTTCCTTTACAACCGGTTCATAGGCACACGTAAAGCCGATTCCTTGGCACACCAAATCTTTAATGACCTGAAAACTTCCCAACTCTAAAATTTGTTCATAATCATCAATAGATAGGTAATGTTCATTTAAGATATGTTCAAAAATATCTCTGGTGCCGGAACCTTTTTCTCTTGTAACAAGAGGATAACGACACAATTCATCTAATTTGTACGTACGTTGCAATAAAGGATGCCCTGGAGCGCAAACTGCTAAAAATCTTTCATAAGACAACAATGCATGTCCATAAATATGTTTATCAAAATAACCTTCAATGATGGCAAATTCAATCTCCCCATCATTTAAACGTTGCAGCAATCGTTTTGTATTTTCCACCGGCATGGTAATTTGCACATTCGGGTGCTGTGTAAAATATTTCGCCATAATCTGAGGCATAATATATTGACCAATTGTAAGTGTTGCTCCAAATTTAATATGACGTTTTTCTGCCGTGGGTTCTTTCATAATTTGTTTGACACGTTCGCTGTCCGCTTCCATAGTCATAATAAAATGGTACAACTGCTCCCCTTTTGACGTTAGCATAACACTTTTTCCGTGATATTCTACCAGCGGTACACCGTATTGTCTTTCGAGATACTGAACATGCTGTGTGACTGTCGGCTGTGTCATATGCAAGCTTTCTGCTGTTTTAGTATAACTTTTTAACTCACATAGTTTCATAAAAGTGAGCAAACGAAAATCCAACATAATATCCTCTTTCATAAATTAAATTTATTATTATATAATTTTTTATAATTTGATTTTATAATAAAACGATGATAAAATCAAGTCACAAACAAAAAGGGAGGTGCAAAATGACTCATGAAAACAAAAATAATAGAACTGTTAAAACGTGCAAAACAAAACATACTTGAAATTTTACCCGGGCTGATCATATGTGTTATCATTGCCGGAATCAGCCAAGTAATTGCACATTTTGTACCTACTGTAGGGGCTGCTTTATTCGCCATCGCTTTAGGTATTATTGTTGGAAATACACTTTGCACAAAAGATTTTTTCAACAGAGGAACAAAATTTTCAGAAAGTCGTTTGCTAGAGTATTCCATTGTACTGACAGGTTTCACACTAAATTTAACTGATATTATGAGTGTCGGCTGGCAAGGCGTATTATTTATTATTCTGCAAATGACTTTGACCATTGTTGTCACATATCTCATCGGAAAATTACTCCGTTTTGGGAAAAAATTCTCCTTATTAATGTGTGCAGGTAACTCTGTGTGCGGTTCCTCCGCAATCGGTACTGTTTCGGGCGTAATTCATCCAAGCGCAAAGGACAAAGGTATTTCAGTTACCACCGTGAATTTAACGGGTACTGTACTAATGATTACACTGCCCTTTCTCACAGGTGCTCTTTACGGAAATGAAACTATGCAAACTTCCGCAATGATTGGCGGTACTTTACAATCTGTCGGCCAAGTAATCGGCTCGGCTACCTTTGTTAACTCTGATGTAGTCGCTATGTCCACCATATTTAAAATTATCAGAATTATATTTATTGTATTTGTTGCATTGGCTTTCTCCAAATTAAATACCAATGAAGGAGAAAGACTGCTTTCCAGAAGCAACACAGCTGATGACGACAAAAAAGTAAAAGCAAAAATTCCGTGGTATATTATCGGCTTTTTTCTATTCAGCATTATTGCAACATTCAATATTATTCCTGAAATTGTTTCTCACACAGCTCATACCATCAGCAGCCAATTTGAAATTATTGCACTGGCAGGTATCGGAATGCGTGTAAAATTCCGCGATTTGGTAAAAGATGGACCAAAAGCATTGTTATACGGCGGTACTGTAGGTATTTGTCAAGTCGGAATCGCAATTGGACTCATATTTGTCTTCTTCGGATTACTTTAAAAAAAGCTCCTGAAAACTCAGGAGCTTTTTTATGTTGCAAACATGACAAGAACAATTAAAATTCCTAAAAACGAAACATTAATTACTGTAAACAAACCCAAATAACGGAGTCCTTTCTTAGGTTCATGTTTTATATATTCACGGAAGGTAATCAAACTGGCCAAAGAAGAAATGAGAGTACCAATTCCGCCAATATTAACTGCATATAATAAATCTTTATAATCGGTCACAAAGTTAGACAGCAATAATGCACTGGGAACATTACTGATAAACTGGCATGTCAATATTCCATATAAAAAGGTATTTTGTTGAACCAGATAGCCAAAAAAATCTCTTACTTCTGGAATGCGTGCCATATTGCCGGCAAATACAAAAAATGCACAAAACGTGAACAGCAACAAATAATCTACTTCCAACAAAGCTTTTCTGTCAGCAAAACAGAGAACACCTATGACTACCAAAAGCCCTACATAATAAGGAATGCCATGAAACACGATTAAAATGGAAATGACCAGTAAACCCATCATCAGCGCCGTCTTTTTTCCGTTTAGCCTTTCCGAATTGACCGGTGTTAATTCCATAGGTGTGGATTTTACAAAAATCAAACAAGTAATGGTAATTAAAATAATGGAGTATAAAAATGGCAAGAACATGGTAGAAATGAATTCCAAGTCCGGTATTTGAAATTTGCCGTACAAATACAAATTCTGCGGATTTCCAAAAGGAGTCAGCATGCCGCCCAAATTCGCAGCAATGGTCTGCATAATAAAAGTAAATGCCATCCATTTTAAGTTATCTGAATTTTTGAGAAGATAATAGCCCAACGGTAAAAATGTAATCAAAGCCAAATCATTTGCAATAATCATAGATGCCACAAAAGTTAAATAGATTAATGCCAAAACAGCCATTTTTACCGTATGAAAACGCTGGATAATTTTTTTAGATATAATTTCAAAAAAATGAATATGATGCAGCCCGTTAACCACTGCTAAGACACAAAAAATGCACGCTAAAATTTTAAAGTCAAAATACTGTATATACTGAGAATCTATAGGAACAAAAAACATCGTAATGATTGCCGCTGTAACGGCAATACAAAATACGATGTTCTTTTTCAAAAAATCACCTACAACTACGGCAGCTTTACGCATACAATCACACTTTATCCATTAAATTTTTACATAAGTTTATTATACGACGTTACCGAATACAGGGCAATAAAAAATTTGTTTTTTATATAACCTATTTAAGACAATGGAAATTCTACCACTAGAAACATTTTAAACTGTTCTTTTGCAAATACACTATGCGGATGCTGTGCAGGCATAATAATTGAATCTCCTGCGTTTAGAGTATACGAAGTATCGTCAATGGTAATTTGACCTTGCCCGTCCAATGCGATGACCAAAGCATCTCCGCCGGAAGCATGGGTGCTGATTTCTTCCCCTTTATCAAATGCAAATAAAGTCAAACTTAACGCTTTACTCTGAGCAATTGTTTTGCTAACCACCTGGCCTTCTTGATATTGTACCTGCTGAGCAAATGGAAGAACAGCAGCAAACTCTAAATTTTTCATAAAAAACCTCCTACGATTTGATGATTCCTATTGTAACATATCTCTGATATTAGTATGTTGCAAATACAACAAATCATGAAAAATAATTCAAACTATGTTCCGTTAGTATTCTGCAATTTGTATGCATATTTTCGGACAACCTTGAATCTATATTATAGAGCTGTAAAAACAAACTTTACTTTGATAACGGAGGATATCGTATGAAGTATAATGACACCATTCGACTGATTGGAATTGTATGCATTATTTATGGATTACAAGGTATTGTATTCCCATTGTTAAAAGCAATTTTCAGTCATGAAATCCTATTTGAATTCTTTCATTGTTCATCCTGGGTAGCACTTATCATATACCTATGTTTTATCGTGGTTGGTGTATGTATGATACTATTTACAAAACCGTTTTCCAAACGAAAAAAAGCGCAAAAGTAAAGAACAGCAGTAAATATATGATAATGTATAACCGTTACAATATGATTGCCAACAGCCAAAACTTCAGTTTTGTTACTGTTGCTAGGTTGTTATAGCATTTAAAAAATTGCGTTACAATTTTTTACTGATAAACGCTAAAATGTTCTTATCAATAATCAAAATCTCGAACATGGAAAGATGTGCCTCTCAATGTTTGTTTTGTTTCTGTTATGGGATTGTTATAACATGTGCTACATAACAAAAGCATCCTATCCTTAAAAGGATAGGATGCTTTATCAATCGTTTATAACTTGAGCATACGGTAACCCACACCAATATGTGTTTGGATATACTGGGGAGCAGAAGGATCTTTTTCTATCTTCTTGCGCAGTGTAGCCATAAATACACGCAAAGAAGCTACTCCATTGCTCCAAGTATTGCCCCATATCTCCTTTGTAATGTAGGTATGTGTCAGAACTTTTCCGGTATTTTTGGCTAATAGGCAAAGGAGTTTATATTCTATTGGTGTCAAATACAATTCCTTATCTTTCATATACACACATCTGGCTGCATAATCAATCTTTAAATCTCCATTGATATATACGGACTGTTCTGCCTCTGAACTTGTTTTCATAGTGTTTAATCTGCGAATGGTTACACGCAAACGTGCAAGTAATTCTTCTACTGAAAATGGTTTTGTCAAATAATCATCAGCACCTGCATCCAACGCATCTATTTTATCTGTATCTTCACTTCTTGCACTTACTACTATAATAGGCATGTTAGACCAAGTTCTGATTTTTGTAATAATATCAATACCATCCATATCGGGTAAACCTAAATCTAACAATACAATATCGGGATTATGGGATACCGCTTCTAATATTGCGGCCTCTCCCGTACCTGCTGTATGAAAACGATAATCATGGGTCTCTAAGGTTGTAGTAATTAAATTACACACCGCAGTGTCATTTTCTACAACCAAAATTAAGGGTTTATTCATATAAATTTACCTCCTCTGCAGGTAATGTAAACCGAAAAACAGTGCCTTTCGGTTTATTATCCAAAACAGAAATTTCTCCGCCATGTGCGTTAATGATAGATTTACAAAGAGCGAGACCCAAACCAAGGCTTCTATGACTGTCTACCACTTCATTGGGGGCGATATAAAACATATCAAAAATTCTTTCCTTTGCTTGGTCCGGAATTCCGGGTCCGTCATCTGCAATATCTACAATTACCTGTTTGTCTTTCTTTGTGGTTGAAATAGTAATGGTAGAGCCCGCAGGGGTATACTTTATCGCATTATCCACGATATTAATTATAACCTGAACAATTAATCTTGCGTCCATTTTTGCTAAAATAAAGTCTTCCGTTTGCACTACTTTGATGGTGTGTTCATCCTTTTTCTTGTTTACATGATGCAATGCTTCCGTGATGACTTCATCCATCAATTCTGCGGACATCTTTAAATGCATACTTCCTTCTTCTATTTTTGTAACTGCTAATAAATTTTCCACTAAGTTAATCAACCATAACGCATCATCATAAATATCACTGTATAATTGCTGTTTCTTTTCTTGTTTCAACGTGTCTCCATTGGATAACAAAATACCCGCATTACCTGAAATTGACGTTAACGGTGTACGCAAATCATGTGAAATGGAACGAAGCAAATTTGCACGTAATTGTTCATTTTTAGCAAGAATAGCAGCCTGTTCTCTTTCTTTTGCAACTTTTTCATTTTCCAAGGCCAATGCACATTCACCTAAGATAGAAAGCATAATACTGTTTTCAAATTCTTCCAAAGGATCTTCATCTATGACAATGCCCACGACACCATATACATTTTCATTCATCCGAATTGCAAGATATAAGCATTTTGCACTGGACAATGTTCCTGTAGTGGCGCCTGCCCTTTGATTGTTCTTAAATACCCATTCGGCAACAATGCGTTCATTATCGCTGATATAAGCCTCATTATGTTGTTCAATTCCTTTTGGTGAATATATCCGAGGCTCGGATAATGAAACATCTTTTGCCAAATATACAACAATGTCTCTATCCAACAATTTAATTAACTGGTGAACCGTAACATCAATGATATTTTGCTCACCTTCTGATTTTTGGATTAACTGGTTTGTGTCAAACAATACCTTTGTACGAAATGCAACCTGGGCAGCTTGCCTTGCATTTCTTTTTATTTTGGTTGCCAGCGTACTCGTAATAAAAGCGGCAACAAACATAATAATAAAAGTGGCAGGATATTCTAATCCATACGTATGAAAGGTATATCTTGGGTAAGTAAAGAAGAAGTTAAATACAAATACGCTAATAACGGACGAGGCCAGACTATAAATGCGGTTTGTTGTAATAACAGCCGTAACCAACACACCCAATATATAAACAATAATAATATTTGCTTCGCTAAAACCAAATAAATCAAAAATATAACCAATCAGCGTTGCTGCACATAAAACAAGAATACTTTTAATCAAATCAAGGGGTACAAATTTCCATTTATGATTCTGCTTCTTTTTTATTTTATAAGGTACGGTTTCCTTATCAGGAATGACATAAATATCTAAATTTGGAGAGAGCACCAACATCTTTTCTGTCAGCGTTGGCTTTGCAAAAATGTGTTTTCTCTTTGCGGTACTTCTTCCAACTACAATTTTAGAAACACCGGATAACCTTGCAAATTCTGTGATTTGGAATGCAACGTCATCACCGTAAACGGTTTCAATCGTTGCTCCCAATTGTTCTGCCAAATGGATATTGTCACGTAACCGTTTTTTATCCTCTTCGCTCATATTGGGAAAATCTGATGTTTCTACAAACAAAGCGGTAAAAGTACCTTTAAATGCGTTTGCCATTCTCGATGCTGTTCGTATAATTTTTGCATTTGTAGGAGAAGAAGACAGGCAAACCAAAATATGTTCATCCGTAAAATAATCGCTGTTGCTTTTAATTCTGGCACTTTCTGTCAGTTTATTTACTCTATCTGCGCATCTTCTGAGAGAAATTTCTCTTAATGCCGTTAAATTTTCTATGCTGAAAAAATTTGTTAATGCCTTTTGCGCTTGAGTATCTAAATAAATTTGTCCGGCATGCAAGCGTTCTATCAAATCTTCAGGTTCGATATCTACCAGTTCTACCTGGTCAGCATTGTCAAATACTCTGTCCGGAATACGTTCTCTTACCGTAATCCCTGTAATAGAAGCTACCATATCATTTAAGCTTTCAATATGCTGTACATTTACGGTAGTATATACGTCAATTCCCGCTTTTAACAGCTCCTCCACATCTTGATAACGTTTTTCATGTCTACATCCTTCCGCATTGGTATGTGCAAGCTCGTCTACGATAACCAATTGTGGCTTTCTTTTGATAACGGCATCTAAATCAAATTCTTTTAATACAATATTATGATAAGGTATTTGTTTATTCGGCAGTATTTCCAACCCTTTCAGTAACGCTGCCGTGCGCGGTCTTGGGTGTGGCTCTACATACCCCACTACTACGTCAATTCCTCGTCTTTTTGCAGCATGTGCCGCTTTTAACATGGCATATGTTTTACCAACACCTGCTGCATAGCCAAAAAATATTTTTAAATGTCCTCTCTGATGATAAGAATCCTCATTTTTAATCGCTCTTAACAATTCATCGGGATTGGACCTTATTTCGCCCATATCATTCACTCCAAAGCGCTTTGATAGATAAATTTATTATAGCATAGCCAATCTTAAGGAAATATAAACGAACTGCAAATAGCATTAAGATTGTATAAAGATTATATCATATGACTACATCTTTACAATATATCCACTTGTATTTGTATCCATAACAGAAATACAAACAAATGATTTATAGTTTAAAAACGTGAAAAAACGAGTGCATTTCTTTTATTGAAAATATCTCACAAATATAAGCATACAAAAAAGGGATTTTTCCTTCAATGGAAAAATCCCTTAATATATTTGTAATGCTCAAACAAAATTATTCTTTTAAAATGCCGTCTAACATAAGATTTACTTTTAAAACATTTACGGTTTCTTCACCAAAGATTCCTATAAATCTGCCATTTTTACATTTATCAATGATGGCTCTGATTTCTTCTTCGGTTTTATTGTTTGCCTTAGCAAGTCTGGGAATTTGATATTCAGCGGCTGCCACAGAAATATGCGGGTCAAGACCACTGCCCGAACATGTCACCAAATCGACAGGAATGGGGGTATCACCCATATCAGGATTGGCTGCTTTAATTTTTTGTACGCGTTCGTCTACCAATGCTTGGTATTCTTCACTTGCAGGACTTAGGTTTGACGGGGTTGCATACATAAGCGCCTTTCCATTTTCATCTGTATAAGTAGATACATCGATATTCATAATACGGCCCCACATGTGTGCATCATCAGTGTATTGCTGACCTAACAATTCACAACCATATTTTTTACCGTCTACTTCGATGATACTGCCATTGGCTTGGTTAGGAAAAATAAGCTGTGCAAGACCTGTTACAACACCTGTATAAACAACACCGCACACAATGGTAAAGATTAAAAAGATAAGTGCTGCACGCGGTAACACGCTTTTTAATGTTTTCATGTACAATTCCTCCTTAACCAATTCCCATAACAGTTAACAACATATCCAATAGCTTAATACATACAAACGGCGCCACCAGTCCGCCCAAACCATATATCAGCAAGTTCCTCGACAATAGTTTTCCGGACGAAACTTCACGATATTTTACACCTTTTAGAGCCAATGGAATCAATACAATGATAATTAATGCATTGTAAATAATAGCGGATAGTACTGCTGTTTGCGGGGAATGCAAGCCCATAATATTCAGTGCGGACAACCCCGGATACAATCCCATAAACAAAGCAGGGATAATTGCAAAATATTTTGCAACGTCGTTTGCGATTGAGAATGTTGTCAAACTACCTCTTGTCATTAACAATTGTTTACCAACACGTACAATATCAATCAGTTTTGTAGGTGAAGAATCCAAATCGACCATGTTTCCGGCTTCTTTCGCCGCTTGTGTACCACTGTTCATGGCCACCGCAACGTCTGCTTGTGCAAGAGCCGGTGCGTCGTTGGTACCGTCACCTGTCATAGCAACCAAGTGGCCTTTGCTTTGATAATCGCGAATCATTTGAAGTTTTGCTTCAGGTGTTGCTTCTGCCAAGAAATCGTCTACACCTGCCTCTGCTGCAATGGCTGCAGCAGTTAATGGGTTATCACCTGTAATCATGATGGTTTTAATACCCATTTTTCTTAAATCAGCAAATTTTTCTTTTACACCTTGTTTTACAATATCTTTTAGGTGTATTACACCCAAAATTTTATGGTCCTTTGCTACAACCAAAGGAGTACCACCCTGATTGGAAATGGCTTTTACTGTTTCGTAACATTCCTCAGTGTAACTTCCACCCGCTTCATGTACATAATTACGGACAGTATCTGCTGCACCTTTACGTACTTCCATACCATGATAGTCCACACCACTCATACGGGTTTTGGCTGTAAATGGAATAAATGTCATTTCATTCTCTGCAATTGTTCTTTCCTCAACACCATATTTTTCTTTTGCAAGAGCAACGATGCTTCTACCCTCCGGTGTCTCGTCAGATAAAGAAGATAAATAAGCAGCATCAGCCAATTCTATAATGGAAGCGCCGTCAACAGGAACAAATTCATGTGCCTGACGGTTACCGTATGTAATGGTACCTGTTTTATCAAGCATTAAAATGTCAACGTCACCTGCTGCCTCAATAGCACGACCACTCATTGCAAGTACATTGGCCTGATTGAGTCGGCTCATGCCTGCAATACCAATGGCAGACAACAATGCGCCAATGGTAGTAGGAGCCAAACAAACAAGCAATGCAACCAATGTGGTTACGGAAGTAGGATTTTCAATACCTGCCTGATTTGCTGAAAAAACAGAGTAGGTATAAAGAGAAACTGTAACCAAAATAAAGATAATAGATAGAGCGACAAGGAAAATTTGGAGTGCAATTTCGTTTGGTGTTTTCTTCCTGGCAGCACCCTCAACCATTGCAATCATTTTATCCAAGAAGCTTTCTCCTGCGTCACTGGTAACCTGTACCACAATCCAGTCAGATAACACTGTGGTACCACCTGTAACAGCACTTCTGTCACCGCCGCTTTCACGGATAACAGGAGCAGATTCGCCTGTTATGGCACTTTCATCTACAGATGCAGCACCTTCAATAATCTCACCATCGGCAGGAATTTGTTCTCCTGCCTGAACAATTACAATATCACCTTTTTTCAAAGTTGCGGAAGATACCACTGTAATTGCATCCTTTTGGTCTGCTGATGGTATCTTATGGGCTTCCACATCTTTTTTTGCCGCACGCAAAGAGTCGGCCTGTGCCTTGCCTCTGCCTTCGGCAATGGCTTCTGCAAAGTTAGCAAACAAAACAGTAAACCAAAGAATAATCGCGATTGCAAGTGTATAACCGGCTGAAGCATCCTTCAAACCGCACAGAGCAATAATCCAAAGAATCGTCGTTAAAATAGCTGAGATGTAAACTAGCAGCATCACAGGATTTTGTGCTTGTGTTTTTGGATTAAGTTTAATAAAAGAATCTGAAATTGCTCGGCCAATCATTTTTTTATCGGCAAAGCCTTTTTTCGGATTTGATGCCATAGTATAACCTCCTTACGCTATTGTGCTGAAGAACTCAGCGATTGGTCCCAGTGCAAGTGCCGGTAAGAAACTGAGAGCACCGACCAAAAGTACAATTAATATCAGTAAGAATACGAACATTGCGTTTGTAGTGGATAAAGTTCCGGACGTGGTTGCAATCTTGCTCTTTTTGGCAAGACTTCCAGCAATGGCCAGAGTACCGATAATAGGTAAAAACCTTGCAAAAAGCATTACCAGACCCAATGACACATTCAGGAATACCGTATTTCCGTTAAAGCCGGCAAATGCCGAGCCGTTATTACCACCACACGACGAATATGCGTACAACATCTCTGAGAATCCATGTGCTCCTGAGTTATTTAAGCTGTCTGCCACACCCGGAACAATTGCGGCAATACCACTGCCCAACAAAATCGCAACAGGTGTTGCCAAACAAACAACAACTGACCATTTCATTTCATATGGTTCAATCTTTTTACCCAAGAATTCCGGCGTTCGTCCAACCATAAGACCGGCTATGAATACCGTGAGTATCGCAAAGGCCAGCATACCATACAGACCGCAGCCAACACCACCGAATATAACTTCACCTAATTGCATCAGCAACATTGTGACCATACCTCCAAGCGGTGTATAACTGTCATGCATGGAGTTAACGGAACCGTTAGAAGCAGCAGTTGTAAAGGTAGCCCATGTTGCGGAAGTTGCAATACCAAAACGGGATTCTTTACCTTCCATATTACCGCCGGCTTGATCGTACATTGTTAGATTTACCGCACCGTTGTCACTCAATTGAGATGTGCCGATTTGTTCTGTAACCGCCACTGAACTTAGGGCAAGTACCAAGCAAATAAACATTGCGCAGAAAATAGCGAAACCTTGCTTTTTATTCTTGATGCTTAAACCAAAGGAGAAGCATAAAGCTGCAGGAATTAACAGCAGAGAAATCATTTCAAGCAAGTTTGTAAATGGATTTGGGTTTTCAAGTGGGTGAGCTGAGTTTACCCCCATGTAACCACCGCCGTTTGTACCTGTTTGCTTAATTGCAACCTGGCTGGCCGCAGGACCCATTGGAACAAATTGTTCCGTTACAATCTGTGCATCTGAAACAACCTCACCATTTAAGGTAACGGTATTGGTATCTAAATCAACCGTTGCACCCTCCAATACTTCACCGTCTGCACTTACCGCTACAGGTTCTACCAAAGAAACGGTTTCAGCCGGTTTAAAGTTCTGAATGACTCCGCCGCCAACAAGACAAAGCGCAATAATGAGGTTTAAAGGAATTAATACGTGAACTGTAATACGTGTAAGGTCTACCCAGAAGCTTCCAAGTCCTGTATCTTTTACTTTTGTAAAACCACGAATCAACGCATATAAAACCGCAATACCGGTTGCTGCGGAAACGAAGTTTTGTACTGTAAGTCCCAGAGCTTGTGTTAAATAACTTAAAGTTGACTCACCGGTGTATGCCTGCCAGTTTGTATTGGTAATAAAACTAATGGCAGTGTTAAAAGATAAGTCCCACGATACTCCGGAGAGTCCCTGTGGGTTGCCGGGCAAAAATCCCTGAAGCAATTGCAAAAGAAAGACAAACAGAAATCCAATACCGGAAAAAATCAGTACGCTGACCAAATATTTTTTCCATGTCATCTGTTCGTCACTTTTAATCCTCATTAACTTATATACACCTTTTTCACACGGTGTAAGTATTCTTGAAAGAAAGGTCTTTTCGCCTTCCATTACTCTTTTAATATAAAACCCGAGTGGAACGGCCAATGCAACAAGAATTACAAGATACAGAACGTATTGTAAAACTGTGTTCATTTTTGATTATCTCCTTTCATTAAGATTACTACATAATAAACTAGAAGCGCGACCGCAATGCAACCAATAATTGAAACAATTATCAACATCTTTTCTCATCCCCTTTTTTGCGCCTTCCTCAACAAGTATAATAGCAAAGATTTAAAAAAGGTATTAGTATAAACGCCCGCGCATTAAGATTTCATTAAGTTTTCATGTTTTGTTCACAAGTCAGCCAAGTGACAATATTCATTTATGACATAATTTAAAAAATTTTTCATGTAACTTCCCATATCCAAATGGAAAGATGTTTTCTTATGATAAACAGGAGCAATAAAAAAGACTGTACGAAATCGTACAGTCTTTTTCACTGAATATTTAAATTTTTAGGGTTTGAAATGCCTGCTTAATATGGAATAATGCTGTGTTATAAAATTATTTTTTCTCTTTTTTAACTCGTAATACTACAATTGAAACAACTATGGCAGCAGATAATGCCACGGCAATATAAATCATAGTATTATTTCTCTGATCTCCTGTAGATGGAGAATTTACATTTACAGTCGCTTGCTCTGTCTCAGGATCTGACATTGAGCCTGTATTGGTCTCTGCGTTGTTTTGCTCTTCTTTCAGTGCTTGTATTTTTTGTTCGGCAGCTTCCAAAACTGCTAAGTTTATTACTTTTTCTTTTTGTTCTGCTGTCAATGAGTTATAAGCAGCGCGTACATCTGCTACCGCTTGCTCTTGTTCCAAACTGGTTATTTCACCCAAGTTTTCAATCATTTCGCTCACTTTGTCCGCCGCAGCCTGATCATCTTTTAAAGATGTAATTTTAAGTTCTGCTGCTTCCAGCAGATTCAGGTTATATACCTGTGCCTTTAAATCTTCTGTTAACGCATCGTATGCATCGCGTACTTTTACTACATCTGATTCTTGCTCCAGACCAGTAATCTCAGGAAGATTTTGAATCATAGCAATGACATTATCTGCAACATTTTCCTGTCTGTCATTTGTATACGCTTTGATCATAGCATTACCCAAAGTCAGTTTCATTGCGGTTTCCTGAGTTTGGAGTTCAAACGGTTTTAACGTTGAAACATCCAGCCATTGTCCGTCACAACTAATATAGCTTTCTCCCGGATTGGAGACTGCAATATATTCAAAACTATTCAACAAATATCCAATCTCTACAGGAAGGTAATTGTTAGCAGAACCGCCATTTACGGTTTGAACAATGGTATAAGTATCTCCCGGACGTAAATTTACCGGTTGATCTAAATTTATAGTATAAAATCCGTTACCATCAACCGTTGCAGTCTGTTTGGAAACCAATGTTCCGCTTTCGGGTTTTCCTGATTCACCACCTAGATAAACAGCAATTTCTGCTGTGCTTCCTTCAGCTTGGTTAGAAAATAGAGACACTGCAGCCAAAGTGACATAATCATCTGCCGTAAATACATTAGCTACGGATTCATCCATACCACCAGTGTATCCGTTGTCTGCTAAAACAGCCTGAGCAGCACTCTGTGACATAGATAATGGAGAAGTAATACCAAGATAATCATATTGCTCTATATTGTCGTAATCAAATCCGTCTGTTATAACATCCATCTCATAAGAAACAGGCAAACTTAAACTCTCATCATAATAAGAAATCCAAAAATACCCATTATCTTTTCCACCTTCATCATTTGGGATAGCATGCATATAATCATGCACTGCAGAATAGGAATCAGGATCTTCTCCCCAGCTGTTTTTAATTAGAAAAGCACCATTTCCTTCTGGTTTTGTATCTCCGCTAAAGTTATCTTTAGAAAAATTATCATCCCAACCGATAATAGCAACAACATGATTAGGGCTATTTGACCCTGTGGTATAATAACACCCATGTTCTTCATTCCAATATTTCAAGATATTATCTTTTTCGGCATCACTTGTAGGCTGATATACATAGTAAAAGGCACTTACAGCACCATTATTATAAATAGATTCTTTTATTTGTTCAACAGCCTTGGCATCGTAAACATATTCTCCTGTTGTCCAGTTAGCAGGGCTGGGAAATATTTCTGCATTTTGCAAATGCGCTTCGCTAGCGGTACGATATGTTTCATTTACAGTCCAATTAGCATCTTTATCTTTTCCTCCGTTATCATCCTGATACGGGACATCGCTTTCATAAACAGGACCTTGCCAAGCAGCGTAGGTACCCATAGCATTTGTTACTTGTCCGCTGTCTAAGGCAGAACCTATATTATTGTTATTCATGCCTTCTCCCGCCTGATCTAATCCTTCAGGTCTTGCATGCTTTGTAAAATAAGCCAAATGTTTTTCCGAAAAATCAGGTGCAACTCCTGTTTTTAATAAGTAATTGGACTCTACTGCCGCAGTTGCCGCAAAAGCCCAACAAGTGCCTAATGGGTTCTGATTTTTTACCGACGTTGATAAATTGTGATCGCGTAAATCATAAGATGCAGGCAAATCAACACCTGTATTTGCATAAGTTGCGGGTACATTTAAGTCACGGTCCAACTGGTCTTTCAGCATATCCGCAAAGGGTATTTCTTCCAATACAGGAAATGAAATTTCTGTATTTTCTTCCGCCTGCACAAAACTAAAACTGGATACTGCCAGCAATGCAGTAAAGGTTGCAGCAAGCATAGCTGCCGTTCTTCGACACTTTTTTACGCCTGTCTGTTTCATATAATTCCCCCTATTATTCTGCCCCAAGTCTAAGAGTTCCCTATAACTCTTCTAAAAATATTGTGTTTCCTATATTATTTTTATCTAATTTGATATACATGATATTATAATTCTTTTTCGCTTTTTTGTAAATATGTTATTATAATATTACTTATTAAAGTATAAATTTTATAATATTTATACTATAAAAATAATCTCCTGTCTATTATGGACTCTCTTTTGTAATAACTTAAAAAAGCTGATTTCATTTATAGTATGTATTTTCTTATGTCACAAATTTTATCTTATGGATTATGTGTTTTGATATTCATTTTTATATTTCATTCTATCACAATAATAAAATACAGAATAGCACCAAACATACATTACACCTGATACAACAAAAGCCTGTCGAAAAAGCAATGACTACTTTTTCGACAGGCTTCTACATTGTTGGTACGGGTGACAGGACTTGAACCTGCACGGTCGCCCACCAGAACCTAAATCTGGCGTGTCTGCCAATTCCACCACACCCGCATATTTTGATGCGACAATTTCTTGACGCAAATAGGATTATACCAAAGCCGCACCAAAAAGTCAACAGTTTTTTACTATTTTATAATATCTTTTTCTAACATACTCTGCGCTGCAAGCATCGCGCCCAATTTTCCACTGTGAAAATTTAATCCACCTTGCATCCAAGCAGCATACGGTTCACGCAATGGTGCATCAGCAGATAACTCGATAGATGCACCTAAAGTAAATGCACCTGCCGCCATAATCACCTGACAATCATATCCGGGCATGTCCCATGGTTCCGGTACAACAAAAGAATCTACAGGTGCTCCTTGTTGAATTCCCTGACAAAACGCAATCAACGCTTCTTCTTTTTCCAGAAGTACTGCCTGAATGATATCCGCTCTCGGTTCATTCCATGCAGGAGTAACATCGTAACCAAAATGGCTCATCAATCCTGCAGTGAAAACTGCTGTTTTGAGTGCTTCTCCTGTTACATGAGGTGCATGAAACGCACCTAAAAATAATTCTCGATTATTTCCCAGCGTTGCCCCTATCTCTCTGCCTGTTCCCGGAGTTGTCAAACGATAAGCACAGCTTTCAACCAATTCTTTTCTTCCTGCAATATATCCTCCGGTGGGAGCAATTCCTCCTCCTGGATTTTTAATCAAAGAACCTGCCATTAAATCAGCTCCACGAGAAGTAGGTTCTTCTGTTTGAACAAATTCACCGTAACAGTTATCTACCATTACAATGCAATCGGGAGCTTTTTTCTTTGCAATTGCCGCAATTTTTTCGATATCTTCTATCAATAAAGACGGCCTTAGACTGTATCCTCGTGAGCGCTGGATATATACCATTTTTTGATTCGGCTCAATCGCTTGTTCAATGGCCTGATAATCAGGAGTACCGTCTGATTTTAACTGCACTTCTTTATAATGAATCCCAAACTCTTTTAAAGAACCGTTTGAATCACCTGTCATTCCAATGACGCCTCTTAAGGTATCGTATGGAATTCCTGTTACACTCAGCATGGTATCCCCGGGACGCAGTACGCCAAATAAAGCTACGGTAAGCGCATGGGTTCCGCTTACAAAATTATGGCGTACCAGAGCATCTTCTGCTCCCAACGCCTTTGCATATACCATGTCCAATGCATCTCTTCCTCTGTCACCATAGCCGTAACCTGTAGAAGATACAAAATGACTTTCACTGACTCCTGCCTCATGGAATGCAGCCATCATCTTTTGCTGATTATATTCGGTTATTTCATCAATCTCCTGCAGACGCGGAGCAATTTTCTTCATGACTTCCGCCGCTGCGTTTTGAATTTTTGGATCTAGTTTAAACTGTGGATAAAACATGTTTTCTCCTTTTAGATTTGTTCTGATTCCGCCCATACACCGCTGTCTGTAAATCCCATTGTGCGGTAAAAAAGAGCATTTTCTTTTGAATTGCAATACACATAGATATGCTTCTGATATTTTTCCATACAACGGTGCAGTAAACTTTGTACGATGGAGGTACCGATTCCTTGTCTCTGATACTCCGGCAAAACGGCTACAGCCCCTATAATGGCAGCATGTTCTGTTTCTGCCACAGTTATTGCACAGGCAATGGTTTTTTCTTCTTTTTCATATCCTACTGCCGTTGCTCCTCCATGACGTATTCTATGAGACATATCCAAATAAAAGGGCTCAAATTCCGGTACTTGAAACGCTTTGCTGCTGCAAGCCTGCAATACACTGTACACCTGATGCAAATTGGGAGAAATCGTTCTATTGGTGTGTTCAACCAAACGTGCATTCCATTTCATGATAATTCCTGTCCTTGCAGGAGTAATATGCAATTGTTCTGCACAGGAAGCATGGCATATCATACAGCTTGCCCCTATCGTTTTGATAAACATACAAAGTTCGCCAAAATCCGCGTTTTCATGAGCAAACAGCGTAATTACGCCGTCCATTTTTGACAGATATGCTGTGGGGTGCCCTGTCTCTTCTTGCTTTTGTATCCAGAAGTCTGCAAATGGATAGTTCCCATACATATTTGCAATACATAAAATTCTGCATGCAAAAGAGTCAGTTTCTTGATATTGAACTATCGGAGCCAAGTCTTTCTTTTCTGCCAACACAATCATACTTGTTCGCTGCCTGCAATTCTCTCTGCCAATTTCATAATAAGCATTTCAGCAGAGTGAAAATCGTCTTGCGCTATTTGTCCTACTGCAGAATGCAAATATCTGCAAGCCAGCGATACCGCAATGGTACGCACACCGTCACGGGTCACATGAATGGCCCCCGCATCATTTCCACCTGCTACCGCCTGTTTTATTTGGTAAGACAATTGTTCTTCTCTTGCTGTGTCCAGCGCCAAATCGTAATATGCGCGGTCATATATGGTTCCCTTATCCATAAACGAAATTACCGCGCCTTTGCCCAAACTGCACACATGCTTTTCATTAGGAACACCTGCTACATCCGCTGCCGTAGTTGTTTCCACAACAATTGCGGCTTGTGGCTGTACCTGATAAGTCGCAGTACGAGATCCTCTTGTGCCTACCTCTTCTTGTACGCAAAATACAAATGTCATATCATAAGGCAACTCAGACTGAATCATATCAATTAAAATAGCACAGCCTGCACGATCATCCAATGCGCGACTGCGTATCATACCGTTTTGCGTATCAAACAGAGAATCAAAACAGACTGAATCTCCCAAATGGACCACTTTTTCGGCTTCTTCACGGCTGGAAGCTCCAATATCCAAATACATATCATTAATGGGAACAGCTTTGCCTCTTTCCTCAGAGTTCAGCAGATGAATGGGTTTTGCACCAATTACGCCGTGAACATCGTTACCTATGATAACGCTTCTGCCGCAAAGAACGCGTTTATCAATGCCGCCTACGGTTGCAAATTTTAGATAGCCATCGTTATCAATATGTGTCACAATCAGACCGACTTCATCCATATGCGCATTTAACATCAGCTTTGTTTTTGCAGGTTTTGCACCTTTTTTCTCTGCAATCACATTTCCCATTGCATCTATGGTAACACGTTCTGCATAAGGTGTAATTTGCGCTACGATAAAATCTCGAACCGATTCTTCATCTCCGGAGATACCTCTTAATGTACACAATTGTTCCAGTAATTCTATATTTGCCATGTTTTTTCCTCCTTTCTTTATCTATGATGAATGTAAGAAGCCATCAGTTTGGCTACACGCTCTATATCTTCCAAATCGACTACTTCCACAGGTGTATGCATATAGCGCAAAGGAATCGAAATCAATGCTGTTCTGACACCCGACTGTGTAGTACCGATGGCATCTGCATTGGTACCTGTGGAACCACCCATTACTTCCATTTGATAAGGTATCTCCTCATCTTTGGCAATATGGACCAATTTGTCTTTCATCTCCCTGTCCAACGTAGGGGATACGCCTATCATAGGTCCCGCCCCCAGTTTTCCGCATTTATATGCAGCTACTCCAGGCTGGTCGGCAAAGCTGACGTCTACCGCAATCGCTTCTGTGGGAAAAATACGGAATGCTCCTGTTTTTGCCCCCTGACTTCCGGTTTCTTCTCTGGTACTGAGCAATATGGTCAACCCGCATTTTAATGGTTTGTCATGCAACAATTGCGCGCAGCGAATCAACGCCACACAACCGGCGCGGTCATCCAATGCGGCCGAGGACACACGATGATTCAGCAAAGTACGCGGTTCGCCGTTGATGATAATACGGTCACCCAAAGATACCTTTTGTTCTGCTTCTTCTTTGGTCAAACCTAAGTCCACCGCCATTTTATCAACCGGCTCTACTTTGTTGCCGTCATCTTCTACCAAATGAGGCGGTAAACAACACACAATTCCGGTTAATATTTCATGTCCATATACCGTTACGGGAGCGCCTGGAAGCACACGACGGTCTACTCCACCACATGGCGCTACATGTAGAAAACCATCTTCATCAATCTGTGTTACAATCATACCAATTTGGTCTATATGGGCATCTAACATAACTTGACGTTCTGCATTCTTATCTCCCATAAAACCAATCACATTTCCCATATGGTCTATGGTTACATCTGTACAATATGGCTCTAATGCTTTTTTCGCACACTGCGCGGCAAACTGTTCGTCACCCGGTGTACCTACCGCACCGCAAAGCTGAAACAGCAATTCTTTTAATTGTTCCATACTATCCCTCCTCAAAGTTCATTTACAATATTTTTAAAATGATTTCCCCTGGCTTCAAAATTCGGATACAGGTCAAAGCTTGCGGAAGCCGGCGATAACGATACAATATCTCCCTTTTGTGCCTGTTCTTTTGCCAAAGCAACTGCTTTTTCCATAGACTCGGCATGTAAAATTACAATTTCCTGTTCACAGTAATTTGGCGCTGCTTTTACGGCAGCTTCTATTTTATCGGCTGTTGCACCCATTAAAATTAATGTTTTCACTTTATCCATAATAATTGGGCCAAGTGTATCGTATGGAATGTGTTTGTCATATCCGCCTGCAATTAAAATAATTTTTCTGTCGTACAGTTGCAAAGTTCCATTTGCCGTTCTGGTTGGGCTGGTCCCAATAGAGTCATTATAATAAGAAACTCCGTCCAATACTCTCACCAGCTCCGCACGATGCGGTACCCCTCCAAAGTTTTTTGCCACTTGGCAAATCATCTCATGGGGAACATCTCCCCACACTGCCGTTATGGCAGCCAAATAATTTTCCACATTATGTTTTCCCGGAATTTTAATCTCACTGCTATGCAGTACCTCTGTTTGCGTTTCCCCTTCAGACATGACAATCATTCCATCTTGCCTTAAATACGCCCCATATTTGCATGGCTTTGCACTGCTAAACGTAAACAATTGTCCTCTGACATCACTTGCAAACGACATGGTTAGTTGGTTTTCTGCATTCAATACTGTTTTAGACGCTGCTGTTTGATGCAGTACCAAATTGCGTTTTGCCTGTACATATTCATCCATATCTTTATGCATATCCAAATGATTGGGAGAAAGATTGGTCACCACTGCAACCTTTGGACTGCGGCGCATAGAAATCAACTGAAAACTGGATAATTCCACAACCGCCACATCGTTCTTATCTATTTGCTCAATTTCGGGAAGCAGGGGAGTCCCAATATTTCCACCCAAGTGTACTCGTTTGCCTGCCGCTTTTAAAAACTCTGAAATAATTGTTGTAGTTGTAGTTTTACCGTCACTTCCCGTAACTGCATAAATAGGACAAGGACAAAGGTCAAAAAACACTTCCATTTCAGATGTTACGGCAACTCCTGTTTCTCTTGCTTGTTCCAGCTCTTTTGTATAAAAACGCATTCCGGGAGTACGGAACATGATATCAACATCCAATTGTTCCAAATAATGTTCCCCTAATTTTAAGGTGATACCCATTTGTTCCAATTCTTCCCCTGTTTTTCCAAGCTGCTCCTTTTCTCTTTTGTCACAGGCAAATACTACTGCACCTTTTTGACGAAAGATTTTTGCCAACGGTAAATTACTGCCTCCGATTCCCAGAAACGCAATCTTTTTTCCTTTGATATCTTCAAAATAGGATTCCACTCTACTATCCATCGCAATGCCTCTTTCCATTTTGTACTCATACAAAAACATAATTATTTTTATTATACGTTTTGGGGCTGTAAATAGCAATACAACACCACAATATGTATGTAAAATTTACAAATAATACTGCATATTTCTCTAGGATTATTCCTCTTTTTATGGTAAACTAATCACAATTGTGTAAGAGAATCCATCAGAAAAAACGAAACATAAAAAGGGGTAATCATCCTATGCTGATAGAATTAACAGAACATAAGAAACATATGAAAGAACATAAAAAAGAGAAAAAGCAGTTACAAGCCGAGTTGATGGTTTTGCAGCAGACCATCAGAGAACATCAGCTGCCTGTCATTATATTATTCGAAGGCTGGAGCTTTTCCGGAAAAGGCACATTTATTTCCGAACTCATGATTAATTTCGACTTTCGTCATTTAACCATGCATAACATTACACCTCCGACAGATGAAGAAAAGCGCCACCCGTTTTTATGGCGTCATTGGAATATGCTTCCCAAAAAGGGAGAAATGTCGATTTTGGATTGCAGTTGGTATCAGGACATTTCGGCATACCCTCTTTTAAATCAAACCGATGAGGACAAAATAGAAGAACGAACCAAAGAAATTCTACAGTTTGAGCGCACACTTCATGATGCAGGTTATATTATCATTAAATTTTTTCTTCAAATTAACGAAAAAACGTTAAAAAATAGAATTGATGGTTTGGAAAATAACAGTGCGACCAAGTGGCGCGTTACGGAAAAAGAAAAGAAACAATATCACCAGTATCATCATTGCTATCAAGTGTACCAAGATATGCTGGAAGCTACCAATACAGAAATTGCCCCATGGCATGTGGTAGATGCTTCCTATTTAGATGAAGCGTCCGTATTTATTTTTGAAACAGTCATCAATACCGTTCAAAGTTCTGCGCGCCAGTTGGAAAATAAAACGTGGCCTATTATTATGCCTTCCGATAACTATCCAACTTTAAAATCTGAACCAATTCAAACTGTGCCTCTGGGACAAAAAATATCAGATGACGATTATGATAAACAATTAAAAAAATTACAAAAGAAATTGTTTGACCTGCAATCACGTTTATATCGAAAAAAGATTCCGGCACTGTTTCTGTTTGAGGGCTGGGATGCTGCGGGAAAAGGCGGTTGTATCAACCGTGTTTGCCAAAGCTTAGACCCCAGAGGATACCAAGTACGTCAAATTTCAGCTCCGTCGGAAGAAGAACGCCAGTACCACTATTTATGGCGTTTTTGGCGCAGTATTCCCAAAACAGGACACATTACAATTTTCGACCGCACATGGTACGGCCGCGTTCTGGTAGAATATATCGAACAATTCTGCACAAAAGAAGAACAAATTCGTGCATACAGTGAAATTAATGAACTGGAAAAACAATTAACGGACTGGGGCGCTGTGATTGTGAAGTTTTGGCTGCAAATTGATAAAGATGAACAGCTAAAACGGTTTAACGACCGTCAATCCACACCGTCAAAACAATGGAAAATCACCTCTGAAGATTGGCGTAACAGAGAAAAATGGGATAGCTACGAAATTGTAGTAAATCAGATGCTGGAACACACCTCTACAGAATTTGCGCCGTGGCATGTGGTACCTACACAGTGCAAAAAGTACGGTCGTATCCAAGTATTAGAACATATCATTCATGCCATTGAACAAAAATTACAGTAAGTTGTTTCATACAATTTACAATGCTCACAAAGTTATATAAAATTTCTAATTGTGTCTATCATAATCGACAAAAAAGTGATAAAATAGAGCAGACATAAAAATATCACTTCAGTTAAAAATTGCGGAGGTTTTGATTCATGAAAGCTGTATATCAAGGAAAAACAAAAGATGTATTTGCGCTGGACAACGGGAATTATTTATTAAAATTTAAAGATGATGTCACAGGCACTGACGGTGTATTTGACCCGGGTGCCAACACAGTTGGACTTACCATTGACGGAATTGGCAAAGAAAATTTAAAAGTATCTATCTTTTTCTTTGAAATTTTGAAAAAAGCAGGTATTCAAACACATTATGTTTCTGCAGATGTAGAAAACTCCACCATGGAAGTACTGCCGGCAAAATGTTTTGGCAAAGGTGTAGAAGTAATTTGCCGTAACCGTGCAGTAGGCAGTTTCTTTAAAAGATATGGTGAATATGTAACAGAAGGCCAACCTCTAAACGCTTATGTAGAAGTGACTTTAAAAGACGATGACCGCGGCGACCCGCTGATTACTTGTGAAGGTTTGGATGCATTGGGCATTATGACACCTCAGCAATTTGAGGATACAAAAAAATTAACACAAACCATCAACGGCATTATCACCGACACTTTAAAAGAAAAAGGCATTGACCTTTATGACATTAAATTTGAATTTGGCTACCATAACGGAGAAGTGATCTTGATTGACGAAATTGCTTCCGGAAATATGCGTTGCTACAAAGACGGCAAAAAGCTGGATCCTATGGATTTAACAGCAATGATTCTTGCATAAAAGAATATATGAAAAGCGTCTGCATTTTTGCAGGCGCTTTTTTTATCATTTTTTCAATTACGTATTGACATTTCCGTTACGTAAACCATTAAAATGCAAACAGGAGGTGAATAGTATGGAATATACCATCAAGCAGTTGGCTAATCTATCAGGAGTCAGTACCCGTACCTTACGCTATTATGATGAAATTAATTTATTAAAACCAAAACGCATTGGAGAAAACGGATATCGTATATACGAAACGGAGCAAATAGACATGCTTGAGCAAATTTTATGTTATCGTGCACTTGGTGTGTCCCTTGAAGAAATTTCTCGCTTACTTAGCGCGACAAATACAGAAAAAGAACAAGTACTTCAAAGACATTTAATTGCATTGTCAGAAAGAAAAGCACAAATAGAACTTTTCATTGAAAATGTGAGCAAAACAATTTTATTCCTGAAAGGAGACATTATTATGACAAATGAAGAAAAATTTAAAGTGATGAAACAAACTTTACTATCTGAAACAGAGCAAAAATACGGTGACGAATTGCGTCAAAATTATGGCAAATCCACGATGATGGATGCAAATAAAAGATTATCAGCTATGAACCGAGAAACCTGGATTTTTCAAGAAACTTTGGACAAAGAAATCCGTTTGTTATTGGAGAATGCCGTAAAAACAAAAAATCCCAACTGTGAACAAGCCCAAAAGGCATGTGATTTGCACCGTCAATGGTTATGTCTGTTTTGGCCCGAAGGAATATACTCTAAAACAGCTCATAAAGCATTAGGAGACACTTATGTATCTGACAGTCGTTTCAAGGCTTATTACGACCAATTAGGAGAAAACTGCGCAAACTTTTTCAGAGATGCCCTTGATATTTACTGTTCTAAATAGCCATCTCTATTCCATATCATCTCCACCCAAAAAACCCAAAATAAAAAGAGATAGAATTATATTCTATCTCTTTTTATTTTATTCAATTTCAGGCAGTTCTTCTTTAATGGGCTCTTGATCTTCCTCTTCTTTCTTCATGGTTTTAATACCAAAGATAAAGAACAGAATGTGGAACACCCAAACACATCCCAATACAATTTGACCAATCGGCACTCTCATCATCATAACGCAGCCGATTGCCATTAATATGGTTACAACAGACATGATTCTAATTTTGACCTTCCAAGTCATTCCTTTGCCTTTCACAAAAGATTCCAAGTTCTTTTTATATAATTTGGTGTTAACAAACCAATTGTGCAATTTTTCAGAACTTTTGGCAAAACAAACGGCTGCCAGCAACAAAAAAGGAAATGCAGGCATTAAAGGTAGCACTGCACCTACAGCACCCAAAGCCAAACCAATACAACCCAATACAATAAATAGGATTTTCTTTACTTTTTTCATGTCTGCTCCTCCAATTTCTTTTTCTCTGATTTTGTTTCTACTACGTGTCTGATTGCCCATATCGGATGATGCAATAACATTCTGGGTCCTGAAAAACGCATAACCGCACGAATTTTTTCACGCATCACCGGCTTATAACAATGTACTTTGCAGTTGGAACAAAATGTTTTTGTCTCCATAAACGGACACTTGTCACTGCGCAATTTTGCGTATTCGTTCAATTCATCACATTCAGAACATAATTCTCCGCCTTTTGTGTGATGTTGTTTTTTACAGTACAATTTAATCATCTCGGTTACCATACGCTTTTCCCGTTCCCGTTTGGTCTGCACCGTTTTCATTAACTCATCCTCCCGCGCTCTACATTATATACATCATCTGCTATTTTCATGGTGGAAGCTCTGTGGGAAATCAGAACTACGGTTTTATCGTCACTTGCCTGATGTAGGGATTTTAAGATAACAGCCTCGTTTAAGCTGTCAAGATTACTGGTCGGCTCATCCAGCAAAATAAACGGCGCATTATGCAAAAATGCTCTGGCAAGTCCCAGTCGTTGTTTTTCACCGCCGGACAAAGTATCGCCCAATTCTCCGACTTGAGTTTCATAACCATTGGGAAGACTCATAATAAATTCATGAATGGAAGCTTTTTTACATGCTTGTTCCAATTCTTGTTGTGTTGCATCCTGTTTTGCAATCCGCAAATTTTGTGCAATACTTGCATGGAATAAATGTGTTTCCTGTGTTACTAAACTTTCCATGTCTCTTAAATTATCAGTGTTGATTTCTTCTATATTGGTATTGGAGATTTCCACTTTACCTTGCTGTACTTTCCAAAAACGCATCATCAATTTTAATAGAGTAGATTTACCGCTGCCGCTTTTCCCTACAATACCAACGATTTTATTTTTGGGGACAGCCACGCTAATATCTGACAGAACCACTTCTTTGTCATATGCAAATGTCACATTTTCTACCTGCACCCCTGTAAATGACACTTCCGGTTTTCCCGTAATATCTTCTGTCAAAGGCGTTTCTTCCAAAATATCCAATACGCGATTGCCCGCTGCAAATGTATTTTGCAACGTGCTTCCCAAGTTTGCCAGAGCAACAACCGGACCAAACGAACTCATCATGGCAATCACAGAAATCAGCAATCCTTCAAAACCAATCATATTATTTACGTATAACAAAGAAGCAGCTGTTAACATCAACAAGCTGAAAATTAAAATAATGGTATTGGTAATTGCCATATTTCTTCCCATATATTTTTTTTGCTTTTCCTCTTCTTTGGTTAGGTTGTCTGTACGGCTATCCAACTCTTCCAAACGCTTTTTACCTGTTTGATATTGGATGCTCTCACCCAAACCACGCAGACTGTCCAACACAAAGCTGCTTAAAGAGCCGGATTGTTCACGAAACTGATTGCCCGTATCTCCACTCATCTTGGATACAATCATTGGTACTGCTACGCCGACAACCAAATATGCTGCCAACGCCACCAGTCCCAGCACCCAATGAATGCTCATGATAAAGCCCACCATAATAACGGACACGGAAAATGCAATTAAAATAGGAGAAATGGTATGCGCATAGAATACTTCCAGTAACTCGATGTCCGAAGTAATTACTGAAATCAAATTGCCCTTTCCTTTTCCTTCTAATTTAGCAGGGCAAAGTTTACGCAGCGCTTTAAACACATGGTCGCGAATCAAAGCCAATAATTTAAACGCAATATAGTGATTGCATGCCTGTTCCCCGTAACGGAGAAAACCGCGCACAACAGCAATGGAAATGGCTATGGCAAATGCGGCAGCCATTGGAACAGGAGATTCCATATGCGTGGCATCCAACAAAGCCCAACCGCCGAAAATGGTAATGAAAATAGCGCATAAAAAACCAATTATACCAAGCAATACTGCTAAAATCATATAACCGGTCAACGGCTTTACAAGACCTATCAGGCGCATCATTACCGTAAGATTACTTCTCTTTTTCATACGGCAGCCTCCTTCCCATACTGTTCCAGCTGTTTCTGGCTATGATACAGTTCATAGTAAATACCCTGCTGTTCAAGCAGACTTTCATGTGTTCCCTGCTCGGCAATACTTCCGTTTTTCATGACATAAATATGATTTGCTTGTACTACATTTGCAAGTCTGTGAGAAATGAGAATGACTGTTTTTGTCTTTGCCAAATGATAGATTTGCTCCATAATATCGTCTTCGCTCTCTACATCGATATTAGAGGTAGCCTCATCAAAAATATAAATAGGGCTGTTATGAAGCAGTGCGCGGCTCAGTGCCAGACGCTGACATTGACCACCTGACAAGTTAGACGCCTTCTCCAATAAAAGTGTGTCCAGCCCCTGTTCGCTGCGTAAAAATGCAGCGAGTTTTGTTTGTTCCAGTACATGCCACATTTGTTCGTCTGTGGCGTTGGGGTCCCCCATGAACAAATTATCACGTACAGTACCTTGAAACAGATAGCTGTTATGACTAATATAAGTAATGGTTTGCATTAAATTACTTTCTTCGATTTCACTTAGTTCTACACCGCCAATGGTAATATGACCCTGATACGGTGTATTGCGTCCCATAAGAATACCGCCTAACGTAGATTTTCCACAGCCGCTTTCACCTACAATGGCCGTAAAACTACCTTGAGGAAACTGTGCATCGATGTCTTTTAAAATCTCTCGTTCTTCATTGTAACGGAATCCTACATGACTGCATGTAATATCACAGTGCTCTTTTGGAACTGTCTTTGTTTTTTCCTGCGGTTCTTCTAAATCTAACAAATGGAAAATTTTATCGCTGGCAGCCATACCATTCATGGCAATGTGAAAAAAGCTACCCAGCTGACGCATAGGAATAAAAAAGTCGGCTGAAAGCAAAATAATGATGATACAGCCGGCAAAATTGATATTACCTGCCGCCAACTGGCTAACTGCCATTACGATACCGGCCGCAGCGCCGCCAAATGCTACAATATCCATGATGGAAATGGAGTTTAACTGCATGGTAAGCACTTTCATGGTTATTTTTCTGAAGTGCTCTGCTTCCACATTCATTTCTTCATTTTTTTTCGCGTCTGCCTGATAAATTTTTAAAGTGGTCAAACCTTGCAGATTTTCCAAAAAGGTATCACCCAAAGCCGTATATTGTCCCCAATATTTAGACAATAATTTTTTTGCAAATGTTTGTACCAGAGCAATGGAAATTGGAATTAACGGCACACAACCTAACAGAATCAATGCTGATTGCCAGTTAATAAAGCACAGCACTACGAATAGGGTAATGGGAGCTATCATACTGTAAAAGAATTGTGGAAGATAAGATGCAAAATAAATGTCCAGCTGATCTACGCCTTCTACTGACATTTGCACCACTTCAGAAGTAGAAACTTTACTGTTATACGAACTGCCCAGTCTTAACAATTTGCTGTAGATTTTGTTTCTCAAAGTTTTCTTCACAGATTTTGAAGACAAATAGCTCATACGAGCAGCACCAATGGTGCATAAAATTCTTATAATTATTGCTCCCACCGCAATAGATGCTAACACCACAATAGAAGTAACATCTTCTGTTTTTGTTAATAACTTTTGTAAAAAGAAACCGATTGCACCAATCATGACAATATTGGCAGCCAAAGACAGCCATTGTAATGTCACATTTAATGCAATATATTTTTTTGACTCAGGTACTGCCTGAATCAAACGTTTGTTGATCATCATTGTAACAAATCACCTAATTTCTTGAGATGCAAATCATCTCATCATTCTTATTCATTCTTCTGTATGTTGAAACTAACTAAAGTTAGCTAATACTAATTGATAGGTAAAAAATAAAGCGGATATCATTTCCCGCTTAATAACTTTTCTGCAAACATTACATTTTCCCATGAAACAAAAAATAAGAAAAGTAAGTATAGAAATCATATCACATTATTTTGTAAATTGTCAAGAAAAGCAGACAGGATTCTATCCTTTTATTTTCTTTATCCATCCAACTGTAAAAATAAATACAGCCTCTATGATGAGGCTGTATTATTACTCTGTTTTTGCAACGTCTTTTCTGTCAAACTCCACTTGAATGGAACCGCCTATGTTATCAGAGGCAGGAATTAACAGGCCGATTTTATCCTGTGTAACGTAACCAAACAAAGATGGTGGAAATGCTTCTGAAAGAGGATAGTCAGCTGTTGCCAGTTTATCCGTGGAAACAGTTCCGTTTCTTAATAAGTTTTGTACTGTAACACGTGCCGTGGTATCAGATTCGCTGCTGTCTGCTACAATTTGATACAAACCATACTTTAATTGGTAAAACACGTTGTATACTGAAGCATAATCATTAAAATGTTTTTGCTCTCCTGTTTTTAAATCAATGACCAAACTATGCAAATATGTTGCAGGATAACCTGTATTTTCTTCCGGATTGGTTAATGTCCAACGGTAAATCAGCGATAAGGTTTCGCCATCTAAAAAAGTAACTTCAACAGTTCCCTCTAAATTGGCTGTATCGCTGTATTGTTGTGGCCCCAATTGATTGCTTGTTTGAATCAATTGATTTACTTTCTCCTCTACAGAGGCATCATCCATTTGTGACACAGTAGGATAAACCAACTTTGTGTGCTCTGTTTCATTCGTTGTATCTGTTAAGGTAATATTATCATTCACAGGCTGTTCAGACACCTCACTGGAAGTTTCAGAAGAAGTTTGAGATTCTGCTTGTGATGTAGGTTCACTTACATTGGAAGATGCTGTGTTCACATTCTGTGTACCGCAGCCATACATAACAGTACCTGCTGCCAAAACAGTACACAAAAGAAGTAGCGCTTTACGTTTCAACAATAAATCCCCTTTCAGTGGACAAATATATACTAATGATACAACAATCATAATATAAAATCAACGGATACTCTTTAGATAGTATAAACCTATAACAATAAAATAAACACCGCACAGTGGACTGTGTGGTGTTTAGATGTTATCTTAATCTTCGTATAAATAGTTTCTGGTCATTGGTAAATCGTTATCTACACCTTTGGTAAATAAAATTTGATGGATATCACAAATTCCATTGTGGAATACAGAGGCACATGCCACTAAGTACAATTCCCACATTCTTACAAAGCGTTCTTCAAACATAGTATCTATTGTATCACGCTTTGCAGCATAGTTTTTTGACCACTCCAACAATGTTTTTTCGTAATGGCGTCTTAAGCTTTCCACATCTAGTGTGTAGTAGTTATACTCGCCGATTAAATAAATAATTTCTCTTAAACTTGGAATGATGCCGCCAGGGAAAATATATTTTTTAATCCAAGGATCACCATCATGTTCTTGTCTGCCACTGATATAATGCAGCAAAACAATTCCCTTTTTATTCAAAACTTTATCAATGTTCTTAAAGAACAAAGGATAATTATCACGGCTAACGTGTTCCAGCATACCTACGCTTACAATACGGTCAAATGTCATACCGGATTTTTCAAGGTCACGATAATCCATCAGGCGAATTTCAACTTGTCCTTCCAGACCTTCTGCCTTAATGCGTTCCTGCCCTTTTTTATATTGTTCTTCACTTAAAGTAATACCAACGCCTTTTACATGATATTTTTTAGCAGCTGCAATTAATAGGTATCCCCAGCCACATCCAATATCCAAAAGGGTTTGACCCTCTTTTAAATTTAGTTTCTTTAAAATATGTTCTACTTTATTTACCTGCGCATCATAAAGAGTATCGGTTTCATGCTTGAAATAGCCACAAGAATAGCTCATGGTTTCATCCAACCATAATTCAAAGAATTCATTGCCAATATCATAATGGGTTGCAATTTCTTGTTTCTGGTTCTTTTTGGAAGTAGATGTTTTCATAATTTTGGTTAGACCGCTGAAATCACTTGCGAAATCTTCCAGTTTTGCAAGCACCATATTTAAAATTTCAAATAAGTCTCCTTTTTCCAGTTCCAGCGTTTTATCCATATATGCTTCACCTAAAGCCAGAGATGGGCTTTTCATCACTGCACCCATATCAATGCCGCCATTTGCTCGAATAATAGCTTGTGGTTCACCCTCACCCACTTTAAATTCTTCACCATCAGGAAATTTGACTACAAATGGTACATCATCAAATTTTTTCAGTAGTTTTTTTACAATCATCTTATCAAAAGCCATAGTTTTGAATACTCCTTTTCCTGTTTACATACATAAAGAAACATTTTTATCACAAACATATGAAAATATATACTATCTTTATATCTTACCTGATATTACAGTGTTGTCAATATATTATCCAATAGTTTTATAGTTTTCATATTTTCTTTACATTTGATAGAAATAAAATAAGAGAATCAATCTTTTGAAAGATTGATTCTCTTATTTTTGGTGATCCATCGGAGATTCGAACTCCGGACACCCTGATTAAAAGTCAGGTGCTCTGCCAGCTGAGCTAATGGATCGTCATAAAAATGACAACTTATATATAATAGCAGATTTTTCTGCCCTTGTCAACAAAATTTTCTGCCTTTTTTGGCAGAATATTTGGCTGGGCTGGCAGGATTCGAACCTACGAATGACGGAGTCAAAGTCCGTTGCCTTACCGCTTGGCGACAGCCCAATATAGACACAGAATGTACATAGTATATTCTGTGTTATGTACAAATGGGGTGGATAGTCGGATTCGAACCGACGGTCTCCAGTGCCACAAACTGGCGCTTTAACCAACTAAGCTATACCCACCATAATGGCGCGCCAAAAGGGACTCGAACCCCTGACCTACTGCTTAGAAGGCAGTTGCTCTATCCAGCTGAGCTATTGGCGCATTAAGTTGCTGACCTCATCAGTCAGCCTTTATATTATACCCATATACGGCATATTTGTCAACACTTTTTTGAATTTTTTTCATATTTAATTTTTAAAAAGTTTTTTTTCGGACAAAATCCGCCAAATTACGGCTTTCCGTATTTCTGAGCAAGTGCAAGATTCCTATAATCGGGTTCAGATGAAACCTCTCTTATAAGCTTTACAAACTTAGGAAGTTGATACCGCTGATCTTCACTAAGCAATTCAATTTCTATTGTTGCCCTGTCATTCCAGAACGGATAAACATCAAGTTCGCAGTAGGTGCTGTTGTCAACAATGCAATATCTGTCTTTACTGATGACGCCTGTAACATACTGCCTTTGAGCAAGGTACGAGTCGTATTGTTCTTTTGAAATATAATTTTCAATTTCAATCCGCTTAATATCCGATATTTTGATTTTTACAGTTTTGATATATACAGCCTTGTCACCCTCTCCCCTTTTGCGGATTCTGAAATATCCTTCCTCGGGAGTAGTGAGATATGCCTGTGTAATAGGAATTCTGCGACAGGTTTTTATGCTGTTCAAAAATTCAATATCAGGATATTCAATCAAAAATTTTCTTTCAATTTCAAGCGGTTTCGGAATTCCGAGAAATGCGACAACCTCCTTGAGAAGTCTTTTCAGCTTAGTATCAAAGTCGGTCGAATTATCAATAATTCTCAGATGCGGTGTGCCCGTCCACACAGCCATAACATCTGTGTCAACTTCTCTTGCTTTTTCAAGACTTTCTTCCCTGCGGAAAATATTAGTTTCTTTTCCGTAATACTCTTCTGCACCGTCTGCGGAAGTCACAAGATGAAATACTGCGTCATAAGAGCTTCGTATTACATCTTCATTCAAATTGTGAATACCTGCATACTTTGCAAACTCATCTTCCGTAACATATGCTCTGCTGTCAAGCAAACCTCTGTCAAAAAGCAAAACCGCCTTTTCGCAATCCATATTTTTGGCAATTTGCGTTTTTTCATTCTCCTCAGCAAGCTGAATTTCAAACAGTTCTCTGTGAAATTCATAGGTGCCGACATTTTCGGGGGTTTTGCCCTCACTAAACAATCTGCTTGCAACCTCACCGATTGTAATTGTAGGAATATTAAGCTTTTTAAGCTCTTCGCTGATATATTTTAATGCGGAAGTCTTGCCGCCGCAAGGTCCTCCCGTCAATACTATTTTTACAACTTCAGCCATAAAATCACCCATGTAACTTATTAAATTAAGTATATATCCCAACAGCAATTTTTTTATTCTATAGAAGAACATTGTTGTTTGTTTTTGCCCTTTAAAAGATAATATCGGCAAAATGAAAGTTTCTTATGCAGTAAAATTCACATTATACATTAAAAAGCGTATAAATTATCATAAAAACGGTGAAATATGCTGTTATAACATTGACAAGTTGCGTGTTAAAGTGCTAAAATATGTGTATAACCAATGAGGGTTTTTCTTATATTGAAAGGAAGTATTTATGATGGAAAAGCAGAATATTGACTGGGCAAACATTGGCTTCGGTTATATGCCCATCGGTGAAAGATTTGTAGCTAATTATAAAGACGGTAAGTGGGACAACGGCAGTATGACAGCCGACACCACAATTACTATCAGCGAATGTGCAGGCGTTTTGCAGTATGCTCAGACTTGCTTTGAGGGTATGAAAGCGTACACTACCTGTGACGGCAGAATTGTTGTGTTCAGACCTGACCTTAACGGACAGAGAATGGAGGACAGCTGTAAGCGTCTTGAGATGCCTGTTTTTCCAAAAGAAAAGTTTGTTGAGGCTGTTTGCAATGTTGTTAAGGCAAATGCCGATTATGTTCCTCCGTACGGCACAGGTGCAACACTTTATATTCGCCCGTATATGTTCGGCAGCGGTCCTGTAATCGGTGTTAAGCCGTCGGCAGAATATCAGTTCAGAGTATTTACTACTCCTGTAGGTCCTTACTTCAAGGGCGGTGCAAAGCCTATTACAATTAAGGTTTCAGACTTTGACAGAGCTGCTCCTCACGGCACAGGTCACATCAAGGCAGGACTTAACTATGCAATGAGCCTTCACGCTATTGTTACCGCTCATGCAGAAGGTTTTGACGAAAATATGTATCTTGACGCCGCTACAAGAACTAAGGTTGAAGAAACAGGCGGTGCTAACTTTATTTTTGTAACAAAGGACAACAAGGTTGTTACTCCAAAGTCTAACAGCATTCTCCCCTCAATTACCCGCCGTTCACTTATGTATGTTGCTGAGCATTATCTTGGCCTTGAGGTTGAAGAAAGAGAAGTTTACTTTGATGAAGTTAAGGACTTTGCAGAATGCGGTCTTTGCGGTACAGCTGCCGTAATCTCACCTGTCGGCAAAATTAACGACCACGGCAAGGAAATTTGTTTCCCAAGCGGTATGGATGAAATGGGTCCGATTACAAAGAAGCTTTACGATACACTTACAGGTATTCAGATGGGCAGAATCGAAGCTCCCGAAGGTTGGATTAAGGAAATCAGGTAATCAATTTTATACATATAACAAGACGGTCTGCGAGAACAGACCGTCTTTTATTTGCAGTTTTTAATTATATTGTTATAGGCAACATCCACGGCAGAATCATCTGTATTACAATGCAATACATAAAAATTTGTATGCCGAATAAGATTATCGAGATTTGAGAGCAAAGACATTCCATCTGACTTATTCACAAATTTGACAGTTGATTTGTAGAGCATTTGTACAATCTCATTTGTGTCGGGAATTGTAACAAAATTATCGTCTGAGCGTTCTATGAATATTATAGCACCTACGGGAACGGTTTCGTTGTTAGCAATTCCGCTTCCGCCGTCAAACGGAGTTCCACAGCATAGCGGGACTTCGTTTTTAATTTTCACAACAGGCTTATCGTCATTGAGAATATGAGCTTTTGAGCCGAATCTTTTCAGCCACATCTTTGTATGAGTAGATTTGCCGACACCTGAATCAGCGGAAAATAAATACGCTTTTCCGTCAAAAACGAGTGCTGAGGAATGCACAAGCATAGCGCCACGGTGAATTATTTTACGGTTAAAAATTGACGCCGTTGCAAATTCTTCGGCTTCATCAATGGTTGAACCTTCAACCATACGGCTCAACAGGGAATTTAAGTATGAGTCTGACGGTATGGCAGAAAAATCTGCACTTCTCTCCCCTTCATACAAAAACGGTTCGGACAATTTTTTTAAGTAATCAAATTTTGGTTCGATTTCAACGATAAAATCAGCTATTAAGTATTTTGGCAAAGCGTCCTCCGAAATAAAACAGACTCACAAAAAGTGAGCCTGTTTTTTTATTGGTTAGTTTAAATGAACGATAAACTTCTGAATTCCCGTTGCGTCAACTACCGTGATGTCACCGTCGTTGTTATAATCGGCAAGATGTTTTTGTTCTGCCGAAAGTTCAACAATACCGACAACATACTTCTGCACAAGAGTTGCATCTAAAATATTAATACCGCCATCCATATTAACATCACCGACATCATAAGCAGAAATGCCCTCAAACGGAATATTGTTAGCCTTTGCATATTCCTCAGCATAAGAACCGTAACTGCCCTTGATTGTTACATTCGGAGAGTTTCTGAAAGCGTTAGAAGCAATAGAAGTCACGGATGTAGGAATATACACCTCTGACAGTGATGCACATTCAGCAAAAGCAAAACTATCAATTGAAACAAGAGTTTCCGGAAGTGACACATTGTCAAGCTTCGTACAATAATAGAAGCAATAGCTTGGTATATTTTTCAAAGGAGCATAAAAAGTAACTTCCTTCAAATTTACACAAGTCTGAAATGTTGATGTGGAAAGTTGATTTATCCAAACAGGCAATACAACGGAGGTAAGGTTAGAACAACTCTCAAATGAAGACGCACCAAGCTTTTTTAATCCTTGACATTTGGCAAATGAAATAGATTTCAAATATTTGTTTTTTAAAAAAGCTCTGTCTGCCACCGCAGAAACCAGATTGCCACCCAAATATCTCGGTAACTCAACATTCTCGGAAGTATCATCATAACCATAAATTATTGTAGAACCGTCAGAAGATTTTAGGTAAGAATATCCATTTTCTACCAGATATGAATCAGCAAAAACAGAAGATACCGAGATACTTAAAGCAAAAACCAACGATAAAACCGTAATTATAATTTTATTTGTCTTTTTCATTTTGTTCTCCATCCACACAAAGCAGCCATATGGCTGCTTTGTGCTGAATAATTATAATAGATTAGATATTATCATCACCAAAATCGCCACTTGATTCAAAATCCTCAGGACCATTGTCACTCTGTACCATACTCAACAGCGGCTCAAATGAAAATTTAATAACCTCAATTTCCGGAGATAAATATTCTTTTTTCATATATTTCCCCTCCTTTATGATACTGTATAAGTCATATTACCAACATTATAATAGTTCACAAAAGAATAACAGGTACTGCAAAGAGTAATCTCGTTACCTACAATCACATAGCTATATGCTCGCATAAGCTTCTTTTGGTTATTATCATTATTGTTGTAGCCTACATAGTATTCAATTCTGTTTTTGTTATCCAGTGACTTGATATCAATTGGCTTATTGAGAAGCTTTCTCACTTCTCCGTCTTCGGTAGTATAAGTAAGGTTCTTATTTGCACTACCAGCAAGAATAGCAGTTTTAATTTTCTCTAAATCTGCATCAGAAGTGCCATACTCCGGCTTGTCTTTATAGTAATTAATATCTGTAATTACATTACCGTTAGAGTCAGATTCAAGGTCACCACATACCTCAAGGAACATACCAACCTTGATATCATTACCCTTGTATGTTTGCAACTGAATACCGTTTGAATCAAACGCAAGTGCAAAGTCAGCAAAAACTCTGTCAGTCTTCTTATTACCATCTGGATCTGTTGACTGATTACGAGAATAGTCAAGGAAGTTAAGAGTAGTTGAAGCCCCTGTTATTGACTGTGATTCGCCGTAAACAGGCCAAATATAATAATCATTATATGCTATGTAGTTGAATTCCTTACTGAAACATTTAGTAACATAAGCAGATGTATCGGTCATATCTGAACTTGTAGAAATCTGCCAGTAACTAAACTTTTTACCATTGTATTCAGGATCAGCAACATAGATATATTCTCTATTGGCAATTTCTGTCTTCTGTTCATCAGTCAATTTACAGAGATTCTCATACTTCAGAAGGTTGCCATAAACTACAGTAGATGTAAATTCAGGTACACCACCCAGTTCATATGCCTTAATTTGATTACCATCTGCATCTAAAGCCTTAACCGTTACGGTTCTCAATGAAGTTGTGCTGTTGACCACTGCGGTCTTGGTTTCAGTGTCATTATAAATGGTTATATTAGCGTTATCCCATTTAATTGTATTAAAGAAGTTATCTTCATAAGGAGCAACACTCATTACAAATTCTTTAGTAAGTACAGCACCATGATTGAGAATATACTCAGATGTGAAATATCCTGTTACAACATACTGCTTAGCATCACTTGCAAGACGAGGTTCATAGTTAAATGTAATTTTATACGGAATCTTTGTTTCTTTAATATCAGAATAGTAATGGATAGAGTCAGAACCTGTTGTGTTCTTAAAAGAATAAGTTCCATCCTCATTATGCGTAAAGAAACTATCAAGAATATCAACCGTACGAGTTACTGTAGTTACATTACCCTCAGTAGTAGTAGTGCCGGGATCAATACCAACATATTCCTGTTTATTCTGTGCAAGATAATAGAATTTATCGAACTTATCTTGACCGGAAGTTACTGTTCTAAGAGTAATTTCAAGTTTGTAATCCTTTGCAGAGTTGATATATGTTCCGTCAAGAGTAACAGAGTTCTCTGTTTCAGCAAATTCTTTAATTAATGCGCCAGTAGTTTTGTCAAGTACTTTTACAGTAACATAGCACTTACCTGAACCTGTACCGGGAGTCTGAGTAGTTGGTGGTGTTGGATTTGACGCAGCAGAGAATAGTCTGTGGTCAATAGTAACAGTACCTTTCGGAGCTTTTACATAACGAGCAACGAAGGTATCACTACCGGTCATAGGAGCCTTAGCATCGGTAAGCTTTGTGTACTTGTTGTCAGACAAGAGATACCAACCCAAGAACACATAGTTCTGTCCTGTTTGATCTGTAGCAATTGTATCTGCTGTAAATGTAAAATAATTAGAACTGTCAATGTTTGACTTATAGGTTGTTTCACCATAAGCAGCATCATTTGTAAAGTAAGCCTGTGCACCGATAGTTGTTGTTCTGTTAGTACCGTCCACAAAAGAATCTTTCGTAAAAGTTGATGTAGCTGTATCACCGTATTCAACAGCAATTTTAGCGGTAATTTCTTCACCTATCATTGAATAATACCAACGACCGTCAACACGTTCGGCAAGCTCACCACCTTGACCACCATTAGTGCCACCCTGTAAACTATAACCTCTTTTTATACTACTTTCAAATGTAATCAGAGCAGGAGTATTCTTATAGGCTTCAAGCTTTGCATAAGCATCAGCGTAGTCGCTCAAAGAATTCTTATACTTCGGGTCAGATGTGGACTTAGTTAAATCATCCTTAGACTTCAAAAGAAGTGCAGATGAAGGAATCTGAGCTATCTTGGAATAAGTACTATCATCAAGTTTTTTATAAACCGTCCATTCGGTAGCGTAAAAACCCTGATAATTTTCAAAATAACCGTTTGAAACAACGAGAAGCGGTTCTTTTTCAGAATCAGTACCTGTAAGAACATTGCCGAAAAGGTCAACTTTTCTATGGTTATAGTCAGTCAAATCTTCCCAGCCATTGCCTGTAGGAGAAGCAAAATCAGCCTTAGTAATTGTAGCATCAGAAACTATATTTTCACCGAAGTTATCCTTTACAGTACTATACTTAAATGTATAAATAATGTTATTACCGTAATTGTTATTAGCAATACGAACAAAGTCATCATAGTCGTAGGACTGTTTATTCTCTTTAATTGTCGAAATAGCCCCATGAACTAATTCAAGAGTAAAATTGTTAAGCGTCATACCAACAATCTTTTTATCAGTGCCATTTAAAGTTATAGATTTTGGAATCTGCGTATAATACTTACCGCCTTCATAAAGAAGTGGCTGACCCGGATATGCGCCGAAAGCATTTTTGTTAGTAGAATTTTTATCTACACCTTCATAGTACGGATAACAAGCAATTGTGTTGCCCCAAGATTCCTGAACAGCACCGTCAAAGCCTTCAACATAGAAAGTTACACAGTTTGAACTGTCTTTAAGGAAATATACCGGAGTAATCTCAAAGTTTGTTCCGTCAACAACATCATCAGGAATCTGATACTCAAGAGTGTAAACGCCATCATCATTTGGCCCTGATTGAATTCCGTACGACTCACCGTTTACAACAAAGCCCTTAACATAGTATGTGTCCTTGTAATCTTTATCAACAGTAGTAGTAACTGTAACTTTATTGCCCTTAATAGCTGTTGCCTTTTGGGTATTATCATTATATTTTCCAATATCAAACACAACTTTGTCAACCGGAGTGATTACAGTAGTGCCCATACTCTGGAATTTTTCAGTCTGAGTACCGTTTTTAGCAATTATATTTACTGCATTTTTAGGGGCCTCTTTGAACTTAGGCTCAGCAGAGTATGTGATTTTCTTTGAATTTACATCGAGATTGGTTATTTTAATGGTAAAGCCGGAAACTTCATCTTTGTTAATGTAAACTTTTGCAAATTTTACATTATTTGAGCCACCATTTGGGTTTTGAACATTCTCGTTATGGTTACTAAGAGAGAATCCGTTATTATTAACTGCATTAATTGTAACATTATTATTATCAACAATTATGCCGGAAGTATCTTCTTTTGTAGAAAAAATTATAAAATAATCTTTATTCTTGGTAATATCAGCTGCATTAAAGTCTGCGTAGTATACTCCCTCTTCATTTGTATAAAGAGGAACAGGTGTATAACTTCCTGCTTTGAATGTTGCATCTGTGCCACAAAGAAGATAATAGCCTGACAGAGTGCCGGTCATTTCTTTAAAGTTAGCGACTACGGTTGTGTCTTTTTGGACTGTAATTGTATACGGATTAGTTGTTGGAGAAACTGATGCATCGTTTAAAGTCCAACCGGAAAGAGCGTAGCCATTTTCTGGTTCTGCAGTAAATGTTACTGTACCGCCCTCGGTTACTTTTGCACCGGAAGTAAAATCAGTTCCGTTGTATTTAGCGGAAACACTACCGGATGTTTCGTCGCTTGAACGGAATGTTACTGTGTATGTATTTGCGGTACGGAATGTTACATTTGTTACGGTAACATTCTGATCAGGCATTGTAAATGTTGCGGTGTTGCCACTTACGGTGGTTATAACCGGTTTATTGTCTTCACCCTTAACAGTTACCGTGTCAAGAATCTGTCCTTGCGGAATCGAGGTTGCAGTAACAGTAACCGTTTCGCCGGCTGTAGCTGTTGCCCTATCAACAGTTGCCGATACACCCTCTGCTACATTAACTTTATGAGGAAGTGCTGTTGTATACCAAAGCTTATATTCGTTATTTTCGTTATTTCTTGTATCAAGCCAAATGGTAACCGGAGTTTTGGAAGTGTTATTAACATCGTTAAAACGAACAAGGAACTTCTCATCTGTACCAGATTGACTACTAAGCGCAAGTTTTCTATCATCAGTATTGTTCTGGAAATTGTGACCGGCACTATCACTTGTGGTAAGATAATTATTATCTTTAGTAGCTGCTTTATTTATATAAAAATATCTCGGATAATCACTTGTAGTGTTGTTATAAGTTTCTGATATCGTACCTGACAATTGAGCAATAGTTTCATTGGTTTCATAGTAGAAAAGACCAGGATTGCTTTCATCTTCTACAAACTGCGGATCATTAGCTAACGGATCATGCCATTTATTATTAAATCTACCGCAAATATAATATTTAACAGAATCAGTTACTGTAAAACTAACCTCGTTGCTTGTAACAGGCGAACAACCGTCTGCTGAAACTGTGACCGTATACTTATAAGTGCCGGCTACAGTCGGGGTTACAGTAAGAGAATTGTCAGCATTCTTTTCTTCAGTTGCTGTGCCGTCAGATGTCTTTTTATAAGTATAAGTAAGATTATCCGATTTTGCACCACTTACTGTAGGTGTAAGAGTAACGGAATTTCCGACTTTTACAGATGTAGGATTAGCTGTGAGAGTTACACTATCAGCAACTTTTTTTACTGTCTTTTGTACAGTAAGTTCAGTACCATTTTCAGCACCGTCTTTAACGGAGATTCTGTAATCACCAATTTCAGATATAATATAGTTGCCACCACCAGAAGCACCGAAACTAATAACCCAATCCTTATTGACACGAGCTTTAAATTCACTCGACTGTGTAATGGTAATGTCTAAATACCAATAACCTGTTGTTTCATCAAAAGTAAAAGGATACTTAGTTGAATCCCATTTAGTGTTACCGTTAATATTACCAACAAGATTTACGGCTTCAAAAGTCTTAGTGACAGCATTAACTGTTGAAACAGTGCCGATAAGCATTGTTGACAGGAGCATCATTACCGCAAGGATGACGGAAACAGTGCTTCTGCCTAAATGAGAAATTTTTGTTTTCATAAATATTACCTCCATAACCGAATATTTTGGCTTTGGTTAGGTTCGGGTTCGACCTTTACCGCCTGACCAACGGTGAAACATAATCGGCAAAGCCACGGGATTTTGTTGCTAATTTACAAAAAGTGCCGTGTCTTTAGCTAAAAAATGTGTCCTTGAGCTTGTTTCAGTCAAAATGTGAACACTAACCCATATTCTTTATAGTAGATTATACCATTTTAGATTGATTTTTTCAATTAGGTTGCAATAATTTTATTGTGTTTGTTTAATGTGATAGTTTTGTGTTTGTTTTTACATTCAGTTTTGCCGTTTTGACAAGATATTTTTATGTTATGCACAAGTTATGGTGCGTTTTTTGTAGAATTCGTCTATATATCGGTATTTTTAATTATTCCGATTAAGAAATTCTTATGCCGTGTGTTACAAATTTGATAATGCTATTTTGCTGAAAGCTCAATATTTGAATGTTGTACAGTAACATTATAAAATCAGTTTGACGGAAAATTTTCTGCCTTTGCGTGACGGCAGTCCAACGGACACAGCTACGGATAACCGTGCATAGTTTAATATACAAATAAAAATGCCCGACTGCGGTGTCGGGCATTTTGTTTGAGATTATATGATTTTTTTGATTATTTATCCTTACTTAAAAGCATACGGTCATTTTCAAGCTTTGAACCGCTTGCTTTTTCAAACATTTCGAGGAGGTGTTCAACCGTAAGATTTTTCTTTTCTTCGCCTGAGATATCGAGGATAATTTTGCCGTCACTCATCATAATAAGACGGTTGCCGTGAGTAATTGCGTCATGCATATTATGAGTTACCATAAGTGCCGTAAGGTTGTTTTCGGCAATGATTTTGTCGGAAAGCTCAAGCACCTTTGCGGCTGTTTTTGGGTCAAGGGCGGCTGTATGCTCGTCAAGCAGGAGAAGCTTGGGCTTTTTGATTGTTGCCATAAGGAGTGTTATTGCCTGACGCTGACCGCCAGAGAGAAGTCCTACTTTTGAGGACATTCTGTCCTCAAGTCCGAGGTCGAACTCTGCAAGCATCTGACGGTAACGGATTCTTTCGTCAGCCTTTACGCCCCACGAAAGTCCTCTTTTTTTGCCTCGTCTTGCGGCAATTGCAAGGTTTTCTATAATTTCCATATCGGCTACCGTGCCTGTCATCGGGTCCTGAAATACTCTGCCGAGGTACGGCGCTCTTTTATGCTCGGGCAATGCGGAAATATCCTTGCCGTCAATGAGAATCTGACCGCAGTCAACAGGCCACACACCTGCAATTGCGTTGAGTGTTGTTGACTTGCCTGCACCGTTACCGCCGATTACCGTACAAAAATCGCCGTCATTGAGGGTGAGATTAACTCCGCAGAGTGCCTGCTTTTCGTTTACTGTGCCTTTATTAAAGGTTTTCCATACATTCTTGATTTCAAGCATTCTTAACCCTCCTTCTGTGCATTTTTAGCATTCATTTTTGCAACTTTCTTGAATGAAGTCTTTCTCTTTTTCTGGAGATACGGAACTGCAAGGAAGATTGCAACGATAATTGCCGTGAAGAGCTTTGTATCGTCTGTCGGCATCTTGAGCCAGAGTACGATGCCCATTGCGATATAATAAAGAATACCGCCGACAATTACAAAGACCATTCTGATGATGAAATTCATGTGCTTGCGGAAAATTGCCTCACCGAGAACTTCACCGATGATTACAGCGGCAAGACCGATTACGATTGCGCCTCTGCCCATATTGATGTCCGCAAAGCCCTGATACTGGGCAAAAAGTGAACCCGAAAGTGCAACGAGTCCGTTTGAAAGTGCAAGAGCAATTACCTTTGTAAAATTGATGTTAATGCCCTGTGCCTTGCTCATTGCAGGGTTTGAACCTGTTGAACGGATTGTTGAACCCTGTTCCGTGCCGAAATACCAATACATTGCGGCAATTACAACGGCACAAATTCCAAGTCCTACGAGAATTGCCATATTTATATTGCTTGCAGAAACAACAAGCGTATAGTTTCTGTAGCTGATTGGGAGGTTTGATTTTCCCATAATATTCAGGTTAATTGAATAAAGAGCAATTTGTGTGAGGATACCTGCGAGAATGTCGGGGATTCCGAGAAGCGTGTGAAGAAGTCCCGTTACAAGACCTGCCGCAAGACCTGCAAGGATTGCTACGATGATTGTTGCCCAAACTGGACAGCCGTTGATGAGCATAACTGCGGTTACTGCACCGCCTGTTGCAAATGAACCGTCAACGCTGAGGTCGGCAAAGTTCAAAAGCTTAAAGGTGAGAAATACACCGAGTCCCATAAGTCCCCAGATTATACCCTGAGCAATATTACCAGGGAGTGCGGATAAAAAGCTCATTGGATTAAGAGAACCGAAGTAGTTTGCTAAAAAATCCATAAAAACCACCTATACATAAAATATCGGGGTGTCGCTTGCACGGCACCCCTGCCAATATTATTTTTCCGAATATGAATTATTCTGCTTTGATTTCTGTGTAACCGTCGGGAACTTTGATTCCGTATGTGTCACAACGATCTTTGATATATTCTTTTGTTACATTCGGAGCAGCCTCAACCTTCATCTTTGTGATGTCCTCGCCATTTACAAGAATGTTGTAAGCCATTTCGCCTGTTTTTCTGCCGAGTTCATCATAGCTGATTGAAAGTGTTGCAACACCGCAGCCCTTGCAGATGCCTTCTTCGCCGGCAACAATAGGAGTTTTTGCGGCTGTGGCAACATTGTCGATGATACCTGTGTTAGATGCCGCTGTGTTATCTGTCGGGATGTAAAGAACATCGCTCTCGTCACAGGCAGTCTTTGCAACTACGGCAACATCGTTTGAATCTGCAAATGAATATGATTTTACAGTATAGCCTGCATCCTTGAAATAAGGAGTGATTGTATCGCTCTGATACTTTGAGTTAGCTTCAGCCGAGCAGTAGAGAATTCCGACATTCTTTGCATCGGGGAAAAGCTCCTTGAGCATTGCCGCCTGCTGATCAAGCGGAGCAAGGTCTGTTGTACCCGAAACATTCATACCCGAAACGCCGTTCCAATCAGACTTGTCGAGCGCTGTGCCGTAGTCTGTGATTGAAGTACCGAGAATCGGAATATTCGGTGTTGCTGTGTATGCTGCCTGAAGTGCGGCAGTACCGTTGCCGAGAATAAGGTCATAGTTTGAAGAAACAAACTGGTTACATATTGTAGCGCAAGTTGCGGAATCGCCCTGAGCGTTCTGCTCGTCAAACTTTACATTGTCTGCACCGAGTTTCTCAGTAAGATAATCTTTAAAGCCTTTTGTTGCGGCGTCAAGAGCCTCATGCTGAACAAGCTGACAGATACCGATATTGTAAACCTTACCGTCCGTGCCTGAATTATCTGCCTTTGAGCTTTCTGCAGAACCGCCGCATCCTGCAAATGCGAGTGACATAGAAGCCGCCGCAAGAGCAACTGCGACAATTTTTTTAGCTTTTTTCATTTTAATTTCCTCCTAAGCTTTCAGCACTTTCACGCTGTAAAGCATCATATACTTCTGCACTTTTATGCAATAAAGTGTTTTAACAACATAAATTATAATACAAAAAAACGAAATTTTCAATAGCTCTCACTAATTTTTATTACAAATAGCTGAAATAAAAGTTTGTTTTTGGTTATTTTGCCACCACATTTTCGTCACCAAGCTGATATTTGAGTTCTTTTATCATTACAGGATTGATATCAACCCACATTGATGAGGGGGCTTTCACCTTTCTTTTAGTGTCGGTAAGATAGAAAATAACAGGCGTTCTGCCGTCAAAAATGTCAAGAACACGCTTTGCACGGTTGTATTTGTCGGTATTGAGGTCATCAATACGCAAATACAGTGCAGAAGGCTTTTGTGTATCATTTTTCACGGCTTGCATATGATAATTTTGCGAAAAATGTTCTGTGTTTTTTATTACAACAGGGTTATTTTTGCAATCCTCGTTTGTACGGGCAGACGCTATGGAATCGCAGATGATTTTCGGCTCTTCGTTTTCTTTTAAATTAACAGTTCCACGGAACAGCAACGCACTGCCTGCACCGAGAAGGGCTGAATATTTTTCATATACATTCGGGAAAATCACGATTTCAAGCATTCCGTATCTGTCCTCAGCATTGACAAAAGCCATAATCCTGTTATTTTTTGTAAGCTGGGTTTTCAGCTTTGCAACTATGCAAACAAGGCTGACTTTTTTTCCGTCAAAATACATACCGCTGTCATTATTGATTATATCGCCCGTTTTGTCGGCATGGATTGCTTTTGAAAAAGTTGTGTATTCATCGAGCGGATGACCGCTGAGATACATTCCCGCAATTTCGTTTTCCATATGCAAAAGTTCAGAAACGGGAAATTCGGGCAAATCGGGAATTTTTGGCTTTGATGCTTGAGCATCAACCTCTGCGTCATCAAAAAACGACATCTGACCGCCCGCATTTCTTCTGCTTTCATACTCAACATCGTCAAGAACGGTTTTACTGATTGCGAGCAATTGTCTGCGATTTGCTCCGAGTCCGTCAAATGCACCGCATTTTATCAGACTTTCAATTGCTCTGCTGTTCATATTTCTGCCGTAGAGCCTTTTGCAGAAATCGAAGAAATCTTCATAAGGGGTGTTTATGCGCTCCGAGATGATTTCATCTATGAAATTTCTGCCGAGATTTTTAACGGCAAGAAGTCCGTAACGGATATCGTTTCCACTGACTGTAAAATGAAGATTGCTTTCGTTGACATTAGGCGGTAATACACGGATTCCGAGCCGTTTGCACTCAGTGATATACGACGCAAGTTTATTTTGATTATCAAGAACACTTGAAAGCAGAGCCGCCATATATTCACGGGGATAGTGGCATTTGAGCCATGCAGTTTTGTAGGAAATGTTGGCATATGCCGCCGCATGGGATTTATTAAATGCGTAGTGTGCAAAGCTTTCCATTTCATCATAAACGGAAATTGCCGTTTTTTCATCAACCCCACGGCGAATGCATCCTTCAACTATGATATTGCCGTCATCATCAGTAAGACCGTGAATGAATATTTCACGCTCCGACTCCATTACGGCAAGTTTTTTCTTGCTCATTGCACGGCGCACTATGTCCGCTCTGCCAAGACTGTAGCCTGCAAGCGTTCTGAAAATCTGCATAACCTGTTCCTGATAAATTATGCAACCGCTTGTAACTCCGAGAATTTCCTTTAAAAGCGGATGTTTGTAACGAATATGCGACGGATTGTGACGGCAGTCAATATAAACGGGAATGCTGTCCATAGGTCCGGGACGATAGAGTGCCGTAACGGCTATAAGATCCTCAATTCGCTCCGGTTTTAGCTGAGTGAGGACATTTTTCATTCCTTGGCTTTCAAACTGAAACACACCCTCCGTGTATCCTTTTGAAAACATTTCAAAAACTTTTTTATCGTTTTCATCGACCATATCGGGAGTATAGTCGGGATTTTTATGTTTTATCTGCTTTTCTGCGTCATTGATTACGGTTAAGTTTCTGAGACCGAGGAAGTCCATTTTCAAAAGACCGAGTTCTTCAAGTGCCGTCATGGTGAACTGTGTTACAACATTATCGTCATTTTTTGACAGCGGAACATAGTCGCTGACGGGCTTATCGGTGATTACAACACCTGCGGCGTGCATTGTTGCGTGGCGGGGCATTCCCTCAATGCTCATTGCAACATCAAGCAGTTTTTTTATCTGCGGATCGTTATTGCAGCGACTTCTCAGATCGGGACTCAGTTTCAGTGCCTCCCCGATTGTCATATCATGTTCCATAGGAACAAGCTTTGCAACAGAATCTACTGTCGCATACGGAATTTCAAGCACCCTTCCGACATCTCGGATTGCACCTCTTGC